>JGI24140J50213_10000330_pt1 | contig 22257 bp, 18 predicted proteins | sample BarGraIncu00222A_FD_50213 | JGI IMG/M metagenome (IMG submission 50213)
TTGAATATCGTAAAGCCAGGAAAATGGCCCGTTGGGACAAGATGGCCAAGACATTTACCCGTATAGGAAAAGAAATAGAGATGTCAGTGAAAGAAGGCGGACCTAATCCGGATATGAATTCACGGCTGCGTGCACTGATACAAAACGCCAGGGCTGAAAACATGCCCAAAGAAGTCGTTGACCGTGCCATAAAACGGGCTATATCAAAAGATACATCTGCATACAAAGAGTTGCTCTATGAGGGTTTCGGCCCATACGGCATCGCGATCCTGGTTGAAACTGCAACCGATAACCATACGCGTACTGTTGCAAATGTCAGGGGTATCTTTAATAAATACAATGGCAGTTGGGGTAATCAAGGCTCAGTAGAGTTCATGTTTGACCATAAATGTCATTTCAAAATCAAGAATACAGGTTTGGATGTTGAAGAACTGGAGTTTGAATTCATTGATTTTGGAGCGGAGGAGGTATTCGAAGACGAAGAAAGCATCATGATATATGGTGATTTTCCAAGTTTTGGTTCACTACAGAAAGCCATCGAAGACAAAGGATTTGAGATCATAAGTTCAGGTTTTGACCGCATTCCACAAACAACCAAAGAGTTAACTGAAGAACAACAAGTTGAAATCAACAAGCTTCTGGATAAGCTGGAAGACGATGACGATGTTTTAAACATTTACTCTAATATAGCATAATATATTGACTATAAGTAGTTAATATTTTTATTCTTTTGTAGAGACGCAATATTTTGCGTCTCTACGTATTATTAGACTTCATTATTTTTTTGAATAAATATTTTTTTTTGCATCTTTGAATCAATTTCGTAAATTTATCAAGGTTTACAACCAACAAAAATTATTCAATTATGGCAAAAAGAACGATTGTTACAATGCCAGGAGATGGCATTGGCAAGGTTGTGATGGACGAAGCAATCCGTGTATTGGATGCAGCAGGTTTTGAAGCAGATTATGTTCATGCAGACATTGGCTGGGAATTCTGGTGCAATGAAGGGAATCCCCTCCCCGACCGTACCATCGATTTATTGAAAAAACACAATATTGCACTCTTCGGTGCAGTAACATCAAAGCCCAAAGACAAGGCTGTGGCTGAACTCAGTCCTGAACTTCAGGGCAAGGGTTTTACTTATTACAGTCCGATAGTCGTCATGCGGCAATTATTCGATCTGGACATTTGTATGCGTCCCTGCAAAACTTTTAAAGGCAATCCATTAAACTTTATCCGTCATGGTAAGAATGGTACTATAGACGAACCCGTAATCGACACCATGATCTTCAGACAAAATACCGAAGGTTTATATGGTGGTGTCGAATGGACAAATCCTCCAGATCAGGTCTATGATGCTTTGATGACCCACCCCAAGTTCAGAGAGAACTTTGCATGGTGTCCCCGTGAAGATCTGGCAGTATCTACACGTATTTTCACCCGTAAGTACACTACCCGTATCGTGAAGGAAGCATTTGAATATGCAAAGCTACGAGGGTTTAAAAGTGTAACTGTCTGTGAAAAGCCCAATGTTATCCGCGAAACCTCCGGGATGATGCTTAAAATTGCCCAGGAGATGAGCAAGAATAGCTATCCCGGGATCCGTGTGATAGATGTTAACATTGATGCCATGATGATGTGGCTGACCAAGAATCCGGAAAATCATAACGTGATTGTATCCGGAAATATGTTCGGTGATATCGTTTCTGATGGATTTGCAGGATTGATAGGTGGACTTGGTTTTGCTTGTAGTGCCAATATTGGCCCAGATCTTGCCGTATTTGAACCCACACATGGATCTGCCCCTAAGTATGCCGAATACGATATCCCCATCGTAAACCCCATCGCAATGGTCATGTCGGCCTGTATGATGCTTGACCATATTGGTGAAAGCACTATGGCCATCAGGATAAGGAATGCGATAGCTGAGGTCGTTGCAGAGAATAAGGTAATGGCTTATGATATGATGAAATTATCCGGGTCACCTGACGTTATTGCACATGGAGCTGCTTCAACGCGGCAAATGGGTGATGCCATTATTGCAAAACTATAAATAAGGATCAATTACCTCAATGAGAAAAAGTGTTCTGACTTCGATAATATTGATGCTGTTGATTTTCTGTGGTCATTCACAGTCAATCAGCAGCTATACACCTTATTATGCACGAGCTACTTATCGGAATCAGGAAAAACCTTACTTTGTTTTACGTCGTTATGTTCAGGATGTCAAAACGATGTATCTTGTTTTGGATCCCGAAAGCCTTGATGTATCTTTGGTTCCGGAGAGAAAACTTATACTCAGACCCGATAGTCTGAAAGGTCTGATCAAAGCCTTTCCTTTAAGCGCATACTCAAAAGCGTGGTTTAAAGCCAGGACTCAATCACAATCACTTCAGGATGCAGGGATCTCACATGCTATACCAGACCGCCATGGCATTGTGTTGACGATAGATCTCTGTCCTTCATTGAAACCACTTGATCGTGTTTTATTTCTGGACATTATTCAAGAGATGTCAGATATAGAAAAGCCTGTTCCACTTGCCATCAGTGTTTCAGGACATTGGATGCTTAAACATCAGGATGATTTGGATTGGCTGCTCAAACTCGACAAGCGAAATAAAATAGCCGTCACATGGATCAACCACTCTTATAATCATTATTTCAACAAGACACTTCCGCTTTATCTGAACTTCATGCTGATGAAGGGGACAAATGTTAATCAGGAGGTACTTCTGAACGAGAAAACAATGATTGAACACAATCTGGTTCCTTCCATTTTCTTTCGTTTCCCGGGACTTGTCTCAGGTCCAAAAGTCTTTGAAAAAGTAATGAACTTTGGTTTGATTCCTGTTGGTAGTGACGCGTGGCTGGCTAAAGGAGAAAATGCTGATGATGGAAACATTGTACTTGTTCATGCCAATGGAAATGAACCCTATGGCATCAAAAGGTTTATAAATTTAATGCATCGGAATGAATCCAACATCAGGTCGGGACAATGGAAGTTATTTGATTTGAAAGAAAGTGTTATTAAAGAAGTTGAGTTACAAAATCAGGTTGTTAAAACAAATCGATGATGTCAAAACTTGAAAACATTTATAAATTATGGCCTGAACTCGACTGGATTCAGGACTCAGGATTGAAAAACAAGACCGCTCAGACCTGGGCACTCGCCTTAGAGAAGAGTGTGCTCACACCTGAAGATCTGGCAACAATCCCTTTTACATTGCTATGTGGTCCTGATCTGAAAGTCAGCTTCATGGCCCATAAACGTTGCGTGGTTCATATAGCTAGGGAGGCTGCATTGAAAATGAACATGTTCTTTGAAAATGAATTGCCTGTAAACATGGATGTACTTATTGCAGGAGCCATACTAGCTGATGTCGGCAAACTCCTTGAATATGAACTAAAAGACGGTAAGGCTATCCAGGGGATCTATGGTAAATATATCCGTCATCCTTTTTCGGGAGTTGCTCTTGCTGAACAGTGTGGCGTCCCTGCTGAAGTCTGTCACATTATTGCTGCCCATGCAGGTGAAGGAGATATGATCAAACGATCTGTTGAAGCATATATCGTTCATCATGCTGACTTTATGACTTTTGAGCCATTCAGAGAGAGATTGAAACCTTAATCTTCGAATATGAACATCATTGAAAAAATCATTGCTAACCACTCCGGAATGGAGAAAGTCAGCCCAAGTGATATTGTTGATATATCCATTGATACTCGCGTAGCCCGTGACTTTGGAGGCGCCAATGTTGTGAAGAACATCATTGATAATGGGCTCGAAATCAATGATCCTTCCAAAACCTTTTTTACTTTTGACTGTAATCCGGGTGGTTCTGATCAGAAGTATGCTGCCAATCAACATTATTGCAGACTCTTTGCCCGTCAAAATCACATAAAGGTCTTTGATATCGATTCCGGCGTTGGTACGCATCAGGCCATCGACATAGGACTAGCCTGGCCGGGAAGCACATTTATATCAACAGATTCTCACGCCAATATCATGGGGGCAATTGGCTCATTTGGTCAGGGCATGGGAGATCAGGATATTGCTGCGGCCTGGACAAAAGGATATATCTGGTTCAAGGTACCACCATCAGTGAAGATTGTCTTTGAAGGAGAAAAATCAGATCAGGTAACAGCAAAAGATATCGTTCTGAATATGCTCAATATATTTGGAGCCAATCAGTTACTGGGTTATTCCGTTGAACTTACCGGCCCTGCCATTGAAAAGCTGACACTCGATGAACGCATTACCATCTCCTCCATGGGAACAGAGATGGGTACAATCATTTTATTGATTACGCCCAATGAACATGTGATACGTGAATTGCTGAATTTAACAGGCACACATTATCATGCAGTTGAACCCGATGCAGATGCAGAGTATGAGAAGGTTTATGAACTCGACATCAGTTTGTTTAAACCCATGGTTGCCAATCCCGGACATCCACATGATACTGCTAACATTGAGATAGTAAAAGGGATCAAGATTGACTCTGCCTTTATCGGAAGTTGTACCAATGGTCGTATGTCTGATTTAAGAATTGCTTCAGAGATTTTGAAAGGCAGAAAAGTCGCTCCTGGTGTGGTCCTGAAGATCGTTCCTGCAACTGATCAGATCTGGAAACAGGCACTTGAAGAAGGACTGATTAAGATTTTCAAAGAGGCCGGGGCAATGGTTTCTAATGCAGGATGTGCGGGATGTGCTGCCGGTCAGGTTGGACAAAACGGGCCCAATGAAGTGACGCTTAGTACAGGAAACCGCAATTTCTCAGGCAAGCAGGGCAAAGGATTTGTCTATCTATCCTCTCCTGCCGTGGTTGCAGCTTCCGCTGTTGCAGGTTTTATTACATTGCCGAATGAAATACCTGCTAAACCTGCACTCTTTGAAATGAAGGAAACAATACGTCCATCTGTTCGTCCGGTTTTAAAACCCAGGGAAGTAAAACCTTTTATACTTGAAGGCAGGGCTTGGTTTATTCAACAGGATGATATCGATACAGATATGATTTTTCATAACCGGTATCTCACTATTACAGATATTAATGAGATGGGGAGGTACACTTTCGATAATCTGAAAGGTTATGAAGATTTTGCTTCAAAAACATTGCCTGGGGATATCGTCATCACGACAAAGAATTTCGGAGCAGGTAGTTCCAGACAACAAGCTGTAGATTGTTTTCTATCGTTGGGAATCAATTGTATAATAGCAGAGTCATTTGGAGCTATCTATGAGCGAAATGCAATTAATGCGGCACTGTCTATCATGACTTATCATCCTGGAAAGATGGATGAGATTAGTCTTGAGACTGGAGATCAAATCAGGGTTAATTTGCTCACCGGAGAGATTGAAAACCTGACCAAACACCGTAAAACAACCATAACTAAGTTTTATGATGCCCAGAAACAGATCTATCAAAACGGTGGATTGTTGTAAATTGTTAAAATATTATAATCATTTCAACAAAAAAAAGAGACGCAAAATATTGCGTCTCTAACTAAATATATTTTAAAATATTCTCTTATTTTACTTCACTGGTGACGGTAATGTATCCGGGATATGAAACTGGATACTTACCCACAAGAATTGTTGGTTTTGCCTTCAGCTTAATCCTGGAAGGAACCCCATTGGCACCGGCCAGATTAAATGCAAAATTCATCATAGCCTGTCCACTCTTACCCGACAATGCCTTCCGAAGATCGATATTCATGCTTAAAGGTATTTCAACTGATCCGTTTGAAGGTATTGTAATTGGTGTTTCGTTAACGCCATTCACCATTTCAATATCATCAATCAGCAAGATCCATTCCAACTTGTTTAATCCTGCAGTCTGTCCGTTGGGATTGTGTGCTTCGACATTCAGATTAAATGTCAATGCCAAAGGCCCTCCGGATGTAAGTGCAGAAGTCAAACGAATCCCATCGCCTAAATTCAAATCAGTACTGCCATTTTTATTCTGTACTGATACACCTGCAAGCCTTATATCCTGAACATTATTCAGTTTGAATTCACACTTTGCAAAACTGGTGACTTGTTGAACTTGTTTAACAACATCACACGAAGCGAAAGCAAGTAAGACGAAAAGAAAAGCAATAGTACGTTTCATGGTGAATATATTTTAACTTTCAGATTTTGAAGCACGTTTACGTTCATTTTCATCAAGAATAATTTTCCTGACGCGCAGTGATTTTGGTGTTACTTCAAGATACTCGTCTTTAGCAATATATTCCATGGCCTCTTCCAGCGAAAACTTAACAGCCGGAATGATATATGCTTTTTCATCAGTACCTGAAGCACGCACATTACTCATTTTCTTGGTCTTGCAGATGTTCACAACAAGATCATCAGGACGTATATGTTCACCAATAACCATGCCAGTGTAAACTTCATCATTCGGATTGATGTGGAAAGAACCACGATCCTGAAGTTTATTAATCGCATAAGCAATAGCTATACCTGTATCAATTGAAATCAAGGTTCCGTTTCTGCGACCGGCAATATCACCCTTCCAGGGTTCGTAACTTTTGAAACGATGTGCTAGAATAGCCTCACCTTCTGTAGCTGTCAAAATTTGATTACGGATGCCGATCAAACCACGTGATGGTATTGTAAATTCAAGGTGAATACGATCACCCTTGGTTTCGATGTTTAAAAGTTCTCCCCTGCGCTGAGTAACAAGTTCAATCGCCTTACCTGAGAATTCTTCAGGAACGTGAATTGTAAGATGTTCAATAGGCTCGCACTTCACCCCATCGATCTCTTTTATGATAACCTGAGGTTGTCCAAGTTGCAATTCATATCCTTCACGACGCATTGTCTCAACAAGAATAGATAAATGGAGGATACCACGTCCGAAAACAATAAACCCTTCTGTTGTATCAGTCTCCAGAATACGCAAAGCCAGATTCTTTTCAATTTCCTTGTAAAGACGGTCACGCAAGTGACGTGAGGTAACAAATTTACCCTCTTTTCCGTAGAAAGGTGAATTATTAATGGTGAAAAGCATACTCATTGTAGGCTCATCAATATGAATAGGAGTCAATCCTTCTGGATTTTCAAAATCTGCAATGGTATCTCCAATTTCAAAATCATCGATTCCCATAACAGCACAAATCTCTCCTGCACAAACTTCTACTTTTTGTTTTTCCTTGGCCAGTCCTTCAAAAGTGTACAACTCTTTGATTCTTGACTTCAAAATACGACCGTCTCTCTTTACAAGTGAAACTGGCATACCCGGCTTCAATACACCTCGGTTTACTCTTCCTACGGCTATACGGCCAATGTATGAGGAATAATCAATACTGGTAATCATCATCTGGGGATTGCCTTCAACGAATTTAGCAGCAGGAATATGCTCGATGATCGCATCAAGCAAGTAGGTAATATCAGCAGTTGGGTTTTCCCAATGATCAGACATCCAACCATTTTTGGAAGAACCATAAACAGTAGGGAAGTTTAATTGATCTTCAGTAGCATCCAGATTAAACATTAAATCAAATACCAGTTCAGCTGTTTCATCGGGACGACAATTGGGTTTATCAACCTTATTTACAACAACAATTGGTTTCAGATTCATCTCTAAGGCCTTCTGAAGCACAAAACGTGTTTGAGGCATTGGGCCTTCAAAAGCATCGACCAGGAGTAAAACACCATCAGCCATGTTAAGTACACGCTCAACTTCTCCACCAAAGTCACTGTGACCTGGGGTGTCAATAATATTGATTTTTACTCCCTTGTAACGTACAGAAACGTTTTTTGAAAGAATGGTAATCCCTCTTTCACGTTCCAGGTCGTTACTGTCAAGGATGAGTTCTCCAACCTCCTGGTTGTCGCGAAACATCTTAACCTGATGTAAAATTCTATCAACCAAGGTTGTCTTGCCATGGTCAACATGGGCGATAATTGCTATATTTCTGGTATCCTGCATATTAATTAGATTTCTTCTCCACATCAATTTGAGGTGCAAAGGTACGGGTTTTATCGCTTTGAAAGTAAGAAGAATATTAATAATTAATATTAATTTTAAATTAGAACGTATTTATCTGATCTACTGTTAATAAATTAACAATTCAATGATTTAGACAGCAGTAGATTAAAAAATTTAATACAAAAAGTGTTAAAAATAATTCCGATATTTGTGTGCTTAAATAACTATATAAAAAAATGTCAAAAATAATCTCTCTTTCAGAAGCTGCTTCCATCGGTATTCACAGCATGATACTGATTACTAACTCGAAAGATAATATCAACGTTGCTCATATTGCTGAAATAACAAAATCATCACGTCATCATGTTGCAAAAGTTTTGCAGCGTATGGTAAAAGAAGGGTTTCTTGAATCAAACAGAGGTCCAAACGGAGGTTTCCAATTAAGAGTTCCCGCTGAAGATATCAGCCTGTTGGACATTTTTGAAGCCATCGAAGGAAAGATTCAGGAAAGCGGATGCTTATCCGACAATCCTCTTTGTCCTTTTGACAAATGTTTGATGGGAAATATCATCAACAGGATGACATTGGAATTCCGTGAATATCTTGCCGACACAAAGCTTTCGGGCTATAAGCTCAAATTTAATGTAGACGATCTGATACAAGCTGCAGAAGCAGGTGTTGCTGCCGCCAGTTAATTGATTGTCATAAGAATTTCACCCCATTAATATTGAAGAAGAAACTGAAGATTAACTAGTAATCTTCAGTTAGCCATTATATTTCTTATACTTTCCTGTTTATAAAAGTGTTTTTTTTATCAATTCATCCTTTCCAACTTTTCTAAAAATATTTTTTTTATTATCTATATTTATTGAAAAGAAATTATACATATATTTGCGCATTCAAATACCTATTTATTTATAAATATCATTTATGTCAAAAGTAGTTCATATATCAGAAGCAGCATCACTGGCAGTTCACAGTATGGCACTCATCGCATCAAATGAAGAAATGCTCAATGTGAACAATATCGCCGACATCACAAAGTCATCAAGAAATCATTTGGCTAAAGTGATGCAGATCCTGGTCAAGAATGATTACCTGACTTCAACCCGTGGACCCAAAGGTGGGTTCGTATTAAAGAAAGATGCTTCAACAATTATGTTGCTTCAACTTTATGAACTGATGGAAGGACCGATAGAAAAGGAACATTGCGGCATCCACACAGATAAATGTCCCTTTACTTCATGTGTGTTTGGCAATTTCGCTAACCGCTTTTCCGAAGATTTTATCGAATATTTAAAAACAACCAAACTTTCAGACATCATCAGAAAACAAATAATATTAGTATGAACAGAACAATTGTAAAAATTGACGAAGAAAAATGCACCGGTTGTGGACTTTGTATCCCAAACTGCCATGAAGGAGCGCTACAGATAATCGATTCCAAAGCCAGATTAATCAGCGATCTTTTCTGCGATGGCCTGGGAGCTTGTTTAGGCCATTGTCCTGAAGGAGCAATTACACTTGAAGAACGTGAAGCCGAACCCTATGATGAAAAGAAGGTGATGGCGATCATTGTGAAACAAGGCAGAAATACGGTACTCGCACATTTACAACACCTCAAAGAACACAATGAATCCGAATTCCTTCATCAGGCAATTGAGTTCATCAAAGAAAACAATATTGATATGAGTCCTGAAGGTGATACATCAAAATCCACTCCACATATTACAGCATTTGATACGCTCAAACAAGCTCAAGCTGCACACAAACATGATGAAGGAGGTTGTGGTGGTGGATGCCCCGGCTCACGCACCATCGATTTTAAAATCGACATGAAGCAAGTTGAAGAAGCAGCACTTGCCGTCTCCCCCACTCTTGTTGGTGATGTACCATCAGAATTAAGACAATGGCCAGTACAGCTTCATCTGGTTAATCCGGCTGCTTCATACTTCCGCAATGCCGATGTGGTATTATCTGCTGACTGTGTAGCATTTTCAATGGGCAATTTTCACAGTTATTTCTTAAAAGGCAAATCACTTGCCATCGCTTGTCCCAAACTGGATACCAACAAAGAAATTTATGTAGATAAACTGACTGCTATGATCTCAGAAACCAAAATCAACACATTGACAGTAGTCATGATGGAAGTACCCTGTTGTGGAGGATTAATGGGAATGGCTCAAATGGCTTTGCAGCGTTCCGGTCGCAAGATTCCTTTGAAACAGGTAGTCATCAGTGTCCAGGGCGAAATCATGAAAGAGGAATGGGTTTAATATATATATTTAGGGACAAGTCAATTCTTGTCCCTTGTCAATAAACTTTTTTTATGTTTTTATTTATGCATTACAATACCGAAATATTTATTAAAAATATAAGATCAAATTAACTAATTATTAATCAACTAAAATTCAATTAGAAATGAGTATGTTTTGTTTTCAGTGCCAGGAAGCAGCCAAAGGAACAGGTTGCACCATTAAAGGAGTATGTGGAAAAACCGAAGATGTGTCCAATCTCCAGGATTTACTGGTTTATGTTTTAAAAGGGATCTCGTTTTATAGTACGAAAGCCCGTGCAAATGGCATAGAAAATGCCAATGTCAATCATTTTATAATGGATGGATTGTTTGTTACAATCACAAATGCCAATTTTGACCGTCAGGCCATCATTGCAAAGATCCAAAAGGGATTAGCCATCAGAAGTCAGATCGCTGAAGAGGTAAAGAATGCAGGATTGGTGACTGACACAACACCTTTACCTGATGTAGCTACATGGACTGCTTCGACTGAAGTTGATTTTGATCAGAAAGCCCTTTCAGTAGGAGTTTTAACGACTACAAACGAAGACATCCGATCACTGAGAGAACTTTTAATTTATGGTTTGAAAGGAATGGCTGCATATGCTGAACATGCCTTCAACCTTGGATACCAGGATAGTGCAGTTCATGCTTTTTTGCAGAAAGGTCTTTTGGCCTCCCTTGATGATTGTCTGGGAGTAAATGAATTAGTAGCACTCGTGATGGAATGTGGTCAATATGGCGTCCAGGTAATGGCGCTGCTCGACAAAGCCAATACAACTGCTTATGGTAACCCTGAAATTACAAAAGTTAACCTGGGGGTAAGCACAAACCCGGGAATACTGATCAGTGGTCATGACCTGAAAGATATGGAAGAATTGTTGGCACAGACCGAAGGAACCGGTGTAGATGTATATACCCATAGCGAAATGTTACCAGCGCATTACTATCCAAAATTCAAGCAATACAAACACTTCGTGGGAAACTACGGTAGCTCATGGTGGCATCAACGTCAGGATTTTGAATCTTTCAATGGTCCTGTGCTATTTACCACAAACTGTATCGTTCCTCCCCGTGACAATGCCAGTTATACCGATAGAATCTACACAACAGGTTCTGCAGGATTAACCGGAGCAAAACACATCCCTGCACGTGAAAACGGTGGCAAAAAAGATTTCAGTGAGATCATTGCACATGCCAGGAAGACAGCTTCTCCAACGGAAATTGAAACAGGCGAGATCATTGGTGGGTTTGCACACAATCAGGTATTGGCTTTGGCTGATAAAATTGTAGACGCAGTAAAATCAGGCGCTATCCGTAAGTTCTTTGTCATGGCAGGTTGCGATGGCAGAATGAAGGACAGGAATTATTATACCGAATTTGCAGAAAAACTACCAAAAGATACAGTGATTCTAACTGCAGGATGTGCAAAATACCGTTACAACAAACTCCAGTTGGGCGATATCAATGGTATCCCACGTATACTAGATGCAGGTCAGTGCAATGACAGTTATTCTCTTGCAGTAATTGCCCTGAAACTCAAAGAAGTATTTGAACTGAACGATATCAACGACTTGCCAATTGCATACAACATCGCATGGTACGAGCAGAAAGCAGTTATCGTTTTACTTGCATTGCTTTACCTGGGTGTCAAGAAAATCCATTTGGGTCCTACCTTGCCGGCATTTCTATCACCAAATGTTGTAAATGTTCTGGTAGAAAACTTCGGTATTGCAGGTATCACGACTGCAGATGAAGACATGAAGATTTTCCTGAATAATTAAGGAAAAACAAATTAAGTATATTAAAATAAGAGGCTGTCTTATAAAGCAGCCTCTTATTTTATGTACAATTTCTAAAAAAAGACATTAACGAACCATCATCAGTAAAGTACCAACCTTCATTTGTTTCCATTCTCTTGTTTTTAATCCTTCATTAACAGCAAGTTGTGTCTTTAAGTCCATTTCCCCTCCTGAACTTTGCATAAATGAAGCCATTTGATCGGCATCCTTGTACATACTTACAGTAAGATGAGTTCCATAAGATTCACTACCGGCTGGCAATATAGCCCGATTTAATTCCCAACTCCCCTTCTTTCCTGCATCGACCATACTCTGGTGCCATGGTTTAAAAATCTCTGATTCTGCCTTCTCATAGTTGTCATCTTTTTGTTTCATGACATCAAAAGTTGCAACAATTCCAACTTTCATCGTAAAGTCACCTTTTGTATGGTCAACCTGTTCAAAGAAGACCTGATCTGCCCGGTCTCGCGACTTGCCGGTCTTGTCAAACATATCTGTCAACTCTTTTTCAGATTTCTTAGGATAAGCTTTTTTAGCATAACCCATAGCATCCATCGAAGTAGCAGCTTCCAACATATCTTTCAGACTAGAAAACAGTGTAACTGTCATGTATTGAGACCCCTGATTTGAACCCGAAGGTGACAAAGACCACAAATCCCACCCGATGATCTTCTTATCAGCAACACGTTGTTTATGTATTCCTGACCAAAACTGTTCAACATCCATATAATTGGATCCATTGGCATCACTTACATGCATAAACTCCATCAATAAATAGAGTTTCTGGGGATTACTATCCTGTGCATGTAAACGTAAGAACATGGTTAAAAAAACCAGAGCCAGTAAACTAATTCTTTTCATGATTTTAAGTTTTAAGTTTGCATTAGGCTTAAAACAACATCAAACTTTATCAAAAGTTTTTCAGGGAAAAGAGGTATTTAATGCTCTGATTATCTATTTAGTAGTGTTACAATTTTATTAGCAAAAAATTAACAAAAAACACAGTCATTGAACCATAATCTTATTTATTAAAGACATAGAAAACAGTTATTCTTGCTGCCAAATCATAGCTGGTCTGATTCAACTTATTAAATGCCACAGCCCTGTTATCATACCTGTCATACCATATATTAGGCATCACATGAATATTTTTGGCAGCAGTATAATCTAAACCAGCCAAAACAAATGATTCTGTAAAGAAAGAGGGGTATGAAGTTGCATATACATCATTGGCTTTAAATTTAGTGTCGGGATTATAGTGATCGTATCGCACAACCCAACCTAATTTACTATTTATCAATCCTTTTGCAAACAGCGTGATACCTGATGCCATTGCATTTGTCGTATCTTTCAGCACTGAGGGAACCGGTTCTGTACACGTTGTATTGTTCATCTGCAGTTGATTGAAGGCTTCAAAACCAATAGTAAATTGTTCTGTTTGATAGGATATAAAACCCTTAATAGTAGTCTTACTCTTTTTATAAGGAGATGTCTGACCCATTTCATAGTCTCCCCCAATGTCCAGGATTAATTTCTTATCAAAAAACTTTCCCCACAGATCAGCATATTTCTTTTTGAATGAATCATTTTCAGGTTTAGTTCCACTTCCATTTCCAATCATCAGACTATAACCATAGTCTCCGTTTTTATTAAACTTACCTTGCAGCATTGCACCAAAGTCATATGAAACACCAATCTTTCGCATATCCATGATCGTTTTTTCCAATGACCTGTATCCCCAGGTAGCGCTTGCAACAGAATATGTTGAAGTCTGTTGCTGACCTACAATTAGATCTAGGTTTTTAAATATATTTTTCCATTTCAAGTTAGCTCCTTTAATATAGATTGAACGGGAGCCATCCGAAGCTATCTGACCATCTGATGCCAACAAAAATGCCGAAGTAAACTTTTCGCTGATGTCATAATCATACCCCAGAAATATTCTACGAAAATCAAATGAATTAAAATCTTTAGGGTAAGCAGCATATTGGGTGTTGCCCATATTGAATGTGTTTGCATTGAGTTTGTAAGTATAATCTCCAAATATCTGACCCCATATTTTACCCGATGGTACAAATGCCTTCTTTGTTTGAGCTGTATCTTTCTGACTAAAACCATTAAAACTCATTAAAAACAATGCAATCATTATCAATTGTAACTTCTTCATTTCCATTAATTATTTCTTTAACGCTATTAAATTCCCTACTTCTTTTGCTGTTCTGATCAGATTTACCTTTGTTAATTGCATTGCATCAGCTAATTCAGTTGGTTCATTACCGATGGCCAATAATACATCAAAATACTTTCTCAACGCTTTATTTTCCTTTTCCGGGACCTTTCCCGCCAATCCAATCACATCAATATTGTATTTCTGAGCCAATTGTGCTACTGCAAATGGCCCTTTACCCTCTAATGTTTGTTCATCAAGACTACCTTCACCTGTAATGACAAGATCTGCTTTTTTCAAGCTTTCCTCAAACCCTGTAAGCTTTAAAAAGTAATCCGCACCCGGCACAAGCTTTGCGTCGAGAAAAGCAAATAATCCAGCAGCAGCACCACCTGCAGCTCCACCATGCTTTACTTTCCCCATATCTTTACCCGTTTCTTTTAAAGCAATACGTCTAAGCATAGACAGTGTTTCTTCTAGAATGATTACATCTTTTGGGCTGGCACCCTTTTGAGGCCCAAAGACAGTAGCAGCGCCTTTCTTACCCAGCATTCTGTTCTCCACATCACATAAAACAATTATCTCACATTCCTTCACCCTTGGGTCAAGCCCGGAAAGGTCAATTTCAATAAGCATAGCCATACCCTCTATCTGTTCAGAGAGCTTTTCATTCTGTTTATAGGTAAAGCAAACACCCAATGCTCTAAGAAGACCTTCTCCACCATCAACTGTTGCCGAACCACCCAACCCAATAATTATTTTGCTTACACCTTCATTAAGTGCGTAGCTGATCAACTGACCCGTTCCGAAGGAAGTTGCAAACAATGGATCCATCTTTTTTTTGCTAATCAACCTTAAACCAGAAGCATTAGCCATTTCGATTACTGCCGTCCGACCCTCATCAATCAATCCAAATGAAGCATCTATATGTTTTCCCAAAGGATTATAAACTTTTTTTACAATCCGTCTCCCTTTGAATTTATCAATAATCAAATCTGCTGTTCCATCACCCCCATCGGCAATCGGAAAACATTCACATGTACAATCAAGTTTGCTTTGTTTCAAACCTTTCTTTATAGCTTCCGCTGCTTCACGTGCTGTGAGGCTATTTTTAAATGCATTGGGAGCTATTAGTATGTGCATATTTAGGGATTAATTGACCACATTAACAGGATTTCCGGATAAAAAAGCGCCCAGATTACTTACGGTTATACCCATCAAACGCAACCTGGCCTCTATTGTAGCCCAGGCGATATGCGGCGTAATGATACAATTTTTAGCGTTAAACAAAGGATTATCGTCATGTGGTGGCTCCTGAGAGAGTACATCAACACCAACCCCAGCGATCAAATTATTATTCAATGCATCCGCAACATCCTCTTCAACCATGATAGGTCCCCGGCAAGCATTAATAAAAAAAGCAGACCTTTTCATAAGTCTTATCGTTTCTTTATTAATTATACCTTTGGTATTAGGTGTTAATGGACAATGAACAGTTACCACATCAGATTGTGCCAGGAGTTCAGTTATTTCAGCCCAACGAAAGTTTTTAAGATGCGACATATCACTGCGCACCCTTTTCGAGCCAAGGATATTCATTCCAAAAGCAGTAGCAATCTCTCCAACTTTAGCGCCAATATTACCATAACCAATAATCCCGATCGTCTTTCCGGCTAGTTCAATCAAAGGGTAATCCCAAAAACAATAATCAGGTGATTTTGACCATTTACCACTCATAACAGCATCACTATGCCGTTGAACATGTTGTGTCAACTCCAGTATCAATGCAAACGTCATCTGTGCAACAGAGGCAGTACTGTAACCCGGAACATTTGTAACAATTACATTTTTTTTCCGGGCAGTTTCGGTGTCCACGATATTATAACCTGTGGCTAAAACACCGATATATTTCAATTTAGGCAGTTCATTTAAAACCATTTCATCAATCACCGTTTTATTGGTGTAGATGATCTCGGCATTCTTTGCACGCTCTACGATCATCTCTTTAGGTGTTCGGTCATAAACAACAACCTCGCCAAACTGCTTAAGCCCATCCCAGGATAAGTCCCCCGGGTTTAACGCATATCCATCCAGAACAACAATCTTCATCTCATAATTTTTAAAAACATATTGTTGAAAATGTATTATTGAAAACGTATTATTGAAAATGTATTATTGAATACGTTTTCACATAATTCAAAGTCATCAATTTTTAAAGCGTGATAGTATAGACTTGACCTGCTTTCGTCTGAAAATCGTACAGGAAAGTTTCTTTAATATTCACCTTGTTCAGTTTAGCTTTCTCGGATATGATTGGCTTTTGAACCTCTTCTGTCTGATAGAAAAAATTGGGGTTATTTCCCTTAGCTACGGCCAGACCAAATACAGCCTTTACACTGTTTGGAACCCGAATCCGGCAGTTCCCACCCAGGTTTGATTTTATCACTGCCTTTACAACCTTCCCATCTTTCCATTGCAGATCCACGATATCAAAACCTCCCCTGGCACGAAGTCCACTCACAGAACCTGTTTTCCAAACATCAGGCAATGCCGGTAACAGATGAATAGCACCATCATGGCTCTGTAAAAGCATCTCAGATATACCGGATGTACAGCCAAAGTTTCCGTCAATCTGGAAAGGAGGATGTGCATCAAACAGATTTGGATATGTGCCGCCACCCTCCATTGTTTTACCCCCTGCTTTCAAAGGAACCAGCTGATTCTGAATCATAGTAAATGCATGATTGCCATCCAGAAAACGAGCCCAGAAGTTAACCTTCCATCCCATGCTCCAACCTGTTCCACCATCACCACGATAGATCAATGAAGTCCTTGCAGCATCAAATAACTCCGGAGTATGATAAGCCGATATTTGTTTTCCGGGGAACAGCCCAAACAAATGCGATACATGACGATGTTGGTCTTTTGGATTGTCATAATCCTGCATCCACTCCTGAAGCTGACTATATTGGCCAATTTGCATTGGAGGCAGTCTCTTTCGGGTTGCCTTAATTTTTTCAATAAAATCTTTATCTGTATTAAGGGCTTCTGCAGCATGAATGGTATTGGTAAATAGGTCAAACAGGATCTGATTGTCCATGGTAACACCGGCAGCTATTGAGACACTGTTAGGTATCGATGGCTTGTTCTCCGGAGACATGGATGGTGAGACCACCAACCATTTATGAACTGGTTCTTCAACCAGAAAATCCAGATAGAACTCTACAGCACCTTTCAGAACAGGGTATATCGTCTCGAGATACTTAGTATCACCACTGAATGCATATTTTTCCCAGAGATGCTGACTTAACCAGGCCCCACCCATAGGCCACATTGCGGAATTGATCCCATCTACAGGACCTGTAATACGCCACAAATCAGTGTTGTGATGAGTTACCCATCCACGGGCTCCATACATTACCCTTGCTGTCTCCTGACCAGTAACTGAAATGTCTTTTACCATTTGTACCAATGGCTCGTGCATTTCGGTCAGATTCGTTACCTCAGCAGGCCAGTAATTCATCTCTGTATTGATATTGATCGTGTATTTGCTATCCCACGCTGCATCCATTTTACCATTCCAGATCCCCTGCAGGTTAGCAGGCTGACCTCCGGGCTGTGATGATGAGATCAGTAGATAGCGCCCAAACTGAAAATACAAAGCAGCAAACTGAGGGTCATTCCCACCTTTAAAATCTCTGAGTCTTATATCTGTAGGGTTTTTAACAGAATCAGTAACACCAAGATTCAACTTAACCCTACTAAAGAATTTCTGATAAGCAGCAATATGATCTTTTAACAATTGATTATACGACAGCAGCAATGGAGTTTTCAAATTATCGGCAGCACGTTTGGCTTCATTGGCCGAGATATCATGATAGTTGATATAATTTGTAGCAATCGTGATCAGGATTGTCACTGCATTGGCTCCATTAACTTTAATCGAGTTGTTTACCATCGAAAGTGTTCCACCTTCATTCTTTATCTTCGTAATACTTTGAAATTTAACCATCCCAGGCACATTTTCATGTGTGCTGGTCGTGCCTGTTATGATTATTGCATCTTTTCCCTCCACCGATACGTTAGAAGGATTGTGTTGCGATGTTTGAGATGCAATAAATGAAATACTGCCTGGTTTACTTGCAGATAACCGCACCACTATGACATTATCTGCAAACGAAGCAAAAGTCTCCCGGCTATATTTCACACCATTTAAGACATAGGAAGTATGGGTTGTAGCATTTTGAATATTCAGATCGCGGTAATAATTGGTTACTTTAGACGAATCATGTCCCGGAAAGGTCAGATTGACAATACCCACAGGTTGAAACATCATCCCCATGCTTTTCTTCGACTGGATATTTGCAGCAGCAATCTTACTGGCTTCGGCATTCTTACCTTCAAAAATCAATTTCCTGATTTCCGGTAAAGCAGCAAGTGCATCCGGGTTATCATTGCGGTTAGGACTACCACTCCATGCAGTTGTTTCGTTCAATTGCAATATTTCATTGGCAGTATTACCATACACCATTGCAGCAATATGACCATTACCAATAGGCATTGCAGCCTCCCAGACATTGCCTGCCGGATGTGTATACCAAAGTTTAAGATTTGTCTCCTGTGAAAACAATTTAACTGATAAAAACATTATTATCAGAAGAATAGAAAATTTTCTCATGTATATTTTATTTTATGATTAAGATTAAAACAGAAGAAAAGTAATATTACCCTGCTGATAATATTTGTCTATGATACAATAAAGTACCAATATTTACAGACCTTCTTTTCCGAAAACAAAATTAGAAAAGAAACCTGATTAAAAAACCTTCAGATCTTTTAAAATTTAAACAGTTTCTTAATGTTTCAAAGGAATTATTTGAACAGCTAAACCACCGTTTGGAAGTAGATCAACATCCAGTAAAGACTGGCTGTCTACCACTTTTTCTTCTGTTTTAACTCCTTTGCTATCTGCATTGTCAGCATAAATCTTTGCTATGAACTTCTTATTCACTTTAAGAAAATCCAGTTTGATTGTAAACTTCCCATTCGAAGGAGCGATTGCCCCAACAAACCATTCCTCCCCTTTTCGACGGGCAACAACAACCCTGCGGCCAATGTCTCCCATCACTACGTGGGTTTCATCCCATGTAGTGGGTAAATGTTTCCAGTAATCCAAAGCAGGTTCATCTATTACTTTAGCCGGTTTGTCATACCAGAAAAGGAACTGCCAGGGGCTGAAATTTATGGTTGATAGCGCCATCTGGTGAGGTTTAGTGACCTTCAAACGACCGTCGGTCCAGCAATAAGTATAATCAGCCGGACCCGTCAGAAAGCGTGTAAATGGCAATGTAGCATTGTGTAGTGGTGTTGGAAACTCTTCATTTCCACCAATCCCTTCGCAGGTAACCAGGTTCGGATAAGTCCGTTGGTAACCGGTATTGCGAAACTCGTCATGAATATCCACCAGTAGATGATATACAGCAGCTTTGCGGATGGCCTCATGCAACCATGCAGTCCAATGTTGACTTCCAACATTGACAAATCCATACTTCACACCCTTTACTCCCCATTTTTCATAAAGAGGTAAAATTTCATCCAGTTGTTTCTCCATGGCAGTATGGTTCACGTACAGTATCGTTCCAATCCCTTTGGAATTTCCATAATCAATCACTTCCTGCAGATTGAGTGAAGTCGGGTCCGGGTTACGCCGTGGATCAAGATGAACCCCTGATGCGTCAGATGCCTTGTCTTCTTCACGACCATACCATCCGGCATCATACTCGATATATTGCAAACCGTGGCTGAGTGCAAAGTCAACACAAGCTTTTCCTCCAACAGTCGTCAAAGATGCTTCGCGAATCACCTTCCCCGGCTTGATCCATGAAACATCTCTCAGAGAACAGGGATCGTTAAGGTCCATTACAAGATAATTTTGTTCCAGCAGTTTCCCTGGTGATTCTGCCACCATCACTACGCGCCATGGTGTTGTAAAAGGTGCTTTTCCTGTCACCCATCCATAAGCGGGATCATTTTTTTTGTTGCCCTCGCCATCAAGCAATACATCCAGCGTATTGTCAGAACTTTCTGAATGGCGCAATTTCATCCGAGCATAATCCACAAGGTGTGCCTCAGATATAGCAGCATAGAGATGTTCGTCCACCTTTACAGTCAAAGGGCGTTCAACACCAGGACTTATTTTACTTATGGTTGTCTGGCTCTTCGCATAATCAGCCTGAGCCCTGTAAACCGCCCAGGTGGTATGGTCTGCCGTGAAGGAAAATTGTGTATTCTCACCCCTTATTTCAATATTTTCTCCATTCTCTTTTGGAAGCATGTAGTTAAATGCGACACCTTCATTGTAAGCCCTGAAAGTCAATATCATTCTTTTTTCTCCCTTTGTTTGCAATTCGACCACGAGTTGATTATAGTGATCCGGGATAGTTGAACGCTCAGCCAGCACTGGTTTCCATGTACTATTGACTGTAGCGGTTTTGGTACTGGTAATTTTAAAATCATGGGTCAGCGAAAGGTCATGTTCCTGCAACCCAAGACGAGAATCGGAAAGAACCGGATGACCGTCAAATGTCACATTATACACCGGGCAGTCTATCTCCTCCCCTATCTTTTTCAGTTCAAAATGAACGATCACCTTGCCATTGGGTGATATTAAGGTCTGGGCATCAGCCGAACTGATCAATGTAAAAAAACCAAAGATGAAAACAATCAAGGAAATAGTGCCAGGCACCATTTTCCTACCAACTTTTACAGGACTGGCAGCTAATGCAAAACCGCCAAATTGTATCGCTCTAATACATGCAGCAAGAATGAAAACTTTCATAGGAGAAAGATATTTTTACTTTGCTAAATTAGTCTTTTTGAAAAGTAAATCACTTGTAGAATTTGATTCAAGAAAGATTAATGTTGTCAAGATATTTTTATTCATATTAGAAATGGGTTAAGACCCCATTATTCCTTCTTAAATGAATATCCGGGCAGAAACTCTAGCCTAACTAACTTATGGTGTATAATTTGAATTGTTGAATTTATTGCTTTATGCCTGTTTTATATTGTCACAGTATTTATATTTTTTTAGGTTAATTTATTATTACAAACTTCAAAGAGGATTTTCATAATGATCAGACAATTTTAATTGTTTTATACTTTGGAATTCAGAAAGACTATAAGGGGAATTGACCAGACTTTTTAGACATCGTGTTAAACAGGAAAAATCCTAAACAATCATTAATTTTAGCTGTTTCTTTAAATGTCATTTACCCTTTTAAAAATACTTTTAAAATCCAGAAAAATGAAAAAGATACTGTTTATTACTGGTGAGTTTACTGAAGATTATGAAACAATGGTGCCTTTCCAGATGCTGCAAATGGTAGGTTACGAAGTACATGCTGTATGTCCTGATAAAAAGAAGGGCGACAAGATTAAAACAGCTATTCACGATTTTCAAGGCGATCAGACATACACTGAAAAGCCGGGACACGAGTTTACTTTAAATTACACCTTTAACGATGTAAAAGTTAGTGATTACAGCGGATTAATCATCGCTGGAGGAAGGGCTCCCGAATACCTGAGATTATATCCGAAAGTACTTGAATTCACAAAATACTTCTTTGAAAAGAATTTACCGGTTGGGGCTATCTGTCATGCTATTCAGATTTTAACTGCAGCCGATGTTGTCAGGGGAAGAAAGTTAACCTCTTATCCGGCAATAAGTCCCGATATCAAAATGGCCGGAGGCGAGTATCAAGACATACCTATTGACGGGGCATATGTTGACGGTAATTTAGTCACAGCAAAAGCCTGGCCTGCTCATCCAAACTTTATCAGGGAGTTTTTAAAAGTGATGGGTGCAAAGATTGAGATTGAAAAACCTGTAGTCGCTGCATGGTAAAGAAGTTTTAATGGGTCATAAAAGCTTATGAATAAATGGTGTCAGGAACAATTATATTAAATGGTTCCTGACACCATTTAATATGACACCATTTAATATAATATCTTTGCATTAACAGTGCCCGCATTGCATCTCATAAGAACTGCCTG
>JGI24140J50213_10000331_pt1 | contig 22248 bp, 19 predicted proteins | sample BarGraIncu00222A_FD_50213 | JGI IMG/M metagenome (IMG submission 50213)
CACGCTGGGGTACAAGGACTCGAACCTAGACTAACTGAACCAGAATCAGTCGTGCTGCCAATTACACCATACCCCAAGGGGTATCACATGCCGGTTGCCCTTCAGACGCCCGGACGGTGACCCGAGGATGAACCTTACCGGCCCGATCGCTCGGTGCCCAAATCGGATCTGTCCATCTACCAAAGTAGGACGTTTCGGTCCGCGTGCAGGCGGTGACCACCCCGCGGCGTTGCCCTCCGGCTCGCGGCTACCTCACGTCTTTGGCCCACAGGCCAGGTACCTGGCTCAGGGAGCTCACCACGAGAATGCCACCTTCGCGAGCACGCTGGGCATCCGGGGGGTCGACCGGCTCACGTGCAAGCCAGGCTGCGCAAAGCCCGGCACGGCTGGCTGCGAGCGCATCGATCTCGATGTCGTCACCGACGTAGATGGTCTGGGCCGGGGCCGAGGCCAGGAGCCGGCAGCCATGGTGAAACGCCCGCGCGTCTGGCTTGCCAAAGCCGAGGCTGTCCCTGGTCGCCACCGACGCGAAGGCCCCGCAGAGCCCGGTGATCTCCAGCTTGAGCTCCGTGTAGGCAGACGAGGAGTTGGTGAGCAGGCCCACCGGGATCCCGGCCGCACCGGCAGCCTGCAGCAGCGGGCGGACATCGTCGAAGAGCCGCACGTTCGCGGCGAAGGCCGCTTCGTAGGCATCCTCGAACGCTGCGCCGACCTCCTCGACCTCGCCCAGGGCGAAGGTCTCGATCAGGTCGGCCAGCCGCGCCGACCTCATCTGCGCGAAGCTCATCTGGCCTGCGGTGAACCGGCCGAAGTAGCCCCTGGGGTCAGCGTGGAAGTGAACCCCCGCGGCATGACAGGCGTGCTCGCCCGCCCGGGGCCAGAGCTGGCCCACTGCGGCCTGCCCGGCAGAGACCATAGCGGCCCTGGTATCGATGAGGGTGTCGTCAACGTCGAGCAGAAGCGCTGTGATCACCGACCTCCTGGTGGCTCAGAGCGTGGCGCGCAACGACCGCAGACGGGCCAATGACGACTCGCGCCCCACGAGCTGCATGGACTCGAAAAGGGGCGGGGAGATCCGTCGCCCCGTTATCCCGACCCGCAACGGGGTGAAGGCCACCTTGGGCTTGATCCCCAGACCGTCGACCAAGGCCGCGCGCAGGGCCGCCTCGATATCGGGCGCCACCCAGGCCGGCAGCGCCTCCAGGACCGGAACAGCCACGTCGAGCACGCCGGCCGGGTCGCCCTTGAGCTGGGCCAGTGCGTCGTCGGCAACCACCAGGTCGGCGTCGGACACGAGCAGGAACGTGAGCATGCCCTCAGCCTCGGACAACAGCTGCATACGCTCCTGGACCAGCGGGGTCGCAGCCCTGATCAGATCGATCTGCTCCGGCTTCGGCTCCGCGGGCAGAACGCCGGTGCGGACGAGGTGTTCGACAATGCGGTCGGCCAGCTCACCGGTGTCCAGCGACCTGATGTAGTGACCGTTGAGCCAGCCGAGCTTGTCGAGGTCGAAGATCGGTCCGACGGGGTTGACCTTGGCCCAGTCGAAGTCGGCGACAAACTCATCGAAGGACATCACCTCACGCCCGTCTTCCTTGGGCGGATAGGCAAGCAGGGCAAGGAAGTTCACCAGCGCCTCGGGGAGATAGCCCTGTTCGCGGAACCAGGTCAGCCGGGCCGCAGGATTCTTGCGCTTGCTGATCTTGGACTTGTCGACGTTGCGCAGCAGGGGCATGTGGGCGAATGCCGGTAGCTCCAGGCCGAGCCACTGGTAGAGCAGGACGTGCTTGGGTGTGGAGCTGATCCACTCCTCACCGCGCACCACGTGGGTGATCCCCATCTCGTGGTCGTCCACGACGACTGCCAGGTGGTAGGTCGGGAAGCCATCAGCCTTGACGATCACCTGGTCATCGGGGTGCGGGGCGTTCAGCTCACCCCGGATCAGGTCCGTGAAACGGGTGTCCAGATCGGCCGGGATGAGCATGCGCACCACCGGGACCGGCGAGAACCCCGGCAGGGCCGCTCGCTCTTGCCTGGTCTTGCCGTAGCACAACCTGTCGTAGCCGGTCGGCTGCTTGGACTTCTGCTGCGCCTCACGCATCTGTGAAAGACGCTCGGTAGAGCACCAGCAGTGGTAGGCGTGCCCGCTGGCCAGGAGCTGCTCGACATACGGCGTGTAGCGATCCAGCCGCTCCGACTGGCGATAGGGGGCGTACGGTCCCCCGATGTCGGGACCCTCATCCCAGTTCAGCCCCAGCCAGTGCAGGGTGTCGAAGATCTGCTGCTCGCTGTCCTCGCGAAACCGGGCCTGGTCCGTGTCCTCGATCCGCAGGACGAACTTTCCCCCTTGCTGTCGGGCGAAGGCGAGGTCGAAGAGGGAGACGTAGGCGGTGCCGACGTGTGGGTCGCCCGTGGGCGAGGGGGCGACGCGGAGACGAACAGGACGGGGGGAGGTGGATGCGCTCATGATGAGCCAATTCTAGGGCCGGGCCCACCGCCCGCAGGCGCGGGTCAGTCGCGACGAAGGAACGGGTTCGACAGGATGCCGATGCCTTCGATCTCGACCTCGACGCGCTGGCCGCTGACGACAGGTCCGACACCAGCCGGTGTACCGGTGAGGATGACGTCGCCCGGCAGGAGCGTGAACGCTGCCGAGACGTGCGCGACCAGGACAGCCACGTTGTGGATCATGTCGGCCGTCCGCCCGTTCTGGACCACCTCGCCGTCGCGTCGGGTGATGATCGAGAGGTCACCGGTGTCCAGGTCTGTCTCGATCCAGGGCCCCAGAGGGCAGAAGGTGTCGAAACCCTTGGCCCGGGCCCACTGCCCGTCGGCCCTCTGCAGGTCACGGGCGGTGACGTCGTTGGCGCAGGTATAGCCGAAGATAACATCGTTGGCCCGCTCGACCGGGACGTCCTTGCACATCCGGGAGATCACCACGGCGAGCTCGCCTTCGTAGTGCACCTCGCTGCTCTGTCGCGGCATCACCACGGGGTCTCCGGGTCCGACCACGGCGGTGTTGGGAACCAGGAACATCAACGGCTCGTGGGGAACCTCCCCGCCCATCTCGGCGGCGTGCTCGGCGTAGTTCTTGCCGATGCCGACCACCTTGCTACGGGGGATGACCGGCGCCAGCAGTCGAACCTCAGCAAGGGACACACGCTCGCCGGTGAAGACAACCGGTTGGTAGAGCGGGTCTCCCTGAATCTCGGCAATCCACTCACCGCCAGGGACGCCTTGAACGACGCCATAGGTGGGGTCCTGTCCAAGGGTGTATCTCGCAATGCGCACAATCCGAGCCTAACCGGCCCGGCAAGTACCCTTGAGGGCGATGGCACCTCGACTGAGCCAAGAGCAGTGGCGCCCGCTGGAGGCCGCACACCACGCCCGCGCCGACACCCTCACGGCGGCTGCCCGCAACAGGCGAGCGGGCGCACGTTCCCATCCGGTCGAGGACTTCCTCTTCACGTACTACATGTTGAGCCCGGCCCAGCTGCGCCGCTGGCACCCAGGGATGGGGTTCACGCTGCAGGGTGCCGGCGAGCGCGAAGGCTGGAAGTTCTACCGGTGCGAAGATGGCGCTGCCGGACTTGATCGGGCGAGGTTCTTGGCCAGCCGGTCGGCCACGGTGGCCTTCGTCAGGGAGCTCCTGTCCGCGACGGCCGCTCGCCCCGCCCACCTGGGGTGCTTCGGCCTGCACGAGTGGGCGATGGTCTACCGGCAGAGCCCAGACCAGCTCCGTCATGGCCAATGGCCCCTTCGCCTGGGCCCGGCAGGCACAGACGAGGTCGTCGAGTCCCACCAGATCAGGTGCTCCCACTTCGACGCCTACCGCTTCTTCACGGCGCCAGCCAGGGCGCTGAACACCGTCATCCCCACACGCGACTCGCAGGTGGCCATGGAGCAGCCGGGCTGCCTGCACGCGACGATGGACTTGTACAAGTGGGCCTACAAGCTCTCCCCCGCCATCGCGAGCGACCTGACGGCAGACTGTTTCGACCTGGCCAGAGACGTCCGCGAGCTGGACATGCGCGCGGCGCCCTACGACCTGAGACCCCTTGGCTACGAGCCCGTCAAGATCGAGACTGCCCAGGGCAAGGCGACGTACGTCCAGGCGCAGCACACGTTCGCCGAGCGAGCCGGCGTGCTGCGGCTGGCGCTGCTCGAGGTGTGTGACGCGTTGCTCACCAGTGCGCAGGGTGGGTGAGCAGCGCCGGGACTCTGGTGCCGGAATCGCCCTTCGCGGCCTCGAGCTGGGACTGGATCACAAAGATGGCGCCGGTGAGGTCGGCGCCGCAGATGTCGGCGCCTCGCAAGTCGGCACCGATCAGGTCGGCCATCCTGAGGTCTGCACCTCGCAGGTCAGCGCCGATGAGGTAGGCCCCTCGCAGACTGGCCCCGGCCAGGTCGGCGCCGGCCAGGTCGGCACCGATGAGGTCGGCCCCCCTGTAGTCCGCCCCGTCCGGGACGGCGGCCCGGACCAGGTCGCTGGTGGCCAGGAGCAGGGCATTGACCTGTTGTCGATGACCTGCCACGTCCATCTCCAGGAGGGCATCGGGGCCCTGCCCAGCAAGACGCTCGGTCTCGGCCAGCGCGCGCCGGAGCTCGCCGTGAAGGCTGCGAGCCGCTGCCCATGTGAGCGACTCGTTCACATACCAGGCCAGCTCATGCAGGTCCCGCATGATCGGGAAGACGGCGAACATCTGCGTGCCTGCGTCGGGGGCCCGACGCCAGTCCTGCCCGCCGAAGGTGACCTGGCTGACCTGCTGGCCTGCGCCAAAGCAGTCATAAACGGTGCAACCCCTAAAGCCCAGCTGCCGCAGGCCCGTATGAATGCCGCAGCGGAAGTCGGTCTGCAGGTTCGGACACGCCTGCCCGGACGGCTTGCTGATCGCGAAGTCGGCCGAGGCTGAGAAGGCGGGCACGACACAACACAGCCCAAAGCAGCTCTCGCAGTCGGCTCGCAGCGCTGCGCGGTCGGCCATGCTCACGGCGCCGCAGCCGGCAACCGGGGCGCCTCAGGTCGCTGCGGGCGCCAGGACTGGCCACGGGGGGCTAGCCAGCACTCGCCGATGAGGTGAAACTCGCGCTCACACCTCGCCGTACTCGAGCCCCGTGACCACGTCGGCGCTTTCAACGTCACCAGCTCGACGCTTTCGAGAAGGAGCCGGACAACCCCCGTCCCCAGCCGCTTGTGCCGCACCACCGCCTGCACGTGCCGCCAGGCCACGCTGCGCTGGCGAAAGCCGCGAACCCGCGCGAAGTCAGGCGTCAGGTCCACTCCGAAGGTCCGGATCCACCGGCCTCCCGCAACCGTCAGGACGCCGTAGACCAGCCAGTGGAAGGCAAACCCGGGCTCACCGGCCGGCTGAAGGACTGCCAAGAAGACCAACCCGAGCCCGCCGAGCACGACCGGGCGCATCCAGTCGCGACGCGCGGTGCCGATCCTGCCATCGCCAACAGGTGTCCCTGCCCCGATGGTCATCGCAGTGCCGCCCCGTGAAAGTGGTTGCCAGCGCGACGTGTTCGCCCGCGGGCTCTGAGGTGCATTTAAGCACAGAGGTTCGCATCTGCCGCCGACGGATACCGCGTTGTCCTCAGCCGCACTCAGGAGGTCTGGCTGACCGGGCCATCCGGCGCCCTGGCCACCTCTGCTCTTCAGCGCGCAGGGGCAGCGGCTTCGCGCGGGGCGCCAGGGTGCGCCCATCGGGGGTGGTCACCGTGGGCGCCGGGGACCGGCCGCGACTGACTAGCCTGTGAGCATGGAACTGGCCGACCGGCTCGCCACTGCGGTAACCGGGTTGTCCCGGCGCCACGACCGCGTGGTGGTCGGCATCGACGGCCCGGACTGCGCGGGCAAGACCACCCTCGCAGGCCGCCTCGAGGACGCACTGGAGAACAGGGCGCTGCGGGTGTGCGCCGACCGGTTTAGCCGCCCACGTGCGCAGCGTTACCAGCGGGGGGAGCTGTCACCGGACGGCTACTGCCACGACAGCTTCGACTACCCGGCGCTGCGGGGCGAGCTGCTCCTGCCGTTTCTGGGCGGACAGTTCTCGGTGAGGACGTCCGGCGCCGGATACGAGGGCGACCCCGGGACGAACCTCACACGTACCGTCCCGACCAGGGCCGTCCTGGTTGTCGACGGGGTGTTCCTGCTCAGACCCGAGCTGCGCGGGCTCTGGACCATCTCGGTCTACCTGCGGGTGTCGGCCCAGGAGTCGCTACGACGAGCGCATGGCCGCGACCTTGAGCTGTTCGGATCGCCGCGCCGCCTGCAGCGCGGTTACCTGCGGCGATACCTGCCAGGCCAGGAGCTCTACCGGCGCAGCTGCGATCCCGAGGGGCTCGCTGATGTGCTGGTCGACAACGAACGGACCGACATGGCCCGGATCGAGCGCTGGACCGTCCCGGGCGGCCAGGGCCGGTGATCACCGCTCTGGTTGACGCGGGTTCTTCTTTCCGCCGGGGCCATAGAGCAGGATCCCCATCACGGGGACCATCAGGAACCACAACCAGGTGCCGGTAACAAAGAAGAGAAGCAGCGCGGCGAACGGCGTCAGCGCCATAATCGTGTCCTGCCTGCCCGCGAGCAGCCCGCCGGCGCGAGGAGTCGAAACCGTGCGGGCTGGCTCCTGGGGGGCCGCGATCTGGGGCAGGTCCGCGAACAGGACGTCCAGATCGGCCTGGGTCACCGCTGTCTTGACCTGGGTCACCCGGCTCTCATGCTCGGCCGGGTCAAGCCGCCCCGCGTGCCAGTGCTCGCCCAGCAGCGCGATCGCCCGCTCGCGCTCCGCTGTGCCTACACGTTTGCTCTTGCCCGTGCCGTCCTGCCGTCCGGCCGCCGGCCGGTTCTCGTCGCTCATGGGTCCATCCTGCCCGTCGGCGGCCGCACCCGCGTCTTAGGCCAGGAGATCCTGCGGCCAGCCGCTGGGGCGGATCTCCACACCCCGGCGCATCAGGCCGTAGGTGATGCCGTCGGTCAGGCTGACCCAGCTGGCTTCGACGATGTTGGGCGCGACGCCGACGGTCTCCCACGAGGTCACTCCGTCGGAGTGCTCCATCAGCACCCGGGTGGTGGCGTCGGTGCCGTGGGCAGCGTCGAACAGGCGCACCCGGAAGTCAATCAGCTCGATCTTTGCCAGTTCGGGGTAGGCCCCGGACAGTGCCTGGCGAATCGCACGGTCGAGCGAGTCCACCGGACCGTTGCCCTCGGCCGTGACCACAACCCGCTGGCCGGCCGCCCAGAGCTTGATCGTGGCCTCCGAGACCGGGTCACCCTTGGCGTAGGTGTGGTCGGTGATGACCCTCCATGACTCCACCCGGAAGTAGCTCGGCCGGCTGCCGAGCTCCTCTCGCAGCAGCAGGTCGAAGGAGGCGTCAGCGGCCTCGAAGGTCCAGCCCTGGGCTTCAAGATCTTTGACCCGCTTGACGATTCGCGACAGCAGGTCGGTCTCCCCGCTCAGGTCAAAGCCGAGTTCGCGAGCCTTGAGCTCAATGCTTGCCCGGCCGGCCATCCCCGAGACAAGCATGCGCATGTCGTTGCCCACCGCCAGCGGGTCGGTGTGCTGGTAGAGGTCGGGATCCACCTTGATCGCGCTCGCGTGAAGGCCCGCCTTGTGCGCGAAGGCACTGGCTCCGACATAGGGCTGGCGGCTGTAGGGAGGGACGTTGGTCACGTCGCTGATCTGGTGCGCGATGCGCGTGGCCTCAGCCAAACGGCTGGGCGCCAGCAGCGTGAGCCCCTCCTTCAGCTGGAGGTTGCCGATGACGCTGAGCAGGTCGGCGTTGCCCGTGCGCTCACCGTAGCCGTTGACGGTTCCCTGGAAGTGCGTCGCTCCCGCGCGGATGGCGGCCATCGAGTTGGCGACCGCGCAACCGGTGTCGTTGTGACAGTGAATGCCAAGGCGGGCGCCCGTGGCATCCAGGACATCAGCCACGACGTCTGACACCTGGTGAGGCAGCATGCCGCCGTTGGTGTCGCAGAGCGCCACCAGCTCGGCACCAGCCTCCATCGCCGTGCGGACCACCTCGATGGCGTAGCCACGATCGGTGCGATACCCGTCGAAGAAGTGCTCGGCGTCCAGGAACACCCGCCGGCCCTGGCCCGTCAGCCAGCTGACCGTGTCGCCCACCATGGCCAGGTTCTCAGCGGGGGTGGTGCGAAGGGCCAGCTCGACGTGACGAACGTGCGCCTTGGCCACGAGCGTCACCAGCGACGCACCGGAGTCGAGCAGCGCCCGCACCTGCGGGTCATCAGCTGCCACCGCGCCCGGGCGACGGGTGGCCCCAAAAGCAGCCAGCGTTGCGTTACCCAGGGCGAGCTCGTGGCGTGCCCGGGCAAAGAACTCCGTGTCCTTGGGGTTGGCGCCGGGCCAACCGCCCTCGATGAAGTCGACCCCGAGCTCGTCCAGCAGCGTCGCTATGGCCAGCTTGTCGGCGATCGAGAGATTCAGGCCCTCTTGCTGCGCGCCATCGCGCAAGGTGGTGTCGTAGACGTGGAGGTCGGTCATCGTCAGCCCTGTCTCAAACGTAGTGAAAGCCATGGTCTCAAGAAGGCGGTGCTGGTAGGGCAACCGTCCTTTGACATCCTCCCGGCCATGAATGACCAGGATTCCAACCGCTCACCCGCAGGCAACGTGTTGAGGTTCGCGCTTTACAGACAGGGCCAAAACTCCCATGTCTCCACGCGCTGGCACGGCATGCCCTGCCGCGGTTTAACGCTGGTAGTACCAAACAGTGCCGGGCGTGGTTATCGCCCAGCAGATCTGAACGTATCGCTTCCACCGACAAGGCAGAAGGTTTACCTCCCGGCCCGCAATGACCGGGTTTACACCATAGAAGAAAATCCGATGACATCAGTGATGCCCTGCCTTGTCTTGGCAGAAGCGCTCTGCCGCCACGCGATTCGCCCGGTCGGGGTGTTGTCCGGGAACGAAAAAACCCCCCATGGGTATGGGAGGTTTGCGCGGCGGGAAGTGCCCCGTCGCGCTAGTCGATAATGAACGTGGCGGTAGCCACTACCGTCCAGGTGTTGCTCATCGCAGAAGCCTCGCACGCTTGTCCACCGATTGGCTAGCCAATCTCGGCATGTGGTCGCTCGAAACGGGCCATGGTTGGTCAGCGGTGAGCTCAGGAAGCTGGCCGTGCACAGGCCGCGATGAAGGCATCGAACAGCCGGTCATCGGGGCCCGCCTCAGGATGCCACTGCACGGCCAGCCGGAAGCGTGACCCTGGGCTCTCCATCGCCTCAAGGGTGCCGTCCGGGGCCCACCCAGACGCCACGTACCCCGGGTGAGCGGAGACGCACTGGTGGTGGTAGCTCGGTATCACCACCTCGCGGCCGAGCAGGGCGCTCAGCCTGGTGCCCTCGACCGTGCGCACGCTGTGGCTGCCATAAACTCCCGGCGCCGGAGAGTGCTCGTCGTGACCGACCACGTCGGGCAGGTGCTGCTCCAGCGTCCCGCCCGCGGCCACCGCCATCACCTGCATCCCGCGGCATACGCCCAACACCGGGGTGTCCAGCTGGTCGCTGACTTCGGCCAGAGCCAGCTCAAAGGCGTCACGATCGGGACGGGCCTCCTGCACGCTGGGGTGAGGCCTGGCGGCATACCGGCCCGGTTCGACATCCACCCCGCCGGCGAGCATCAGCCCGTCCAGGCGCGCGATGACGGCGGCGGCCATCCGTGCGTCGGCGTCGACACGCGGCGGGATCAGCACCGCGATGGCGCCGGCTCGCTCGATCTTGGTCACGTACTCCTGCGGCAGCAGCGCGTGCGGCATGCTCGCCCAGACGCCGCGCACGGCTTCCTCGACATAACAGGTGATGCCGATGATCGGCCACGTCGGTTTGGAGTCCATGGATGGCGATCCACCGGTCACAGGGGGGTGACGTAGGCGCCGGTGATCCCACCATCGACCATGAACTGGGCCGCCGTGATGAAGCTTGACTCGTCACTGGCCAAGAAGAGCACCGCCGCGGCTATCTCCTCGGGCTCGGCGAAGCGACCAGCTGGGATGTGGATGAGGCGTCGGGCGGCCCGCTCCGGATCGCCCGCGAACAGCTCTTGGAGAAGTGGGGTGTTGACGGGGCCGGGGCACAGCGCGTTGACGCGCACACCCTGCCGGGCGAACTGGACGCCCAGCTCGCGTGACATCGACAGCACCCCGCCCTTGCTGGCCGAGTAGGAGATCTGCGAGGTCGCGGCCCCCATGACTGCCACGAAGGATGCCGTGTTGATGATCGAGCCCTTGTGCTGCTCGAGCATGTACGGAAGCGCCGCCTTGCAGCAGAGGTAGACGCTGGTCAGGTTGACGTCCTGCACCCTGCGCCAGGCGTCCAGGCCGGTCGTGAGAATCGAGTCGTCCTCTGGCGGGGAGATGCCGGCGTTGTTGAACGCGATGTCCACGCTGCCGAAGGTGTTCTTGGTGGCAAGGAACAGCGCCTCGACCTGCTGGGGGCTGGTGACGTCACAGTGGACGAACGCTCCGCCCACCTCTTGGGCGATCGCAGGGCCCTTGACGTCGTCGACATCGCCGATGACGACCGTGGCACCCTCGGCGGCAAAGCGTCGGACCGTGGCCAACCCGATCCCGCTGCACCCTCCGGTGACAACCGCGACCCGGCCCTGGATCCTTCCTGCCATGGTGTCCGCCTTCGCTTGGTGGTTCTGCCTGTGCTGGTGGGCTCGTCAGCTGGTGGAGATGAAGACGTTCTTGACATCGGTGAAGCCGTCGAGGGCATCAGGTCCGAGCTCGCGGCCGATGCCTGACTGCTTGAAGCCGCCGAANGGCGTGGCATAGCGCACGCTGGCATGCGAGTTCACCGAGAGGTTGCCAGCCTGGATGCCCGCAGCCACCCGCAGCGCGCGCCCCACGTCCCGGGTCCAGATGGACCCGGACAGCCCGTACGGGCTGTCATTGGCTTTGGCTATCGCATCGGCCTCGTCGTCGAAGGGCAGTACCGCCACGACGGGGCCGAACACCTCCTCACGCCAGATGCGCTCGGTGGTGGAGTGCGCAAGGACCACCGTTGGCGGGTACCAGAAGCCGGCTCCGGCTGGCGCCTGGCCACGGAAGGCAACGTCCACNTGCTCGTGGGCGCTCTCGACGAACGAGCGCACGCTGCGGCGATGAGCCGCGCTGATCAACGGCCCCATCGCCGCGGTCTCCGATGAGGGGTCGGTCACCACGACATCGTTGACTGCCCCTTCGAACAGCTCCATGAACCGATCAAAGACAGTGCGCTGAACCAGGATCCGGCTCCGGGCGCAGCAGTCCTGGCCGGCGTTGTCAAGGAAGGACATCGGAGCGGCGGCCGCCGCAGCCGGGATATCGGCATCGGAGAACACGACGTTGGCGCTCTTGCCGCCCAGCTCGAGGGTGACCCGCTTGACCTGATCGGCCGCCCCCGCCATGATCGCCTGGCCCACCGATGTGGATCCTGTGAAACAAATCTTGCGAACCGCGGGGTGGGTCACCAACCGCTGGCCCACCACCGACCCCTTCCCGGCCACAACGATAAAGACACCTTCTGGGATGCCGGCGTCCAGGGCGAGCTCGCCAAGCCGGATCGCCGTCAGCGGAGTGAGCTCGGCAGGCTTGAGCACCACGGTGTTGCCGGCGGCCAGTGCGGGCGCGAAGCCCCAGCCGGCGATGGGCATTGGAAAGTTCCAGGGCACGATGATTCCTACCGTCCCCAGCGGCTCCTTGAAGGTGACATCCAGCCCTCCGGCGACCGGAATCTGCCTGCCGACCAGGCGTTCTGGTGCGGCCGAGTAGTAGCTCAGGACGTCGCGGACATTACCCGCCTCCCAGCGCGCGTTGGCGATGGTATGGCCGGCGTTGGCGACCTCGAGCTGAGCCAGCTCCTCCAGGTGGGAGTCCACCACGTCACTGAACCGGCGCAGCAGCCGGCCGCGATCGGCCGGCGCCACGGCGCGCCAGCCGGCGCCCGCGGCCTCCGCGCGGGCGATGGCCTCATCGGTCTGCTCCAGACCGGGCTGGGCCATCCTGGTGACCAGCGTCTCGTTGGCGGGGTTGATGACGTCGTGCTCACGGGTCTGCGCCGGCCCGCCGACTTCGCTCACAGGCGCTCAAACCCTCGGACTCGTTCCCAGTCGGTCACCGCTGCGCCGAAGGCGGCCAGCTCGATGTCGGCAGCGTGCACGTAGTGCTCGACGACGTCCTTGCCGAAAGCCTGCTGGGCCACCGCGGATGCGGCGAAGAGGTCCCGCGCGGCAAGGAGGGTGGCCGGCACATGTTCCTTCGTCGAGGTGTAGGCGTTGCCCACGAATGCAGGCTCGAGCCGGAGCTTCTTGGCGATCCCGTGCAGGCCTCCCGCCAGCATGGCAGCGACGGCCATGTAGGGGTTGACGTCGCCGCCCGGCACCCGGTTCTCGACCCGCAGGCCGGCTCCGCGCCCGACCACGCGCAAAGCACAGGTGCGGTTGTCGTGGCCCCAGGCGATGGCGGTCGGGGCAAACGAGCCAGGGGCGTAACGCTTGTAGGAGTTGATGTTCGGCGCGTAGAGCAGCGTGAACTCGCTCATGGTGGCCTGGACGCCGGCCAGGAAGTGGTCGAACAGCTGGCTGTGGCCGCCGTCGCGCTTGCTGTCCGCGAAGACGGTCGAGCCGTCCTGGCCGCGCAGCGACAGATGGATGTGACAGGAGTTGCCCTCACGCTCATCGAACTTGGCCATGAACGTCAGTGCCTGACCGTGGGCCGCGGCGATCTCCTTGGCCGCGTTCTTGTAGANGCTGTGGTTGTCACAGGTGCGCACGACCTCGTCGTACAGGAAGGCAATCTCGTGCTGGCCCAGGTTGCACTCCCCCTTGGCGTTCTCCACCTTCACCCCCGCGGCGAACATCTCGTTGCGGATATCCCGCAGCAGGGGCTCGACCTTGCTGCCGCCCAGGATCGAGTAATCAACGTTGTAGCGGTTGGCCCCGGTCAGCCCGTGGTAACCCCTGTCCCAGGCACTGTCGAAGGAGTCCTCGAACACGAGGAACTCAAGCTCGGTCCCGGCGTAGGCCACGTAGCCAAGATCGCCCGCGGCACCCACCTGTGCCTTGAGGACCGAGCGGGGGGAAGGTCGCACCAAACCTGTGCCGTCCAGCCACACCAGGTCACACTGCACGGTGGCCGAGTAGGGCTGGCCCGGAGTCCGGCGCAGCGTCGACATGTCCATCTCGAACAGCATGTCGCCATAGCCGCGCTCCCAGGAGCTGATGGCATAGCCGTCGACCGTGTTCATCTCCACGTCCACGGCCAGCAGATAGTTGCAGCCCTCGACACCGTGGCCGAGCACATGCTCGAGGAAGTAGTGCCCGTGGTTGCGCTTGCCCTGCAACCGCCCCTGCATGTCGGTGAACGCCGTGATGACGGTGTCGATCGCCCCCGACTCGATCTCGTAGCGCAGCTCGTCAAGGGTCAGTGCGGGTCGGGCGGACATCTTCCTACTCTCAGATTGAGTACCAGCTCAAAGGTCGAAGATCTCTTCGATGGCCCTGGTGTCGTGCCCGGGCGGAGGCTCCTTCAAGAAGTGCTGGCGCCCGCCGGCGAACCAGGTGACCGTGGCGAACACCAGCACGACCAGGACCGCGATCGGCGCGTAGTTGAAGTTGTTCACCGTGATGGGGCTGGCCGGGGGGAGCATGAACAGGATCACGATGAACACGACCCACCCGACAGCGATCCAGCCGACGACCGCACTCCATCTGCCCAGGTTCCACTCGCCCACCCGGAAGTCGGGGTTGAGCCGCCGCAGCAGGACCGGGGTCACGTAGGCGATGTAGAGCCCGATGACAGCGATCGAGGTGACCGCCACGTATGCCGTGGTGCTCTTCAGTGCCGGGCTGGCCAGGATGATCGCGCAGACGGTGCACAGCCAGATCGAGTTGGTTGGTGTTCCGGTTCGGGCGTTGACTTTCGACCACAGCCGCGAGCCAGGNAGCGCCCCGTCGCGGCTGAACGCATAGCTCATCCGGGAGTTCGCCGTCACCGAGGCCATGCCGCAGAAGTACTGCGCCACCCCGCAGATGAAGATCAGGAAAAGCCCCGCCTTGGACCCTGCAGCGTCAACAAAGATCTGGGCTGCCGGAAGCCCGGTCGGCGAGTTCAGCTCCGTGGTGTAGTTCTGAATTGCCGCGGTGACCGCCACCAGCAGGATCCAGCCCGCAAAGATCGACACGATGACCGAGTTCACAATGCCCTTGGGCGCGTTGGTGGCGGCGTTGCGCGTCTCCTCCGAGACGTGAGCAGATGCGTCGAAGCCGGTATAGGTGTACTGCGCCATCAACAACCCGATGAAGAACACGTAGATCGGGTTGGCCCAGCCGTAGTGGTTCTCGTAGTGGAAGAACGTCCACGACAGGCTCTGGTGGTTGGCGGGGATGAACGCCAGAGCCACGACGATGACCGCCACCCCGACCAGGTGCCACCAGGCACTGAAGTTGGACAGCAGCGCAACCAAGTTGACGCCAAAGGTGTTGAGCAGTCCGTGGGAGAGCAGGATGACCGCGAACAGAATGAACGTGTGCACTGGGGTCGCGGTCCAGCCCCAGGCCAGGTTGGCGAAGGCCGTCCAGGTCAGCGCCGCGCCGAAGTCGATCGCCGCAGTCACCGCGACCTCGCCGAGGAAGTTGAACCAGCCGACATACCAGGCCCAGACCGGCTTGTTCTTGCGCGCCAGCCGCCCAGCCCAGAAGTACAGGCCGCCCGCGGTCGGGTAGACCGAGCAGATCTCCCCCATGGCCAGGGCCACGAACAGGACGAAGATCCCGACCAGCGGCCAGCCGACCGAGATGGCAATCGGTCCGCCCGAGCTCATGGCGATGCCATAGCTGGTGATACAGCCGGCCAGAATCGAGATGATCGAGAAGGAGATGGCGAAGTTGGAGAACCCGCTCATACCGCGGTGTAGCTCTTGCTTGTAACCCAGCTCGGCCAGCCTGGTCGCGTCCGCGTCAACGTTCGGGACCGGTGGGGGAACAACGCTCATGCTTCACCTCATCTGTAGGTCAGCAGACGACAATCTGGCGAGAACATTAAGCAATGATTGAAGGCCCCACACGGTCCCGAGTCAATGGTAGGCAGACCGAGGCGCAGGCGTGTCGCTACGCGAGGCGGGTCAGCCAGCCGCGGGAGTCCGGCACCCGGCCGTACTGCACATCGAGCAGAGACGCCCGGACTGACGCGGTCACCGGGCCCACGCCAGCGTTGACGTCGTGGTCGCCGATGACGACCTCGCCGCCTTCCCACGCCAGCCGGCCGACGGGGGTGACCACTGCCGCGGTCCCGCAGGCGAATACCTCGGTGATCTCGCCACTGGTCACACCATCGCGCCACGCGTCGATGGAGACGCGACGTTCATCCACCTTCAGGCCAAGGTCGCCGGCCAGCTCCAGGATCGAGGAACGGGTCACGCCCTCCAGGATCGTGCCCGTCAGCTGAGGGGTCACCAAGGTGCCGTTGCCATAGACGAAGAAGAGGTTCATCCCCCCGAGCTCCTCAACCCACTTGCGCTCGACGGCATCCAGGAAGGCGACCTGGTCGCAGCCATTGGCACTGCCCTGAACCTGGGCGGCCAGGCTAGCCGCGTAGTTCCCGCCGCACTTGGCCTGGCCGGTGCCGCCCGGGGCGGCACGCGTGTAGTCGGTGGACAACCAGATGGAAACGGGTTTGACCCCACCGGCGAAGTAGGGGCCGGCCGGAGAAGCGATCACACAGTAGGTCACCACGGCTGCCGGCCGCACTCCCAGGAACGACTCAGAGGCGAACATGAAGGGGCGCAGGTACAGGCTGGCTTCCCCGCCGCCGGCGGCCGGGACCCACTTCTGGTCAGTAGTGACCAGTACCCGCAGCGACTCGATGAAGTCCGCCTCAGCCAACTCCGGAAGGGCCAGCCGCGCAGCGCTGCGCGCAAACCGGGCGGCGTTGACGTGCGGACGAAAAGTCCACACGGAACCGTCCGCATGGCGGTAGGCCTTCATGCCCTCGAAGATCTCCTGGGCGTAGTGGAGCACCGCAGCGGAGGGGTCGAGCGACAACGGCCCATAGGCCGTGACCTTCCCGTCATGCCAGCCCGTGGCCGGGGTCCAGGTCGCCAGCACCATGTGGTCGGTGAAGGTCTTGCCGAACCCGGGGTTGGCAAGAACAGCCTCACGCTGGTCATCAGGGGTTGGGTCAGAGCGCACATCGACGGTGAACGAGAGTGCTGCCGATGACATGGGTCCTCCAAGAACGTGGGCGAGATGGTGCTAGCCGAAGGTTAGCCGGACACTGCGCCACACCCCAGCCATGGGGTCCTGCTGGCGGCTCAGCCGACCAGAGCCGCGATGGCGTCCCCGACCTGCGACGTGGAACGAGGCGCGGCCCCCCTGGTGGACAGGTCGGAAGCCACGGCCTCCTCGACCGCCTGGGCATCCTTGGCGCGACCGAGATGGTCAAGGAGCATCGCCACCGACAGAATCGCAGCGGTCGGGTCTGCCTTGCCCTGGCCCGCGATGTCGGGGGCCGAGCCGTGAACCGGTTCGAACATGCTTGGAGAGGTTCCGGCGGGGTTGATGTTGCCGCTGGCAGCCAGGCCGATGCCCCCGGCGATGGCAGCCGCGATATCGGTGAGGATGTCTCCGAACAAGTTGTCGGTGACGATCACGTCGAAACGGCCGGGGTCGGTGACCATGAAGATCGTGGCCGCGTCCACGTGCTGGTATGCCGTGCTTACCTGCGGGAACTCGACGCCCACCTCATCAACGGTCCGTCGCCACAGGTCGCCGGCGTGAACCAGGACGTTGTGCTTGTGCACAAGGGTCAGGTGCTTGCGCTCGCGTGCCTGTGCGCGGGCGAAGGCATCGCGGACAACGCGCTCCACGCCATAGCGGGTGTTGATGCTGACCTCGGTCGCGACCTCGGCTGGCGAACCCACACGCATCGCGCCACCGTTGCCGACGTACGGCCCTTCGGTGCCCTCACGCACGACGATGAAGTCGATGCCACCGCGAGCGACCCGCTCCAGCGCCAGGGGACTGACAACCCCCGGGTAGAGCCGCACCGGGCGCAGGTTTACGTACTGGTCGAGGGCGAACCTCAGCTTGAGCAGGAGGCCGCGCTCGAGGACGCCGCTAGGGACCCCCGGATCCCCCACCGCGCCAAGCAGAATCGCGTCCTGGCCACGGATCTCGGCCAGCACTGAGTCCGGCAGGGTCTCACCGGTGGCAAGCCAGCGGCGGGCCCCCAGGTCGTACTCGGTGGTGTTGACCTTGACTCCGGCCGACTCCGTGACCACCGAGAGGACCTTGAGCCCCTCGGCAACCACCTCGGGACCAATGCCATCTCCCCCGATAACCGCGATGTTCATGACATCGGTCTCGCGCGCATCAGCCATGTTCACCAGCGTAGGAGCCGTCTTGCATTGTGGATTCTCCATCTCACCTGATGAACATCGTTCATAGCAAACGGCGTCGGGATCTTCCCGACGCCGCAGTTGAGCTGCCTGTGAAAGCTACGCGTCCGTGTGGCCCTGGCCGCGCAGGTCCATGGACTCCTGCAACGCCCGGCGTGCAGCCAATTGGTCTTCGGTCATCTGAATCACGTCCTCCCCCAACATTGGTTGCTGGTATATGCCTGCGAGGCTACGACGACGTCCCACCTGATGGGAAAGACCTTCTCGCACGCTGAGACGACATGCCCGACATCGCCTCGCCGGCTACCGGTCACCGGTGATCTCGGGTGGAACCCCTGTCCTTCGGGGCGGGGAGGAAACCTTGTCTCGTGGGTCGTTCTACGTGGTGCTGTGGTCCTTGACGAGGCTGGGCGGCGGGCCACCACACGATCTGGCGGACAACGACGGGGACCAGTGCTCCCGCTGGAGCAGTGCGCTCACGCCCGGCCCGTCTGGAACCTTGGCTTGGAGCAGCGCGCAGCAGTAGGAATCCTGGCCGTTCACGGCCGGGAGGATGTCAGTCGTCCAGGTCGGCAACCCCGAGCGAGGTAGTACCGACAACCTGAGAGATCTCGCTCAGCACGGATGCCGGGATCTGTGAGTCGACGGTCAGCACCATCAGAACGTCGACGCCGGCGGCATCGCGAGCAACCTGCATGCCCCCGATATTGATCCCGGCATCGCCGAGCACACGACCGACGGTGCCCACCACGCCGGGTCGGTCGAGATACCTCAGGAACGCCATATGCTCGGAGACCGGAACCTCCAGGTCAAAGCCGTTGACCCCGACGATCTTCTCTATCATCCGCGGTCCGGTCAGCGTCCCGGCGACCCGGACGACACTGCCGTCCGACAGCGTCCCGGACAGCGTGGTGACGTTACGGAAGTCCAGGCTCTTCGGGTCGGTCAGGAGGCGCACCTCGCACCCTCGCTGCTGGGCCAGCAACGGGGCGTTCACATAGGTGACCGACTCCTCGACCACGTCCTGGAACAGGCCCTTGAGAGAAGCGAGTTTCCAGACGGAGACGTCGTACTCGGTGATCTCGCCGCAGACCTCGATGTCGAGCTGCACCGGGACCGCCCCTGCCAGTGCGGTGTAGATACGGCCGAGCTTCTCCACCAGCGCGATCCCGGGACGAACCTCCTCAGCGATGGCTCCGCTGGACACGTTCACCGCGTCAGGCACCAGCTCACCGGCCAGGGCCAGTCGGACCGACCTGGCGACCGCAACGCCGGCCTTCTCCTGAGCCTCGTGCGTCGAGGCACCCAGGTGCGGGGTGACCACGACAGACTCGAACTCGAACAGAGGCGACTGGGTACACGGCTCCTTCTCCCAGACGTCGATGCCGGCGCCAGCCACCCGGCCTTCCTTCAGCGCGTTGTACAGGGCCTGTTCGTCCACGATGCCGCCGCGAGCCGCGTTGATGATGCGCACCGACGGCTTGACGAGCTTGAGGGCCTCCTGCCCGATGAGGCCCACGGTCTCGGGCGTCTTGGGCAGGTGCACGGTAATGAAGTCGCTCCAGCGCAACAGGTCGTCAAGGGCGACGAGCCGCACGCCGAGCTGGGCTGCACGCGCCGTGCTCAGGTAGGGGTCGTAGGCGATCATCTTCATGCCGAATCCGGCCAGGCGCTCGGCAGTCAGCGCACCGATGCGACCCAGGCCGACGATGCCCACGGTCTTGTCGAGAAGCTCGACGCCACCGTACTGGCTGCGCTTCCACCTGCCGCCCTTGAGCGCCTGGTTGGCGGGCGCGATATTGCGGGCGGTGGCGAGCAGGAGCCCGACGGCAAGCTCGGCGGCGGAGGTGATGTTGGAGGTCGGCGCATTCACGACCATGACCCCGGCCATCGTCGCGGCCTTGACATCGACGTTGTCCAGGCCCACGCCGGCCCGGGCGACGACCTTGAGCACCTTGGCGGCCGCGAGCGCCTCCTGGTCCATCTTGGTGGCGGAACGAACGAGCACGGCGTCCACATCCACCAGGGCGGCCAGCAGCTCGCGGCGGTTGGCGCCGTCGCAACGGCGGATCTCAAAGTCGGGCCCGAGGGCGTCAACGGTCGCAGGCGAGAGCTCTTCGGCAATCAAGACAACGGGTTTGGTCACTGACCTGTCCTTCACAGCTGGCGGAAATCGGCTAGTCGTGCATGCCTGGCATGCAGCCGGCCGGTGGGAGTAGACGTCCGGCACCGCTCTGTGCCGGGCACAGGTTCTCCTGTGCCCGGCCTTAGTTTAGGGCGCCCGGTCCTGGTTGTCGGGTGCAGCCCGCGATATGGACCGTCCGCCTCAGCGGGCCGCGCTGCCCTCGACGTAGTCCGTGTCCGATGCCTTGATCCAGCTCATGAGGCCACGCAGCTGACGACCAGTCTCTTCGATCGGGTGGGCCGCGGCCTTGGCACGCAGCGCCGTGAACTCCGGGGCACCGGCGTCCTGGTCGGCGATGAAACGCGCCGCGAAGGCGCCGCTCTTGATGTCCGCCAGCACAGCCTGCATGTTCTCCTTGACGTGGGCGTCGATCACGCGAGGCCCCGACACGTAGTCGCCGTACTCAGCGGTGTCCGAGACCGACCACCGCTGCTTGGCGATGCCACCCTCAACCATCAGGTCGACGATGAGCTTGAGCTCGTGCAGGCACTCGAAGTAGGCGACCTCGGGCTGGTAGCCGGCCTCCACCAGCGTCTCGAAGCCGTACATGACCAGCTGGCTGGCGCCACCGCAGAGAACCGCCTGCTCGCCGAACAGATCGGTCTCGGTCTCCTCGGTGAAGGTCGTCCGGATGCCGCCGGCGCGCAGGCCGCCAATGGCCCGCGCATAGGACTTGGCGAGCTCCCAGGCCGTGCCGGTCTCGTCTTTCTCCACGGCGACCAGCACCGGCACGCCACGGCCGTCGACGTACTCGCGCCGCACCAGGTGACCTGGTCCCTTCGGGGCAACCATGGCAATGTCGACACCATCGGGCGCCTGGATGTAGCCGAAACGGATATTGAAGCCGTGAGCAAAGAACAACGCCGAGCCCTGTTTGAGGTTGGGGGCGATCGACTCGGCGTAGACGGTCCGCTGGACCTGGTCGGGCGTCAGAATCATCACAAGGTCAGACTCCTGGACCGCGGTGGCCACCGAGACCACCCGAAGGCCCTCGGCCTGCGCCTTGGCCGTGGACTTGCTGCCGTCGGCCAGACCGACCCGGACGTCGACACCAGAGTCGCGCAGGTTCAGCGCGTGGGCATGGCCCTGGCTGCCGTAGCCAATGACGGCGACCTTGCGCCCCTGGATCACGGATAGATCTGCATCATCGTCGTAGAACATTTCAGCCACGTCGGGCTCCTTCAGTTGTTTCATGGGTGGTGTACGGGTGAGGTTGGTCAATCATCGTGCGGCCCCGACTTGCGGGACGAGACGGTCAGGGGCCGGACGGCTCTCAGGCCGACCGTAGGGAGCGATCGGTGATGGAGTGGGCGCCACGGCCGATGGCGACCATACCGGACTGCACGAGCTCCTTGATGCCGAACGGCTCCAGGATCCGCAGCAACGCCTCCAGCTTGTCGCTGTCACCGGTGGCCTCGATAGTCACGGCCTCGGCGGCGACATCGACGATCTTGGCCCGGAAGAGGTGCGCGGTCTCGATGATGTGTGAGCGGGTCTGCAGGTCTGCGCTGACCTTGACCAGGAGGATCTCCCGCTGGACGGAGGCAATGCCTGCGAGCTCGACGACCTTGAGCACCTCGACCAGCTTGTTGAGCTGCTTGGTGACCTGTTCAAGCGGCAGCTCGTCCACGTCGACCACGACCGTCATCCGGGATACGTCGGGGTTGTCTGTCGGGCCCACCGCCAGGGAGTCAATGTTGAACCCTCGCCGGGAGAACAGCCCCGCGATCCGGGTCAGCACGCCGGGCTTGTTCTCCACGAGGACCGACAGAGTGTGCTTGCTCATGTCTTGCACCTTTCAGTCTTCGCGATCCCACGCAGGCGTGAGCCCACGTGCCGTCTGAATCTGGTCGTTGCTGACCCCTGAGGGAACCATCGGCCACACCATGGCATCGCGGTGGACGACGAAGTCCACCACGACCGGGACGTCGTCGACCGCCATCGCTGCCGTAATGGTGGCATCGACATCAGCCGCCGAGTCACAGCGCATCCCGACGCAGCCGTAGGCCTCGGCGAGCTTGACGAAGTCCGGGACTCGGACCATGTCGTGGCTGGTGTGCAGGTCGGTGTTGGAGTAGCGCTCGTCGTAGAAGAGCGTCTGCCACTGGCGGACCATGCCCAGGCTTGAGTTGTTGATGATCGCAACCTTGATCGGGATCTTGTTGATGACACACGTAGCGAGCTCCTGGTTGGTCATCTGGAAGCACCCGTCCCCGTCGATGGACCAGACGGTCCGCCCGGGCTGGGAAACCTTGGCCCCCATGGCCGCCGGCACTGAGAAGCCCATGGTGCCCAGGCCGCCGGAGGTGATCCAGCTGTTCGGGCGCTCGTACTGAACGAACTGGGCAGCCCACATCTGGTGCTGGCCCACCCCGGCCACGAAGACCGACTCGGGGCCGCTGATCACGCCGAGCCGTTCGATGACGTACTGCGGGGACAGCGACCCGTCCACGGGGGTGTACCCCAGCGGGAAGGTGGCCTTCCACTGCGCGACCTGCGCTCGCCAGGGGCCGTAGTCCCCCCGGTGGCCAGCGTCCTGGTCGGCTCGCACGACAGTGATCAGATCGCTGATGACGTCCTTGCAGTCGCCGACGATCGGCACGTCGGCGAGGCGGTTCTTGGAGATCTCAGCCGGGTCGATGTCCGCGTGGATCACCTTGGC
>JGI24140J50213_10000333_pt1 | contig 22210 bp, 20 predicted proteins | sample BarGraIncu00222A_FD_50213 | JGI IMG/M metagenome (IMG submission 50213)
CTACGGGGTCCGCGAGCAGTGCCTGGAGCAGCTGCTCCGCGAGCGCATCGAGACGGCCCTGGGACCCGCGCGCGAGTCTTCCGGCGGCGCCGGCAAGCCTTAGGAACAGGGCACGATCTTGAACTCGACGCGCCGGTCGAGCGCGTCGACGGCGTTGTCGCTGCCGCTGCCGACGATGTTCTGGCGAAAGCCCATGCCGACCGTCTTGGTCCGCGCGCCGAGCACCGAGGCTTCGGTGGTGAGCTTTTGCCGGATGTAGTTGGCGCGTTGCAACGACAGCGCGTCGTTGATCTGCTCCGACCCGGTCTTGCTCGTGTGGCCGACGATTTCCATGCAGGCCCGCGACGCCGTGCTTTCCTTGGCGATCTGGCGCAACCACATTCCATACGGCCCGCTCACCTTCGAATCCGACCAGAACTCGGTGCTGCCGGGATTGAACAGGAACTTGACGCCGAGCTGGTTGTAGGCGATGCCGAGGGCGACGACGCGGCCGAACGCCTGCTCGGCCTCGGCGTTGCGGCCGAGCTTGATGTTCGTCAGGTAGATGCCGTTCAGGACCCGCAGCTGCTCGCCTGCCGGCGTCGCCAGGGCGCTGCGGTACTGACCGAGCGCTTCGACGTAGCGCTCCTGGTTGTAGAGGGTCGTCGCCTCGTTGATGAGCGTCGCCGAGGCGATGCGGTCGAGGTAGAACGGGTCGGCGCGTTGTCCGGGCGGCGTCGCCGAGGTGCGCGCGTAGCCCTCGATCACCTTGTCCTTCACGAGCACCGGGCTGTCGCGGTAGTAGGCGAGCGGGGTGTGGTCGAGCCCTTCGTCCTTGGCGACCGCCGACGCCTGCGCGACGACCGTGCCGGTCTTCAGCTCGGTCAGCGCGAGGTTGATCTGCAGGGCGCGCTTGCGTCCGGCGGTGCTGTTCTCGACACGCGTCATGGTGCCGGTCAGGAGGTACTGGGCACGGCCGAGGCTGGCTGACTGGAAGGGCAGGATCTCGAACGACTCGGACTTCGCTGTCAAGAGCTCGGAGACACGGTTTTCGAGGAGCACCGTCGCCGCCGTCTGCTGCCCGGTGGTCGCATCGAGCATCGGATCGAGGACGATGCCGCGCTTTTGCAGCTTGGCGAGGAACGCCGGGAGCTTTTGCGTCTGCGCGGCGAGCCCGTCGGTCGCCTGCGTGACGGCCTGCTCGAAGGGCTGCTCGTCGCTCAGGCTCGTCGCCTGCGGCGCTGCACATCCGCCGACGGCAGCGAGCAGGCTCGCGGCGACAAACGCCAAGGCCGACGCACGCAAGGTCGAGGTCGAGAGTTTCTTCATCTGCATTCCCTCTTCAGATACGCCGCTTCTTCGGCGGTCAAGGGCTCGAGCGACGCCTTTTGCAGAATATCACTGCATCGACTGCCGCTCGGGGCCCGGCGCGTCGCTTCGGGCCTCGGCTCGGCAGGCGTCTCCGTGCGCGCGGCGGCGTTTTCGCGGTGCGGGCGTGCAGGCGTCGGCGTCGGAACCGCAGCCGCGTTGCGCGGCAGCTTCGCGGGCCCCTGGCTTTCCGCAGACGGATTCGGCACGGTTGCCGGGGTCGGAACGACCGCGCTCGGGCGCGGGTTCTCGATCGGCGCGGCTTCGCGGGAAGGCGTGGCCGCGGCCGGAGGCACCGCGAGAAGGCTCGAGGCCGCCGCAGAAACGGAAGGGGTCGACGCTGCGGGCGGTGCCATCGAGGGCGGCGCGACCGCGGACGCCGCCGGCGGCGCAGCGAATCTTTCCGGCGAGGGTCGCACGATGGCCGACGCCGGAGCCGGCTCGGAGACGGGCGCAGCGATCGCCGACGCGGGACCGCTCGGCGACACGGCGATGCCGCGCTCGCGCGATGCCTGGAACACCCCGAGCGCGGCAGCCACGATGCCGATGCCGATGATCACGAGCGCGATGACCACGAGCCATCCCTTGCCCCCGCCCGGTACTTCGCCACGCAGGGCGCCATGCGACACGGCGACGCCGGGCAGGGTCGAGTCGGGCCCGAGCGTCGAAGGTGCAGTCGGAGCGTGCCGGGCGGGCTCTTCTCGCGCCGCTTCGGGCGGTAGCGCAGCTTCGCCCGGCGGCCGCGCCAGCAGTTGCGTCGCGAGCACGGGCGTGAGCGTTCCTGGCACCGTCGAGTAGCCACGCAGCTCGGTGCTGGCGTAGGCGTCGTGGTGAACGGCGGGTTGCGCCGGCGCGGGCGGTGCCGCCGCGGCCGGCCGGTCGGCGTCGAGCAGGGCACGAAACTGCGCTTCGTTCTGCGGCCGGTCCTGCGGCCGGACGGCGAGCGCCGCGTCGATCGCGCGGAGAAAGGCGGCGCCATAGCGGCCGGCGGCGAGCGTGGCGATCGGCACGAGCCGGTCGTCCATCAGCCGCTCCACCGACGACATCGGCGTCTTGCCGGTGATCGCGTAGTAGACGACGCAGGCGAGCGCGTAGAGATCGGTCCACGCGCCTTGCGACATCGACGCGACGTCGCCGTACTGCTCGATCGGCGCATAGCCGGGCTTGAGGACGACGGTCAGCGCGTGCGTCATGTCGCCGATGACGCGGCGCGCCGCGCCGAAGTCGAGCAGCAGCGGCCCGCTCGCGGTGAGCAGGATGTTGTCGGGAGCGATGTCGCGGTGAAAGCATTGCGCCGCGTGCATCACCGTCAGGGCGTCGAGCAACGGGGTCAGCCAGGCGCGCAGTTCGTCCTCGCTCGGCACGTGGCCGAGCTCGGTGAGCGCGGTCTTCAGGGTCGGCCCTTCGTAGAAGGGCATGACCATGTAGGCGGTGCCGTTTTCTTCCCAGAAGCGATAGACCTTGACGAGCGAGGGATGGTCGAAGCGGGCGAGCAGCCGGGCTTCGTTGACGAAACTCTTCAACCCGGCCTTGAAGGTATCGAGGTGGCGGTCGGACTTGACGACGATCGCCGACGAGCCGGCGACGCGCGACGCTATCGAGGCCGGCACGTACTCCTTGACGGCGACCTTGCGCTGCAGCGACAGGTCCCAGGCCAGGTAGACGATGCCGAAGCCGCCCTCGCCGATCAGGCCGGTGATTTCATAGTCGCGCAGCCGGGTGCCGATCGGCAGCGTGTGGCCGAGCCGCGCCGCCGCGCTCTGGGCCGGGGCCGCCGGGGTCTCCGGAGCTGCGCCGCCAGTCGGAAAGGCGATCGCCGCCGACGGCGCCATCGCGCCGCCCCCGCGCGTCCCGGTGGGCCGCACGATGGTTCGCTCTTCGTCGTCGCTGTCGTCAGGCGGGATCATGGTCGGGTGCGAGCTTCACGCAAGGCCTTGGGCTCGGCAAGAGATGATGCCCGCGGGCGGCGCCGTTCGCACGCATCGCCCACCCCGCAGCGCTGCGTCAGCGGCAAGCCACGATCTTGAACTCGACCCGGCGGTCGAGCACGTCGAAGCTGTTGTCCGTGCCGCTGCCGACGATGTTCTGCCGAAAGCCCATGCCTTCGGCATTCATGCGCGGTCCCAGCGCCGGTTGCTCGGCGGCGAGGCGCTGCCGGATGTAGGAAGCGCGATGCAGCGAAAGCGCTTCGTTCACAGGCGCCGGCCCGCTGTGGCTGGTGTGGCCGACGACGTTCATGCAGTATTTCGTCGCGATCATCTCGCGCGCGATCTGGCGCAGCCACATCGCGTAGGCGCCGCTGATCTTCGGATCCGACCAGAACTCCGTACTGCCGGGGTTGAACAGGAACTTCACGCCGAGCTCGTTGTAGGCGATGCCGAGAGCGACGATGCGGCCGAAGGCTGCCTCGGCCTCGGCGACGTGGCCGAGCTTGATGTTCGTCAGGTAGACGCCGCTCTCGGCACGCAGCTGCTGTCCCTGGGGCGTTTCGAGGGCGGCCTTGTACTGGCCGAGCGCGTCCTGGTAGCGCTCGGCGTTGTACAGCGTCGTCGCCTCGCTGATCACCGTCGCCGCGCCGATCCGCTCCATGTAGTACGGGTCGGCCTGCTGGCCCGGCTGCGCCAACGTCGTCTTGGCGTAGCCCTCGACGACCTTGTCCTTGATGAGGACCGGGCTGTCCTTGTAGTAGCGAGAAGGCGTGCTGTCGAGGTTTTCCTCGCGGGCCAGGGCCGACGCCTGGGCGAAGATGAGTCTGGTCTTCAGATCGACGAGCGCCAGGCTGATCCGCACTTCGCGGCGCGGCCCGTCGGAGGGCACGCGCGCGACGATTCCCGTCAGCAGGTACTGGGCGCGCGTCAGGTTGGTGGCCTGGAAGGGCAGGAACTCGAACTGCGGAAACTTCGTGCCGATGCGTTGCGTGACGCGGCGCTCGAGCAGCAGCGTCGTCTCGTCCTGCTGGCCGGTGATCATGTCGAGCATCGGGTCGATGACGACACCGCGCTTCGGCGCGTTCGCATCGGGCCGGGAAATCGTCGACTCGATCCGGGCCAGGAAGGCGGGCAGCTTGCCGGTTTGCGCGACGAGGTTGTCGGTCGCTTCCGCAGCGGCCTTCTCGAAGGTTTGCGGCTCCGACGACGAACATGCCGCGACGAGGGCAGCGCAGGCGACGAGGAGCGTGGTGAGCGAACCGGAGCGGCGCACCCGGAGGCGGGGCTTCATTTGCATTCCTTCTTGAAGAAGCTGGTTTCGGCCGCGCTGATTTGTTCGAGCGACGCCTTCTGCAGGATCTCGAGGCAGCGCGCCTGGCGCTCGGCGGGGGTCGCGATCGGGGCGAGCTCGGCCGGCGGAGTCGACGCCGCGATCGGCGCGGCGGGCCTCGCGAGGAGTGCCGGCGTTGGCTGCGCAGGCGCCGCGACTGTCGCGACCGTCGCGGCACGGGGCGACGCCGGCGACGCCGCGATCGAAGGCGCTGGCACGAAGGGAGTCGGACGTGTCGCTGCGGCGACCGCCGGGCGCTCGAGCGCCGAAGCGGCCGGCGCGGTCGCAATCGGCGCGCGCGACCCCTGGCGGGCATTGAACTGCAGCGTGAGCGCGGCGATGCCGATCAGCGCGCCGGTCGCGGCGACGAGCCCGTAGATCGCCCGCTTGCCGAAGAGGGCGCGGGCCCGGCTGGCGCTCATCCACGACGGCGTGGGCTCGGGCGTCGCGGCGCGCAGCCCGGCTTTGGCCTTGGCGTCGCTTGCCGCCGGCGCCGCGACCGGCACCGGCGTGGCGGGCACCGGCGGATCAGGCACGGTGATCTCGCGTGTGCTCGCGACGCCGCCCAGGAAGGGCTCCTGCATCAGGTCGAGGGGCGGCGCCAGTTCGACCCGCTCGGGAGTGTCGATGTCGCCCATCAGCGAGCGAAACTGGATGTGGTCGCGCGGGCGGCGCTCCGGTTGTACGGCCAGGGCCGCGTCGATGGCCGCGAGAAAGTTGGCGCTGTAGAGCCCTACGGCGATGGTCGAAAGGGGTTGCAGGCGATCGTCGGCGAGGCGGTCGGCGGCCGGCGCCGGATCCGCGCCGGTGATCGCCGCGTAGACCACCGCGGCCAGGGAATAGAGGTCGGTCCACGGCCCGCGCGTCGTCTCGGCGACGCCGCCGTATTGCTCGATCGCCGCATAGCCGGGCAGAAGCGCCGCTGCCGGCGTGTGGTTCATCGCCGCGATCGCGTGCTCGGCCGAAGCGAAGCCGAGCAGGACCGGCCCGACCGGAGTCAGGACAATGGCATCAGGGCCGATGTGCTCATGCCAGGTCTTGCCCTCGTGCAGGACGGTCACGGCGTTGAGGACCGGCTTCAGCCAGGCGCGCAACTCGTTTTCGCCCGGCACGTGGCCGAGCTCGGCGAGTGCGGTCTTCAGGGTCGGCCCGGCATAGAAGGGCATGACCATGTAGGCGGTGCCGTTCTCTTCCCAGAAGCGATAGACCTTGAGGAGCGAGGGATGATCGAAGCGGGCGAGCAGCCTGGCCTCGTTGACGAAGGCCTTCAAACCGGCCTTGAAGACATCGCGCTGTCGATCGGACCTGACGAGAACGGCTGCAGAGCCGCTGATCCGCGAGGCCATCTCGGCGGGGAGATATTCCTTGATGGCAACCTTGCGCTGCAGCGAATGGTCCCAGGCGAGATAGACGACGCTGAAGGCGCCCTCGCCGACGAGGACGGTGATCTCGTAGTCGCGCAACCGGGTGCCGATCGGCAGCGCCTGGGCGTGCGAACGCTGGGCGCTCGTCGGCCCTCCTTCTTCGTCGATCGCCTGTGCCGGGTTCATCGCCATGCAGCTCGCCGGCTCCGCGGCGCTTCGCCGACCGGCCGGCGAAGCACGATCTCGGGCTTTCGCCACGCGGAGCGAGCCGGCCATTGTCGCGCCTCGGACCGTCGCTCATGCCACGGCGAGCGGGCAGAGCGACACAACAAAGTCACGCGATTCAGTCGGGCGCCGCGGGCGTGCGGCGCCCGAAGAAGCTGGCGCCTTCCATCGTGAGCACGACTTCGCCGTACTGGTTGACGACTTCCGAGCGGGTGCGGACCAGCCCGACCGTCGGACGGCTCTGCAACGCGCGCGACTCGATCACGGTCCCCCGCATGTGCAAGACGTCGCCGGGGAAGACGGGCCGGGTCCAGGCCAGGCGTTCGATTCCGGGCGAACCGAGACTCGCCGANTCGAGCAGGTATTCGTCGCAGATCATGCGCATCGCCATCGCACAGGTATGCCAGCCGCTCGCCGCGAGCCGGCCGAAGAGCGAAGTCTTCGCCGCCGCGTCGTCGAGGTGAAAGGGTTGCGGGTCGAACTGCCGGGCGAAGGCGAGCACGGCCTCGCGCGTGACCTCGTAAGCGCCGAATTCGCGCACCTGGCCCACCGGAAAGTCTTCCCAGTAGAAACGTACGGTTGGCGTGGGCGTCGTGGCTGCGGCGGTCTGGGGCATGACGGCGGATCCGTCGCTGCGGATGCCGCGCAGTATCGCCCGACAGCGACTTCAGGCGCCGAAGAAGTGGCGAAAGATGTCGGGCTCGTTGACTTCGCGGATCGCCACGCCTTCGAGCGGCTCGCGAAACGGCGACGAGACGACCTGGGTATCGAGCGCGGCCGGACGGGTGCTGTCCCACGGGCTGCCCGAAGCTACGCCGAAGGCACCGTCGCGCAGGCGCGCCGCGCTCGCCGCGGCCGCCCCCACGCCCCGGCTGCCGAGAACGACGAGCCGCTGGGCGAGAGAGGCGGCCAGCGAGGGCAGCTCCTCCCACTCGATGGCGCCGGCAGGCGCGGCCGGACGAAAGGCGTGCGAGAGGTGCAGGGTCGATGGCGCGTGTCGCATAGTGTGTGTCCCCCTAAGCGGGCAGGTACATACCTTATCGGCCGCTCACAGCGGGCGGTGCGTCGAACAGCGCGACCCTTCTGGCCCAGATCGCCCGGGCGCAGCGCGCAACCCGGCGCCGCGTGACCTTGTGCCGGTCGAGGCGCACAGCTCGCGCATGCCCACGACCGGAACGGCGCCGACTGCGCGCGGACTCAGCCCGACGGCGTTTCCGGCGGGCGCATCGCCGCCGCGGCTTGGCGCAGATCGGCGAGCCATGCGGCGTACGCGGCGTCCTTGTCCTCGGGCTCCATACGCAGCAGGGCCGACGGATGCAAGGTGATGAAGACGCGCCTGCCGTCGGCCCGCTTCAACCACTGGCCGCGCTGCCGCGTCACGGCGATCGTCGTTCCCATCAGCTGGCGTGCCGCGGTCGCGCCGAGCGCGACGAGCGCGCCGGGATCGACCAGCTCGATCTCGGTCTCGAGCCAGTGCAGGCACGCCGCCGCCTCCTCTTGCGCCGGCGTCTTGTGGATGCGTCGCCTGCCGCGCAGCTCGAACTTGAAGTGCTTGACGGCGTTGCTGACGAAGACGTCGCGCCGCTCGATGCCGAGCTCGGCCAGGGCGCGGCTGAAGAGCTGTCCGGCCGGGCCGACGAAGGGCCGGCCCTGCAGGTCTTCCTGGTCGCCAGGCTGCTCGCCGACGAACATCAGGGCGGCGCGTGGACGACCTTCGCCGGGAACCGCCTGCGTCGCATTCCTGCCGAGCGGGCACTCGCGGCAGTGTTCGAGCGCCTCGGTGAGGGCGGCGAGCGAGCCCGGAACTGCTCCTGCCGGCGTCGCTGCGTCGTCGCTCGACTTCTGGGCGCGCGCCGGGCGCCGGATCGGGTCGGTCGGCCCGTGCTGAGCCATGACGGCACTCCCTTGCGTGAGCAGCGGCCGCATCTCGTCGCGCCGGATTCCGGGTCCGAAGACGAATCGGGCGCCCTCGCCCAGGACGCTGCGCTGCGGCGTCCGGATGGCCCAACGCGTCGCCGCTGCGAAGCGGCGCGCGAAGAAGGGCGCTGTCGCTTCGACGATGTGATGCTCGGGCTCGTACCAGGCGAGGTGCAACGGCCCCGCAGCCGCGCCTTCGTCGACGACGCGAAAGCCCAGGCGAGCCTTCATCTCGTGCATGTCGCGCCGCACGTCCTGCCCCATCTGCTGCGCCAGGACCCAGTCGGCGTCGTGCGGCTCGTGGCGCAACCCGGGCTCGCGCTGCAGGCGCCAGAGCAGGCGATAGAGCAGGCCGAAGCGGCCCGCATCACGGTGCAGCACGACGCTTTCGCAAAGCGGCATGAATGCCGCGGGAACCTGGACCGCGGGCGCCTGCGCGAGCACGGCCGCCGCTGCGTTCGCATCGAAGAGGTCCGACTCGGCTTCGTCGGCGGTGTGCCAGGAGACGCGCTCGGGCTCGACCTGCTCGGCCCAGAGCCTGCGGCAGGCCCGGCGAAAGCCGTCGAGATCGTTGGCGCTGGCGAGGGTGACGGCGTGNGGCCCCAACGCCGCCGCCGGCGGCGCCGGGGCAACCGGGGCGTAGGGTGCGTCGTCGTGCGGCTGCATGGCGGACAGGTTCTTGAGGCGCGCCCCGGCTCTTCGTCACGCCGGAACGTTGAACACCTGGCGCAGGTAGGCGAGAAAGGTCTCGTCGTCGCACAGCAGCTTGCCCGGACTGTCGGAGAGCTTGGCGACGGGCTGGCGGTTCGCCTGCGTCAGCTTCATGACGATGTGCAGCGTCCTCAGGCCCATGTCGTTCGTCAGGTTCGTGCCGATGCCGAAACCGACCATCGTGCGGTCAGCGAAGTGGCGATAGAGCGCGAAGCATTTTTCGAGGTCGAGCCCGTCGGAGAAGACGAGGCGCTTGGTCTTGGCGTCGATGCGCAGCTTGTCGTAGTGCTTGAGGGCCTTTTCGCCCCAGACGTAAGGGTCGCCCGAGTCGTGGCGAAGGCCGTCGAAAAGCTTGGCGAAGTAGAGGTCGAAGTCGGCGAGGAAGGCGTCCATCCCGACGACGTCCGTGAGCGCGGTGCCGAGGTCGCCGCGGTATTCCTGGACCCAGGTTTCGAGCGCGGCGCGCTGGAAGTCGCGCAGCCGCACGCCCAGCGTCTGGAAGGTCTGCAGGTATTCGTGCGCCATCGTGCCGATCGGCACGATCCCCAGGTCGCGCGCGAACAGCACGTCGGAGGCGCCCTTGAAGAAGTGCGGCACTTCGCGCTTCAAGGTCGTCAGCACCTCGCGATGCCACTCGCCGGAGAAGCGCCGGCGCACGCCGAAGTCGAAGAACTCGAACGGCGTCGCGCGCTTCGGTTCACGCTCGAACTCGCGCAGCCGCTCGATCTTCGCGGCGAGGCGCTTGCGCCCCTCGGCCCAGGCCGCGCGGGCGTCGAAGCGGCGGAAGTACAGCTCGTTGACGATCGCCAGGACGAAGATCTCGAACGCCATGACGTGCACCTGCGGTCCGCTGGCGACGATCTCCAGGCCGAGTCCGTCGGCGGCGGCACGGGCGCTGATGAAATCGCGCTGGAAGCGAAAGATGCGCAGGAAGTCGACGAAGTCCGAGCGGATGAAGCGCAGGCTGGACATATAGGCGAGCTCGCTGCGGCGAAACGACAGGTCGCACAGGGCGTCGAGCTCGCGATTCACCTCGGTCAATAGCTCGGCGAGCGGATACGCCGGCGTGTTGCGGCAGACGAAGGTGTACTCGGCCTGCGTCTGCGGATGCCGGTGCAGCATCGCCTGCCACATCGTGAACTTGTAGAGATCGGTGTCCAGCAGACTGGTGATGACGGGTTGCATCGGCGCCTTTCTCAAGCGATCCGCACGTGGCGGATGCGCGGCCGGAGGGAGCGAACGGTCTTCATCAGATCGGGTAGATGATCGAGTTCGGGATCATCTCGCTGTCGTACACGACGACCCGGCTTTCGAANTTCAGGCCCTGAGGCGTGCGCACGATCGCGTCGAGATAGCGGCCGACGTTGAAGACCGTGCTCAGCCCGTTCAGTTTGGTGCGAAAGACGGCGTAGTTCGCCTCGCTCGTGATCCGGCGGTCGGCAGCGCTGCGAACCAGCGGCGCGCCGACGACGTGGCGCTGGTAGTAGGGATCGTGGAAGAGCGTCTCGCGGATCCCATAGACGCGGTCCCTCAGCATGCCCTTGCTCTCGAACGACAGCGTCGCGAGCGGAAAGCCGCGCTCGTGGTTCTCGCGCGGAACGAGCCGGTAGCTGCATTCGTCGACGAAGAACTCGGGCCACAGGTTCCAGTCGCCCGAATCGACGGCGTACGCATACTCGGCGTAGAGCTGCACGAGCTCGTGGTATTCGGCGAAGTCCACGGTGTCGCTCACGCCTCCATGACTTCGCGCCAGTAGGCGTACATGCCGCGGATCAGCGTTTCCGTGACCATGTGATCGGCGTCGGCGACATCGCGCCCGCCGAGCTCGGCGAGCGTGCGGTGGAAGGGCTTTTGCTCGAAGCCCTGCTGCGACAGCTCGATCACCTCGCCGTCGTCGGCCGAGACGAAGCCGGCCGGGCCGAACAGGTTGGCCTGGCGCAGCCGGCGCTGGATCATCTCGTCGGAATCGTCGGCGAAGGCGAAGTGCGTCCAGACGAAGTCGAAGGCGCCGTGGCCATCGGGCTGGATGTGCCGCGTCGAGACCGAGTTCACCTGCTGCTGGAAGATGACGCTCGGAAAGATCGTCGTCATCACCGCGGTCGGGCCGCCCCACCACGGCTCGGCGACGATGTCGAGAAAGCGCGGGTCCTCGAGCTTCATGTTCGCCTTGAAGCTAGACACCGCCGTGACCTGGGCCGACTCGCCGGCCTGCCCGCGCGTCGAGATCATCGCCGCGTGGCGGTGCCGGGCGTCCATCAGCAGCTGCGACTTGTTGTCGGCGCGCCAGAGACCGAAGGTGACGAACCAGGTGTGGAGCAGGCCGGGGTGGTACGGGTCCTTGATGTTTTCCTGCATCAGCTTCCAGTTGCCCGGGATGCGCTGCCGGTTGTAGCCGAGGATGCGCAACTCGCGACCGTCGAACAGGCGATCGAAGTAGCTCAGGATCGTGGCCCCCAGAAAATCCTCGAGCGATTCCACCTCGGCGTCGAACGAGGCGAAGACGACGCCGCCGCGCGTCGCGACCTTGAGCTTGGTGAGGCCGTTCTCCTCGAGCTTGAAATCGGCCGGCATGCCGCCGTGCAACTTGCCGTCCTGGCGCACGCCGCGGCGAAAAGGCACGCCCTGCAGGTCACCCTTGAGCGAGTAGTTCCACTGGTGATACGGGCAAGTGAAGTCGGCACTGTTGCCGTGCCGCTCGCGGCAAAAGCTCATGCCGCGGTGCGCGCAGACGTTCTCGACGACGTTGATGCCGCCGTCGCGGTCGCGAACGAGGATGACGGAACGCTCGCCGACGGCCGTGCGCTTGAAATCGCCCGGCTTGGGGATCTCGGCTTCGAGGCCGACGTAGCACCAGTGCTTGCGGTAGAAGAAGCGCTCGAGCTCGAGGCGATGCAGCGCCTCGCTGGTGTAGCTCATGAAGGGGATGCGGCTCGTGCCGTCGCTTTCCCACGCAAGCTGGCCGGGGAAGAAGGTGGCGGGGTTCGGACGATCCATGGCGGCGGCGCGAAACGCGAAGCGAGAACCGGACTGTGCCCGAACCACGAGGCGTGCGGACAAGCCCTCTTCAGGCGACTGCCTTCTTCCAGAAGCGCGGCGCCTTGGCGATCAGCCGCAACGCGCGTTCGCTGCGGCGCACAGCGTCGGCCTGGCGCGCCGCCAGCCAGCCGACCGCGAACCAGGCGTGCGGCTGGCGCTCGGCATCGCGCCGCCAGGCGTCGGCGGCGGTGTGCTCGTCGTTGAGCGTGCCGAGTTCGTCCTGTGCTCCGCTCATCGCCGCGAGGTAGCGACCCACCGTCTTGCCCGAGAACAGCGACGCGGCGAATTCGCTCAGGTAGCGCAGCCGCTTCAGGCGCTTGCGCACGCGGTGCTGCTGCGTGCCGTCCAGCTTGCCGAAGCGCTTCGCGTCGCGCACGACGTGCTCGTGCAGGTCCTGCAGGCGTTGCGCGAATCGGCGCCGTGCGTCACCCGCGTCGTCGGGTTGGCCGGCCGGATCGGCATTCGCGACGGCTGCAGAAAAGCACAGCAGGCCGAGCAAGGTCCGCTGCAGGCGCGGATCCCGGGCGATCGAGACGAGGTCGCGTTCCGGCAGCGTAGACGCCGGCAAAGCGAGCGGCGGCGCGCCGCATCGGGCCATCTCGGCGGCCCAACGCGGCAGGACGACGGTGCGGTCGCGGTGCGCACCGAGCTCGCCAAATGCCTGGCTGAGCGTCGGCTCCCACGTCGGGTCGATGGCGCCGCCGAAGTCGCCCATCTCGCGCAGGGCGCTGCGCATGCGGCGCAGGCCGACGCGCATCTGATGGACGTGCTCGACGTCGTCGCTGCCATCGGCGAGGGCGCTGGCGTTACCGACGATCTGCTCGAGGCAGCTGCGCGTCACGGCGCGCAGCGCGCTCGCCGCCGTCGGTGCTTCGCCGTCGAACTGCGGCGCGCGCGCCTTCACCGGCGGCGCCGCAGCCTCGCCGCGCGCCAGCCGCGCGCCCCGGGCAGCCTTCGATTCGGGGCAAAGCCACAAGCCGTGCGCAGCGAGCCAGCGCTCAGCGAGCGCGTACAGAGCAGCTTCGGCACCCGCCTTCAGCTCCATCTCGAGCTCGCAGATCGGCTGCTCGCGTCCCGTCGCCGCCGTGACGTGCCCGAGATCGAGCGCGAGCTCGATGCGCGCGCCGGCATGCCGCACCGTGCGCGTGGTTCGCCGCACGTCGATCGCATAGCGCGCAACGAGCGTCGCGGCGTCGTGGGCGGGGCCCGCCAGCGCCTTCTGCAGCGCGTCGCCGACCGGCGTGCCGGCGTGGCGCGCCAGGTCGAGCGCCGGAATGTCCCGGCTCGAGCTGCCGGGGACCGGCACGTTGTCTTCGAGGCGGCGCGCCGCGTCGTCGGTCGACGCTTTCGCCGTCTGTATCCAGCGCCGGCCTTCGCGGCGCAGGCGCAAGGCGATTCGGTGCCGGGCCAGGCGCTCGTCTTCGCAGTCGAAGTACTCGGCGTGCAGCCGCTCGTGGCGAACCGTGCCGCGCGCCAGTGCGCGTCGCAGCGCCGGCAGCCGGTCGGCCGGGACACCGAGCTTCAATTCGATCTCGTGCTCCGCCATGGGCGTCTTGTATCTCAGTCGATCAGGCCGCCCTCGTCGTGGAACGGGTACGGCCCATCGAACTCGCCGCTGAAGACGACGTGGCTGACGACGCGCCGCGCCGTCCCGGACCAGGCGTGGACGAGGAACCCCGGCGGCTCCATCGCGAACTCCGACGCCGCATCGGGCGCGAGGTCGAAGGCGACGGCGTGCGCGGTCGACGGCGCCGTCATCGCGATCGTTCCGGCGAAGCGCGTCTGGATGCTGCGATGCAGGTGGCCGCAGATGATGCGCTCGACCTGGGGATGGCGCGCGATCACGGCGGCGAGCTCGCGCGTGCCGACCTGGACGCCGACCTCGTCCATGTGGCCGATGAAGGTGTCGAATGGCGGATGGTGCATCGCGACGAGGGTCGGCGTCGCGCGGTCCTCGGCGAGCGCGGCGTCGAGCCAGGCGAGCTGCGCGGGCCCGAGCTCGCCGTGCGGCGCCTTGCTCACCGTCGTATCGACGGCGACGAGGCGCATGCCGCCGAGGTCGACCGCGTACTGCACGAAGGCGTCGCCCGAGCTGCGCATCCAGTGGTGTTCGGGAAAGGCGCGGCGCAGCTCGTCGCGGTCGTCGTGATTGCCAGGCATGAGGTAGACGGGGCAGGCGAGCGGCGCCAGCAGAGCGCGCAGCTGTGCGTATTCGGCGGCCCGGCCGAAATCGGTCAAGTCGCCGCTGACGAGCACTGCCGCCGGCGCCTGCGGCAAGGCGAGGACCGCGGCGATCGCCCGGGCGAGGAAGGCCGAGGTGTCGACGCGCCGGTACGCGCGCTGCCCCGGCAGGCGGATGTGCGTATCGCTCAGCTGGACGAGAAGCTTGACGCCGGCCACGATCAGTTCTCCGATGCAGGCAGGAAGTGCTGCGGCTCGACGCGGACGCGAACGAGGTCGCCAGCTTGCCACAGCGCGTCGCGCGCCGCGTCGACGACGAGCATGCCCTGGTCCTGCGTCTCCACCTGCAGCTGCAGCCGCTCGCCCAAGAAGACGCGGCGGGCGATGCGGGCGGCGCCGTCCGGCGACGCTGCGAGGACGATGTCTTCCGGTCGCACGAGCAACGACTTCTCGGCGCCGAGCGCGGGTGGGCAGGCAAAGGCTTCGCCGGCGATGCGGACGACGCCGTCGCGTCGGTCGGTGTCGGCGCGCGCGAGCCGGTTGACGCGGCCGAGGAACTCGGCGACGAAGGCGTGCTTCGGGTCGCGGTAGAGCGATTCCGCGTCGCCGGTCTGCACGATCGCGCCGGCGCGCATCACGGCGAGCCGGTCGGCGATCGCCATCGCTTCCTGCTGGTCGTGCGTGACGTGGATCGCCGTGATGTGCAGCCGCCGCAGCAGCTCGGCGAGCTCGCCGCGCAGGGCGACCTTGAGCTTGGCGTCGAGCGCGGTGAGCGGCTCGTCGAGGAGCAGGACGCGCGGCTGCAGGGCGACGGCGCGGGCCAGCGCGACGCGCTGCTTCTGCCCGCCCGAGAGCTCGGCCGGCCGGCGCGCCTCGAGCCCGTTCAGGCGGACCAGGTCGACCAGCTCGCCGACGCGGCGGCGCCGCTCCGCTTCGGCGACGCCGCGGATGCGCAGGCCGTAGCCGATGTTGGCCTCGACCGACATCTGCGGGAACAGAGCGTAGTGCTGGAACACCATGCCGACGCCGCGGGTCTCGATCGGCCGCGCCGTCACGTCTTCGCCGTTGAAGCGGACCCTGCCGCCGGCGTCGGGATCGGTGAGCCCGGCGATCAGGCGCAGCAGCGTCGTCTTGCCGCAGCCTGAAGGGCCGATCAGCGCCAGCACTTCGCCCGGCTCGACGACGAGCGAAGTCGGCTGCAGGGCGCGTACGCCTCCGGCGTAGGTCTTGGCGCAGACAAGCACCTCGACGCGCGTGCGCTCGGCGCTGGCCGCGATCACGTCGCGGTCTCCGCCCGGGCCGTCTCGCGCGGACCGAGCCAGGCGCCGAGCGCCTGCATCGCCCACAGGGCAGGCAGCACGACGATGAAGAAGACGAGCGTGTAGGCCGAGCCGACCTCGAGGCGCATCGACGCGTAGCTGTCGGCGAGGCCGACCGGCAGCGTTCGCGTCAGCGGCGTGTGCAGCATCCAGGTCAGGTTGAACTCGCCGACCGACAGCGTGAAGACCATCAGGCTGCCGGCGACGATGGCCGGCGCCACCGCCGGAACGAGGACGCCGAGGAAGCGCTGCCCAAAGCTCGCGCCGAGCGAGCGCGCCGCTTCCTCGAGCGAGANGAGCTCGTCGCGGGCGAACGCTGCGGCGACGGTGCGGACCATGAACGGCATCGTGAAGACGAGATGGCCGACGAAGATGAAGGCAAAGCTCTGCCGGAAGCCACGCCATTCGCCGTAGACGAGGATCAGCGCGAGCGCGGTGGCGAGCCCCGGCACGGCGACCGGCAGGGTCAGCGCCTCTTCGAACAGGCGCGCGGCGCGCGATCGGGTGCGCGCGAGCGCGTAGGCGCAGGGGACGCCGACGGCGAGCGCCGCGGCGACGCAAGCCAGCGCGATCGCGATCGAATGCCAGGCCGTCGCGCCGTAAAGAGCCCAGACCTGGCCGAGCCAGCGCGTCGTCAGGCCGCTCGCCAGGCCGGCCGAATAGTTCTCGACCAGTCCCGCCGTCACCGAAACCAGCATCGGCAGGACCGTAAAGACGGTGACGGCGAGCGTCACCGCGAAAAGGATCGGCGCCGGCCGCCGTGCCGCCGTGCTCACGCGCCGCCCGCGACGATCTCGGGGCCGAAGCGGCGCGCGAGGAAGAGGACGAGCCAGGTGATCAGCCCGAGCGCGATCGAGAGCGACGCGGCGAGGGCGAAGTTCGCGTAGTTCGTGAACTCGTTGTAGATCGTGATCGGCAGTACTTCGAAGCGGCTCGACAACGTGAACGCGGTCCCGAACGCGCCCATCGCCGTCGCGAACAGGATCGCGCCGCAGGCTAGCGCGGTCGGCGCCAGCGCCGGCAGCCAGACGTCGCGGGCGATCCAGCGCCGCGTCGCGCCGAGCGAGCGCGCCGCGTCCTCGAGCTCGTCGCCCATTGCCTCGACGGCCGCGGTGAAGGCGACGATGGCGCGCGGCAGGGAAAAGTACACGTAGGCCATGAAGAGGCCCGCCAGCCCGTAGGCGAAGGTGAAGCGCGTGCCGGTCAGCGCTTCGCTCCAGGCCGCGATCGCGCCCTGCCTGCCGCCGAGCAGGATGACGAAGAAGCCGACGATGACGCCGGGGAAGGCGAGAGGCAGGGTCAACGTCGCCAGCAGCAGCCGCCTGCCGCGAAAGGCGCGCCGGCCCAGGTAGAGGCCGACCGCCGCCGCGAGGACGAGCGAGAAGAGCGTGACGAGGGCGGCGAGCAGCGTCGTCTGCGCCAGGCTCGCGAAGTAACGCGGCTCGGTCAGCACGGCGAAGTAGGTGGCCGCCCCCTTGCTTGCCGGCAGCAGCGCAAGGCGCGCCATCGGCAGGAGCCAGAACGCGGCGAACAGCGCCGCCGCGGGCGCGGCGCAGATCGCCGCGACGCCCTTCACTGCGCTTCGCGCAAGTACCGCTCCGAGAAGGCCTTCTGCACCTCGGCCATCTTCGCGTAGTCGAGCGTCTTCGCCCGCGCGTATTCGGATGCCGGCAGGAAGCGCGACTGCGCCTCGGCCGACATCGCGGCGGGGCGCACCGGGCGCAGGAAGGCGTTGGCCCAGATCGCCTGGCCCTCGTTCGACATGATGAAGTCGAGCGCCTTCTTGCCGTTGGCGGCATCGGGCGCGTGTGCGACCAGGCTCATCACGTAGGGAACGACCGCCGTGCCCTCGGCGGGGATGACGAAAGCGACGTTCGCCTTGTCCTTGTACCTGGCGCGATAGGCGTTGAAGTCGTAGTCGAGCAGGATCGCGATCTCGCCCGAGAGCACGCGCGCGTACGAGGTCTGCTTGGGAACGATCGGCTCGTTCTTCTTCAAGGCCTTGAAGTATTCGATCGCCGGAGTGAAGTTGTCGAGCGTGCCGCCGCGCGCGTTGTTGACGGCGACGGCACCGACGTAGCCGACGAACGCCGAGGCCGGGTCGAGGTAGCCGACGAGGCCCTTGTATTCGGGCTTGAGCAGGTCGGCCCACGAGCGCGGGATCGGCTTGCCCTTCAACGCATCGACGTTGACCATGAAGCCGAGCGTTCCCGAGTGGACGGTGAACCAGTAGCCGTCGGGGTCCTTGAGGCCGTCGGGAATCTCGTTCCAGAAGGCCGGCTTGTAGGCGGCGACGACGCCGTCCTTCTTCGCCTGGATGCCGAAGGTGATGCCGACGTAGGTGATGTCGGCGACCGGGCTCGCCTTCTCGGCGACGAGCTGGGCGAGCGCCTGGCCCGAGTTCTTGTTGTCGGGCGGAATCGTCACGCCCGTCTTCTGCTTGATCGCTTGCAGCTGCGTGCCCCAGTCGGCCCACTCGGGCGGGCAGTTGTAGCAGATGGCGTTCTGGGCGAATGCGCTCGCCGTGACGAACAGCGACAGCGCGACNGCGTCGCGGGCGATCCAGGAACAGCGCTTCATCGACAACCCCCCGACGCGAGCCAAAGCGACGAGTATTCTGTCCGGTCGATGACCGGGCTGTGACAGGGCGAACGCGGAGAGCCGGCGCCGGCTTGCGGCGCCGGCCTCGATTCGGCGTGGGCTCAGGCATCGAGCGCTCGTCCGGCGACGAGCATCGGGTAGCGCCGGCGTGACGCCGCGCAGGGGTCGCCGAGGCGCGAGCTCAGGCCGGCTTCATGACGGCGAGCGCGGCGCCTTGGGGGTCGATGAACATGGAAAAGCGCCCGACCGTCGGGATGTCGGTCGGCGGCACGACCTGATGGGCGCCGAGGCCGACCGCCTTGGCGGCGCTGGCGTCGCAATCGGCAACCTTGACATACTGCATCCACATCGCCGGAGTCGACGCGTCCATCGCCTTGGTCAGGCCGCCGCGCGCCTTGTCGCCCTGCTTCAGGACGTAGTAGGTGCCCTGCGGCATCGGCATGGCGTCGTGCGTGAAGCCGAAGACCTTTTCATAGAAGGCGAGCGTCGCCTTGTCGTCCTGCGTCGTCAGCTCGTTCCAGTACCAGCCGCCGACGGGGCCTGAGGCGACGTCTTCCGGATCGCCCTGGGCGCCCTTCCACAGGGACAAGACGGCGCCGGTCGGGTCGGCGATGGTCGCGGCGCGGCCGACGGCGCCGTAGTTCATCGGCGCCATCAGGCTCTTCGCTCCGGCGCCGAGCGCGGCCTTGTATGACGCGTCGACATCGTCGACCGACAGGTACGAGAGCCACCCGGCCGGCGCGCCGGCCGGTGCCTTCGAGTAGCCGCCGATGGCGGCGCTGCCGTTCTGGATCATGGTGTAGGGCTCGCCGCCGGGCATCGGCATCACTTCCGTGTGCCAGCCGAACAGCTTCTCGTAGAAGCCGCGCGCCTTGGCGACGTCGCTGGAGAGATGTTCGAACCAGACGAATTTTCCAGGCAGATGAGACATGTCTACTCCTTGAAGGAAGCGAAGAAGCCGGGCGCGAAAGGTCAGCCGAAGCGGATCGTCGGCTCGGTAGCGGAAAAGCTCGGGCGCGCGCGCATCGCCGCGAGCGCGCGCCTGAGATGCGGCGTCGCTTCGAGCAGGCGCGGGCCCTCGGGCATGCGCTCGAGATAGGCGAGCACGGGCATGAAGAAAAGGTCGGCCATCGACAGCGCGTCGCCGGCCAGCCACGCCGACTTCGCGTAGCCGCGGTCGACGATGCCAAGCGTNGCCGGCAGCCCGGCCAGCGCGGTGTCGATCGCAGCCCGGTCGGGGTGGCCGTCGGCGCCCTTGGGAAAGAAGTACTGGCGGATGTAGCGCGCCACGACGGCGTCGTAGATGTAGGCGTTGAACGCGCTCGTCCATTGCTCGCAGAGCGCCCGCTCGCCGATCGACGCGGGAACCAGGCGCGGCCCGTCGAAGCTCTCGTCGAGGTAACGGATGATCGCGCTCGTCTCGTACAGCGCCATGTCACCGTCGGTCAGCGCAGGGAGTCGGCCGAACGGGTTGACGGCGAGGATCTCGGGCCCGTGCGGCCGGCACTCCGCCAGCATGTAGGCGATGCCCTTTTCCGCCAGCGCCAGCCGCGCAGTGCGTGTGTAGGTGCTGGGGGGCAGGCCATGGAGGGTGAGCGTGGCAGCCGAGCCGCGCGGATCGAGCATCTCGGTGAGCTTGGCGAGGGTGCCGTTCCAGCCGCGGCCGTGCCCGTCGCGTGCCCCCGCCGTCGCAAAGCCGGTGTGGCGCATCTCGAGCCAGGTGCCGCCGTCGCGCTCGCTGAGGTCGACCTCGACCAGTGTCGAGCCGTTCGCGAGCGGGCCTTCTTCCCACTGCCAGGTGTAGGCGAGCCGCTCCGGACGACGCAGCTCGCGGTAGACGCCGCCGACCTTGTACAGCGTGCCGTCGCGCGCCTGCATGACGACGCGCCAGGCGCCCCCGGGGCGATGGTCGACGGCAAGCCCGGCGACGTGCATGCCGCGCGGGCACTTCCAGACGCGCAGCGCCTCTTCGGTGACGAAGGCGTCCCAGACGCGTTCGCGCGGCGCGCGGATGAAGCGCGTCATCGTCAGATCGAACGGGGCGGTTTCGCTCATCGATTCGTCCTCTTCCTTGCCGTCGGCGCGCCGCGGGAGACTCTCTTTCCCGCCGCTGCCTTGCGNGGCCCGCCGATCGGCGGCATCGGCGGCTGCTCCAGGTAGTCGACGAGCCGATCGAGGCTGGATTCCCAGAACTTGCGATATTGCTCGATCCAATGATGCGCCGCTTGCAGGCCCTCGGGACGCAGGCGGCAGACACGCCGCTGCGCGTCGACTTCACGCTCGATCAGTCCGGCCTTTTCGAGCACGCGCAGGTGCCGCGAGATCGCCGGTGCCGAGACGCGAAAGGGCTTCCCCAGTTCGCCGACGTGAGTCTGGCCGAGCGCGAGGCGGGCGACGATGGCGCGCCGCGTCGGGTCGGCGAGCGCGGAGAAGGTGGCGCCGAGGCGGTCCATGTCTTTATTTAACACTTCGGTTAAGTGCCTGTCAAGCGCCTCTTCACGGCGCACCGGATCTCGCACTGTGACAATGCATGCTGCTCCACCTTCGTGAATCAGCGATGAAGCTTCGCCTCGTGTTCGGCGCCGCGCTCGCGGGAATGCTCGTCTCCTGCGGCGCGCCGCCGGGGCCCGGCGCCGACCGGCGCGCGATCGACGCGATCGACACCGTCGTCGTCATCTACGCGGAGAACCGCGCCTTCGATACTTTCTACGGGCTCTTCCCCGGAGCGAACGGCATCCCCGGGTTGAATCCCAGCGCCGTCGGCAGCATCCTGCCGCAGCGCGACATCGACGGCAGCGTCCTGCCCGTGCTGCCGCCCGTCTGGGGCGGCCTGACCGCGCCGGGGCAGACGCTGGTGGTCAAGGAAGCGCAGACCCGGGGCCTGCCGAACCGGCCGCTGCGCATCGACGGGCCCAATGCGATCGACGGGCACGGCATCGCCGTTCCGATCGGCGTGACGACGCGTGATCTCGTGCATCGCTACTACCACAACATCATGCAGATCGACGGCGGTCGCGACGACCGCTTTGCCGCCTACTCCGACGCCGGCGGCCTCGCCATGGGCTACTACGACGGCAGCGACATGGCGATGTGGAGGATCGCCCGGCAGTACACCTTGGCCGACAACTTCTACATGGGTGCGTTCGGCGGCTCGTTCCTCAATCACCAGTACCTGGTCTGCGCCTGTGCACCCGAATTTCCGAACGCCGACACCTCGCCGTCGAAGGGCCAGATCTCGCAGATCGAGACCGACGCGCAGGGCCGCTTCGTCCGCCTCGCGCCGGCCGCCGACTCTCCGCGCAGCGTGCTCGACGGGCCGCCACGCTTCCGGCTCGACGGCGCACTCACGCCGAAGGACGCGACGGGCATGTTCCACGCCGTCAACACCATACAGCCGCCCTATCAGCCGAGCAACGTGCTGGCGACCCCGAACGGCGACGCGCGCTACGCCGATCCGGCGCAGCCGCTGACCCTGCCGCCGCAAACGATGGCGACGATCGCCGACCGGCTCGATGCCAGGGGTGTCTCGTGGGCCTGGTACAGCGGCGCCTGGAACGCGGCGAGCGCCGCCACGCCCGCGACGCGTGCCGCCATCTACAAGGGCAAGGTGCAATTCCAGGCGCATCACCAGCCGTTCAACTACCACGCGGCCTTCGATCCGGCGGCGCACGGTGCCTATCGCGCCGCGCATCTCAAGGACTACGACGCCGACTTCCGCGCCGACATGGCCGCCGGCCGGCTGCCCTCGGTCACGTTCTACAAGCCGCAGGGCAACCTCAATCAACACGCCGGCTATGCCAACGTCGCCGACGGCGATACGCACATCGCCGGATTGATCGGCGAGTTGCAGCGCAGCCCGCAATGGCCGCACATGCTGATCGTCGTCACCTACGACGAGAACGGCGGCTTCTGGGATCACGCGCCCGTGCCGGAGGGCGACCGCTGGGGCCCGGGGACGCGCGTCCCGGCGATCATCGTCTCGCCGCTGGCCCGGCGCGGCTTCGTCGACAAGACGCCCTACGACACGGCGTCGATCCTGCGCTTCCTGACGCGGCGCTGGAACCTCGCGCCGCTGCCCGGCGTCGAAGAGCGTGATCGCGCCCTCGTCGCGCACGGCTACGCGCCGATGGGCGACCTCAGCGCGGCGCTGGAGGCGCCGCGATGATCGGCCGAGCGGCGCCGATCTTCTTCCTCTTCCTCTCGGCAGTCAGCATGGCCTTCGCAGAGACACCGTCGCCCAGCCCTCCGGTC
>JGI24140J50213_10000334_pt1 | contig 22207 bp, 25 predicted proteins | sample BarGraIncu00222A_FD_50213 | JGI IMG/M metagenome (IMG submission 50213)
TGGCTGCCGCTGCCCGACGTGGCCGAGCTGCTGGGCCTCGACATCATCCGTACCAGACAGCTCGTCCGCGAGCGCCAGCTGCTGGCCGTGCGGCGCGACGGCGTGCTCTACGTGCCCGCCGCGTTCGTGCAGGACGGGCGGGTGCTCAAGGGCCTGCCCGGCGTGCTGACCCTGCTCGGGGACGCCCGCTACAGCGACGAGGAGGCGCTCGGCTGGCTGTTCACGCAGGAGGAGTCGCTGCCCGGCACGCCGGTCCAGGCGCTGCGCGAGAACCGCGGCACCGAGATCAAGCGGCGCGCGCAGGCGCTGGGGTTCTAGGCCGGCGTGAGCCACCTCGCCTACCTCGGGGTCCTGGCGGCGTGCCTAGCAGGCACGGCGTGGCTCGAGGTGGTGCTGCACACCGGGGTCTACCGCCGCTGGCGCCGCCTGCTGCTCACGCTGGCGCCGGTCCTGGTCGTCTTCGTGGCGTGGGACGTCTACGCGATCGCCCGGCACCAGTGGACCTTCGACCCGAGGCGGACGACCGGCATCGTGCTGCCAGGGCGGCTGCCGGTCGAGGAGCTGTTGTTCTTCGTGGTGATCCCGATCTGCGCGGTGCTGAGCTTCGAGGCGGTGCGCCGTGTCCGGCGCTGGCCGGCGGGTGACGAGGGATGACCTACACCCAGCTCGCAGCTCTTGCCGTCGTGGGCACCGTGGTCCTCGACGTGGCGGTCCTGCGTACCCGGCTGCTCGGCCGGCGGCTGTTCTGGGTCTCGTACGGCATCGTCCTGGTGTTCCAGCTGGTCGCCAACGGCATCCTGACCGGCGCGAGCATCGTCCGATACGACGGGTCGGCGATCGTCGGCAGCGGGGCGCCGGCCTTCGTCGGCGACGGCCGGCTCGCGTGGGCCCCGGTCGAGGACCTGCTGTTCGGGTTCGCCCTGGTGGTCCAGACGCTGGCGTGGTGGGTCTACTGGGGCCGCCGCGGCGTCCAGCGTGATCGGATCCAGCCGTGACTGAACCGTTACGGCCCGTCGTACGTCTTCGGGGTGTGGGATCCCTCTCCGCGACCGACGAGCGCCTGATGCGCGAGCTGTACGCGGAGCATGCGGGGGTCCTGCTCGGATACGTCCGCCGGCTGCTCGGCGGGGACACCGTGCGGGCGGAGGACGTCGTGCAGGAGACGCTGTTGCGAGCGTGGCAGCATCCGGACGCCCTGCGCCGGGACCGGCCGGGCGGGAGCTCGGTCCGTGCTTGGCTGCTGACCGTCGCGCGGCACCTCGTCATCGACGGGGAGCGAGCCCGCAAGGCACGCCCGCACGAGGTGGCCCTGTCCGAGGGGCGTGAGCCGGTGGTCGACGACGCTCCGTTCGAGCAGGTGCTGGCCGCGTGGGAGGTTGCGGATGCGCTCCAGGCGCTCAGCGACGACCATCGAGCAGTGATCGTCGAGCTGTACTACCGCGACCGCTCGGTGGCGGAGGCGGCCCAGGTGCTGGGGGTCCCCGAGGGGACCGTGAAGTCGCGTGCCTACTACGCCTTGCGCGCGTTGCGCGTGGCCTGCGAGGAGAGGGGGATCGTGCCGTGACCTGCGATGACGTACGCGCCGAGGCGGCCGTCGCCCTGCTGACCGGCGATGCGCTGCCGGACGAGGTGGACGAGCATCTCGACGGTTGCCCCGAGTGCCGCGAGGAGCTGGCCGGCCTCGCCCCCATGCCGGGCCTGCTGTCCATGCTCGACGCGACGGATCTGGACGCTGTCGAGCCGGTCGGGTCCGCACTTCTGGACCGGCTGCTCGGCGCCGCTGCCGCGGAGCGGCGGAGCCACCGGGCCCGGATCTTCGCGATCGCGGCCGCGATCGTCCTCGTGCTCGCCGTCCCGCTCGGGGTCTGGGGAGCGGTCCAGCTGCGGAACCATCCCGCCGCGCCCGTGGTGAGCGCCGCGGCGATCGACTGGAAGGGCACGGACGTCACCTCCGGCATCACCGGCGAGGTCAAGGTCTGGAAGTCGGCGTGGGGGAGCGACCTCGCCGTGTCGATCAGTGGGGTCAGGGCCGGTACGCAGTGCACGGTCGTGGTGGTCACGGCCGACGGTCGGTCGGAGACGGCGGCCACCTGGCAGGCCTCGTACACCGGCACGGCGCACGTCCAGGGCAACGTCGCGGCTGCGGTCTCCGCCATCGCGCGGGTCGACATCGTCGACAACACGGGCAAGGTCCTGCTGCGGATGTGAACCGGCGACGGCCGCCTTCCGTTCACCAGCCCGAGACCCGACCCCCGTCTGCAGGAGGCCGTCGTGCCGATCGACCGCGTCACCGATGTCGCTGCACCCTCCGTCGCTGCGACCGCTCAGACCCCCACGCGCCGCCAGGTGCTCGTTGCAGGCGCCGTCGTCGTCGGTTCGGTGGCACTCGTCGGGTGCGCGTCAGCGGGCCTGATCAAGCTCGCGTCCGTACCCGTCGGAGGCTCCGCCTCGGCGACCTCAGGGGGGCGGCCGGCCGTCGTCTCCCAGCCGACCTCCGGGAACGTCGTGGCGTTCTCGGCCATCTGCACGCACATGGGGTGCACCGCGGCACCGGCCGGCAACTAGTTCCACTGCCCCTGCCACGGGTCCGTGTACGACGCGTTCACCGGCAACGTCCTCTCAGGTCCCGCCCCGGCGCCCCTTTCGAGCATCGCGGTCAAGGTCGTCGGCGACGAGGTCATCGAGGCCTGACCCGGCTCCTGTCTTCCAGACGCTGCACACGTGTCGGTCGTCAGGGCGACCGGCACGTCTGCAGCGGCTGGGGCGTCAGCGGGCTCGGACGGCCTCGAGCCACGCCGGTGCGGCGACGCGCAGCCGGCGGCCGATCGAGACGGTGGCCCGACGGTCGAAGACCTGGTAGTCGATGCGTTCCACCTCGTCGACGATCCCGCAGTACAGCTCGCACGCCGCCTCGATGCAGGGCCGGGACGACGGTTGGAGCAGGCCGATGCCTGTACGCGCCGAGGCCTCGAGCCGGCGCACCCTGGCGATCTGGAAGCGCAGCAGGGCGCGCACGCGGTCGTCGACGACGCGGCGCTCGAGGTCTGCGCGGTCCAGGTCGAAGCGGGCCAGCTCGTCGAGGGGCAGGTAGACGCGGCCGCGGTCCAGGTCCTCCCCGACGTCCCGGACGAAGTTGGCCAGCTGGAAGGCGACGCCGAGCGCCTGTGCCGGCTCGTACGCCTCGGGNGACAGCGCTCCGAGGACCGGCAGCATCTGCAGCCCGATCACGGCTGCGGACCCGTACACGTAGGCCGAGAGGTCCCCGTACGTCGCGTAGTCGCGCACGGTGAGGTCCATCGCCATCGAGCGAAGGAACGCCTCGAAGAGCTCGATCGGGATCTCCCAGCGCGTGACCGTGTCGACCACGGCCCGGCCCAGGGGATCGTCGCTGCTGCCCTTGCTCACGTCGACGAGGAACGCGTCGCCCCACGCGCCGAGCCGGTCGGCCTTCTGCTCGTCCGTCAGCCCNGACCCCAGGTCGTCGACGATCTCGTCNGCATAGCGCGCGAACGCGTACAGCGCATGNACGTACGGCCGCTTCTGCGGCGGCAGCAGCAACGTCGCGAGGTAGTAGGTCTTGCCGTGCCGCGCGTTCAACCGGCGGCAGGCCTCGTACGACTCCTGCAGGTCCGGGTCGGTGATACCGGCGGCCGCGAGCTCGCGCCGGCGGGGTCGCAGCGGTCTGNGCACGGCGCAACCGTAGCCGTGGTCGTGCCAGGATGCCTGTCGTGGCCAGCCGCTCTGCCCGCTCGCCGCGCCCGCTGTTCGCCCTCGTCGCTCTCATCGTGCTGCTGCTGGGCGCCGGGTGGTACGCCTCGCACGGCGCGAAGCACCCCGGGACGGTGCGCGAGAGCGCGCTCCCGGTCGAGGCGCAGCAGACGATGGCGCTGATCAGGGCCGGCGGGCCGTTCCCGTACCGTCAGGACGGGGTGGTGTTCACCAACCGGGAGGGCTTGCTCCCGTCCGAGCCGACCGGCTATTACCAGGAGTACACGGTGGTGACGCCCGGGTCGGTCGACCGGGGTGCTCGGAGGATCATCGCGGGCAAGAACGGCGAGGACTACTACACCGACGACCACTACGCATCATTCCGAGAGGTCATTCCATGAGCCTGGCCCGGGTGTTCTCCGGCGAGCGGCACGGGGTCTTCCACTGGGAGGGCCCGGACGAGGCGCGGGCCGGCGCCGAGGTCGACCCGGAGCGGGCCGCCGACGAGGCCGGCTGGCGCTACGTGCTGCTCGACACCTCGACGGCGCTGGACAAGGGCGGCTTCCTGGACTGCTGCGCCGAGGCGTTCGACCTCCCGTCGTGGTTCGGGCGCAACTGGGACGCGCTCGACGAGTGCCTGCGCGGGCTCGACCTCGACGAACCGGCTGGGCTGCTGGTGGTGTGGCAGGGATGGTCGGTGCTTGCCGACAGCGACGCGGACGCGTTCGACACCGCGCTCGAGGTGTTCCGCGACGCGTGCGTGGCGTGGGACTTCGACGACGTCCCGGGTGCGGTGCTCCTGGTCGGCGACGGCCCCGAGTCGGACCTGCCCGAGCTCTAGGTGGTCAGCACCGGCTCGGTCGGCTGCAGCCGNGTGTCTTCCAGCAGCATGTCGCGCGAGCGCTTCGAGGCGACCAGCAGCCCGACCACGATGCCCACCGAGATCAGTGCGGCGATGCCGTCGGAGAGGAACACGTAGGTCGGCACGGTCGAGCTCGAGTTGGCGATGCTGTTGACGACGAGGCCGGTGGTGGCCAGGACCGCTGCCCGCGTCTGCGCGCGGTTCAGGCCGGCTCCGGCGAGGGCGNCGAGGGCCCACAGCGCGTACCACGGCTGGACGACCGGNCCCAGGACGACGATCACCAGGAGGGCGAGGGCAAGACCGCGGGCGGGCGACCGGCGGTGGCCGGTGAGCACGAGCCACAGCACGGCGCCGACCGTGAGCACCGAGCCCAGCACCCGGAACGCCTGTACCGCACCGTCCACGCGGTAGCCGAGCCCGAACAGGTTGGCGAGGTTGCCGGAGAGCATCCCGAGGCCGGTCATGGGTGAGAGCCAGGTGCGTACCTTGCCTGGGGTCCCGAGGCTCGACACCCAGCCGAAGTCGAGCCCGGTGGCGAAGTTGAGCGCCAGGAAGATCATGGCGGCGGCCAGCGCCGACAGCGTCCAGTACTTGACCTTGCGGCGGAACGGCGCGTCCTGGCCGGCCCATGCGATGCCGACGAAGGCGAGTCCCATCAACGCTGGAGCCTTGATGGCACCCGCGAGCGTGACGAGGATCAGAGCTGGGATCGGCCGACGCTCCATCGCGAGCGTCATCCCGGCCAGCAGCAGTCCGATCATGAGCGCGTCGTTGTGGGCCGCGGACACGAAGTGCATGAACACCAGGGGGTTGAGCACGCCGAGCCAGATCGCCTTCGCCGGGTCGACACCGCAGCACNTGGCCAGGCGTGGCAGGTAGACGGCCAGCAGTGCTACTCCGGCCATCGCGAGCAGCCGGAACGCGAACAGGGCGGCGATGGGCTGCGCGTGCGTGGTCTGGTAGACGCCCGTCGACAGGCCCATCCAGAACGGCCCGTACGGAGCCGGCGAGGTCTTCCACATCCAGTCCGCGCCGTCGGTGAAGTACGTGTCGAAGACGCCGGTCCCGTACAGGTACGGGTTGACGCCGTGCGGGAGCAGCCGGCTCTGCGCGATGTAGCTGTAGACGTCGCGGCTGAACAGTACGGGTGCGAAGAGCAACGGCGCCGACCACCACCACACCAGGCGGGACAGCCCGGTGGGACCGGTCACCCGGTGCGTGCGCACATGGTGGCCGAGCCGCAGCCACGCCTGCAGCAGCAGNGCGATGCCGACCACGACGACGAGCTTGCTGACGAAGGTCAGCCCGGTGTTGGAGCGGATCTGCTCCANGCCGGGGGCGTCGCCGATGCGCGAGGCCTGGGACACCCAGCCACAGCCGTAAGCGCCCACCGCCATGAGGACGGACCCGGCGAAGCCGTGCCACTTGAACATGGCCACCAGAGAGGAGGCCGGCTCCTCGGGGACCGCATCGGCCTCCGTCGGCGGGAGCACCAACACGCGGTCGGCGCGCCCCGGCCGGCGCGGGAGGCGCAGGCGGGAAAGGCTCACGTCGGTCAGGGTAGTCCGTGGCTCGACCGGGTCTCGACCGTGCGTTCGGCCGGGACCGGCCTGGGCGCGGGGCTGCTGTGCGTGGTGTCGTGATTCGGTCATGAAGTGGCTGCTGGACAAGGGGTTCTACGCGCCGGGTGGCGCCGCAGCGCTGAACGGGCGATGGTCAAGCCACGGGGTGAGCGGTGCCCCTACAGCCCGATCGCTGCACCGAGCCCTTGGGTGACCTCGTTCCCCTGGGACGACTTCACGCGTGACCGTCGGAGCACCTGTGAGGTGATGATCACCGCTGCGGCCGTGATGGCGAGCATGATCGTGGCGAGGGCGTTCACCGCAGGTGTGATGCCGAATCGCACTGCCGAGTAGAGCACGATCGGCCAGGTGTTCGTGGTGCCGTTGGTGAACGCAGGCAGCACGTAGTCGTCGAACGAGAACGTGAAGGACAGCAGCATCGCGGAGATCACCGCCGGCATCAGCCGGGGCAGCGTGACCTGCCGGAACGTGGCCAGCCGGCCGGCGCCCAGGTCGTACGACGCCTCCTCCAGCGTGTCTCCCATTCCGACGAAGCGCGCCCGGATGATCAGCATGGAGAGCGACGAGCTGAACACCACCTGCCCGAGCAGGATCGTCCAGAAGCCGAGCGCGGGGAACGCCGGGATGAGGACCTTGGCCTGCACGAAGAAGATGAGTGACGCGACCGCGATCACGATCTCGGGTACGACCAGTGTCAGGTAGACGAGGATGTCGAACGGGACCCGAGCCCGCGCCTTCATCCGGGCGAGCGCCAGCGCGGCGCACAGGCCGAGGACGACGGCGATGACGGCCGCGATCGCGGCGATCTCGGCACTGGTGATGATCGCGGGGATGTACGTGGGATCGTGCAGCCCGGCATTGAACCAGCACGTGGTGAAGCCGTTCCACACAGATACGTTGCCGAGCTGCTCGGCCGGGATCGCGCAGACGCTGACGTGTGGATTGGCGGCTACGGCGACGGCCGACGGCTTGTTGAAGGCGAACAGCGCCATCACCGCGATGGGCAGGTAGAGGAAGGTGAAGACGATCACCGCCCATACGGTGAACCCGGTCTTGGCTCTCGGCCGCCTAGGCGCCAAAGCGTTCCTCCCGGGTCGCGAACAGGATGTAGATGAAGACGAAGATCGACAGGGCCACCATGAGCGAGATCGCAAGAGCGCTGCCGAACGGCGGGTTCTGCGCCGTGTTGAAGGTGTCGCCGATGACGTTGCCGACGAACTCGTACTTGCCTCCGGACAGGATCGCGGGGATGACGTACTCGCCGGTCATCGGGATGAACACCAGCAGGGTGCCGGTGACCAGGCCGGGCATCGTCAGTGGCAACGTGATCTGCCGGAAGGCACTGAAGGGCTTGGCCGACAGGTCGTTCGCAGCCTCGATCAGGACCCAGTCCATGCGTTCGAGCGAGGCGAAGACGGGCAGGATGAACAGCGGCAGGTAGTTGTACACAAGGCCGATCGCCACCGCAGTTGCCGAGTACATGACATCGAGGTGGAAGGTCGTCGCGAGGTAGCCGCGGGAGTCCAGGATGATCTTCAGGGCGTAGGTGCGGATGAGGAACGACGTCCAGAACGGCACGATGACGAGCAAGAGCGCGAGCATCTTGTAGTGCCCGAGGTACCGCGCCATCCAGTACGCCAGCGGGTAGCCGACCGCGACCGTGAGAAGGGTCCCGAGCCCGGCCATCACGAGCGTCCGTATGAAGATCGATATGTATGTCTGGTCGAACACCTGCTTGAAGTTCTCCAGGCTGAACCCGTACGTGATCGCGTTGAAGCCGGTCTGGGTCGCGAACGCGAAGGCGACGAGGATCGAGAGCGCGCCCAGGAAGAAGATGATCTGGTACGTCAGCGACGGCAGCACCAGCCAGGCCGGATACCGCGGCTGGAACGAGCGCCGGGACTTCGCCGGTGGGTCTCTCGGTGGTGGTGACTCCGGCGCCTCGGTCGATAGCTCCGTCGCCATCAGGCCGCCTTGAACTCCGTGTAGATCGAGGTGCGCTTCTGTACCACCGCTGGGCTCACGTTGAGGATGTACTTGTAGTTGGCCGTGTAGCTGGCGGGGACGTTGAACAGCGGGTCGCCCTTGAGGTCGGGGGAGAGCGTGCTCAGCGCCGTCGGGATCGGGATCGGGTAGTTGTGGTAGTTCATCTCGGTCGCCGCGGTGCTGGGGGTGAGCAGCCAGTTGATCCAGGCGTGCGCGGCCACCGGGTGCGGCGCGGACAGCGGGATGCACCAGTTGTCAGCCCAGATCTCGGAGTTGCCCGTGGGGATGACGGCTGTGATGTCGCCCTGGGCCTTGCGCCCCTGGACGATGCGGCGCACGTCGCCGTTCCAGCCCTGGCCAAGGATGATCTTGCCGGCGATGGCGTCGGTGATGTAGTCCGAGGCGGAGATGGTCGTGACTCCTGATCGGATCGAGAGCAGGTACTGCTTGACCGCGGCGAAGTCCGAGTCGCTGGAGGTGTTGGGGTCCAGGCCGAGGGCCATCAGCGCGAGGGGCACGACTTCCTCGGCGCCGTCCAGGATGTTGGTACGCCCCTTGTGCACGTACTTGGGCAGCGCGTCGTAGAAGTCCTTCATCGTCGAGAGCTTGTCCGTGACGATCTTGTTGTTGTAGAAGAACATCGTGATGCCGAAGTCCTTGATGATGTGGTACTTCCCCGTCGGGTCGTAGGTCGGCTTCAGGAACGTCGGGTCCAGGTTCGAGAGGTTGGGCAGCAGGGTGGGGTCGAGGGCCATGAGCTTGCCCTCCTGGATCAGCTCGGCGACCGCGTTCTGCGAGGGCACGATGATGTCGTAGCTGCTCCCGCCAGCGTTGAGCTTGGCGAGCAGCTCGTCGTTGCTCGAGTAGTAGGTCTCGTGCAGGGTCAGGCCGGCGGCTGCGACGGGGGCGAGCTTCTTGAAGTTCACGTACGTCGAGGGGTCGTCGTACTGCGACCAGTTGAAGATCTCGAGGTGGTTCTCGACCGGCTTGCCCGCCAGCGTGTCGCTGGGCGAGGCGCTGCCCGGAGCGGGGGTGGATGCGGCAGCACCGGGTGCCGTCGTGGTCGTCGTGCCGCATCCCGTGACTGCCAGGCCGAGCAGGGCCATGCCGCCCAGCCCCAAGGCCCGCCGGCGAGTCATGGGCATCCCGGCGATGCTCTCGACTTCGCGGTGCAGGTAGTCCAGCTTGGGCTTGACGTTGATCGGCGCCAAGACATGCAGCTCGTCGGGGTTCAGATCAGTCATGACTTCTCCTTGGATATGGCGCCGGCATGTTCGGTCGTGCCCAGCAGCAGGGGGGCCTGCTCGTCCCACGAGACGGTGATGCGGTCACCGGGATGGACGGTGTCGAGCGCGGGATCTGCGGTCGCCCGCTGTCCCCTGACGATGATGTCCGCGCCGCTGGGCAGCGTGACCACGATCTGGATCTGCCCGCCCAGGTACATCTTGGTGAGCACGACGGCAGCTGCGGAGTTGATCCGGCCATCCCCTTCGCCCGGCTCGGCCAGCAGCCGTTCGGGGCGTATCCCCACCCGCACCTGGTCCCCGAGCCTGGCCGCGCCCCGCCCGCGCACGACCATCCCGTTCCCGGCGTCGATCGTGTAGGTGTCCTGGCTGGCCTCGGTGACCTTGCCGTCGACGAAGTTCATGTCCCCGATGAAGTCTGCGACGAACGGGCTGACCGGCCGGTCGTAGATGGCACGTGGCTCGTCGAGCTGCTCGATGACCCCGTTGGACATCACCGCGACCCGATCGGACATGGACAGGGCTTCCTCCTGGTCGTGCGTCACGTAGATGAACGTGATGCCGACCTCCTGCTGGATGCGCTTGAGCTCGATCTGCATCTCCTTGCGCAGCTTCAGATCCAGCGCGCCGAGCGGCTCGTCGAGCAGGAGGACCCGAGGGTTCATCACCAGAGCACGAGCCAGGGCGACCCGTTGCTGCTGCCCGCCGGACAGCATGGTCGGGCGGTGGTCGCCGCGACCGGACAGGTGGACGAGCTCGAGCGCCTCGGCGGCCTTGCGGAGTCGCTCAGCCTTCGCGACGCTGCGCTGCTTGAGCCCGAACGCGACGTTCTCCAGGACGCTCATGTGCGGGAAGAGCGCGTAGCTCTGGAACACCGTATTGACGTCACGCTTGTACGGCGGAACGCCCACCGCGTCGATGCCCCCGATCAGCAGCTCCCCCTCGTCGGGCTGCTCGAAGCCGGCGATCATGCGCAGCGACGTCGTCTTGCCGCAACCCGAGGGCCCCAGAAGCGAGAGAAACTCGCCCTTGCGGACCTGGAGGTCGACGTTGCTGACTGCCGTCAAGGAACCGAACCGCTTGGTGATGCCGCGAAACTCGACGTCGTAGGCCTCCACGCCAGTCATCCGGTGCGTCTCCGATCATCCGGCGCCGTTGCGCCCGCAACGTACCGCGCAGCCGCCCTGCCCGGGCTGCTTCGCAACGAGTCTTTGCAGGTTCGCAACCTGTGGCGCCACCGGCGGCACCGCGCGCCGGGCCGGACGGTCGGCGGAGCGACTAGGTGCGGCCGGTGATGCGTTCGGCGGCGAGGCGGCCGGAGATGAGGACCATGGGTACGCCGACGCCGGGGGTCGTGCCAGAGCCGGCGAAGACGACGTTGTCGCCCCAGATGTTCCGCGGACGGAAGGGGCCGGTCTGCAGGAACGAGTGGGCCGAGGCGAAGGGTGCCCCGCGCTCCATGCCTCGCGCCTGCCAGTCCAGGGGCGTGGTCACCGACTCGACCTCGATGGCGTCGCCGAACCCGACGTACCCCCGGCTCTCGAGCGTGCGGACGACCTCGTCGCGGTAGCGGGGGGCGAGGACGCGCCAGTCCAGGTCGGCGTCGAGGTTGGGGGTCGGGAAGAGGACGTAGTAGCTCTGCTTGTCTGCAGGCGCGAGCGACGGGTCGCTCCGCGTGGGGTTCGTGACGAGGAACGACGGGTCGCCCATGAGCCGACCGTCGTCGATCAGGTCGCGGAAGACGCCGCCCCAGGCCCGGCCGAAGTGCAGGTTGTGGTGCGCGATGCGCGAGTAGGACGCGGACGAGCCCGCCAGCAGCAGGAAGCACGACGGCGAGTACGAGAGCCGGCGGTTGGTCCACGGGTCGCGGCCGAGGAGGTCGCGATGGGCGACGGGCAGGTCCGGGTTCAGGACCACGGCGTCGCAGGGCACCCGCTCGCCGTCGGCGGTGATCACCGCCGTGGCCCGGCGCCCGGAGAGCTCGACGCGGGTCACCTCGGTGCCGTACCGGAACACCACGCCGTGCTTCTCGGCCGCACCGGCCAGCGCCCTCGGCACTGCATGCATGCCGCCGCGCGGGAAGTAGACCCCGGCCACAGAATCCATGTACGCGATGACCGCGTAGATGGCGAGCGCGTCCTGCGGAGCCAGCCCGGCGTACATCGACTGGAACGAGAACACCCGCTGGGTACGAGGATCGCGGAGGTAGTCGGCCACCTTGGGTGCCAGCCGCCGGAACCCGCCGAGGGCCGCCAGCCGCGCGAGGTTCGGCGTCAGGAGGTCGAACGGCGAGTCGATGTTGCGGTCGATGAAGTCGCGCATCTCGAGGCGGTACAGCTCCGAGACGAAGTCGACGTAGCGGCGGTAGCCGGCGGCCTCGTCGGCCCCGCATACCGTACGGATCTCGTCGGCCATATCGTCGGCGTCCGCGTGCACGTCGAGCTGTGACCCGTCCGGGAAGAAGGCGCGGTACAGCGGCTGAACGGGGTCGAGCTGCAGCCAGTCGGCCAGCTCCTCGCCCACGCAGGCGATCGCGTCGGCGATGAGGCCCGGCATGGTGAGGACGGTGGGGCCGGTGTCGAAGCGGTAGCCGTGGACGGCGAGGAGCCCGTTGCGCCCACCAGGGACCGGCTCGCGCTCGAGCACCGTGACCTCGCGCCCGGAGCCGGCGAGCCGCAGAGCTGCGGACAGGCCACCGAGCCCCGCCCCGACGACGACGACGCGATCGGTCGGGCCGGAGACGGTACGCAACGGCAGGCCCTCGTCAGCCGGTGCGTTCGGTCGCCGCGATCGCGAGCTCGGCCAGCACCGTACGCGCCGGCTCTGCGACGTCGCCGGCATCGAGCGCAGCGAGCGCTGCGGACGTGAGCTCGGCGATCATCGTCTCGACGTGGGCCAGGGCGCCCGTGGTCGCGATGACCTCGCGGGCCTCCTGCACCCCTGACGTGGACAGGTGCGGGTCACCGAGGTGCCTGCGCAGCAGCGCCGCGTCTGCCGGGCTGGCCTGCTCGAGCGTCGTCGCCACGAGGACCGTGCGCTTGCCCTCGCGGAGGTCGTCGCCCGCCGGCTTGCCGGTCTCTCCGGGGTCGCCGAACACCCCGAGCACGTCGTCGCGCAGCTGGAACGCCTCGCCGAGCGGCAGCCCGTACGCGGTGTAGGTGCGCAGCAGGGCTTCGTCGGCTCCCGCGAGTGCGGCGCCGAGGTGCAGCGGTCGCTCGACGGTGTACTTGGCGCTCTTGAACCGCATGACCCGACGGGACCGGTCGACCGACTCGCCGCCCATCGCCTGCTCGAGCAGGTCGAGGTACTGCCCGGACATCAGCTCGGTGCGCATCTCGTCGAGGACCGGCTTGGCCCGCAGCAGCGCGTCACCGTCGAGCCCGCAGCCGAACAGCATGTCGTCGGCCCAGCACAGGCAGAGGTCGCCGAGCAGGATGGCGCCCCCGACACCGAACGCCTCGGGTGAGCCGAGCCAGCCGTTGCCGCGGTGCAGCGCCGCGAAGCGCCGGTGCGCGGCCGGCAGCCCCCGCCGAGTGTCCGAACCGTCCATGACGTCGTCGTGGATCAGCGCGCACGCGTGCAGCAGCTCGAGCGACGTGGCCGCGCGGACGATCGGGTCCTGGTCGGCGCCGCCGGCCCCTCGCCACCCCCAGTAGCAGAACGCCGGGCGCAACCGCTTGCCCCCCGAGAGCAGGGACGAGATGGCCTCGACCAGGGGGCTCAGGTCCTCGCTGATCGAGTCCAGCCGCGGGACCTGGCCCGCGACGAACTCGTCCAGCGACTTCTGCACCCGCACGCGCAGGTCCTCCGCGTCGAGGGGGGAACCAGGAGACGCGAAGGAAGCAGGGGGCGCAGCCACACCGTTGAGCGTACGGCCTGCCAGAATGGCCGGCATGGCCTACGGACACGCGTCGACGATGCCGGGCGGCCCGCGCACCGTCAGCGAGCTGCTCGCCGAGGGTGGGAACGCCTACTCGTTCGAGTTCTTCCCGCCCAAGACCGACGAGGGCGAGCGGGCGCTGTGGCAGACGCTGCGCGAGCTCGAGGCCCTGGCCCCGACGTTCGTGTCGGTGACCTACGGTGCTGGTGGTTCGGAGCGCGACCGCACGGTCCGCGTGACTGAGCGCATCGCCGCCGAGACGACGATGACCCCGGTCGCCCACCTGACCTGCGTCGGGTCCCCGGTGTCCGAGCTCCGGCAGGTGATCGGGCAGTACGCGGAGGCGGGGGTGCGCAACCTGCTCGCGCTCCGGGGCGACCCGCCCAGCGGGCCACGCGGGGAGTGGGAGGCGCACGTGGACGGCTTCCGGCACGCCGACGAGCTGGTGGCGCTGGTGCGCGAGCTGGGTGACTTCTGTGTGGGCGTGGCCGCATTCCCCGAGGGCCACCCGGAGTCGCCCGACCTGGAGAGCGACGCGATGCGGCTGGCCGGCAAGGCGGCGGCCGGGGCTGAGTTCGCCATCACGCAGTTCTTCTTCGAGGCCGACCACTACTTCCGGCTCGTGGAGCGAGCCGCCCAGCACGGCTCCACGATCCCGATCATCCCGGGCATCATGCCCGTGACCAACGTGTCGCAGATTCACCGCTTCGCCGAGCTGTCCGGGACCCCGGTGCCGGGCGAGCTCGCCGAGCGGCTGCAGCGGGTCGAGGGCGACCCCGAGGCCGTGCGCGCGCTGGGCGTCGAGGTCGCCACCGAGCTCTGCCGCGAGCTGCTCGACGGCGGTGCGCCCGGGCTGCACTTCTACACCCTCAACCGGTCTACCGCGACGCGCGAGATCTACCAGTCGCTGGGCCTCGGCACGACCGTCGACTGAGCCGTCCGAGACCTGACGTGCGCACCGTGCCGTCGAAGGCCGACTACCTCGAGCGCTGGTCGGGCCTGCACGGCGGGTACGACCCGTCGTCCTCACGACTGGTCGGTCCCTGGTTGTCGCTCGTGTACGCGTGCGCCCGGCCGCTGGCCTCGCTGCGGGTCCCGCCGGTCGCGGTGACGCTGCTCGGGCTCGTGGTCGCAGGTGGTGCCGCCCTCGCCGCCTGGGCTGCCGGACCTTGGCTGTTCCTGGCCGTCCTCCTGGTCCTCTTCTCCAGCCTCCTGGACGGGCTCGACGGTGCGATCGCTGTGCTCACCGCTCGTACGACCGCGTTCGGCTACGTGCTCGACTCCGTCGTCGACCGGTGCTCCGACCTGCTCTACCTGGTGGCGCTGTGGTGGGTCGGTGCCCCGCCTGCGGTATGCGTGTGGGCCGGGGTGCTCATGCTGCTGCACGAGTACGTCCGGGCCCGGGCGGTGGCCGCCGGCATGACCGAGGTCGGCGTCGTCACGGTCTGGGAGCGGCCGACGCGGGTCATCGTGACGGCCGCGTTCCTGCTCGGCGCGGCGCTGTACCGCTCGTACTCGACGGGTGCGTCCGCTGCCTGGGCGACGGACGCGGGGTGGGCCTGGGTCGCGCTCGGCGTGGTGGGACTCGTCCAGCTGACGGTCGTGGTTCGTCGCCGGCTGCGCTGATGCGCGATCATGGGGGATGCACCCCGGTGACCTGAACCTCGCGCTGCTGGTCGGCGCGGTGGTGGTGCTGGTCAGCACGCTCGCCGTGCGGCTCGGGCTGCGGCTCGGCGTGCCCGGCCTGCTGGTGTTCCTCGGCCTCGGCATGGTGATGGGGGAGGCCGGCCTCGGGCTCCGCTTCGACAACGCCGCTCTCACCCGCGACCTCGGTCTCGTCGCGCTCGTCGTGATCCTGGCGGAGGGCGGGTTGACGACGCGGCTGTCCACCGTGCGACCCGTGGCCGCGGCGGCGACCGTCCTCGCGACCGCCGGTGTCCTCGTCAGCGTCACGGTCATGGCGATGGCCGGGCACTGGCTGCTCGGGATGGGCTGGCGCACCGCGATCCTGCTCGGCGCCGTGGTGTCGTCGACCGATGCGGCTGCGGTCTTCTCGGTGCTTCGGCGGCTGCGGCTACGGGCTCGTGTCCGAGGCATCCTCGAGGCCGAGTCCGGGATCAACGATGCGCCGGCCGTCGTCGTCGTGTCGCTCGTCGTGTCCGGCTCGTGGGGGCACGATCCCTGGTGGCGCATCGGCGGCCTGCTGCTGTACGAGCTGGTCGCCGGGGGCGTCGTCGGCTACCTGGTCGGCCGGCTGGGCCGCTGGCTGCTGGCACGGATCGCCCTGCCGGCAGTCGGTCTGTACCCGTTGGCCTCGCTGGCCCTCATCGTCCTGGCCTACGCCGCGACCGGGCTGGCGCACGCGAGCGGGTTCCTGGCGGTGTACGTGTGCGCGGTGCTCATCGGGTCGTCGCGGCTGCCGCACCGCGGCTCGGTGCTCGGCTTCGCCGAGGGGCTGGCCTGGCTCGCCCAGATCGGGCTGTTCGTCCTGCTCGGGCTGCTCGCGGTGCCGGGCCGGCTGCCNGCGGTGATCTTGCCGGCTCTGGTTGCCGGGGCCGTGCTGACCTTCGTCGCCCGGCCGCTCGCCGTCCTGCTGTGCGCGACCGGTTTCGGGGTGCGCTGGCGCGAGCAGCTGTTCCTGTCGGCGGCCGGGCTCCGCGGTGCGGTACCCATCGTGCTCGCGACGATCCCGCTCGCCGACGGCATCGACGGTGCGACGCGGATCTTCGACATCACCTTTGTCCTCGTACTCGTCTTCACCGCCCTGCAGGCCCCTTCGCTGCCGTACTTCGCGAAGCGGCTCGATGTCCTCTCCAGCACGGCAGCGGGCGAGCTCACGGTCGACGCGGCGCCTCTCGACGAGATGAACGCGCTCATCATCGACGTCGCCGTACCGCTCGGCTCCCGGCTGTCCGGCGAGTACGTGGCCGATCTGCGGCTGCCGAAGGGCGCCATGATCAGCCTCGTGGTGCGGGACGGCGAGTCGCTGGTCCCGGAGGGTACGACCCGGCTGCGTACCGGTGATCGGCTGCTCGTCGTGACGACAGCCGCGGCGCGCGCGAGCGCCGAGCGACGGTTGCGGGCGGTCAGCCGGCGCGGGGTGCTGGCCGGCTGGTTCGGCGAGGACGGCGCCAGCGACTGAGCCCCGGCCGCGTCAGGCGTCGCCGACGAGCCGCGCCACGATCTCGGCCGACATCCCCACGAGTGGCAGCCCGCCGCCGGGGTGGGCCGAGCCGCCGACGAGGAACAGGCCGGGAACCGGCGACCGGTTCGCGGGGCGGAGGAACGCCGCGCGCGGTCCGTTCGAGGACGATCCGTAGATCGACCCGCCCGGCGACCGGGTCGCCTGCTCGAGGTCGGCCGGCGTGCGAACCACGCGCCACAGGACGCGATCACGCACGTCGAGCCCGCGACGCGCGAGAACGGCGAGGACCTCGTCGGCATAGCTCTCCGCGAGCCCGGCCGCGGTCCAGTCGACGGACGGCGGGTCGTGCCGCGGAGCGTTGACCAGGACGAAGAGTGCCTCGTGGTCGGCGTCCGGGCGCATCCCGGCGTCGTCCGGCGCGCACACGTAGACCGCGGGTTCGGTCACCGGGTGAGGCGTGCGGCCGAACAGCGCGTCGAACTCACGGTCGTATCCCCCGTGGTAAGCGGAAGGGAAGAACACGTTGTGGTGCAGGAGGTCTGGGCTCCTGCCGCGTACCGCCAGCAGCATCGTGAACGCCGATGACGAGGGCGTGCTGCGCCGCAGCCGGGCCAGCGAGTCGCTCGCGGCGGCGCCCGGGAGCAGGTCCTCGTAGAGGTGCCGCGCGTCCGCGTCCGCGACCACGACGTCGGCCTCGACCGGCTCGCCGTCGGTCAGCCGCACGCCGGTCGCGCGGCCCGACTCGAGCAGCACCGATCCGACGTCGGCCCCGAAGCGGAAGGTCACCCCGCGCTCGACGCAGCGCTCGTGCAGCGCGCGGCCCAGCTGGTACAGGCCGCCGCCGACGTGCCACGCCCCGAAGGTCTGCTCGACGTAAGGGACCACGACCAGCGCCGCCGGGGCGCTGCGCGGGTCCGACCCCGAGTAGGTGGCGTAGCGGTCGAGGACCATCCGCTGCCGCGGGTCGTCGAGGTAGCGCCGGCCGAGCCGGCGCAACGTGGTCAGCGGCGCGACGGTACGCAGGTCGCGGACGCGCAAGGACTTGCGGAGCAGGTCGCCGACCCCCTCGAGCGGTTGCTCCAGGAACGGCGTGCGGGTGACCTGCCACACCGCCGAGGCGTGGTCGATCAGTGCCGTCCAGGCCGCGCCCGCGCCGGGGCCGAAGGCGTCGTCCATCGCCGCGGCGGTCCCCGCCCGCGACCGGTCCGGGACGATCAGCCCCCCGCCGCCCGCGAACCGGTACCCGAACGCCGGGTCGACCGCCCACAGGTCGACGTTGTCCTCGAGCGCCGCGCCCTTGCGGCGCAGCGCCGTCTTCAAGAACAGGTCCCGGTAGACCGCGGGCAAGGTGAGCAGCGACGGCCCGGTGTCGAACACGAAGCCGTCGCGCTCGTACCGGCCGAGCTTCCCGCCGAAGGTCGCGGCCTGCTCCAGAACGGTGACGCTGTGCCCCTGCGCGGCGAGCCGGGCGGCGACGGCCAGGCCACCCATGCCGGCGCCGATCAGCGCGACGCGGCTCACGGCAGCGACCGTCCCTTCCAGGTGATCGTGCCGGCCCGCCGCGCCGCGAGCGACCGCCCGGTGAGGTAGCAGAGCAACGCCACGGAGACCGGGTGCGCCAGCGAGTCCGGCCACACCCGGCCGCCGACGCGGCGCGCGACCATCGCGCGGCCCGCGACTCCCGCCAGGTAGCCGACCGCTCCGGTCCGCGAGCCGCGGAGCGCTGCGGCGGCCGGCAGCACGTACGTCGTCGCGAGGACAGCGGTGACCGCGACCGCGCCTGCCGGCGACCCGAACGCGGCCCACAGCGACTTCGTGTACCCGGCCTCGAGCTCGCCCCATCCGTCGTACATCCGGCAGGTGGCCAGGTGCGTCCCGTCGATCACCACGCCGCGCCCGCCGGAGCGCTTGACGGCTCGGAGGAGCTCGATGTCGTCGAGCACGGCCGCGCCGACCGCCGCATGGCCACCGGCGGCACGGTAGGCCGCGGCGCGTACCGCGAGGAGCTGGCCGTTGGCTGCGGCCAGGCTCGCCCGGGGCGATCGCTCGGCCGCGCGCAGGGGCAACGTCGTCAGCCACGACCACTGCAGGAGGGGCTGCACCAGGCGCTCGGCGACGGTACCGCTGACCTGGCGCGGGTACGGGCAGACGAGGTCCAGACCGGTCGAGCGCAGGAGCGAGACGGTGGCGGCGAGGGCATCGGGNTNGAGCCGCACGTCGGCGTCGACGTAGACGTAGACGCTGCCGGTGGCCTCGTCGGCCAGCCGCTGGCACGCCCAGGACTTTCCCGTCCACCCGGGCGGCGGGGGAGCGGCGCCGCCGAGGACGAGCCGGACCCTGGGGTCCGACCCCGCGGCCTCCCGCACCTCGGTGACCGTCCCGTCCGTCGAACCGTCGTCCAGCACCACGATCTCGAGATCCGGGACGTCGCGCTGTCCGAGGAGGGAGCGCAGGCAAGCGCCGGCCCGGCCGGCCTCGTCACGTACCGGCAGGAGCACCGAGACGCGCACGTCTGCGGGGGAGGCCGCCCCGGGGCGCCGCAGCAGGCGCAGGTTGACGACGGTGTGCGCCAAGCCCGCGACCGAGACGAACGTGCCGGCCGTCGTGAGCGCTCGGGCAGCCGTCCGCGCCGCTCGACGCACTCAGTCCCGCCCGACCCACAGCGACCACGCGTACGGGAGAGCGACGAGCCCCATCGCGATGCCGCCGTAGACCGCGACCCAGGGCCGGTGGAAGAAGAACACGTTGCCCACGACGGACGACGCGTAGGTCCAGAAGAACAGCACGGCTGGTTGCCCGTCGGGTACCACCCGCCGCGGGAGCTGGTCGACCAGCACCATCATCACCAGCCCGGTGAGGAACCAGCCGACGTAGTTGGCCACGGGGACGCCGGGGACGTGGAGCAGGACGGACCCCGGCTTGGTGAAGCGCCAGTAACCCTCTGCGGTCATCATCGGGTCGAGGAACAGGTCCCACGACGCGAGCGTCCACGCGGCGATCAGCGGGACGACCAGCGAGGACCGGCTGATCCGCCGGGCGAGGGTCAGGCTCGGGTAGGCGAACATGGACCACGCCAGCGGGATGACCCAGGGCACGCCGAAGACCGTGCCCGCGAGGTGGCCGCTGTTGACCCCGCTGTAGACGTAGTCCCCGAAGGGGACACCGGTATGCAGCCCGACCGCCTCGATCGCGAGGCCGCCGCCGACGGTGATGACGAGGAAGCCGAAGGTCCACGTCAGCCCTCGCCACAGCAGGGCGTGCGACGTGCTCGCGAGGAAGAAGGTCACCACGACGGCGACGGTGAGGTCGCGGCGCCCGGTGCCGTGGGCGAGGGGGTAGGCGATCTCGAGGCCGATCGCCAGCAGGGCGAACAGCCAGGGGAGCCCGCGCTGGAGACCACTGTGCCGCCGGCGGCGGTCTGAGTGTGGTCCGGAGTAGACGCGCAGGCTCACGGGGGGCAAGCCTAGGTGACGTTGCGGGTGCCCATGTCGCTGTCGCTGCTAGAGCCCACCTCGAGGTCCAGTCCCCGCAACGTCCCGCGGGCCTCGGCGACCGCGAACCGGGCGAACAGCTCTTCGGCGTACCAGCCGACGCGCGCGGTGGCGGCGATGACGCTGCGATGCTCGGGCGTCCGGTACGCGAAGGCCTCGAGCGCCGCCACGGAGTCCCACAGGGAGAAGGTGCCCTGGCGCCCGACAGGTGCCTCCCCGATGCCCAGCGAGGTCATCAGCCCGGGGGCGTCGCGCAGCCGGGCGCTGACCGCGGGGACCGCCCGCCAGAACTCCGGCGTCCTGCTCGGCCGCAACCGAGCCCGGGTGAGGGCAGCGACCGGCCCGTCGTACGTGCCCGGTCGGGCGGCCGGTGCGGGACCCGGGTCCGGCTCGCCGAACGGTTGCCGCTCGTCCCAGCGGCCACGGCTGCTCAGCGGGGTCAGAGCGATGCGAAGCCGTTCGCCGCCCGGACCCGCGGCCCTGGCGTCCCAGCGGCGGACGACGTCCGATCGCTCGAACCCGTCCGCAGCCCGGGCGTCCGACCAGCACACCAGCAGTGCCCAGTGCCGCGGGTCGGCGTCCTTCGGCGTGAAGGTCGCGCCGGTGCCCGTACCCAGCAGCTTGTGGAAGGTACGCCCCGGCGCCTGCGCCACCGGGCGGCGGTCCCGGGCCATGGCCGCGGCGGCCTGGAGGACTCGTCCCGGCGGCACGCCCCAGACGTGCAGCGTGACCAGCTCGGGGACGAGCGGACGGTAGCCGGCGGAAGTGGTCATCGGCCGGCCTCGGCGGTGGTCCGTGCGAGCTCGCGCAGCACGGTCCCCGGCGCGTCCCAGTGCGGCGCGTGCCCGCAGTGCGCGAGCCGTACCCAGCGCGCGTGGGACGGCAGCAGCCCACGTTGCTGCTGAGCGGCGCCCGGCAGGATGCGGTCGCGGTCGCCGAAAACCGCCGTGACCGGCACCGTCGCGTCGATGTCGGCGGCTCGGTCGAAGCGCAGGCCCAGGGTGCCGTCGAGCGCGGCCAGGTAGCCGGTCGCGCCGGCTTGTGCGCGGGCGGCGTCGACCGCGACCGCGTACGGGATCTCGGCCGGGCGCGCCGATCCGCTGGCGAAGCCGATCCCGCGGACCAGCGACGACCTGAGCAGGACCGGCTGGACCCGCCGCGTGCTCACGGCGAGCCAGCGGTTGATTTGNAGCAACGGGTTCCGTCGCGTGGCCGGCTCGAGCCAGAGGCCGGCAGGTGCGAGCCCGGTGAGGGATCGCACCCGGCCGTCGGCGGCCAGCTCGAGGCCGACCCAGCCGCCCAGCGAGCTGCCCAGGACGTGGGGCCGCTCGATGCCGAGCTCGTCGAGGAGTGCGGCGACCCGCTTGGCCAGCCGCGCGGGGGTGGCCGGTTCCGTCCGGGGGAGTGCGGGGCTGTCGCCGTGCCCGGGCAGGTCGACGCTGATGACGTCGTAGCGCTGGGCGAGCTCTGGCAGGAGCGGGCGCCACGTGGTGCGCGCCGAACCGAGGCCGTGGACGAGCAGCAGGGGTTCGCCCGAGCCCATGCGGTCGTGGGCGAGCATGGCGGGGAGCGTGACGGGCACGGTCAGGCGACCTCGGCGCTGACGCCGCCGGTGATGCTGAGCAGCTCGGGGTAGGACGTCGGGAACACCGTGTGCGGGTGGCCGGCCGCGGCCCACACCACCGGGTACGCGGCGAGTGCGACGTCGACGAGGGTACGGATCGGCTGCGGGTGCCCGACGGGCGCGACCCCGCCGATCGCCATGCCGGTGTGCGTACGGACGAACTCCGGGTCGGCCCGCTCGATCGCGGCGACGTCGAGGTGCGCGGCGACCTTGGCCGTGTCGACCCGGTGGGCTCCCGAGGTCAGGACGAGCAGCGGCTCGCCGTCGGCGCGAAAGACGAGGGAGTTGGCGATGGCACCGACGTCGCAGCCGAGCTGGGCCGCTGCGGCTGCTGCGGTGGGGGCGGCCTCGGCGAGAGCCACCGGGGTCCCGGCGGCACCCCTCGCCTGCAGCACCTCGGTGACCTTGACGACCATGGGGTGGCGCAGCGGCATGGTCCACAGTGGCACGGTCCACAGGGTATCCATCACCCCTTGACGCACTGTCGGTCCGTCGAGGTAGTCTTCTGCTTGTTCGAACATCTGTTCGAATGCAGTCCCGGAGCTCCGCCCGGGGTGGTGGACCTCGACCCCCACCGCTCTGGGCGGAACGTCGGCCCCGAGCAAGGCGTGGGGAAGCGCCGCGCTCGTGGGTCGACCTCCAACCCCGTCGTTGCCTTCCCCCGGCGATTCGTGACCTGACCGA
>JGI24140J50213_10000335_pt1 | contig 22200 bp, 20 predicted proteins | sample BarGraIncu00222A_FD_50213 | JGI IMG/M metagenome (IMG submission 50213)
CGCAGCTATCAGAGCAAGCCGCGCTCTCCTGAGACCGACGGGCCAGGGCTGGGCCGAACCCGGCGACACGATCGTCGCCGGGATCGCCCTAGCGGCGGTCATGACCGGAAGTGGCCGACCTTGAGCCAGGACAACGCCGTGAGGGTGCCTAACCCGGCCATGCTCGCGACCGTGGCCAACCCCGCAACGGATCAGAACAATCAGTCCACCTCGTCGCCACCTCTGCGCCTGCTGCCTGAGATGAGCACGCCGCGCAGCGGGCGCACTGGCCGCACGAGCAGCAGCAATCCCTCAGGGTGCCTGGATGAGCCCGATGACGTTGCCGTCTGCGTCGGTCACCGATGCCACCAGCCTGCCGCCGCCGACATCCTGGATCGGCTGATTCTCCACGGCGCCGACAGCCAGCAGACTCTTGATGCTCTGGTGGATGCTGTCGACGTGCCAGTACCCAACCGGGCCTGTCATGCCGCTGGCGTGACCGTTGGGATCGAGGCCGATGTGTTGGCCACCGATACTGAACCCCACGTAATACGGTTCGTCCATGTCGGGCTCGACACCCAGGATCGAGCCGTACAGCACCTTCGCCCGGGCCAGATCCGTGACGGGATAGATCACTGTTTTGATCCCTGATGTCATGAAGAACTCCTCACCATTGACGCGGCACCTTGACTGGACGTGGTGCGTCAACTCTATGACCTGCCTAAACCCGAAGATGTGACGTGAACGCCGACAACGTGCTGGCAGAGCAGCCCAAGGCCCACCGCAGGCACCTGTGGGCAGTCGCCGACCGAGTGCTCGGCCGGTTCAGGAGGCGGAGGACGGGGTCCTCGCGGGTCGCTGTGGCTCAGCCGCTCGCACGCCTGGGAGATCGAGAACCCGGGCGGCCCGCCGACCAGGGTGGTCGCGCGCGGGTGCCTGGACGCGCATCGCTGGCGATCGGCGCGACGTGAGCACGCTCTGGACTCCCGCCGGTTTGTGTCGGGGTGGGATCCCGCCATCCCGACAGCGAGGCCTTGCGCGCTGACTGGGTGGGCGTCGCACTGCGTGTCGTCCCGTCCGGCTCCCGCGAACCGTCATGGAGGGTCGTCAAGGTCGAACTGGTTGCCGACCCGCAGCGAGGTAGCGGCCTTGACCTAATGATGCCGCAGCGCTGACGTGCTGCAGTTCAGCTGCGCTTATCCCGTTTGTCCACCAGCACAAGTCCCCACAGGACAACGCCGCTGGTCAAGAGCAGCATCCAGGTGAAGGCAACCCCCGGGGTAACTGTTCGCGCCGCCCATGCCGCGGTCGCGGTCCCCACAACAAGGGTCGCCAGCAACGGCTTGGAGTACCAGAAGATCATCGCCGGCACCCCCGCTCTTGGCCCGAAGACTCCCGCGGGTGGCAGTCCTCGAAAAGACGCCATGAGGTGCGATCCAGCCAGCAGGGCCCCGACGCCGAGTGCCCAAACGAATGCCGCTGGTGTGACTAGCCCAGCCAGCGACAGCCCCGCGTTGACCACGAGGGCAGTCAGCACCCAGGCCGACAGCGGAAGGACAAGGTGGGCCAGCGCGGTGTCACGGTAGGCAAGGCCCAGAAGTCGTGATGTCCCCGAGTTATCGGCGTGTAGCCGCAGACCCTCGCACCAGGCGCCGAAACCGAGGTAGGCGATCACCAGGGCAAGCAGTGGAGCCACTGTCGGGGTTCGTGGCGACTGCAATGACAACATCAGCCCTGCCGATCCGGCTGCCGCGAAGCCGAGGCCGTACAGCGCCGACCAAGGAGCCCGGCGCAAACCCAAGAGATCACGGCGGGCGATCACCAGTAGTGGCCCGCTAGCCCTCAGCCGCACGTGTCGTGCGTGCGTCGCGGGTCGCGCGGCGTCGAGGCGGACCGTGCGCAGATCCCCGGCCAGGACTGCTCCACCTATGGTGGCATTGCTGGCGGACTGCCTCTTCAGACCGGCGATATCCAGCAGTGCCAGTGCATTTCGGCGTCCACGCGGCAGTGAAGACTCTGGGCGCAACCCTAGCGGGGATGCGTGCACCTGACCCTGCAGCCAGAGCTCGGCGACCAGCAGCCCGAGCACGGCGCCGCCAACACTGCCCGGTAGAAGCACCCCGGGGGAGGCGACGTTGGCGATCGCCAGCCCCGCGCCAGCGACCAGACCGACCAGCAGTCCGCCCATGACGGAGCCACCAAGGCTCAACCGCCAGTTCCGGGCAAGAGTGACCTTGCGTGGCATAGGGCTGGCAACGACGAGCTCGAGATAGGGCAGCGGCGGTACGACGGGACCGTGGACGCGCCCCACCAGGCGCACGAGGGCCAGGAGCAGCGCTGCGACAGCCACCAAGACGGTCGCACCAAGTGGAGTCCAGGCATGTGCTGCCAGCCACTTCCCGTCCAGGGAGCGGAACAGCTGCTGAGCCGCCGGCACGCCATAGGAGCCCGCGGCGATCACGGCCACGTACACCGGGTACATGGCGTTGCTCAACGAGGTGTCCGGGCGGTTGCCGAGGATGGCAGAGCGTACCTGGCGCAACCGCTGGTTGTCAGCTGCCGTCATGCGGACTGAAGGTCGACGACGGTGTCAGCCAGGGCGGCAGTCATCGCCGGGTCGTGGCAGGCGATCAGCATGCCACTGCCATCTGCCTTGCGGTCTAACAGGATTCGGGTTAGCAGCTCACGCTTGTCCGGGTCGAGACGCTGCTCCGGCTCGTCAAGAATGAGGATGGACGACGGGCGCACCAGCACCATCGATAGATGGAACAGCTGCTGCTGGCCCGAAGACAGCTCATGGGGGAACCGCTCGGCCAAATGGTCGATCTCCAGCAGTTCGAGGATTTCGTCGGAGCGCTCGGCGGCTCGCGGTCCGACATGACCCCAGGTGGAGTCGATCAAGACGAGGTGGTCGACCAGCGTCAGGTCACGGTATGTCGCCGGTGCGCCAATCAGGGCTGCGATGGCTGTGCGAGTGGAGTCGCGTCGCTCGTCAACCGTTCCGCCGTCCAGGGTGGCCTCACCCTCCGATGGAGCCATGGTGCCGGCCAGAATCCGCAAGAGCGTGGTCTTGCCACTGCCGTTCGGTCCCCGCAGGACGACGCACTCGGAGTGGGCGAGTTCGACGTCGCAAGGCAACAGCANCACTGCCTCGTCGATCTTCTTACCTACGCCCGTGGCCCGCAGGACATGACTGGCAGGTTCTTGGTCAACAGGTAAATCGGGGCTGCGACGTCCCAGCATGGTCTTGTCTCCCTCGGTCTGCGGCGATTCTTTCATCACGAGATGTGACGAGATATGCCGGACCGGACCGTTCGCATCGGTGACGAGGTCGCGGGGTGAGCCCGGCGCCCTCGGTTGGCCAACAACAGCGAGCTGTCTCCGAACTCGTGCCAGAGGTACCCCCCTGAAGCCCCTGCTCATTCGCTGACCTGACCAGATCCGGGCCGGCCACCGCTTCCAGCACGCGCAGGTGCGAGGCCCCAGGCGCGTGCCAGCCGGTGATCAGGCCGTCGACGGCGCGAGCCGGTCGCTTCGGGCCCAGGACCACGTGGGTCCACCCGTGACCGGAGGTGACCCAGCCGCTGGTGTCGGCGACCGTCTCCAGGGCGCGGGTGACCGTGGTCCCGGTGGCGATGACGCGGCCGCCTGAGCGGTGGGTGAGGTTGACCAGATCGGCTGTGCCGGCTGAAACCCGATATCTCTCGGGTGCCGGCGGCTCGCCTGCGTCGGGCGAGGAGACTCCGGCGTGCAGGGTGATCGGCGCCATCCGGACGCGGCGGGCGATCAGGGACTTCACGAGCTCGGCGGTGAATGGCCGCCCGGCACTCGGCATCTCGGCACTGCCGGGGTCCGTCGCGAAGACAGTCTGGTAGTACGCCAGGGGCCACTGCTTCGACACGTACCCATAGGTGATGGGACGGCCATAGCGAGAGAGCAGTCGCAGCACGTCCGNGGCTGAGATGTTCGCCCGCCACAGTCGGGATGCCGGCTGGCTGACATCTGGGTAGGTNGTGAGCAGGGTGGCGCAGGCGCCGCCGGCCAACCTAACGCGGTCGCCGGTGGCCACCGAGGTTACGGGACCCTGAGCCCGTACCGCCGGGCGGACCTCGACAACCCAGGTGCCGTCGTCAAGGGCGGTTGCGAAATGGACAACGACCGGTCGCCCGTGGGGGAGTGCGCCGTCCACGGCAGCAGGCATGGTCGCAGAGGTGTTGAAGACCACCAGATCCCCGGCCGCCACGTAAGCAGGCAGGTCTTCGAAGCGGCGGTGAAACACCCTGGTGCCGTCCCACGAACATGCGCACCTGACCTCGCCCGATGCCCCGCACCTCTGGCGGCTGGCCGGCACAGAGTCGTTCGGGCAGCTCGAAATCTGTGAGCGCCGCGGGCAGGAGGCTCACGAAGCGCAACGTGCTGCGAAGGCTGGCGTTCGTGAGGGCAGCCAGAAACGTGGGCCTCAGCCTGGACGAGGTGGCACGCGTGCTGTCGACCTTGCCGAAGGGGAGCGCCCCAAATCGCAGCGACTGGACCCGGCTCTCCCGCGGGTGGCGGTGCCGGCTCGATGAGCAGATCAACGCCCTGACCGCTCTGCGCGACGGCTTGGACTAATGCATCGGCTGCGGCTGCCTGTCCCTGCGGACCTGCGGCATCCAGAACCCGGCAGACACCGCCGCTAGCCACGGCATCGGTGCGGCATACCTTCCGTCGCCGCTTCGGCGCCCGGTCGATCACCACCCTCCCAGCTGAGCGGCGACCGGCCCCAGGACAGATATCAACACCACCAGGCCCGGCAGGCACCGCCGGTGGCCACATCGACGAGAGACGCCAAGGAGCGTTGGTGGCCGATCCTTGTCTACGGCGCGATGGCGGCGCACGCGATGCAGCTGCGGGCCAGCGGAAGGGCCTGCAGCCTGGCTGCCGCAATTGACTCGCCGCACGACTCGCACAGCCCGTACCCTCCGGCGGCCACCCGCGTTCGCGCGTCCTGTATCTCGTGGAGCCGACGCTCGGCCCGGTGAATCGAGGAGTCCAGCTGCGAACGCTCGAATGCGATCGTTGAGCCCTCGGGATCGTGCTCATCATCGGCATTGGAGTCCGCCGAGGCCTGCACGATCTCCTCAAAGTCTTGGCGCAGCCGCGCCAGATGACCCACCATCGCGGTGTGCTCGGCTTCAAGCCGCGTGATGGCCCAAGGATGGTACGAGGTTGACGAGGGCGCTGGCGTCATACGCCTTGCCAACAACGTGGTTCATCGCAGGTATTCCGATGCATTCCCTGACTGCCCCGCATGCTGACCTCACTGTTCGGTAGCTCGTGGGTCCGCAGCGCTGAGTAGGCTCCAGGCATGGGCTGGCTGGACGTTCTTGGCTGGGCTGGATCTGCGATGCTCATCTTCTCGCTGATGCAAGCCCGGGTTCTGCGTTTTCGGCTTCTCAACCTCATGGCCTGTGCCGCGTTGGTGGTCTTCAACGGGTTGCTCGGTATCTGGCCGATGGTCGCGATGAACCTGGCTCTGTGCGGCATCAACGTGTGGTTCATCCACAAGCTCCTGTCCGAGCGACACTCCGAGGCCGCGTTCGAGGTTTTGCAGGTCGGACCGTTCGATGAGTACCTGCGGCACACGCTGCGGGTCCACGCCGCGGACATTGAGAACTTCCAGCCAGGATTCACCTGGANCCCGTTGACACCCGGCCAGGCGGCATACCTTGTGCAACGCGGCGATGAGACCGTCGGCGTCGTCCTGGTTCGTGACTGCGGCGACGGCGTGGCCCAGGTCGAGCTCGACTACGTGACGCCGAGGTTTCGTGACTTCTCACCAGGGGAGTTTGTCTTCAGGCAGAGCAGGCTGTTCCGCGATCGCGGCTTCAGAAAGGTAGTCACGCCGCCGGGGATGGTCGCGCCGTACTATGGCCGGCTCGGTTTGCGCCGCGAGGGGGAGTCGTACGTCCTGGACCTGGGCTGACCCCCCGGACGCGACGGCCCGTTGCCCGATCGGAACATGACGTGAGGCCAGTGCTCGTGGCCAGGGACGCGTCGAGGTGCGCGGGGGCGGTTGGTGAGTCACTTCGCACGGTTGCGCTTCGAGGAATTTCGCTTAGCGTGGATGACGTAAATCCTCATGACAGTCGTCGGCCAGGGAGGGCTTGCGATGAGTAGTCCCAGCAGTGACAGTCCCAGCGGGGTCAGTCGTATCACCGAGGTAGGCAAGCTCGCACGGCTGCCTGCTGGTCGAAGGTCCAAGTGGGCTGTGCTGGTCTTCTGGCTCATCGTCGCAGCACTGGTCGCAGGACCTGCCGGAAAGCTCATGGGTGCTTAGAAGAACGACGCGGTGTCGTGGCTGCCGGGGAACGCCGAGTCGACCAAGGTCATCCAGGCCTCCGCCCAGTTCCAGTCCAAGGACGAGCTCCCGACGATCGTGGTCTACGAGCGCAACGCCGCCGTGACGCCCCAGGACAGGGCGTCTGTGAGCGCGCAGGTCGCGAAGTTCAATGCGCTCAAGCCGGTTGACCGGGCGTCGGTGGGACCGATCCTCTCCCGCGACGGGAGAGCGCTGCAGGTCGTGGTGCCCGTCAACGCGGGCAGCGCCGGCTGGAACCAGCTCTCTGCGGCCGCGGCCACCATGCGGTCCATCGCCAGGACCAGCCCGGCGGGGCTGTCGGCTCACTTCACGGGGCCTGGGGGAGTCGCCGCAGACTCCTCGGCGGCCTTCTCCGGAATCGACGGCAAGCTGCTCTACTCGGCGCTGGCCGTGGTCATCGTCATCCTGCTGCTCACCTATCGCAGCCCGGTGCTCTGGCTGCTCCCCGTGATCTCGGCCGGTCTGGCTCTGACCGTGGCCCAAGCCGTGGTCTATGTGCTCGCGACCCAGGTAGACCTCACGGTCAACGCCCAAAGCGCCGGTATCCTGACGGTCCTGGTCTTCGGGGCAGGTACCGACTATGCCCTGCTCCTGGTGGCGAGGTATCGCGAGGAGCTGCGTCGCCACCCGGACCGCCATGAGGCAATGGCCTTTGCCCTTCATCGCGTCGGTCCTGCGATCTTCGCCAGTGGCTCCACGGTGATCGCCGGCATGCTGTGTCTGCTGGTCGCCAGCATGAACTCCACCAAAGGCCTGGGTCCGGTGGCAGCCGTCGGCATCGCGGTGGGGCTCATGGTCATGCTCACGCTGCTGCCAGCCCTGCTGGTGATCTTCGGCCGCTGGTTCTTCTGGCCGGTTCACCCGACATTCGGCTCGGCTGACCACACCGCGACGGGCTTCTGGGCCAGGGCCGGCCGGCGTATCGCTGTGGCCCCGCGGGCCACCTGGGTCGCCACCGGCGCCGCGCTGTTGGTCGCGGGTCTGGGGGTGTTACAGCTGAACGCGGTCGGACTCGCGAACAAGGACTCCTTCTTCGGCGCCCCGGACTCTATTGTCGGCCAACAGGTCCTGGCTCAGCACTTCCCCGCGGGGGCGGGGGAGCCGGTCGCGGTCATCACCAAGGCCGATCACGCCAGCGCGGTAAGAACAGCGATGGCTGGCGTCAGCGGTATCTCCGCGGTTGCCCCACCACTGGTCAAGGGAGACCTTGCCTACCTGGCGGGCACGCTGGCTGTCGCCCCTGACAGCCAGGCAGCGATCGACATCGTCGGGCGCGTCCGGGGCGCGATTCACCAGGTTCGTGGTGCACAGGCCATCGCCGGCGGCGACTCCGCAACCCGGGGAGACACCCTGGCGGCCTCCAGCTACGACAACAAGGTAATCATCCCGCTGATCCTGCTGGTGGTGTTCCTCATTCTGATGCTGCTGCTGCGCGCGGTGGTCGCCCCGCTGATCCTGATCGGAACAGTAGTTCTCTCGTTCGGGGCTGCCCTCGGGCTCAGCGCCCTGGTCTTCCGTCACGTACTGCACTTTGCCGGCGCCGACTCGTCACTACCGTTGTTCGTCTTCGTCTTCCTGGTGGCGCTCGGGATCGACTACAACATCTTCCTGATGACCCGAGTCCACGAGGAGTCCAAGCGGTACGGCACCAGGGCCGGCGCCCTCATCGGGCTTGCTGCCACCGGTGGGGTGATCACCTCAGCCGGGCTGGTACTGGCGGGCACTTTCTCGGTCCTGGCCACTCTGCCGGTGGTGTCGTTCGCCGAGATCGGGTTCGCCGTCGCCCTGGGCGTCCTGCTCGATACGCTGATCGTGCGCTCGGTGCTCGTGACAGCCCTGAACCTGGACGTCGGGCGACACTTGTGGTGGCCGAGCAGTCTGGCCCACCGGCAGGACCTCGAAGACGTATCGCGACACGGCAGGGTCGCCCACCAGGGTGCACCCTCAGGGGCCCTGAGGCGGAACCAGACCGACGGCTAGCAACGACATCAGGAAACCTCAGGTCTGCCCCTGCGCCCGGCGATCTCGGGCGGGAAGCCACCGGTCGCCACCGGGCCCCAGCTCGTGGGCGTGATCCGGATCAGCGACTTGCCCTGGTCGGCCATTGCCTGGCGGAACTCGTCCCAATCGGGATGCTCGCCGGCGATGGAACGATAGTAGTCAACAAAAGGCTCGGCGGCCTCGGGCATGTCGAGCACCTCAGCCGTCCCGTACACCTGCACCCAGGGCCCGGCGAAGTCGTCGGAGAGCACGCAGATACTCACTTCGGGGTCACGGCGGGTGTTGCTCGTCTTCGCCCGCTGGGGGTAGGTCGACACGACGATGCGGCCCTGCGGGTCCACGCCGCAGCTCACCGGAGAAAGTTGGGGTCTCCCGTCTCCACGGGTGCAGACGTAGATCCCCTGGTGCCGGGAACCCAGGAACGCCAGGAGCTCGTCGCGGGTGACTTTGTCGGAGGTCGCAAACGTCGCCATGTCGAGGATGCTAACCCCGGCTGTGCAGCTGCTGGCCGCCGACCCGTTCATCCCGGGTCCAGCGGTGGTGGCCCAGGCCGGTAGCCTCCTGTGTGTGCGCACACGCGAGCTCGGCAGGACGAATCGTCAGGTATCCATCGTTGGCCTGGGGAGCTGGCAGCTCGGTGGTGACTGGGGGCGGGTCGACGACGCAGAAGCGATGAGCGTGCTGCACGGCGCCGTCGACGCTGGGGTGACCTTCCTGGATACCGCGGACGTCTACGGTGACGGCCGCAGCGAGGTCCTCATCGGGAGGCTCCTGGCCGAGCGGCCCGACGCCGATCTCACCGTAGCCACCAAGATGGGTCGACGGGCCAGCCCGCACGTTCCCGAAGCATTCACCCTCGCGGCCATGCGGGGCTGGACCGACAGAAGCCGGGCGAACCTTGGCGTCGAGGTGCTCGACCTCGTTCAGCTGCACTGTCCGCCGACCTCGGTCCTGGCTGACGACCGCGTCTTCGATGCCCTTGACACGCTGATCGCCGAGCAGCGCATCGCTGCCTACGGCGTCTCCGTGGAGACCTGTGACGAGGCACTGACTGCTATTGCCCGCCCCAACGTGGCCACCGTCCAGCTCATCCTCAATGTGTTCCGGCGCAAGCCACTGGAGAGGGTCCTGCCAGCCGCGGTCGACGCCGGTGTTGGGATCATTGCTCGGGTGCCTCTGGCCAGCGGCCTTCTGTCGGGCAAGTACGACGAGTCGACCACCTTCGCGCCCGGAGACCACCGCACCTACAACCGCCACGGGGAAGCCTTCGACGTTGGCGAGACGTTCAGTGGCGTGCCGTTCGAGGTCGGGGTCCGAGCGGCGCGCAGCGTCGCCGGCTTCGCCAAGGAGTCGACCACCGCCCAGCTGGCGCTTCGCTGGGTGCTTGACCAGCCCGGTGTGAGCACGGTCATCCCTGGTGCTCGCAACGCCTCTCAGGTCAGGGACAACGTCGCCGCAGCTGAGCTGGCGCCGCTGCCCGCAGACGTGCTTGGCGCTTTTCGCGATATCTACGACACGCAGATCAGCCAGCACGTACACCACCGCTGGTAGGTGGGCACACCAGCCGTTCACCGAGATTTCGGCTGCGCGTCAACCGGGCAGACCGTTAAGGTCCTCAGGAATCTCAAGACTGGCCTCGGGTAGGGCGACCAGGCCTGCCGTCCCAGACGGAACTGAGGAGTGTCTACGTGAACACAGACAACAGACGCCTGATTAGGGGCCGCGTTGCTGCGATAGCGGCGGTCGGTGCCTTGCTGGCGGTGGGGACCGCCACCCTCCCCGCCCTGGCCAGCGGTGATCCTGCCCAGGCGAGCACAGCGACCCCGGTCAAGCACCTGGTCGTGATCTTCCAGGAGAACGTGTCCTTCGACCACTACTTCGCGACCTACCCGAACGCAGCCAACGGCGCCGGGGAGCCCCGTTTCCGCGCGGCGGCCGGCACCCCCGCGGTCAACGGGCTCGGTGCCGGGCTGCAGGCACCGAACAACCCGAACTCCGTGCAACCCTTTCGGCTGGGCAGAAACCAGGCCCAGACCTGCGACCAGGACCACACCTACACCGACGAGCAGAGGGCCTTCGACTCGTCTCTGATGGACAACTTCGTCGAGACCGTCGGCCGCGGCGGGGGTACCTGCGCCGACTACGGCAAGGGCCCAGGTTTGGTCATGGGCTACTACGACGGCAACAGCGTCACGGGCCTGTGGAACTACGCCCAGCACTTCGCCATGAGCGACAACTCCTACGGCACGACCTTCGGCCCCTCCACCCCCGGGGCACTCAACCTGGTGTCCGGCCAGACCCACGGGTTCGCCACCACCAGCCCGGCAGTGACGGCGAACGCCACGGTCATCGGAGACCCGCAGCCCACCGGTGACACGTGTGACACCCGCGAGACCACCACCTCCACCGACCCCAGGAACAAGAACATCGGCGACCTGCTGAACGCCAGGGGCACCAGCTGGGGTTGGTTCCAGGGCGGCTTCGCCGTCTGCGCGGCCACCCACAGCAACGTCGGCGGGGTCGCCAGCCTGGACTACATCCCTCACCACGAGCCGTTCCAGTACTTCGCGAGCACCGCGAACCTGAACCACACACCCCCGGCATCGGTCTCCGAGATCGGTCACGCCGGGCCGGCTAACCACCAGTACGACCTCACCGACTTCTGGGCGTCGGTGGGCGCGGGGTCGATGCCTGCGGTCAGCTTCCTGAAAGCCCCGGCCTACCAGGACGGGCACGCGGGCTACTCCAGCCCCCTGGACGAGCAACGTTTCCTGGTCGAGACCATTAACCGGCTCCAGAAGAGCCCGGACTGGCACAGCACTGCAGTGGTCATCTCCTATGACGACAGCGATGGCTGGTACGACCACCAGATGAGCCCGATCCTCAACCAGTCCAACGACCCGCTGCACGACGCGCTGACCACCAACAGCACCTGCGGGACCAGCGCCAGCCGTATCGCAGGCGGCTACCAGGACCGCTGCGGCTACGGTCCGCGCCTGCCGCTGCTCGTGGTCTCACCGTTCGCCAAGGCAAACTTCGTTGACCACACCACCACCGACCAAAGCTCGATCCTGGCCTTTATCGAGGACAACTGGAAGACCGGCCATATCGGCAACTTCTCCTTCGACCAGAAGGCCGGCAGCCTGAACAACCTGTTCGCCTTCTCCGACTCAGGGGAGGGTAAGAGCGGCACCAGCCGCAAGCTGATCCTGGACCCCGGCACCGGAGAGCCCAGCAGGAACTGACCGGATATGGCCTGGGGCGGGGAGCAGTCTGCCGGCTCCCCGCCTCCGATGTCTTCGGACCCGGGTGACTTCTGCTGACATCCTGCCGGCCATGAATGACCAGGATTCTCACCGCTCACCCGCGGGAAACGTGTCGGGTTCGCGTTTCACTGCCAAACAGTGGCGGGCTTGGTGATCGCCTAACAAACCTGGGCGACCGGCTTCCACCTCGGAAGAATCGGGTGAACCTGCCCAATCTCGAGGGGGGCGGAGCTAGCCGTGGGCTTTGAGCAGGCGTTGGGCAGTCCGCCAGAAGCTCACGAGATCCTGCAGGTCCTTCATCAGCTGATAGCTGCGGATCGCCCCGAACGGCGCGTTCCAGAAGTCCGAGTCGCCGTGTTCGCCAGCGCTTACGTAGGCGTAGGGCATGGCATGGAAGGAATCACCTGGCGAGGCACCGTAGGAGATGTCGTCCAGCAGGATGGCCACGTCAAAGTGCTCCGGCCAGAGGATTGGCGTCTCCCGGGGTGCCACCACCCGAAGGGCCGCGTCGGTCAGCAGGTACCAGCCCAGCAGGAGGCGAGCCGAAGGCCCGTCAAGGGCGACGTCGTCGCCTGGAGTCGCCCCGCTGCCGTCGGGATAGCTGTCCGGCGGGGCCCCGAAGTCGACCCCCAGCGCATCGGCCATCTGCGCGAACGTCCCGTGAACAGCCACTCTTCTGCTCTCATCGACCACGAGATCAGCGCCGTCCAGCCGCACGGCCGGTTCGCCCGTCGTGGCGAAGCCGCCAGGGGTCACGCGTAACGTGAACCGGCCACCCGCGCGTCTTTGAGGCCCCGCCATCAAGCACTCGCCGATGCCGTGCAGCCGTTGTCGCGTGCTGGCCAGCACCACAGGGTCAGGTTCCGCCGACGACGTCAGGTCCGGCTCATCCATCTGGTCCTCCCTGGTTTGACATCCGGCCTCTCATCACAGGTCCGGGCTCCGGTTCTGCTGATGCCGCGCCTGGGCGCCGCCTGCGTTCCACAGGTAGCCGCCAGAACGAGTCCGCCCTGAGGCGTTCCACCAGCGTGTGCGGTCTCCGAAAGGGCCCGGCAGCCACCGTGTTCAGTGCTGCGTCTGAGCGGCGCAGGGTGCGATTTCACCCAACCAAGGGAACGTAGCAGCAGGTCGCGGGCGTGGCTATCCCCGACCCGAGGAACTCGGGTCGCCTACCCAACCATCGGCCAGGTGGTTGAGCGCAGCCGCGCCGTATCCTCCAGATCCGGATCAGGACTCGTGGGCGCGACGTGCAGTCGAGTACGACGCCAGCGATGGACGTTGGAAGCGTCGTCCGGGCTTGTCGAAGACCGTGCCCGCGTCGGTGAAGCGAGCGCCTAGCTCAGCTCCCGAAGGGACCAGGGCGATGAAGGGACCGGGGCGCCGGCCTCGCTTCCTGGGCCGGGCGACCTGGGCGTGCAGCTATATGCCCGGCGACTCATATGGCGAGGGCCAACTGCCACCACGAAGGCGCGATGGATAACTGCTTCGTGATGTCACCCAGAAGCCGGCCCGCCGATGACTGGCCACGACCAGCAGAACTGGTGGCCGGCTTCCCCCCGGTCGCAGTATCCCGTGGGGCGGGGTCACTGGCGACGCCGCCGGCGCTCGGCACTCTGGCGGGCGGACTCAATGATGTGCCGCAACGCTCGTCGTTGACTCTCGACCCTGGGCGGCCGGCGCCACACCTGCTCAGGTGGTCGCACCGCCGCCTCGATCTCGACCCTCATCCGGTCCAGGTCGGCCAGAAGGGCTCCGTGCTGTTGCCAGGCCGCCCGATCCGCAGCCGACTCCTGGTGCAGGAGCTCGGCAAGCCGGTCGCGACGGTGGTGCAACTCCAGCAGCCGTCGGTCAACCTCCGTTCGGGCGACGTCGGGGGCATCGGCGCCCGAGGTGACCACCGGCACGTACCCCACGGCATCTGCCGCAGCTTTAAGCACCTGCGCGAGCACGCCGCGAACCTGCTCGTCGTAGACGGTCTCCGCGTCTTCGGTGGGCACAAAGTAGGTCCTGTCCAGGAGGGAACGGCACAGGTTACGGATCGTGACGTAGGTGACCTCAAGCCCGGTCAGCCCGGTGCGCAGCCGCGGCAGTGCTTCGCGGGCCTGGGCAGCTCGCGGGTTGAACCTGGCGCTGGCCTGGGCGCGTGCCAGGGTTCGGTCGGCGTGGCCCACCTCGTCGCCGAGGCGCCGGGCCCCGTTCAGCATCCGGTCGGCCACCTCACGTGACCACCCCACCCCCAACTGTTCGGCGAGCTGGCGCAGGAAGGCGGCCATCCTTTCGGCCAGCTCTGCGATCGCGTCACTGGCCGGTTGCACGTACAGCGGAGCCGCGATCACCAGGTTGACGGCCACACCGACGCCGGCCCCGATGATCGTCTCGTACACCCGGTCCAGGGCCGGACCCTCCGCACCACCCACGGCCAGTACAAGCATGGCTGAGATGGGGACCTCGAGCAGATGGTCGCCAAGATGCAGCAGGCGGCCGATGACCAATGATGCAGCGACGACGAAACCCAGGCTCCACCAGGTCAGCCCAACCCAGGTGGCGAAACCGACGGCAATCAGCACGCCGGCCACCACACTGACGACCCTTTGCAGACCGCTCGCCAGGGTCTCGTACATCGTCAGCTGAACGACGAGCAGTGCTGTCAGGGGAGCCAGCACCGGCGCCGGGCTGGTCAGCAGGAGCTGGGCCAGCGCGAACGACAAGACAGCAGCGAGGGTCGTCTTCGCCGTCCGCAGTCCCGGCCTGCGCCCACGCCGGAACCACGCAGCGCGCATGTAAGCAACGACGCCCGATCCGTGAGATGACACCGGAGCCTCTCCCTGGCGGTAGCCAAGTCCTGAGACCCCCAGCCTCTCACCGAACCAGCTCGAACAGCACCGGCGCCACCCAGGCGCGTCCGAGAGGCTGACAGGTCGGGTTCGTCACATCGGCAGGTTCGTACCACCTTTACCCATCCCGATGTCGTCGACGCCGCGATGGTGAGGGCGGCATCGGCGGAACCCACGCGGTCAGCGATCGATCCCCGGACAGCGTCGCCGTGAGCCGGTTGCTCAGGTTCTGCAATGGGCTCCTTGTCATCTCCGGTCATGCTGGCAGGGACGTCTGGTCGGCAACCCCGCTTGCCTTCAGGGACCGTGGCATCTGCAGCCGGTTAAGCCGCAGCCCCCTACCCGGCGCAGTCGTCGCAGGCTCTCTTCGGCTCGCGTCCATCCGGCGACGACCCGTCCGAGCTGTACCTGCGTGTCCCCGGCGACGGGTGGCCAGTACCCGGTGCGGGCATAAACGTGCTGGGCAGCGCGGCGTTGAAGCGAAGCACGTGCGGCAGGAACCGGGTTGGCCGTTCATCATGCGAGCTACGGGCGGGTGTACGCGTCCATCGCGGCTTTGAGGTTCTTGCCCATGAGGGTGGTTCCGGTGACTTCCACCCCCATCGCGGTGCGCAGCTCAGCACCGGACGTCGTGTTGGCGCGAATGGTGGCGATCAAGGCCCCTGCGATCTTGCGCCGGCTCAAACAGCCCCGGCGCTCCAAGACGCGGTCTGAACGCGCCTGTTCAGGCTAAGTGGTAGATCCGACGTCACTTGGCGCGCCGGGACACGCGCGACCGGCGGTGCGGGCCGTCTCCCAGTCCGGCGTCGGTGGGATTTTCGCCAGGGATCAGGCCTGGTGAGACCGGGCCCCCGCCGGCGAATGTCGGATTTGGGTGCATTTGTGCTGTATGCCCGATAGGTCCCTTACGGGCATTTCCGGGTAGTGTCCACTTGAGCAAGTGGCGCCTGGGCGGTGACTCTCGATCTCTCGGTTTCGGTCCCGCGCTGCGACGAGCTGCCAACCGGTGGCACATACCGAGGGGCGCCAGAGATGTATGACCAACCGCTGTTCCTCCAGACACTGTCGCGGTTCGCGGTGGTTCTGCCGGCACGCTACGACCTCGAGGCGGCACTGGGCGAGCTCACCGAGAGCGTCACTGCCGTGTTGGGCCTGTGTGGTAGCGGCGTCACGATGGCCGAGGATGGGCGGCTGCGTTTCGTGACTGCGGTGAGCCAGGCTTCCGGTGAGCTGGAGCGAAGTCAGCAGGAACAGCAGTCGGGTCCGTGCCGAGACGCCTATCAGAGCGGCGAGGTGGTTCGGGTCACCGACGTGCGAGAGGAGTCCACCCGATGGCCTGAGTTCTCGGCCATCGCCACCCGCCTGGCGGTCGCCGGCGTCGCGGGGATCCCCATGCGCCTGGACGACCAGATCATCGGCGCTCTCAACCTCTACTCTCCCGAGCCGCGGCAGTGGTCGGATGTCGATATAGCGGTGGCCAGAGTGCTGGCCGACGTGGCTACCAGCTATGTCGTCAACGCCTCCAAGCTGCGCCAGCAGGAGCAGCTGAGCGAGCAGCTTCAGGAGGCGCTGGAGTCACGAGTCGTCATCGAACAGGCCAAGGGAATCACCGCCTACCAGAACGCGGTCACCATCGACAAGGCCTACCAGCTCATGCGCCGGCACGCCCGGAACAACAACGCCAGCCTGCGGCTGGTCGCCGAGGCGATTGTCGCCGTGGGGCTTGAGGTCTGAGGCCCTCGATGAGCCCGCCAATGCGGTAGCTCCCGACCGTGCCCCCCGGGTGTACCGTCTTAGTTGCTGCGTTCCTCCTGACCCCGGGGACGTCGTCTTCCGCCCGCGCTACTCCCGAAACTCGGTGGCTCGTGTTCTTCGTCCTGGGACCACCGAATCGAGTTCGTCATGGCGCAGCACCCGAGCATGTCGCACGACCTTCCCGCCGATTTCGACCACCACGTCGTTCCTTTCCCCACGCGAGCCACCGCCTACGCACACCGCGAGCCCGCAGGACCGTCAGCCAGCGGCCCCGCCGCGGGGCAGCAGGGGCGGGTCAGGTCGCACACCCTTCGACAGGTAGTGGTCCTGGAGGTCTCCGGCCGACTCAGTGAGGGCGTCGAGGAACTGGACCGGGCAATCCAGCTGGCTCTGGCCGAAGGACCACGTGGAGTGGTCTGCGACCTGTCGAACATCAGCAAGGGTGCCGACTCCGTGACGGTCGCGGTACTGGCCACCGCCGGGCGCCATGTTCGCGACTGGCCCGGGATCCCCGTAGCGGTGGCGTGCCCGGATACGCAGGTTCGCGAGGCCCTGCGTGCCGAACCCCTGGGTCGGTACCTGATGGTGATTGCGTCCCCGTTCTCCGCGGTATCGGCGGTGTTGGCAACCCCCACCCTGGCTCTTGCGTGCCGAGAGCTTGCCGCTCACCCGACCGCGCCCCGGGCGTCGCGCGAATTCGTCACTCACACCCTGATGGACTGGCAGCTGGACCGCGTCATCCCCTTCGCCAGCCTGGTGGTCAGCGAGCTCGTCGCCAGCTCGTCAATCGACGCCGGCACCAACATCAACGTGTCCGTCGTCTGGAATCTGGAAAGCCTGCGTCTGACAGTGCGAGACCATGGGCCGGCACTGCCGGGTCAGCGGCTCCCACTGCTCTACCTGCAAGGGCGAAGGCTCACGGTCGTGGCCGGCCTGTCGCGCGCGTTTGGGGTTCTGCCCACCGCTGACGGCGGCAAGGTCGTCTGGGCTGTGCTGGATGCACCACGCTCAAGACCGTCGCCCAACACACACCTTTCGGCCAGGCAGCGCCAGAAGTCGCTCATCCTCAGGGACGCCCGCGGCCTGGCCGAGCTCCACTGACCGTCCGCTGACTGAGACCGCCGGCGCCTTCACCGGCCGGGTAGTTCGCGCTAAGGACCTCGATGGGAGAAGCGGGGATCGGTCTCCCACCAGGGCCGCTCAAGTATGGGCACCCCAGACTCGGCAGACTCCGCGGACTCCGCCGCGCGTGCGTCCAGGAAGGCGTCGGTTTGACGGGCATCGGCGTCGTCGGCGCGAACCCACGCGATGAAGACCGCTGTCAACAGGGGCAGGCCGACAATCTCGGCGATGGCGATCATTGCGCCTCCCCCGAGCTTCTGGTCCAATGCCGGCCCCGGCCCCCATGTCCGGTTGGTGAAACCAGCAACACCGGGCGCCAACAGGGTCGGTGCCGTCATCACCAGGATTCCGGGGATCGCATCGAGCAGCCCGTCGACGAAGGCAACTAGTGCCCGTACCGGATGGGTACACCAGGGCGGCAGCAGGTCCTCACCCAGCAGGGGAAGCACGACCAACAGACCGGTGCCCAGCAGCTGCAAATAGAGCACCTCACGCACCAGTGCGTGAGACACCGACGCGGTGAAGTACCTCGTAAAGAACACGACGATGAGCGAACCCACCGCCAGCAGCGAGCTCACCAGCGGAAACATCAAGATCCGGGACAGTGGTCCGCTCAGTGCCCGACGCAGCCGTTGAGCACTCTTGTCCCCCGACGTTCGCTCCGCCAGCGTGACGGGATCCCCGAGCGCAAGACCCATGGCCGTCACTGCCGACAGCACTGCCGCCTGGCTGGCGGCCACCCAGAACAGTGACGAGCGATAGACCGCAAGCCAGCCACAGGTGGCGTAAACCAGGGTGCCAATGCCCAGGGTCAGGAACATCGCACTGCGCGCCCAGCTCCACTTCGTGCCGGCCCGGTGTGCCCGGACCAGACAGAAGCCATACAGGCACGTCAGGATCACGGCCAGGCCGGCGCCCAGGGGGTCGAACGTCCAGGACGTGAGCAGCGTCAGGGGAGTCAGCGGAGGCAGCACGTCTGCATCATGCGCTATCTGGGGCAGGTTTGGGGACTGCGAGGGCGTTGCGACGCGCGAGTTCTCCCCCGGGTAGCGCCGATGCGGTACCTGACGCGCTCTGAGTCACCGGCATGCCTCCTGCCTCACCCACTACAGCACTAAGGTCGTCCGCACCCATCGGGCTGTGGGTGCCGTCGTGCCTGACCTCGTTGTTTTCGGGGCCACCTAGGTCGGATTACCTCCACCACCGGACAGGGCCGGGGCCAAACGGCCAACCCGGATGCGCAGGAACCTTACTGGCCGCCAGCGCCCACCGAGCCCACGGTGGCCATACCGGGCTCACGGACCGCGGGTGGCTGCTGCTTCGGTAGCCGGGTCAGTCTCATGGAGGCTAGGACGCGTCCGGGTGACCGATCCGAGTGCAGGCTTAAGCCCTAAGCCGGTAATCCGGCCGTGGGTCGGCGGCCACGTGCCGCATGGGGAGGGCTCACAGCGGTAACGTGCCGCTAAGTGAGCAGAGGTAGGTGACGCAGAGGTCGCGTTAACCCCGGACTGAACTCGGATGACGACAGGAGCTGGGCGCCGGTGAAGAAACGGATCTACGAGAAGGAGCTCCTGCGCCTGCAGGCCGAGCTCGTCGTCCTGCAGGAGTGGGTACGTGCTGAGAACAAGCGGGTCGTCGTGGTGTTCGAGGGCCGCGACGCCGCCGGCAAGGGGAGCACCGTCAAGCGGGTGACGCAGTACCTCAACCCCCGGGTTGCCCGCATCGCGGCGCTGCCCATCCCCACCGAACGCGAAAAGTCGCAGTGGTACTTCCAGCGCTATATCGAGCACCTTCCCGCTGCCGGCGAGATCGTGCTCTTCGACCGCAGCTGGTACAACCGCGGAGGTGTCGAGTGGGTCATGGGCCTGTGCACGGCCGAAGAACACCAGCGGTTCCTGCAACAGTGCCCGATCTTCGAACGGCTGCTCGTCGAGGACGGCATCATCTTGCGCAAGTACTGGTTCTCGGTCAGTGACAGCGAGCAGGAGCGCCGATTCCGTTCGCGGGTCAGCGACCCGATGCGCCAGTGGAAGCTCTCACCGATGGATCTGGAGTCGCTGACCCGGTGGGAGGACTACTCACGCGCCAAAGACGAGATGTTCGTCCACACCGACATCTCCGAGTCACCCTGGCTGGTGGTCGAGAGCGACGACAAGCGACGCGCCCGGATCAACATGATTGCCCACCTGCTGTCCAGCATTCCCTATGAGCAGGTGGTCCGGCCCCAGCTGAAGCTGCCCAAGCGACCGCCCCCGACCGGCTATGTCCGCACACCCCGCAGCCTGCAGACCGAGGTGGCCGACTACGCGGCCACCATTGAGTGAGGCGTGGACGAGCATGGCAGAGAGCCAGCCGCCCACGTCCTTGCAGGACGGCGGGTCGGGGAGCGCCGGATCCGGTAACACCGACTGGACCTGGCGCCGCGAGACGCCACTGAGCCGTTTCCTGTCCACCGAAAGTGGTAGTGCCGCGATATTGCTCGCGGCCACCGTGGCTGCTCTGGTCTGGGCGAACGTGGCCAGCGCCTCCTACCAGGGGTTCTGGCACACCACGTTGTCGGTTCGCCTCGGTGGCTCGGGTGTGACGATGGACCTGGACGGCTGGGTGAACAGCGCCCTGATGACGTTCTTTTTCTTCGTCGTGGGTTTGGAGGCGCGCCGAGAGTTCGACATGGGCGAGCTGCGTGAACGTCGCCGGGCGGTCCTGCCGGTCACCGCCGGGATCGCTGGAATGACCATCGCCGTTTTGGTGTACCTGGTGGCCAACGCCGGTGACCTCTCGGGGCGCGGTTGGGGAGTGGCGATGTCGACCGACACCGCTTTCGCCCTCGGCGTGCTAGCTCTCATCGGCCCGCGGTACCCCGAGCGACTACGCGCCTTCCTGCTCACCGTGGTGGTCGTCGACGACATGGTCGCGTTGCTGGTGATCGCCACGGTCTATGGCAGCCCCTTGCACGTCGAGGCCCTCGTGGTGGCCCTTGCCCTGTTTGCGGCAATCCTGGTGCTGGCGCGGTTGCACGTTCGCCGGGGAGTCATCTACCTGGCCTTTGGCACTGCTACCTGGGTCGCGCTCTACCAGTCGGGAGTCGACCCCGTCGTGGTCGGTCTGGGCATGGGCCTGCTGACCTATGCCAGCCCTGCGGGCCGACAGGACCTCGAACGGGCCTCGACCCTGTTCCGCGACTTTCGTGAACAACCCACCCCCGAGCTCGCCAGGTCCGCCCGCGCAGGTCTGCAGCAAGCCATCTCACCGAACGAACGTCTTCAGGATGCCTTCCACCCCTGGACCAGCTATGTCATCGTGCCGCTGTTCGCGCTGGCCAACGCGGGCATCGCGATCCACGGGCAGTTCCTTTCCCAGGCGTATCGGTCGCCCATCACCCTCGGCATCATCGGTGCCTATGTCCTGGGTAAACCGGTAGGCATCCTGACTGGATCCTGGATCGTCACCCGGATGAGCGCAGGACGGCTTCGACCGCCGGTGGGCTGGGTGGCGGTCGCGGGTGGTGGCACGATCGCCGGCATCGGTTTCACCGTGAGCTTGCTCATCGCCACCCTCGCGTTCAGCGGGCAGGACCTGCAGGAAGCCAAGCTCGGCATCCTGACCGCTGCCCTAGGCGCCGCAGGGCTGACCTGGGTGCTCTTCCGGATCACTGCCGCGCTCCCAGCGGCACGGCGGGCGCGCGCGCTGCTGGGCACCGCCGAGTACATCGTCGACCTCGCAGACCCGGTGCACCCCGACCGCGATCATGTCCGCGGTCCCAGCGAGGCGCGAATCACTCTGGTCGAGTATGCGGACTTCGAGTGCCCCTACTGTGGCCAGGCCGAGCCGATCGTCCGTGAGCTGCTCGCCGACTTCGGCGACATCCGGTATGTCTGGCGGCACCTCCCGCTGCGGGACGTGCATCCTCGGGCCCAGCTTGCTGCCGAGGCTGCGGAGGCAGCCGCACGCCAGGGCGCCTTCTGGGCGATGCATGACCTCCTGCTCGCCCATCAAACCTCCATGGCTACCCCGGATCTCCTACGTTACGCCGAGCAGCTCAGCCTGAACGTTGAGCGTTTCGCCACGGACCTCAACCGCCACGCGGGCGCGCCCCGGGTGGCGGCGGACGTCGACAGCGCCGACCTTAGCGGGGTCTCAGGAACTCCGACGTTCTTCATCAACGGCCGGCGCCACCACGGGGCCTACGACATCGCGACCTTGTCAGACGCGATCCGCCTGGCGCGCGCCAAGGCATCAATCCGTCCGTGACCCACCAGCTCTGTGGGCGTCGGTGGATCGGAGGGCCCGTGGCTGGCGCCGGCGGCGTCGGGGGCGGCGACGAGCATTCCCCCACCTACCAAACTCAGGAGGACCCTTGGTGGCTGCCTGGACCACACATGACATACCGGATCAGAGCGGTCCAGTGGCTGTGGTGACCGGCGCGAACTCTGGTCTGGGCTACCAGGTCGCCCTGGCGCGGGCAGTGGCTGGTGCCGAGGTCATCCTGGCCTGCCGCGACGCCGGCAAGGCTGAGTCAGCGCTCGCCTCGATCCGGGCGCAGGCCCCCGCCGCCAGGGTGTGTTTCATCCCCCTGGATCTGGGCGACCTCGCATCGATTGACCGGTTCGCGGTTCGCTTCAGCACGGAGCATGACCAGTTGAACCTGCTGGTCAACAATGCCGGGTTGATGGCCGTTGACCAGTCCCGCACGGCGGACGGGTTCGAGACGCAGCCAGGGGTCAACCACCTGGGTCATTTCGCGCTGACGGCGCGCCTGACGCCGGCACTGCTCTCGTCTACGGGCGCCCGCATCGCCTCTATGTCGAGCATGGCGCACCGGGGTGGGCGCCTTGGCATGGACGACCTGATGTTCGATCGGCGCCGTTACGGCCGGTGGGTG
>JGI24140J50213_10000336_pt1 | contig 22179 bp, 21 predicted proteins | sample BarGraIncu00222A_FD_50213 | JGI IMG/M metagenome (IMG submission 50213)
CAGCGCTGTGGGCTGGATCCGGAGGCCGTCCCGCAGGTCTGGTGTCTTGGGGGGCTGAGCAACGCGTCGGAACGCCCGCTGGGGCTCGGACCGACTCTGACTGTGGACACGAGCCACAACCTGCAGCGCGCGGGCGTCGTTCGGATCGCGCTGCAGATCGCCGCCGGGGCTCCAGCATCCGAGACATAACGATAAGTTACTTGACCGATAACGTCAGGCTATAGAAGACTCCCACCCGTCCCATAGGAATGGCGGGCGCCGCACGAGGCGCGAGTCAGCGCGGCCGGTGGTCGCGCGGAGAACCTGGAGCCTTGATGTCTCGACCCCCTGCTTGGCTGGCACTTGCCGTTGGCGCCGTCGTCGCCACTGTGGGACTGACGGCCTGTGGCGGGGACACCCAGGCTTCTGGTGCCGCTGCGACGGTCGTGCGCCTGGGCTATTTCCCCAACCTCACGCACGCCGCGGCGATCGTTGCCGACAAGGAGGGCTTCTTCAGTAAGCACCTCGGGGCGACCAAGCTGGAGGTCTCCACGTTCAACGCGGGACCTGCGGCCATCGAGGCGCTGAAGTCCGGTGCGATCGACGCCACGTACGTCGGTCCCGGTCCGGCCACCAACGCCTACCTCAACTCAGGCGGCCAGGCCCTCACCGTCGTCGCCGGGGCGGCCACCGGCGGCACCTCGCTGGTCGTCGACCCCTCGATCAGGAGCGCAGCCGACCTCAAGGGCAAGAAGGTGAGCACGCCCCAGCTCGGCAACACCCAGGACATCGCCCTGCGCTACTGGCTGCGGCAGCACGGCCTCAAGACCGATCTGCAGGGCGGCGGCGACGTCAGTGTCCTTCCGCAGGACAACGCCCAGATCATCGACGCCTTCAAGCAGAAGCAGATTGCCGGCGCCTGGGTCCCGGAGCCGTACGCCACCCGGCTTGTCCAGGCCGGGGGCACCGTCCTGGTAGACGAGCGCGACCTGTGGCCGGGTAAGAAGTTCGCCATCACCGTGCTCGCCGTGCGCACGGACTTCCTCGCAGCGCATCCGCAGACCGTCTCGGCGCTGCTCTCGGGCGATCTTGATGCCGTGGACTTCATCGCCAAGAACCCCGCCAAGGCCCAGAAGGACGTCGCTGACCTGATCGCCCACACCGCGGGAAAGCCCCTTGACCCCGCCGTGATCGCGGCGGCTTGGAAGAAGCTCAGCTTCACCGTCGACCCGGTGACCCCCTCACTGCTCATGGGCGCCCGGCATGCCTACCAGGTGGGAGTGCTGACAAAGGAGCCCAAGCTCGACGGCCTGGTCAACCTCACCCTGCTCAACCAGCTGCTCAAAGAACGTGGGAAACCAGAGGTGACCCAATGAAGACTCAGACGGCTCCGTCGATCCCGGCGGCCGCAGCGACTACAGCCCCCTCAACAACCGTGTCCGCGCCGCCGGCCGACCTACCTTCGCTCCCGCGACCGACTGTCGCCCTCGAGCAGGTCACCAAGCGCTATGCGGGTGACAACGGGATTCTCGCCCTGGACGGCATCACTCTGTCGGTTCGCCGGGGTGAGTTTCTCACCTTGGTCGGCGCCTCGGGCTGCGGCAAGTCCACCCTGCTGAACCTCGTCAGCGGCCTCGACCGGCCCACCTCCGGGTCCGTACAGGTGGACGGGCAGGCCGCCTTCCTCTTCCAGGAGCACGCACTGTTCCCGTGGCTGTCCGCCCTGGACAACGTGGCAACACCATTGCGGCTGCGAGGAGTTGGCAGGAAGGATCGCGAAGCACAGGCTCGCGACTACCTGGAAGCCGTTCACCTCGCCGACTTCGCAGATCGTCGCCCCCACGAGCTGTCCGGTGGCATGAAGCAACGCGTTGCCATCGCCCGGACGCTGGCGACCCAAGCCCCCGTCCTGTTGATGGACGAGCCGTTCGGCGCGCTCGATGCGATGACGCGCGACCTGTTGCACGACGAGCTCGAGTCCATCTGGGCCGAGCGCAACCTGACCGTCCTGTTCGTCACGCACAACGTGCGTGAGGCCGTGCGGCTGGGGGACCGGGTCGTCCTGTTGTCCAGCCGCCCCGGACGCATCGTCTCGCAGTACGACGTGGCCATCGANCGGCCGCGTCGCATCGAGGACCGGGACGTCTCCCAGCTGGCCGGGGAGATCACCGATGCCCTGCGCAAGGAGGTGGCCCGTCATGGCGTTTGACCTCGATGCACGCCGGGGCGAGTCACCAGATGCAACGGTTCACGTTGTGGACTCCCCAGATGTACTGCAGGAGAGCGAGATCCGAGGGCTCGACGCCCTCCAGATCGGTTCCTCGACGCCGCCGCTCGCGCACGCCGCATGGCGGGCGACGTGGCCCAAGCTGGCCGCCCTCGCCATTGCACTGGGCCTGTGGCAGCTGGTGGCCAGCAGCGGCTGGAGGCAGAGCTACGTCCTTCCCGGCCCGGTGCCGGTACTCGTCGAGCTCGGCCACCAGCTCCTGGTCCAGGGCTTCTGGGAGGCCGTGGGCATCACGATGACCCGCGGCGTCGCCGGATTCCTCATAGCCGCCGCACTGGGTCTGGTTCTGGGCGTTCTCGTTGCCCGGTCGCGCCTCCTGCGGGCCGCCATCGGCTCCCTGATCACCGGACTGCAGACGATGCCGTCCATCGCCTGGTTTCCCTTGGCGATTCTGTTGTTCCAGATGTCCGAGCAGGCCATCTTGTTCGTGATCCTGATTGGCGCCGTGCCATCGATCGCCAACGGCGTCATCGGCGGCGTCGACTACGTGCCTGCGTTGCTGGTCCGGGCCGGTCGCAACCTGGGTGCCAGCGGACTGTCGTTGCATCGCCATGTCGTCCTGCCGGCCGCACTGCCGAGCATCGTGTCGGGCCTCAAACAGGGGTGGGCCTTCGCCTGGCGTTCCCTGCTCGCCGGCGAGCTCATGGTCTCCATCGCCAACCGGCCCAGTCTCGGCCAATACCTGAACCAGAGCCGCGAGCTGGGCGACACTTCCTACATGATCGCCCTCATGTTGGCGATCCTGGCGATCGGCATCGGTGTCGACGCGGTCTTCTCCGGGATCGAGCGCGGAATCCGCCGGCGCCGGGGTGTCGTCGTCGGCGGCTGAGCACCAAGCAGAATGGCGCGGACGGGCAGTCGGCCCAGGTAAGGGCGCCGGACGAAACCGGGTCAGGTCGGCAGTCGGCGGTTGTAGTGCCCGGCGAGCTCTTGGCCAGACAACTCGTGAATGGCCGCCATGACTGCGTCGGTGACCTCGCGCCGGGCCGGGCCGGGCTTGGCGCCCTGCAGATGGCTGAAGTCCAGTGGCTTCCCGAACCGGATAGTGATCTTGCGGATCCGTGGGACCCGTGAGCCCACCGGTTGGATGTCCTGGGTGCCCGAGAGCGCCACTGGCACGACCGGGCACCCTGCGGTCAGCGCCAGCCAGGCCACGCCGGTGCGACCGCGGTAGAGGCGACCGTCACGTGATCGGGTTCCCTCGGGGTAGATACCGAAGGCGAGCCCGTCGTGCAGGATCTCAAGAGCAGAGTCCAGAGCTTCCTTGGCTGCGCCGGCGGTTCCGCGCTGGATGGGGACGGCGCCCACAGCGGTGAAGAGCCAACGCTGAAAAGCCCCGCGTATGCCGTGGCCGGTGAAGTACTCGGACTTGGCCAGGAACACGACCCGCCGTGGTGCGACCAGCGGGATGACGAGGCTGTCGACGAACGAGAGATGATTGCTGGCCAGCAGGAGCGGCCCGGTGCGGGGTATGTTCTCCCGGCCCTCGATGACCGGGCGATAAACCAGCCGGGCAACCGGGCCAAGCACATTTCTGGTCAGCGTGTAGAGCATGGCTCCCAAGTCGTATGGCGGTTCGGCTCCGGCCGGCAATGTGCCGACGTTCCACTCATTTTACTGGCTTTCGGGAAGGCCATCTGCGGGCGCTTCACGGGGGTGATCTACCGGGATCGTCGCGTGGGTTCGAAGGTTGGCGCCTCATCTGGCAGACTAGCGGGCGTACTCGTCTGTCTGCGGCCCCTCTCTCCGCTTCGGACGTGTCCATCCGAGCGTCACGAGCCGTATCCCCACGCGGATGCCGTGTCGACTCAACCCAGACAAGAAACAGGAGTCACCACCACAGTGGCCGTCAAGATTCGTTTGAAGCGCATGGGCAAGATCCATGCACCGTTCTACCGTGTCGTCATCATGAACTCGCGCACCAAGCGCGATGGTCGGGCGATCGAGGAGATCGGCAAGTACCACCCGACCCACGAGCCCTCCATCATCGAGATCGACTCAGAGCGTGTGCAGTACTGGCTCGGTGTCGGCGCCCAGCCGACCGAGCAGGTCGAGGCGCTGCTGAAGATCACCGGTGACTGGCAGACCTTCAAGGGACTTGCGGGCACCGAGGGCACCTTGCGTCTTGCCGAGCCGAAGCCCGACAAGACAGCGCTGTACGAGGCGGCCACCAAGTCCGCGATGGCTGAGCCCAAGGACGGCGCCACCACGAAGCGGAAGAAGGCCGAGCCCAAGGCTGAGAAGGCTGAGCCGAAGGCTGAGAAGGCTGAGCCGAAGGTTGAGAAGGCTGAGCCGAAGGTTGAGAAGGCTGAGAAGGCCGCGCCCAAGGCTGAGGCCAAGACCGAGAAGGCTGAGAAGACTGAGCCCACGGCTGAGAACGCCTCTGACGTCGCCAAGCCCGAGGTCTGATCATGCTCGACGAGGCGTTGGAGCACCTGGTTAAGGGCATCGTCGACCACGACGAGGATGTTGCTGTCCGGCGCAAGGACCTGCGTCGCGGCGAGGTGCTCGAGGTCCGGGTCCATCCCGATGACCTCGGTCGGGTCATCGGTCGTTCCGGCCGCACGGCCAGGGCGCTTCGCACGGTGATGGCTGCCCTCGCGGGGGGCCAACCGGTGCGCGTCGACATCGTTGACACGGACCGCGTGCGATAGGCCAGCGGGCTGCAGTCGATGGGAATGCCCGACATGGGGCATGGCGGAAGGTCATCTTCGGCCATGCCCCTTGGTCTCTACTGATTCTTTCCGCATCACCTCCTGAAGGACAGGCCCATGCAGGTTGTCGTCGCTCGTGTTGGCAAGGCACACGGACTGCGCGGTGAAGTGACCGTTCAGGTGCTCACGGGCGCCCCGGACGAGCGGTTCGTCCCCGGCGCTACTTTCGTGACCGAGCCCCCGGAAGCCGGCCCGCTGGTCTTGCGCAGTGCCCGCGACAACAACGGCATCCTGCTGCTGGGCTTCGAGCACACCCAGGACCGCAGCGGTGCCGAGGCGCTGCGCGGCATCAAGCTGCTGGCTGACGTTCTGGCAGACGATGAGGACGAAGAAGTCTGGTACGAGAGAGATCTGATAGGACTCAAGGCCGTGACCGCCGGTGGCCTGCAGGTTGGTGAGGTGACTGCCTTGGAGTCCAGGCCCGCCCAGGACCTGCTTGTCCTTCGGCTCACCGATGGTCGTGAGGCGCTGGTCCCGTTCGTGGCCGCGATCGTGCCGGAGGTCGATATCGCCGGCGGTCGCGTCGTGCTTAACCCGCCCCCCGGCCTGCTGGACCTCGACGAGTCGTGAGGATCCCGTCATGAGACTGGACGTCGTGACCATCTTTCCTGAGTACCTCCTGCCGCTGGATCTGTCACTGATCGGCAAGGCCCGCCGCGAGGGCCTGATCGACCTGTCGGTCCACGACCTGCGGGACTTCACCCACGACCGCCATCGCAGCGTCGATGACACACCCTATGGCGGTGGCGCTGGCATGGTCATGCGTCCCGAACCCTGGGGCGAGGCGTTTGACCACCTCCTGGCATCGGGGGAGCACGGGCAGGTTCCCCATCTGCTGATTCCGGGACCAGGGGGTGTCCGGTTCACCCAGTCGATGGCTCACGAACTGGCGCTCGAACCCTGGCTGGCATTCGCCTGCGGGCGGTATGAGGGAATTGACGAGCGTGTCATCGAGCATGCGCGAACGCTCATGGCTGTCACCGTGGTCTCAGTTGGTGACTACGTCCTGGGTGGCGGAGAGGTCGCTGCCCTGGTCATGGTCGAGGCCATTGCGCGTCTGGTCCCGGGAGTCATCGGCAACGCCGACTCCCTGCTCGAGGAGTCCCACGAGGACGGCCTGCTGGAGTACCCGGTGTTCACCAAGCCTGCGCAGTGGCGCGGACGCGGCGTACCGGACGTCCTCCTGTCGGGACACCACGAGCAGGTAGCGAGATGGCGAAGGGATGAGCGTCTGCGGCGCACGGCGTTGCGCAGGCCTGACATGATCGCTGGTCTCGATCCGGCCGGCCTGGATGCCCAGGACCGCGAGGTGCTCGCCGAGGTGGCGTCGAGCCCGGGTTAGGGAATCTCAGAAGCCCAATTTCGGGCTGACCCGTGCTTGTGGCAGACTGACTCTTCGCGTCTTGCGCCGGTTTCGTGCCCCTGCCACAGGGGGAGAGCAACGAGTAACGGATTGCAGGAGCANCCCATACGAATCGCCCGCCCGGCACCACGCCTGGCGTGCATCAGAACCGNGAGCGACCTGTGGCGCTGGCGAGAAAGCGAAACAAACATGCACAAGCTCGACGACGTCGACAAGNCCAGCCTGCGCGAGGACATCCCGGCGTTCCGCGCCGGTGACAACGTCAAGGTTCACGTCAAGGTNATTGAAGGNACGCGCTCGCGCGTCCAGGTGTTTCAAGGTGTCGTCATCCGCCGCCACGGTGGCGGAATCGGCGAGACGTACACGGTTCGCAAGGTCAGCTTCGGTGTCGGCGTCGAGCGCACCTTCCCGCTGCACAGCCCGGTCATCGAGAAGATCGAGGTTGTGACCCGGGGCGACGTGCGACGTGCCAAGCTCTACTACCTGCGCGACCTGCGCGGCAAGGCCGCCAAGATCAAGGAGAAGCGCAACGTGACTCCCGCCCGCTGAGGCGACGGGTCCGTACGATTTCGGGGGCGCCGGTAGCACTGACCGAGCAGATCGGTCGACGGCGCCCGCTGTGTCGGTGGCTGGCCGTCATTGGCGGCGGGTTCGTGCTTATGATGCTGGTACGGGGCCTGTTCGTGGACTCCTACTACATCCCCTCGGGCTCGATGGAACCCACGTTAAGGCCAGGGGACCGTGTTCTGATCAACAAGATCGGAGGCGCCTCATCGCTGCGACGAGGGGACCTTGTCGTCTTCGACGGCACCCACATTTTTGCCGAACCTTCTGCGGTCCCTGGTTCGAGCCAGAGCTCGGCGCTCGCCCGGATCATTGCTGCGATGGCCTCGAGGTTGTCGATCCATCTCAACGAGAGCGACTACGTCAAGCGTGTCGTCGGACTTCCCGGGGATCACGTGGCGTGCTGTGACCTCAGAGGTCTCCTGACTGTCAATGGCGTCGCCGTCGATGAGCCTTACCTCTACCCAGGTGACAAACCGAGCAACCTGACGTTCGACGTCACCGTCCCCGCCGGGCGTCTGTGGGTTATGGGCGACCATCGAAGTGATTCGTCAGACTCACGTGCCCATCTGGGCGATCCCGGAGGAGGAATGGTGCCACTCGACGACGTGATCGGCAGGGTTGGGTTGGTCTACTGGCCCCCCAGCCGGGTCGGAGTCCTTGCCCGACCCACCCTTGGCCACCACACGTCACTGGCACCTGGACACTCGGGCTGGCGAGCAGCCGGAACCACAGGGACGAGACACACGTGAGTACGCCGCAAGCAGGCCAGGGCGACTCCGGCCGAGACCTTCATGACGTTCCGGACGCCGAGTCCGGCGCAGCCGTACGGCGCCGGCCCAGAGTCTCGCCCATGCTTCGCGAGTCTGTGATCGTCATCGGTCTGGCGCTGCTTCTGTCGCTGGTCGTCAAGACCTGGCTGATGCAGGCGTTCTACATCCCCTCGGAGTCCATGGAGAACACCCTGCTGGTCGGCGATCGGGTGATCGTCAACAAGCTGGTGCCTTCGCCCATCTCGGTCAAGCGTGGCGATGTGATCGTGTTCCAGGATCCTGACCACTGGCTGCCGGCTGCGGTCCCGGCCCAGCGCTCCCCGTTGGCAAGCGCCCTGAACTCGACCCTGGTCTTCGTCGGGCTGTTGCCTAGCGATGAGGGGAACCACCTCATCAAACGAGTCATTGGCCTGCCGGGGGACCATGTCGTCTGCTGCGACGTCCAGAAGAGGCTCACCGTCAACGGTGTGCCTCTGAACGAGCCGTACCTCTTTCCTGGCGACTCGCCGAGCGAGGAGACTTTCAACATCGTCGTGCCGGCGGGCAAGGTGTGGGTGATGGGTGACCATCGCTCCTTCTCAGCTGACTCTCGTCCTCATGATGAGAACTCTGGCGGGGCCAAGGGTTCGGTCTCCGAGAGCCTGATCGTGGGTCGTGCCATCACCGTCGTGTGGCCGATTGGGCACTGGGCCTGGCTGTCCAACCCTTCGGCGACCTTCGCGAAGGTCCCGACCGCAACAGCGAAATGAGCGCAGGCAGCGGGTCGCAGAAACCCTCGCTGAGGTTCGAGCGGGAGCTGCAACGTGGTGGTCACGCCCTGGTGGCCGGCATGGATGAGGTCGGTCGTGGGGCCCTGGCTGGTCCGGTCTCGGTGGGCGTCGTCGTGATCGACCAGGCGTGTCGATCGGCGCCGGTCGGGGTGAAGGACTCCAAGCTGCTTTCCCACCAGGTGCGCGAACGGCTGGTGCCCAAGATTCAGGGCTGGGCGGCGGCTTACGCGGTCGGACACGCCTCGCCGGGCGAGATCGATCGCCACGGGATCATGGTGGCTCTGCGTCTGGCCGGCACCCGCGCGTTGGCAGCTCTGTCCGTCCAACCGGACCTGATCATCCTGGACGGTAACTATGACTGGCTGACTGAACCCGGGCGGGTCGGGCTGTTGGGCCTTCTTGACGAGGGGGTCGGCCTTGCTCCTGGCGTCCCCAACCCCTGTTGCCTGCCTGTGCGCACAATGATCAAGGCCGACATGTTCTGTTCATCTGTCGCTGCCGCCAGCGTGTTGGCCAAGGTCGAGCGCGACGCGATGATGGTCGCACTGGCCGACGACGTGCCGGGCTATGCCTGGGAGCTGAACAAGGGCTACTGCGCACCTGAGCACTGTGCGGCACTGGCCTCCCACGGTGCGACCGTGCATCACCGTCGATCCTGGCGGCTGCCTGGTGTGCCCGATGCCCTTGGCTGGGCAGCGGANGCTCACCCCACACCCAGCCGGCCTTGAAGGGTGGCGGTGGTGCGCCCTGGGCGCGTCGGCGCACGACTCCCGCTGTGCTCACCGCGGGCCCTGACATCGAGTTCAGGCGCCTCCGGCAGGCGGACACCTCCCCAGGGGCCCCGCGGACCTCAACGTGATTCACCATAGAAGTCGGGCGCCAGCCGCGCCCGCCACAGTGGCCGACTTCTTGGCCTCAGACAGAAACGAGGTAACTGATGCCATGATGATGGCGTGTTGACCCAACCCGGAGCCGAGCAGACTCACCCGCCCCTGCAGGGCGGCCCTGCGAAATGACAATGTGCTAAGCAGGTCTGCTCTCTTGGGCCTGCCGCCTCGTCCAGCTGGCCGCCATCCCGTTTTATCCGCACAGGGACTGCTGGGGGCCAACGTGGCCGGCGCGGCGCCGGAGGGGCGACAGTGAGCATTCCGGAGTCAACGGCAGGTGAGCATCGACGCGAAGTCCAGCAGGAGTGGGGCACACCGCCGACCCGCAGAGAGGGCCAGCATCGTCGAGCCGTCATGACCCCGATGATGCGCGAGACCGTGATCGTCGTCGTCTTGGCCTTGTTCTTGTCGCTGGTCGTCAAGACCTGGCTGATGCAGGCGTTCTACATCCCCTCCGGATCCATGGAACCAACTCTGCATGGGTGCCCGGGCTGCCTCGGCGACAGGGTGCTGGTCAACAAGATGGTTCCTACGCCGATCTCCCTGAACCGCGGGGACATCATCGTGTTCGAGGATCCCGATCACTGGCTGCCTGCCCCGATCGTGCCCCAGCGCTCCCAGCTCATGAGCGCCCTGAGCTCAGCCTTGACCTTTGTCGGCCTCCTGCCCAGTGACGAGGGCAATCACCTCATCAAACGGGTTATTGGCCTGCCGGGGGACCGTGTGGTGTGCTGCGACGTCCAGAAGAGGCTCACCGTCAACGGTGTGCCGCTGAACGAGCCCTACCTGCTCGCGGGCGATACGCCAAGCCAGCAGTCCTTCAATATCGTCGTCCCGGCAGGAAAGGTGTGGGTGATGGGCGACCATCGCTCCGACTCAAGCGACTCCCGGCCCCACGACATGAACACGGGGGGCGCCAGGGGCTCGGTGCCGGAGTCCCTGATCGTCGGTCGCGCCGTCACTATCGTCTGGCCTCTTGACCGCATGGCTTGGCTGTCCAACCCCTCGGCGACATTTGCCAAAGTCCCGACAGCGCCAGTGAGATGACCTGGTGATGCATGATGGTGGCGTGGCGGACCGAACACGGAGGCGATCAATGAGCGAGACAGTCCATGAGCGAGGCAGTCGATGAGCTCCGAGGACCTGGAGAAGTACGAGACCGAGATGGAGCTTCAGCTCTATCGGGAGTACCGCGACGTCGTGGGGCTCTTCTCACACGTCGTTGAGACCGAGCGACGTTTCTACCTCGCCAACTCTGTGGACGTGAAGGTCCGTGGCGAAGGTGGTGAGGTCTACTTCGACGTCACCATGTCCGACGCCTGGGTCTGGGACGTCTACCGGCCGGCACGGTTCGTCAAGAACGTGCGGGTCGTCACGTTCAAGGACGTGAACGTCGAAGAGCTGGCCAAGAACGAGCTCGAGCTGCCCAAAGATGGTGGTTTCTAGGGACGTGTTGGCCGCGCGATACCGCGACCGGGGCCAACAGCCGTGGGGCCATCGCTAGACTTCTGAGGCAGCTCGAGAGTGCCGACCCGTTGTCCCGTCGTGCATGACGTTACGAGCTCGGCAACGGAGGCTCTCCATGTTCACTCGTATCGCCGTGGTCAACCGGGGTGAGCCTGCTGTTCGGCTTATCCGCGCTGTGCGCGAGCTGAATGAGGAACATGGCTATGGCATCAAAGTCATCGCGCTGCATACCGAGGCTGAACGCCGGACCCTCTTCGTCCGGTCGGCGGACGAGTCGGTCGCCCTGCGCGAGGTCGGTTCGGGCACCGGTCCTTATCTGGATCACGTCGAGCTCGAGCGGGCCCTGCGTCTGAGCCGGGCCGATGCAGTGTGGGTGGGCTGGGGCTTCGTGGCCGAGGACCCGGCCTTCGAGGAACTCTGCGTCCGGCTGGGTCTGGTATTCATCGGCCCAGCGGCCGGTGCCATGCGCCAGCTCTGTGACCGGATCCAGGCCAGACTCCTGGCGGAGAGGACTGGCGTTCCGGTCGCGCCCTGGAGTGGCGGACCCGTATCCAGTCCTGCGGAGGCAGCTCGTCACGGCGACATGATCGGGTATCCGCTCCTGATCAAGGCCACCGGCGGTCGTGGCGGCCGGGGCATCCGGGTCGTCCAGTCGGCCGATCAGCTGAAGGTCGCCTTCGAGCGCGCCTGCAGCGAGGCCGAGGATGCGTTCGGCGACCCTGTCGTCTTCATGGAGAAGCTCGTCAGCGACGGTCGTAACGTTGAGGTGCAGATCATCGCCGACGAGCACGGAACCGTCTGGGCACCCGGGGTCCGCGACTGTTCCATCCAACGTCGGAACAACTGGAAGCTGGTCGAGGAGTCCCGCTGTCCGGTGCTGAGTCCCGAGCAGGAGGAAGGGCTGCGGGCGGCAGCAATCGCGCTCGTGAAGGGTGCCGGGTACACCGGTGTGGCGACCGTCGAGTTCGTCTACCAGCCGTCCGAGCAGACCTTCGCCTTTGTCGGGGTGAACGCCCGGCTCCAAAGTGACCACCCGGTTACCGAGGTCACCACGGGGCTTGACCTGGTCAAGCTGCAGCTGCTCATCGCTGACGGTGACGCCCTGCGTGGGCAGGCACCGGCGCATGTCGGGCACGCCATCGAGGCCCGTCTGAATGTGGAAGACGCCGATCAGGGCTTTGCGCCGGCGCCCGGGACGGTGGTGCTGCTCAACCTGCCGTCCGGTCCCGGTATCCGCGTTGACACCGGCATTGCCTCAGGAGATGTGATACCGCCCGGCTACGACTCGATGGTCGCCAAGATCATCGCCTGGGGGCAGGATCGCCCCGAGGCGTTGTCCCGGTTGCGTTGTGCCGTGCGCGAGACCACCGTCGTCCTGCGCGGCGGCACCACCAACAAGTCCTTCTTGCTGGACCTGCTGGCTCGTCCAGAGGTGGTCTCTGGTCAGGCGTACACGGGCTGGGTGGACCACGTCCACGATTCCGGCACCCCGGCACCGTCCGCGTACGCCGCGGTCGCCCTGCTCAGTGTTGCCATCGACGAGTATGACGCCGAGGAGACCCTCGAGCGGCGTGCCTTCCTCGGCTCTGCCCGCGGCGGTCGCCCTCGGGCCAGCCATGCCGTGGGCCGCAAGATCGAGCTGCGCTACCAGGGGCAGACCCATCGGGTGGTCGTGGCCCAGGTCAGTCCGCGCCGGTACCGGCTGGAGGTGGACGGGGAGCCCATGGACGTTGATGTCGACCGGCTGAGCGCCTTCGAGAGCAGGCTTGGGCTCGGGGGAGCGCCTTTCCACATCGTGTCGGTAGCCGGGCCCGACGGTCACCTTGTTGAGGTGGACGGCGTCAGCCACCGGATCGCCGGTGATGAGTCGGGGCTGGTTCGCGCACCGGCACCTGCGGTGGTCGTCGCGATCCACGTCAACGCGGGTGAGGACGTGGAGGCCGGAGCCACGATCGCCGTGCTGGAGTCGATGAAGCTGCAGACCTCGGTGCGCGCTCCGCGCTCGGGGCGGGTGCGCGAGGTCCTTGCCCGGGTCAACTCCCAGGTAGATGCAGGGGCGCCGCTTCTGCGCCTTGATCGCCCGATCGGCGAAGCCGTGGTCTCAGAAGCGCCGGCGGTCAGCTTTACGGCGCCCGTCTCGGCGGCCGATTCGCGCACGCAAGCCCGGGAGATCCTCGGTGCGCTGCGGGCCATGATCCTTGGCTATGACGTGAGCGCCAAGCGCGCCCGCATTCTGGTCGCCAACTATGGCAAGCTCCGCAACGACCTTGCCCAGGACGTGGAGCTCAGGCACGAGGAGCTTGCGCTACTGACCACGTTCGCCGACCTGTGCGAGCTGTCGCGCAACAGGCCAACCAGCGATGAGGAAGGCTCTGACGAGCGTGTCCACAGCCCGCGGGAGCACTTCCAGACCTATCTTCACTCCCTGGACGTGGAGCAGGAACGGCTGCCGGAAGCCTTTCGGACGAGGTTGTCTCGGGTGCTTGCCCACTACGCAGTCTCAGATCTGACCCGCAGCCCCGAGCTGGAGGAGGCGGTCTACCGGGCATTCCTGGCCCAGCAGGGAGCGGCCGACCAGACTCTGGTGGTCGTGGCCCTGCTCGAGCGGTGGCTCGCTGAGGCGCCGGCCGCCAGCGGCCGGGACGAGATGAAGGAAGTCCTGGACCGGCTGATCGTCGCCACCCAGCTGCGCTATCCCACCGTTGGTGACCTCGCCCGGAGCATTCGGTTCCGGTTCTTCGACAACCCGGTCATCCTGGAGGCCCGGGAGCTGACGTACGCGGGTGTTCGCCAGCAGCTTGCCTACCTGGATGAGCATCAGGGCTCACCCGACTACGCGCAGCGGATCCACACCATGATGGCGTGCCCCGAGCCACTGATCCGGTTGCTGGCCCAGCGCGTCGGGGTCGACAGCTCGGGTCTTGAGCCGATGCTGGAGGTGCTCACCCGGCGCTACTACAAGATTCGCACCCTGGAGGACGTCAGCGCCTTTCAGCGCCAGGGTCGCCAGTTCGTGACGGGTGAGTATGAGCTGGGCGGCAGCCGACTGCACCTGATCGCCAGCATGGGCGCCCTCGAGGACCTTCCCTCATGCCTGGCTAGCGTTGCCGAGCTGGCCGCCACCGTTGCCGACCCCACGAACCTGGTCGTCGACCTCTACCTGTCCACGCAGGACGCCCCCGCCGACCAGGACCTTGTCGCCACCGAGCTGGGAGACCTCCTTGGTGACGTGCCGATCCTGGTCGAGGGCCGACGCGTGACGGTCACCATCTGCGACCACACTGGCGCGCATATGCAGTTCACCTTCCGGCCGGCGCAGGGACGGATGGTCGAGGAGCGTGTCATCCGTGGCATGCATCCCCTGATCGGTCAGCGTTTCGACCTGTGGCGCCTGAAGAACTTCACGGGCATTCAGCTGCCTGCCACCGAGGGCACCTACCTCTTCCACCTCGCGGCTGTGGACAACCCCGCCGATGAGCGCCTCGTAGCGTATGCGGAGATCTACGACGTCACGCCCCTACGTGACGCGTCAGGCAAGGTGGTCGCCTTTCCGGCGGCCGAGCGTAAGCTCGCCGCCTGTCTGGAGAGCATCCGCGCCAGCCAGGCCGAGCGAGGGAGCGCGCGGCGCCTGGATGCCAACCGCATCGTCTTGTACGTGTGGCCTCCGATCGACATCCCTCTGCACGAGCTGGGCGGCTTCGCCCGGGCGTCGGCCCCCATGACGGTGGGAGCTGGACTGGAAGAGATCATGCTGCTCGTGCGGCAACAGAGCAAGCCGAACGAGGAGCCCGCAGAAGTCGCGGTCGTCTTCTCCTACCGGCCCGGGGCGGGTGTGGGCGTGGTGGTGACCAAGCCGCCGACAGAGCCGCTGGCACCTCTGGACGAGTACACCCAGAAGGTGCGGCGCTCGCGTGCCAGGGGAACCGTCTATCCCTATGAGATCGTGCCGATGCTGACCGGGGCCGGCGGCACCTTCATCGAGCATGACCTTGATGAAACCGGCCGGCTGGTACCGGTCGATCGGCCGCGGGGCCACAACACGGCCGGAATCGTCGCCGGTGTCGTCTCGACGCCGTCGGTGCGCTATCCCGAGGGAATGGTGCGGGTGGCTCTGTTCGGTGACCCGACCAAGTCGCTGGGCTCGGTGGCTGAGCCGGAGTGTGCGCGAATCATGGCGGCTCTTGATCTGGCTGAGCAGATGTCGGTGCCGCTTGAGTGGTTCGCTCTGTCTTCTGGCGCCATGATCTCCATGGACAGTGGCACCGAGAATATGGACTGGGTCGCCCGGGCCCTGCGCCGGCTGATCACCTTCACCCAGGCCGGGGGCGAGGTGAACGTGATTGTCGCCGGGATCAACGTGGGAGCACAGCCCTACTGGAATGCCGAAGCGACCATGCTCCTGCATACCAAGGGCATCCTGGTCATGACACCCGACAGTGCGATGGTCCTGACCGGCAAGCACTCGCTGGACTACTCGGGCGGGGTCTCGGCCGAGGACAACTTCGGCATCGGTGGATACGACCGGGTCATGGGACCGAACGGACAGGCTCAGTACTGGGCACCCAACCTGAGGGCGGCCTGCCGAACACTGTTCGCGCACTACGAGCACACCTATATCGCCCCCGGTGAACACGCCGGGCGCCGAGCCGACAGCACTGACCCCCATGACCGCGATGTCCGTAGCTATCCGCATGTTCATCCGTGCAGCGACTTCACCACCGTGGGGGATATCTTCTCCGACGAGGTGAACAGGGACCGTAAGAAGCCGTTCGACATCCGCACTGTCATGCGGGCTGTGGTGGACCAGGACCATGGGGTGCTGGAGCGTTGGGCCGGTATGGCCGACGCCGACACGACGGTGGTTATGGACGCCCACCTCGGTGGCTATCCGATCGCGCTGCTGGGCATCGAGTCCCGGCCGATTCCTCGCCGGGGCTGGTTCCCGGCCGACGGCCCGGATCAGTGGACCGCCGGGACGTTGTTCCCGAGGTCGTCCAAGAAGACCGCCCGGGCCATCAACACTGCCAGCGGAAACCGCCCCCTGGTCGTGCTGGCGAATCTGTCGGGCTTTGACGGCTCACCGGAGTCGCTGCGCGGGATGCAGCTTGAGTATGGCGCCGAGATCGGGCGGGCCATCGTCAACTTCGACGGCCCGATCGTCTTCTGCGTGATCTCCCGCTTCCACGGGGGGTCCTTCGTGGTGTTCTCCAGTGTCCTGAACACCAACATGGAGATCATCGCGGTGGAAGGCTCGTTCGCCTCGGTGATCGGAGGAGCACCGGCAGCCGCCGTCGTGTTCTCTCGCGATGTCGGGGCGCGCACGTCAGCGGACCCGCGGATCAAGGGGCTCGAAGCGGCGTTGACAGAGGCCGACGAGGTCGAACGTACCCGCCTACGAGTCGAGCTTGCCGGGCTGCGGGCCGAGGTGCGTTCCGAGAAGCTCGGCGAGGTGGCTGAGGAGTTCGAGCAGGTCCACAACATCGAGAGGGCTCTGGCAGTCGGCTCCGTCCATACGATCATCCCGGCGAAAGAGCTCCGGCCCTACCTGATCGGCGCAGTCGAGCGGGGCCTTGGCCGAAGCACCACCACCAGGCCCAGCGCGGCGCCTGTCGGCTAACCCACAGCGCCCAGGGAGCCGGGCTCATGCGCGTGCCCGCGCACTGGTCAACCCTGGGCCGGTTGCTCAGCCACCGGTGGAGCTCATCGGCCCTCCCGCTCTGCTGCGGACGTGTGCCTGATCGCAGACGGCGTGCGTCAGCCTGGCGGAGTCGACATCGGTCTGGACGCCGTCGCCACCACGGGCAGACCGAGGGCATGCGCCAGCGCGATGACGGAGGCGGCCAAGGCCGGTCGGTCGGTCGTCCGGCGACCCGCGGGGATGAACCCGAGATCGATCGTGACCTGATCGATGGGCAGGTCGCCAGGGCTGTCAGCCAGATAAAGCCGGTGTCGAGGTCGTCCACCGCGATCCGGGCGCGGCTTGCTCGCGGCCCCTCAGGACCGCGTCCGTCACCAGCCATCAGGAACTGCTTGGTGATCTCCGGCTGCGGGGCGGCCGGCGCAATGCCGCGGGCAGTTTGGGCTCCTCGTGCCGGACACGCTGGTCACTGCTCAGCGCTCTGCACTGCGGGTCCATTGCCTGCAGCCGGGCGACGTCGGCGGCGTTGTCGCCGGGCCGGTAGACGTGATGGCCCCTGCCTGACGCTTTGGCCTTGTACATGGCGACGTCGGCCNTGCCCAGCAGGGTGCTCAGGTCTGGGCCGTCGTCGGGGAACAGGGCGATTCCGATGCTGACACCGCTGTGCACAGTCACGTCATCAAGGGCGAACGCCCTGTCCAGTGCAGCGCACAGCGTCTTGGCGAGCTCCACTGCCGTGTCGCGGCCGGCGTCAAGGAGCAGTACCGCGAACATGTTCGGCCAGCAGCGAACTCGTCTCCGCCAAGGCGCGCCAGCACGTCGCTGCCGCTCAGATGCTCGCGCAGCCGACTGGACACCGAGACCAGGAGCCGGTCTCCGGCGCGATGGCCCAGGCTGTCATTGACTTCCTTGAACTTGTCCAGGTCCAGCATGAGCAGGGCGTGGCTCCGGATGGGCAAATCCCGCAGTCGCTCTTGCCCTTCGGCATACAGGGCCCGGCGATTTGCCAACCCGGTCAGCTCGTCGGTGGCGGCGCTTAGCTTGCGCTGGTGTGCCATCGCGGCGAGACGGCGAAACGCCAGCTGGGAGCGAGCCGCTGCAGCCAGTAGCGTCACGCCGGCCAGGCTCACGGCCAGGGTCGACAGGTGTACCTGGGTGCCCAGGAGGAGCACCGAGAAGGGTCATCCCGATGATCGTGATCATGATGGCGACCACCATCGTCGGCGTGTTCCCAGGGCTTACGCGCCCAGGGCAGCCTCTTGACGCCCTTTCAGGGTCCGCCCCGCTGAGCCCTTCCACATGGTGCACCCCTTGGCTGCCCGGCCCTTGACGAGGCCCGCTGCGGTGGAGGGAGAGTCGAAGGGGTGGGAAGCCGCTCGGCACTCCCGCTGACCTCCGCCTGGTCACCGTCTTCGGGACACCCAATCGCCTCGCCAGCAGGGGGAAGAGACCGCAAATTCTACTGTTCGGTGAATGCGTGTCCGTGTAACGTCGCAGTTACCACGCCCCCCAGACCCTGGAGGCGTCGGCGTTACCACTTGCCGCTCTGGAACCTCGGTGGCCCGTGGCCCTCAATCAGGACCACCGAATCGAGTTCGCCATCATGCAGCCACCTGATAGAACCGACGTCACCTTGACACCGTATTCCCCGTGGGTTTGGCATGTTTACCTCCGTGGCGAGTGCGTCGGGACCGTCAGTGGTGACGGCCTAGACGGCTTCACTGCCAGGGACATCGACCACCGCTCCATCGGTCATGGCTATATGTCCGCCGAGGCGGCGATGCAGGCCTGGGCCGATCCGCATGATGGCAATCCTCGGTGACCTACCCGCCAGGTGTTTTCACTCATGTTCTCATGCCGGGCGTCCCGCCTGGCCCGGTATCAGATGGGGCTCGGAGTGCGATGACTACCCCCGTTGCCGCGACCTTGCTACTCGTACNNCGAACGGTCTCTGAGCCTGCTGACGTTTGAAGGCCATGTCGTACCACCGAATCCATTGCCACAGTCATATGTCGTGTTTAGTGCGACGCAACCGCATCATCGCCACGATGGGTCGCGGGACCGTGGTGGTCGAGGCGGGGCTGAGGTCTGGGTCCTTGAACACGGCTCGGACCGCGGCCGAACATGGTCGAGCGGTGGCGGCGGTGCCGGGCCCGGTGACCTCGATGATGTCTGCTGGCTGCCACGAGGCGATCCGTTCTGGGATGGCCCAGCTGGTTACGGACGCTGCAGAGGCCGCTGAGCTCATCGGGGACTACGGCGTCGACCTCGCTCCTGCCCGCCGCGGCCCCACCGTCCCCGGAGATGAGCTCGACGAGCACGCGGCTCGGGTTTTGTCCGCCCTTCCGGTCGGCAGGGGCGTTCCTGTTGCACGGCTGGCGGTGTCCTGCGGCCTTTCGGTCGCCGAGGTCCGGTCCGTGGTGGAACGCCTTGGCCTGCGCCGCCTTGCCGAGCGCCACGGTGAGGCCTGGCGAAAGGGCCCGGCGATGCGCAAGGACCGGGTCAACGACCATGGTCGGTCAGCGGCTGAGGNGGCGACGCCAACGGCGTGAAGGTTGNCGGGTGAGGGAGGACACGCAGGACCCGGTGTTGATGTCCTTGCTGATNGCCTCCGGCTTTGTCAACGTGAGGTCGTGCACACCGGCCAGCTCGACCCTGTCAGTGCCTTCGCTCGACATCTTGGTGCCGAGCGCGGTCTGTCAGAACACACTCAACGGGCCTACACGGGAGACCTGCGCAACCTCATGGCCTATGAGCGCGATCGTGGGATCACCGACCTGTCAGCGGTGAAGCTCTCGGACCTACGATCTTGGCTGGCGGCACAGTCGGAGAACGGTGCAGCCCGGTCGACACTGGCACGTCGGGCCGCTTCGGCCCGGGCCTTCTTGCGGTGGGCCACCCGGACCGGGGTGATCGACGCCGATCCCTCGCTACGCCTGGCTGCGCCCAAAACCGTGAAGTCTCTGCCAGGAGTCCTCAGGCAGGACGANATCAACGCCGTTCTGGACGTGGCCGCTGTTGCCGCTGATGACCAGGACGCCATCCACCTGCGCGACCGGGCGGTCTTGGAGCTGCTGTATGCGACGGGGATCCGGGTCGGTGAGCTGGTGGGTCTGGACGTGGACGACGTCGACTTCGGTTCCAACCTGGTCCGGGTCATGGGCAAGGGAGCAAAGCAGAGAACGGTCCCGTTCGGCCTGCCCGCAGCTACGGCGCTGCAGGGGTGGCTGCAGCTCGGACGCGCTCAGGTGGTCACCTCAGGCAGCGGTCCGGCACTGTTCCTGGGCCGACGAGGTGGGCGGGTGGATCCCCGCCAGGTCCGCACCGCGGTACACAAGGTTCTGCAGCACGTGCCTGACGCCCCTGACATGGGACCGCATGGCCTGCGGCACAGCGCGGCCACTCACCTGCTCGAAGGCGGCGCCGATCTTCGGGTCGTCCAGGAGATGCTCGGTCACTCCAGCCTGGCCACCACCCAGATCTACACGCACGTCTCGGTCGAACGGTTGAGGCGCTCCTACCAGCAGGCGCACCCTCGGGCCTGACCCGCGGGTGACCCGGGCTGGCTCACGGTACGGGTCGGGCTGGCCGGCGTGGGTGGTGCAGCCCGGGAGGCCAGGCAGTTGCCTGGCCATCGGCGTCGGGCGCCGGTGGTGCCCGCAGAGCTCGCACCCGGCGAGCACGACATCCCGTGGGATCTGGGGCGGGAATCTTCACAGCGGGGTGGGCGGTGTTGCTGGCTGCCCGGCCAGCGTAGAAAGACGGACCACTGCCTCGTTGAGCATCGCGTCGGCCTTGCAGAACGCGAAGCGCACGAGAGTCCGGGTGGCGTCCTTGTCGTCACAGAAGACGGAGACCGGCACCCCCACCACACCGCACAACGCCGGCATGACTCGGCAGAAGTCGAGAGCATCGGCCACGCCAAGGGGCGCGGCATCGGCGATCACGAAGTAGGTGGCGGCAGGTCGTGCCACCTCCAGCCCGGCCGCGCAGAGCCCGTCACAGAGCAGGTCGCGCTTGGCCTGCAAGGACGACGCGACACCGCGATAGACGTCGTCGCCCAGGCCCAGGGCCACGGCGACCGCCGGCTGAAACGGCCCACTGGCGACGTAGGTCAGGAACTGCTTGACCGTGCGGGCTGCGGCGACAGCCTCGGCCGGGCCGTGCAGCCAGCCCACCTTCCACCCGGTGGCCGAGAAGGTCTTGCCCGCCGAGGAGATGGTGATGCTCCGATCCGCCATGTCGGGCAGCGTCGCTATCGGAATGTGCGCCGCGCCGTCGAACACCAGATGCTCGTACACCTCGTCGGAGACCACCCATGCGTCATGCTCACGGGCCAGCGAGCAGATCAGTTCCAGCTCGGCTCGGCTGAACACCTTGCCGGTGGGGTTGTGTGGCGTGTTCAGCAGGACCAGGCGGGTCCGGTCGGAGAACGCGGCGCGCAGCGAGGTCTCGTCCACAGCGAAGTCAGGNAATCTCAGGACCGAAGTCCGCCGGGTGGCGCCGGCCAGGGCGATCGTGGCGGCATAGCAGTCGTAGTACGGCTCAAAGGTCACCACCTCGTCACCGACCTCGCACAGGGCCAGGATCACTGCGGCGATGGCCTCGGTCGCCCCGGCAGTGACCAGGACCTGCCGGTCAGGGTCAACAGAGAGCCCGTAGAACCGTCGTTGATGTTCTGCGATGGCCAGGCGCAGTTCGGGAACCCCCGCGCCAGGGGGGTACTGGTTGCGGCCGGAGCTGATTGCCAGCAGGGCGGCGTCCAGCATCTCGCGCGGCCCGTCGGTGTCCGGGAAACCCTGCCCGAGGTTGATCGCGCCTGTGCTGGCCGCCAGCTCGCTCATCTCGGCGAAGATCGTGGTACCAAAGCCACGCATCCGGGCAACAAGTGGATTTCCCATGTTCGGCAGGCTAGCCGTAGCATGAGGACACCACAGGTCCGCCCTCGGCGAATCGGTGGAATTCGCGCGTCTACTCACCGTCCGACGACGGGTGTGCACCACCGCGGTCCCGAATACTTCGGGCGGGGTGCGCTCGCAGGCGCCAGGCACGAGTATGGCAATCCTGCCGGCCTCGTGGATAACCGGAACGAACGAAAGTGAGACCACGGCATGGCCGTCGTCACAATGCGTCAGCTGCTCGAGAGCGGCGTCCACTTCGGGCACCAGACCCGTCGTTGGAACCCGAAGATGAAGCGCTTCATCATGACCGAGCGCAACGGCATCTACATCATCGACCTGCAGCAGTCGCTGACCTACATCAATGATGCCTACGAGTTCATCAAGGAGACCGTCGCCCACGGCGGCACCATCTTGTTTGTTGGGACCAAGAAGCAGGCCCAGGAGCCCATCGCCGAGCAGGCGACGCGCGTCGGGATGCCGTATGTGACCTACCGCTGGCTGGGTGGCATGCTCACTAACTTCCAGACGGTCAGCAAGCGGCTGTCCCGGCTGAAGGAGCTCGAAGAGGTCGACTTCACCGATGTCGCTGGCTCTGGGCGGACCAAGAAAGAGCTCCTCGTGATGAAGCGCGAGAAGATCAAGCTTGAGAAGACCCTGGGCGGGATCCGGGACATGGCCAAGATTCCTTCGGCGGTGTGGATCGTCGACACCAAGAAGGAGCACCTCGCCGTCACCGAGGCGCGCAAGCTCAAGCTCCCGGTCATCGCGATCCTGGACACGAACTGCGACCCCGACGAGGTCGACTACAAGATCCCGGGCAACGATGACGCGATCCG
>JGI24140J50213_10000338_pt1 | contig 22097 bp, 22 predicted proteins | sample BarGraIncu00222A_FD_50213 | JGI IMG/M metagenome (IMG submission 50213)
TTGNTCTCCTTGATGACCGTGTTGACCTGGTTCTTGCGGGCTTCCCGCTCTTTGATGGCTGCTTCGTACTTGAACTTGCCGAAGTCCATGAGCTTGGCGACGGGCGGCTTTGCCATCGGTGCCACCTCGACGAGATCGAGGTCCGATTCGGCGGCCAGACGCAACGCGTCTTCGACACGCACGATGCCAACCTGCTCACCATTGGGACCTACCAAACGCACTTCCGGAACCCGGATTCGATCGTTGATACGAGGCTCGCTGATGTCTGTTCTCCTCTATTGTCCGGCCAAGCGGGACTGTGTTGTCCGTCAAGGGCGACCACCGGAGACGAGAAAAGCTCCTCGCCACCGTGGTGCGCGAGGAGCATCCTGACAAGAAATATCCAACCAAACCGCCGCCCATGACAGGTGAAATACACCCATCACACGCGTCACGTCTGTGCGGCGCACTCTGCGTGCGGCGCCCAGCCGGGCGGACCTGGAACCCGGCGGCTATGACTGCAGCGAACTGCGAGCGTGCCGACGCGGGTGGAAGCGACTTGCTAAAGCTTCTCTTGCACGCTGCACCATCCGGAAAGCCCATGGCTTCCTGAAGACACAGCCGGTCGAGTTGTAAGGCTATCAGCGTGCCCCCCGAACTGCCAATCAACCAGGTCTGGCCGCAGTGCCGGTCCAGGGCCAAGCGCCGTTCGTGGTGCTAGTCAGGGCCGTGGCGGTCAGCCCACCAGCTCGGTGACCTGTCCCTGGCGGTTCGCCGCCCGCCGGCGAGAACGGCGGTAGGTGGCGGTCGCACCCGCACCCACGGCGGCCACTGCCGCCCCGACCAGGGAGACACTGACAAATCCACCCGCCCACCCCCACTGGTCTATCGCCAGACCGGCCATCGGGGCACCCAGAGCCGAGCCGGCAGTCATGGCGGATCCGTGCCACCCAATCGCCTCGCCCCTGGCCGCCTCGGGCACCACCCGGCTGAGCTGGTCAACGGTTGCCGTAATCGTCGGCGCACAGAACAGCCCCGCCACGAAACCGAGCGCGGCCAGCGGCCACACACTCGGGGCTAGGGCGATCGGGATCGTTGCCAATGCGAGTCCGCCCAGGAGCAGGAACGCCGAGATGGACCGGTGCAGCATGCCGTAGACGAGACCACCGATCACCGAGCCGAGTCCCCAGATCGCCAGCACCGGGCCGATCAGCGAGACCTTGTTGAACTGACGTAGGGCAGCAACGAACCCGATGTCGCACCCGGACAGGACGATCGTGGTGGCGGCAGCGGCCGCACACATGGCCAAGAACTGCGGACGAAACCACGCCTTACGCGACAGTGTCTCAACGTCCTGGTCCAGGTCGCCAGGCTCAGCGTGCATGACGGGGTCGGCCAGCCAGAGGCCCATGCCGGCCAGAACCCCGATCATCTCGATGCTGAACAGGACCCATGATGTTGGCCAAATGGTGGCTGCCCAGATTCCGACGACCGGGCCGACCATGAAGGCGACCTCAACGGCCACGGCGTCCAGGGACAGCGCAGTGCGCCGATCGCTGTCCGGAACAGCGGCCATGACGGCCTGGCGAATGATGGAGAACGTCGGCACGACAAACAGGCCGGCCAGCGCAGCAAGAAGGAGCAGGGGGAGGTACCCCACGAAAGGCGCAATGGACCAGCAGATCGCCGTCACGACCAGGGACGGCAGGACCACGCGACGTAACCCCCTGGTGTCCAGCAGCTTGCCACGCCATGGCCCGCTTACCGCGATGCAGACGGTCGCTGCGGCCGTCACCAAACCCGCGGAACCGTAGTCCCGGTGAAGGGTCTGGACCACGTGAAGCGTAAGTAGCACACCGCCGGCAAATATCGGGATGCGCACCAGGAGCCCGAGAGCCAGCGCCTGCCGCATTGCGGGGACGGATAAGACGCGGCGATACGGGCTGAGTGGCACGCCACTCAGGTTGTCACACGTGACCGAGCAGCGCCGAACCCGCGCAGGAGATCTTCCTGCATTCAGCCTGGTTCCAGGTTGGGTGGTTCGGAGAGTCCATGACCCCGGGACGACGAGCTGCACACACAGGACGACGACTTCGACCAGGCCGGCACCCTGGTGCGGGAGGCCTGGAACGAGATGCCCCGCGCGCCGAGTCCGTCGAAAATGTGGCGGGTCACCTGCTCGGTGGTGTCAACCCGACGTGCCCGAGAGAGCCTTCGACCACCAGAAAACGTCGACAACGACACCGGCAACAGGATCGAGGCCACTGTCCGTGCAACCAGGAACCGCGCCTGAACGACCGGCTGTAAGCGCCATGGCGCGTACCCGAGCGGGTGCGCGGCCTCCGCGGCACAGCGGTTAGGCGGGTCGAATAGTGAACGACAGACCGTCGATGCGCGCACGTGCCTCGCCGTCGGTGGCGATCCGTTCCCCAACGCGCGTGGCCAGGGCCGCCACCTGGTCTGCATCTAGTCCCGCGCGCAAGCCCAGCACGACCCGCAGGATCCCCGCTCCGGCTGGGCCGTCCTGGCCGACGCAGTCGACCACGTCTGGCTCGTCGGCAACGGCCCGAACAAGCACCTGGGCCACAAAGGGATCGCTATGGGCAGGAAGCCAGTCACGCTGCTGCGCCAGTGCCCAGACCATGCTGGGGCGCAAGATGGCCTCGCGAGCCGAGCCGCAGTCGAGCACCATCACATCGCAACGCTCGCTGACCGCGCCCTGAGCAGCCCGCGCGCTGGTGACCGGGGACGGCCGGGCGGTGGCGTCCCAGGCCGATAAGGTGGCCAGGCTGCTGAAGACCGGGAACGCGCGCTGACCGTCCGGCGCGGTCAGGGTCACCACCGCCATGTCTGCGGAGACGCCCGCCGCTGGCTGGCCTGCCTGCGCTGGCAATGCGAGCACCGGGACGAGCAGCCGCGCTCGGCACACTGCGTGCATCAGGGTCAGTTCGTCCCCCAGATCCTCAAGGGCCGACGCCAGATCGGCGTCGGCGTCTCCGAGGTCGCCGTCGTACCCCGTCCCTGTCAGCTCGCGACCCGGCCAGCGGCGCCCAGCCGAGTCGGCGGGTGTCTGCCCAGGGGTGTGTTTACCGGGTGTGTCTGCCGTGTTCATGCGTGTCTTCCGCGGTGGTCATAAGGCTTGGCCGACCGGACGCACGCTTCGACCTCCACCTCGACGAGCATCTCCTCATCGAGGAGCCCAGAGGCCAGGATCATGGTCGCTGCCGGGTGCACCTCGGCAAACCTCTCGCCATGGACTCTGCCGACGGCATCGAAATGCTGCCGGTCAACCACATAGATGCGAGTCCGGATGACATCACCGAGTGTGCCGCCCAGGGCCGTGAGGGCTTCGAGGGCATTGTCCAGGGCCAACCGCATCTGGGCATCTGCGTCCCCTTTGCACATCACCTCGCCATCCACCATGGCCGTGCAGCCGGAGACGATGATCCGGTCACCGGTCCGGATTGCACGCGAGTACCCAAAGGCGTCCTCCCACGGGCCACCACTGCAGTAGAGCTGGCGCAGCGGCGAGCCACCGGTCATGGCCGGCCCGCCACATCCAGGGCATCTGCCAGCGTAAAGGCGTGCCGATAGAGAGCCGATCCGATGATCGCCCCCTCCACGCCGGCTGCGACCAAGCCTCGGATCGCCTCGAGATCAGCCAGGGTCGACACTCCGCCGGAGGCGACCACGGGACGGTCGGTGCGCTCACACACCTGTCGGAGCAGCTCAAGGTTGGGACCCTTGAGCATTCCATCCTTGTTGACGTCGGTCACCACGTAGCGGGCGCATCCCTCTCGGTCAAGACGCTCGAGGGTCTCCCAGAGGTCACCGCCCGCCTTCGTCCAGCCGCGCGCTGCCAAGGTCGTGCCGCGAACGTCAAGCCCGATAGCAACCCGGTCGCCGTACTCGGCAATGGCCGCGGCGGTCCAGTCCGGCTCCTCCAGCGCTGCCGTGCCGAGGTTGACTCGGCGGCAGCCGTTCGACAGCGCGGCTGCCAGGCTTTCGGCATCCCGGATCCCTCCTGACATCTCGACCTTGATGTCGAGGCGAGCGACAATGCCGGCGAGCAGCTCACGGTTGGAGCCGCGCCCGAAGGCAGCGTCCAGGTCGACGAGATGGATCCACTCAGCACCTTGTTCCTGCCATGCCTGGGCAGCCTGCCAGGGGTCGCCGAACTGGCCCCCGGTACCGGCGACCCCCTGGACGAGCTGGACCGCCTGTCCGCCGGAGATATCGACGGCTGGCAGAAGCTCAAGACGGTCTGCTGAGGTCACGATGGGTGAGATCCCTTGCTGTTGTTGATCATCGGCGGACGGCACAGCCTGGCGCAAAAGCTCCTCACAGCATTGCCACCCAGTTCTCCAGGAGGCCGGCCCCGGCGTCCCCGGACTTCTCCGGGTGGAACTGGGTGGCCACCAATGGCCCGTTCTCGACGGCCGCCACGAACGGGGACCCGTGCTCCGACCAAGTCACCTTGGGTGCCATCAACCCCATGCTCCCCTCGGGCTCGAGCTTCCAGCTCAGCGCCGCATAAGAGTGCACGAAGTAGAAGCGCTCATCTTCAACGCCGGCAAAGAGTCGCGATCCCTGTGCGCTTTTCACCGTCGACCAACCCATGTGTGGGACGACTGGAGCCACGAGCCGTTCCACACTGCCAGGCCACTGCCCCAGACCGACTTCCTGGCCATGGGCACTGAGCTCAGCCGACCCATCGAACATCACCTGCATCCCCACACAGATCCCCATGACGGGACGGCCACCGGAAAGCCGGACGTCGATCATGCGAGGCCCGTCCACGGCACGCAGCCCTCGCATACACGCGTGAAAGTTGCCAACCCCGGGCACGAAGAGCCCGTCAGCCTCCTGGACCAGGCGATGGTCCGAGCTCAGCTCGACGCTGGCGCCCACCCGCTCGAGCATGCGGACCGCCGAGCGGACATTGCCGCAACCATAGTCCAGCACCACCACACGGGCGACCATCTAGTCCTCCTCCAGCTCGGCCCGGTGCCGGGCCTCGTCGGTGACGATCCTCTCGAATCTGGCAACGTGCTGCTCGCCCGGCTCGACCACGCGAGAGCCCGGCACGGTGCACGGGTCCTGAGCTCCGTTGAGCAGCTCGGCGCCCGGCAAGGCCAGCAGATCCAGCAGGTCGTCGAGCAAACCTGGGGCGTCGCCGCCACCATCAACGAGAATGTCCCGGACCAGGCTGCGGGCACCCCGCTCCTGGGTTCCGGCAGCAGCAATCAGGTCAGCGGGTCGCCCGGCCACCAGTTGCTGAGGCTGCACCACGCCTTCCCCGGGAGACCACACGAACCATCTCCGCTTGGCGCGCCATCCGGAAACCTGAGCGCTGATCACCGCATTGGCGTCCACGGCAAACAGACCGATCGCAGAACGTAGACGGGACGGGACAGGGCGCCCGGCAAGCGTCTTCAGGGTGTCGTCGTAGGGCGGCAACGCCCGGGACGGCCCGGCCGGCAGAACGGCTGTCCAGCCCGGTAGCGGGACGACGTGCACAGGCATCAGACCGCGCTGCGCCCAGGACGCCACCGGGTCCGGGTCGCCTTGCAGAAGAAGCATCCCCCGCCCCTGCCAGGGCGGGCGCGCCAGCTCGGTCACGGGATCAGAGACTCCCCTTCGAGCTGGGGATGCCCTTGACCCGCGGGTCAAGGGCGACCGCGGCGCGCAGGGCCCGGGCGACGGCCTTGAACTGTGCCTCGACAATGTGGTGCGGGTCGCGGCCGGACAGCACACGCACATGCAGGGCGATGCCACCGTGGTAGGCGAAGCTCTGCAGCACGTGAGCGGTCAGCGACCCAACATAATTGCCACCGATCATGACGTAAGCCTGGGCCTCAGGCTCACCGGTGTGTGCGAAGTACGGACGGCCTGCCACGTCAACCACCGCATGAACCAGCGCCTCGTCCAGAGGGACGGTGGCATCGCCGAAGCGCGAGATGCCGTGCTTGTCGCCTAGAGCCTGCTTGAACGCGTCACCGAGCACGATCGCAACATCCTCCACGGTGTGGTGCGCATCGACGTCTACATCCCCCGTAGCCTCGACCCGCAGGTCGATTAGGGAGTGCTTGGCCAAAGCGGTGAGCATGTGATCGTAGAAACGCACTCCGGTGCTGATCTGGGAGTTTCCAGACCCGTCGAGATTGATCTTGACCTCGACGGTGCTCTCGTGGGTCGAGCGTCTGACGTGGGCGGTGCGTGGCTGCCCATGGGTTTCGTGCTGATCCCGATTCGCTGCCTGTTCGGTCATGATGACTGCTCCTGGCGGTGGGTCGGGGCGAGGCTGCGCATCGCTTCCAGGAATGCCCCAGTCTCCTGCGGAGTGCCCGCGGTGACACGCAGATGGTGGGCCAGCCCGACGTCGCGAATCAGGATGCCACGATCCAGCAGCGCCTGCCAGGTGGCGCGCTCGTTTGCAAGGCCGCCGAAGAGCACGAAGTTGGCGTCACTGGCAACCGGGGCCAGGCCCATCTGGCCCAGATCGGCCACGATCCGGTCACGTTGAGTCTTGATGGCCTCGACGGTCGCCAGAAGGCTGTCCACATGCTCAAGGGCCGCACAGGCAACCGCCTGCGTCGTGGCCGAGAGGTGATACGGCAGGCGGACCAGCCGCAGCGCCTGCGTGAGCTCAACATCGGCCGCCAGGTAGCCCAGCCGGCCCCCTGCCAGCGCGAACGCCTTGCTCATCGTCCGGGTCACCACCAGCCGGCCCCGGCCCTCGAGCAGGGTCAGCGCACTGGGCGTGCCAGGGCGGGCGAACTCGGCATACGCCTCGTCCACCACCACGATCGCCCGAGGCGCGGCCGAATAGATCGCCTCGACAACGTCCAGCCCCATGGACGTGCCTGTCGGGTTGTTCGGCGAGCAGAGAAAGACCATGTCCGGCTCGTGCGCCCTGACCTGCGCCACGGCCGACCCAACATCCAGGTCGAAGTCGCCTGCCCCCATGACCCCGCGAAGGCCATCGACCCATCGGGTCCCCGCCGTCCTGGTGATGATCGGGTGCATCGAGTAGGCCGGCGTGAAGCCGAGCGCCACCCTGTCGGGGCCACCGAATGCCTGAAGGAGGTGCAGCAGCACCTCGTTGGAGCCGTTGCCCGCCCACATCTGCGCGGGGTTGAGGGAAACACCGGTGGTACTGGTCAGGTAGGNGGCCAGGTCCTTGCGCAATCGGACGAACTCACGATCCGGGTAGCGGTTCAGACCTGGTACCACCTGCGCCACGGCCGAGACGATCGCCTCGACGACGTCCTGCGGGACCGCGTAAGAGTTCTCGTTGGTGTTCAGGGCTACTGCCACGTCCAGCTGAGGCGCACCGTAAGGAGTCTGTCCGCGCAGATCAGAGCGCAGCAGATCACTGGGCGAGATGCTCACGTCCTGCCCACGTCCCCCAGGCGCGGTGCATCACTGAACCGTGCTTGCACGGCCTCGCCGTGGGCAGGAAGATCCTCGGCTCCGGCNAGCGTCACCACATGGTGGGCGACTTCGCGTAGAGCAGCCTCGGTGTAATCCACAACGTGCACGCCGCGCAGGAATGACTGAACCGAAAGCCCGCTGCTGTGACAGGCGCATCCTCCCGTGGGCAGCACGTGGTTGGAGCCGGCGCAGTAGTCGCCGAGGCTCACCGGCGTGAAGGCTCCCACGAAGATCGCCCCGGCGTTACGGATCCGAAGAGCCACGCCGCGAGCATCGCGGGTCTGAATCTCGAGGTGCTCGGGCGCATAGGCGTTGACCACCGTGATGCCGGCCTCGAGGTCGTCGACCAAGACCACGCCAGACTGCCGGCCGGCTAGCGCGGCACCGACCCGCTCACTGTGTTTGGTCGCGGCGACCCTGCCCACCAACGCTGCCTCCACGCGCACGGCAAGGTCTTCGCTATCGGTCACCAGCACCGATGCCGCGAGGGTGTCGTGCTCAGCCTGACTGATCAGGTCGGCGGCGACGTGCTCAGGATCGGCGCTGTCGTCGGCCAGCACCGCGATCTCGGTTGGCCCAGCCTCGGCGTCGATGCCGATCACACCCTTCAGCAGGCGCTTGGCGGCCGCAACGTAGATATTTCCCGGGCCGGTGACCAGGGTGACCGGCTCACAGACCACTGCTCCGGTGTTGGCACTGCCGTCGATGCCGGATTCCCGTGCCCCGAAGGCAAACATGGCGATCGCCTGAGCCCCGCCAACGGCGTACACCTCGTCGATGCCCAGAAGCTCGCATGCAGCCAGGATGGTCGGGGCAGGGTAACCGGCGAACTCCGTAATGTTGTCTCGTTGCGGCGGGCTGGTGACCGCAACCGATGCCACGCCCGCGATCTGGGCCGGGACGACGTTCATCACGACGCTACTGGGGTAGACCGCGACCCCGCCGGGAACGTAAAGACCGACCCTGTCCACGGGCAACCATCGCTCGAGAACGGTTCCACCGGGCGCCACCTCAGTGGTCGTGTCGGTGCGACGCTGGTCCTGGTGGACGATACGCACTCGACGAATGGTCTCCTCCAAGGCGGTCCGCACCTGCGGGTCGAGCCCTTCCAACGCCATCTTCAGGACCTCTGCCGGCACCCGCAGCCGGGCCGGCCGGACACCGTCGAACCGCTCGCCCAGGTCCCGCAAGGCTTCGGCTCCACGTTGCCGCACGTCGTCGCAGATCGGTCGGACCGCAGACATCGCCGCNTCGACGTCGAAGTCGGCACGGGGCAGCNCCGTGCCGAGGGAGGGAGCATCGAGCACACGACCACGTAGGTCGATCCGGGATATCACGCTCTCAGTTTAGGGCGATTCGTGCGTGGATCCGACAGCTGTCCAGCCTCCGGCGGATAATGCGATCCGTGATCCCCACACTCACCCCACCAACCGCGGCGCTGGTCAGCGTGCAAGGCGTGAGCGGACTGGTTCGCCTGGCACTGGTCGTGGTCTTATGCGCAGGTCTCGCCGCGTCCATCAACCGCTGGGGACACCTCGGTCACGGACGCGACGACGTGTCCGCCTCCCTACGAGCAAGCCTTCAGCTCGGCCTCGTCGGNCTGCTGATCCTGGCCGTGCTCAGATCGTGGTGGCTGACTCTGGGGTTCATCGCCTTGATGNTGTCGGTGGCCTCAGTCACCGCAGGAAGGCGGCTGACCCCGAAGGGTCGGTGGTGGTGGGGCTTTGCGCCGGTCGTCGCCGGGGCCGTCCCGGTTGCCGGCGGCCTGATGTTGAGCGGCCTGATCCCGCGCCAGACCATCGCCGTCGTGCCCATCGTCGGCATCCTGATCGGCGGGGCCATGACGGCCACGACCCTGGCCGGCAAACGCGCCCTGGACGCACTTCGAACTCGCCACGGCGAGTATGAGGCAGCGCTCTCGATCGGCCTCGTGCCCCGCGACTCGGCACTGCTCATCGCCCGTGATGACGCCTCGCTGGCTCTGGTGCCGGGTCTGGACCAGACCCGGACCGTGGGGCTGGTAACCCTTCCCGGCGCTTTCGTCGGCATGCTCCTGGGCGGNGCCTCACCGCTNCAGGCCGCGGCCGTTCAGCTGGTGGTGCTGGTGGCACTGTTGCTGGTCCAGGCCATCGCCGTTCTGGTTACCGTCGAGCTGGTCGCCCGCGGATACTTCTCGTCAGCCAGGTGATCACTCCTGGCGACTGCGGTCTCACCAGAGACTACTCAGCTCTTCACGTAGGCAAGCTGCTTCACCACGAGCCAGCCGGGGAACAGTACGACGTCGACTCCCCGAACGCAGGCCTCGAATCCGTCGTCGGTAGTCACGGCAGGAGTCATCGGAAGGCGGCCTCGGTCCTCCGGGACGAATACGTCCTTATCGACACATTTCGGATCTCTCGCGTGCCGAACAACTGGTCCCAGGCCGCTCGCACGGCGCCTTGGCCAGGCATAGCGCTACCGTCCGGTCCTGGAGCCGCTAACGCCGCCGAAAAGTTGGTCAGAGCTGAGTGGTGGGACCCCATTTCGAGACCCGGCCAAAAGCTGCCAGGAGCTCCGAAGCCGGGTCGCTAGAACCAGAAGCGCGCGGGCCGACAGCACCGGCGCTGCGGTACATCGCCTCTCGTTGGGAGAACCAGGCTCCCACCTCAGCCACAAGCTCAGGATCCATCGAGGCGTCCCCACCAGTTGCCACACCAAGGTCCCAGCCATGGATCAGGTGGTCGGCGCTGAGTTGACGGACGTACTCCCCCATGTCCTCCTCGCCGTAGGACAGATGAACTCGCCCGCCAGCAGGGACAACCGCCTCGACAATGGCCACGGCGTCGTCCGCCGCCATCCGCGCCCTGCCCTGCGAGTCTGCACCAAGCACGTCGCCGTCGAACTGGCTGCCAACTTCCTGGATAGTCTTGCCGCCCAACAGGGGCACCGCCCACAGCTCCTCAGCGACCACGTGGTTCACCAGCTCGCGCACCGACCACTGCCCGCAAGGCGTCGGGTCCCCCCACTGGTTGTTCCTGACCTCCGCCACACGAGCTGCCCAGTGCTGCACGGCACGCCGGTGCAATGTCACGAGCTCCATGTCTCCTCCATCCGATCCTCGATTCGTCCAGAATGCTGAGTGGTCAAGGTGGCGTCAAGGAAAATGTCCCGGACCTCTGCCGTGCGGATCCGCAAGCTGGACATGACCGGCGATGATCAGCTCCCTGACGCGCCGGCAGCCGGCGCCAGCCCGTGAGTTGGGACGAACGGCCTCACGCCAATGACCTCAGTCATCAGATGGACGTGGGGTCCGCGTCTCGACCACCGATGTCCGAGTGCAGCGCGAGCTCAAGCCCGGATTCAGACACAGCTCCGCTAGGCACATCAGTCGGTGAACAGCTCCTGATCGGCCCAGGTTTGGTCTTTGCGGGTACGTCTGGAGGGCGTGCGTGGCCGGGGCGCTTCAAGCACAGCCCACCGGAGCCTGCCTCCGTCGGCGGCAGGCAGAACTCCGAACGCACGCGTGAGGCGCGCGACCCCCGCCCATCCTGGCTCGTGCAGATCAAAAGCTGACACAGACTGAAACCGCAGAGTGGGACCGTGGTCTCGAACTGCCCGGCGCAGGGCCCCGAGATTCCAGACAACAGACAGGTCGATGTTGGTGACGGGGTGCACCGGTACATTGGCCACGAGCTCGCCGACTACCACGCTTGCGAAGGGGATAACCCGCCCCAACCGCCAGTCCAGCAGGGTGCGTGCAACGAAGTCCCGTGAGGCGCGAGGTGCGGTTGGGTGCGAGGTGAGCCTCAACCGCGCAACCGCCAGGGCGGTCGCCACCAGCACCTCGGACACCGCAGAGAACAACGACGCGGTCACGATGAGGTGACCACCCAAGGGGTGGGCTCGCAGTGCCTCGCGAACTGGAGGGTCAGGGCAGGCTACGGCCACGGAATCCCTGGCCAGTCTCGGACATGGCGCCCTGCCGTCGCGAGCACCTCGACCACCTAGGGTGGGCACCCTCGAGCACGTTCGACAGTCGCAAACCACCCCACGAGGTCCGTCGGCCAGAGCCAGCTGGATCGCCCGGTCGAGATCCTCAACCNCATCACCGAGCCGGCCGCCGACATCAACGACCACCACCTCACGAATGGCCCGTGCCCTGGCGCGAACCTTCCCCTCCGTGGNCTGACGGTTAACTGGCTTCGCCGGCGGGTCGGCGGGCCAGNCATGGGCCAGCCGACGGGGAGGGGCATGCACGTTGCTCGGGGGCTCGACCATGGCAAACCTGTTTCGGTAGTCCGGAATTGAGGACACGGCCACCGAGTTTCGAGAGCAGCACAAGCAAAAGTCCCAGCACCGGGGTGCTGGGTAACGAGATTTCAGACGTTACACCTCAGACATTGCCGAACCCAGAGGTCGAGTTGGGTGACCGCCCAGATCAGACGTGAAGCCCCACTGCCACGATCGCCTCGGNGACCGTCCGCAGGCAAGCGTTGTTATTGCGGGCGTGCCCTCGCATGAGCTGATAGGCCTGATCAATGGTGACGGANTTCTGCTGGGCCGTGATTCCCTTCGCCTGCTCAATGACCACCCGCGACTCCAGCGCATGTTGAAGCTGCTCGCTCAGCTGCTCCTGCTGGCGGAGCTTGGAGGCNTTGACGACATAGCTGGTCGCCACNTCGGCCAGCACGCCGGCTACGGCAATATCCTCGTCGGACCACTCTCGGGGTCCGGCGGCATAGAGGTTGAGCGCCCCGATGATCTGATCGGCCAGGCGCATGGGAATCCCGGCCACGCCGGCCACGTCCAGCCGGGCAGCCGTGGCCGAGAACTCCGGCCATCGACTGGACTCCCTGCGCACGTCGGTCACCCGGACCACCTCACCGGTGTCGTAGGCATCCCGGCAGGGGCCCGCCTGTTGCTCCTCCTGATTACGCTCCAGCTCCCCGGAAGCCTGGCTCACCGCCGTTACGAACGCAGCCGCCCCTCTTCGGCCATGGTGACCCCACTGCCGGTCAAGGCCAATACTCCGGTGACGCTCTCGGTCAGTTCGCCAAGGGCTGCCTCGAGGTCGTAACGCGCCGGCAGAACCACGGCGAATCGTGACAGCGTCTGGAGAAAGAGCGTCTGGTCGTACATCTGGGCGTCCTTCGGTTGGCGCCACCGGCTCGACGGCTCACCGCTGCGCGGGACCGAAACCATAAGAATCGTGTGTCACCGCTCGGGCGCCACATGCTTACCTGGAGTATACGTCGCAAGAAAAATCCTTCGGCGGCTTGGGCTAAGCAGTCCTGCGGGTGGGCCATAGGACGGTTTGCCCGCCCCCAGNGACTCCCACCGCTAGCTGACACCCACCTGATCCATCAAGAATGCAAGTTCCCAGGCGTACTGTCGCCAGGCGTCATATCGGCCACTCTTGCCGCCATGACCTGCGACCATCTCGATCTTGAAAAGGATTGGTCGTTGCACCGGATCGCTGGTCACGGTCTCACGGAGGCGGGCCACCCACTTGGCGGGCTCAACGAAGTAGACCCGGGTGTCATTCAGGCTCGTCGTGGCCAAGATGGCCGGATAGTCCGCAGCCGCAACGTTCTCGTACGGCGTATAGCTCTTCATGTAGCGGTAGACATCTTCGTGGTGCAGGGGATCACCCCACTCCTCCCACTCAGGAACAGTCAACGGCAGTGACGGGTCCAGGATCGTGGTGAGCGCGTCCACGAAGGGAACCGCGGCGTGAATCGCCCTGAACCGTCCGGGAGCGAGGTTGGCGACCGCACCCATGAGCAGGCCCCCAGCCGAACCACCTTCCGCCACCAGGCGATCCGGCGCCACCCATCCCGAGCTCACCAGATGGTCCGCACATGCCAGGAAGTCAGTGAACGTGTTGGTCTTGTGCTCCATCTTGCCGCTGTCATACCACAGCCGCCCCATCTCCCCGCCCCCGCGAACATGGGCGATGGCGTAGACGAACCCCCGATCCAGCAGGCAAAGACGGGCCACCGAGAAGTACGGGTCGATACAGATCTCATAGGCGCCGTAGCCATAAAGCAGCCCCGGAGCCGTGCCGTCGGCGGTCACGTCGCGCCGATGGACCAGCGAGATCGGCACCAGCGTCCCATCTGGGGCGGTCGCCCACTCACGCCGCTGCTCGTAGTTGGCGGGATCATAGCCACCGAGTACCGGCTGGGCCTTGAGGAGGGTGTATTCGTGGGTCACCAGGTCGTAGTCAGAGATGGTCTTGGGAGTGACCAGTGACTCGAACACGACCTGCAAGGCGGAGGTCTCATACTCCGGGTTGTTGCCGGTGCCAACCGAGTACAGCGGCTCGTCAAAGACAAGATCATCGGGGACACCGAAACCCGATGGTGCAGAGGGGTCCCGGGGCATCACTCGCAGTGCTGTCAGCCCATCGCGACGCAGCGAGACCACCGCGTGGCCGGCGAAGGCCTCGACACCGATCAGGCGCTCGCCTGCCACGGTCTCAGCCAACGGCGTCCACTGCCGGTGGCTGGTCGCATCCAGCGGAGCCTGAGCCAGCTCGAAGTCAGGGTGGTTCGCGTTGTGCACGATAAGCAGACAATCCCCCGCCGGCTCGATGTCGTACTCAACCCCGTGCCGACGTGGCGCCACCACCCTTGGCACTCCCAGGGGCGCCGCTGCGTCCAGGAGCAATACTTCAGAGGTCAGCTTGGAACCGACCTGGATGATCACCAAGGTGTCGTCGCGCGAGGACCCGATCCCCATCCAGAACCGCTCATCGGACTCCTCAAAGACCAGGACGTCCTCGCCGCTTTCAGAGCCGACCCGGTGCCGCCACACCTGGTGGGGACGCCACGACTCATCCATCCTCGTGTAGAACAAGTACTGCCCGTCCAGCGACCACACCGCGCCGTACCCGATCCCCGTAACCGCCTCGTCGATCAAGGCGCCGGTGTCGATGTCCCTGACTCTCAGCGCGAATCGCTCGTCGCCCTCGAAGTCCACGGCATAGGCGATCCGACGCCCGTCCGTGCTCACCTCGAAGGCCCCCAGCGAGAAGAACTCATGGCCCCGCGCCTCAAGGTTGCCGTCGAGCAACAGCTGCTCACCCTCGGGAGTGACCCCGGGCTCGAGCTGGGGCCTTCCCCGGCCCACAACCTTGCGTACCCGGCACTGGGCGGGGTACTGCTTGCCCTCGAACGTGCGGGAGTAGTACCACCAGCCGCGGTACGCCTCGGGCACCGACAGGTCAGTCTCCTGCGTTCGGGACTTGATCTCGTCGAAGATACGCGCTCGCAGCGGCTGCAGCTGACTGGTCATCGCCTCCGCGTAGGCGTTCTCGTCCTGAAGGTGGGCAATGACCTCGGGACTGTCCTTGTCCCGTAACCACTCGAACGGGTCGGCGACCCGGTCGCCATGGTGCACGCGTTCGTGCTCGACGTGCTTGGTGACGACAGGCTTGGCGGTGTTCACATCGGAACGGTAGCCGACAACCCGTTGACGCGCCGAGCACCCCACCGAGGCAGCCCTGGAGGTAGCACCCGCGGCCGCCAAGATGCTCAGGTCAGGCAGGCCGGTCCCAGAAGGGCCTTGAGGTCGCCAAAGAGGTCCGGAGATGCGGTGACCCGCAGCGAGTCGTCCAGTCGCATGAGCACCGATCGCCCGGGCTGAGTGAGCTTGAGATGGACCTCGGTGACACCCGGGTGCTCACCAAGGACCCTCTTGATCCGCTCCGCCACACCGTTTGTTGCCCTGGCCAGCGGCAGGGTCACCACCACGGGACCTCGCGGACCGTCCTTGATGTCGGGCAGGGTGAGTTCCTGGGCGAAGATCGTCGGTGTCTCATCGCGGCGGTTAAGTCGCCCGCGCACGACACAGACGACGTCATGGCCGAGCATGGTCGAGACAGTCATGTAGGCCGACGGGAAGAAGAGGCACTCGATCGCGCCATCGAGGTCTTCCACCGTGGCGATGGCCCAGAGATCCCCCTTCTTCGTACGCTTGATCTGCAGCCCCGTGATCAGCCCGGCGATGGTGACGTTTGCCCCATCGGCTTTGCTGTCGTCGCCGGTCAGAGCGGCGATGGAGGTGTCTGCGTGCTGGGCAAGGATGTGCTCGATACCGAACAGCGGGTGGTCTGACACGTAGAGGCCGAGCATCTCGCGTTCGAAAGCCAGCAGAGTCGCTTTGTCCCACTCGATTGTCGGGATCGGGGGCATGGCCAGCAGGGACGTCCTGGTGCCTCCAGCGACGTCAGCCCCGTTCTCGTCCTCTCCGAAGCTGAAGCCCCCAAAGAGCGAGTCCTGACCGATCGCCTCCTGTCTTTTCTCGTCGGCCAGCGCGTCAATGTAGGCCTCGTGGACCCGAACCAGGCCCTGACGAGTGTGCTGCAAGGAGTCGAAGGAGCCGCCCTTGATCAACGACTCGACCGTGCGCTTGTTGCACACCACCGCCGGCGACTTGCGCAAGAAGTCCTCGAACGAGACGAAACGCCCCTTGTCCTGACGCGCGGCCACGATCGCCTCAACAACGTTGTGGCCGACATTGCGGATGGCCGCCAGGCCGAAGCGGATGTCGGTGCCGACCGCAGTGAAGTTGGCCGAGCTCTCGTTGACGTCCGGTGGCAGGACCTTGATGCCCATCCGCCGGCACTCGTTCAGATAGAGCGCCGACTTGTCCTTGTCGTCGCGCACGCTGGTCAGCACGGCAGNCATGTACTCGGCTGGATAGTTGGCCTTCAGGTACGCGGTCCAGTACGAGACCATGCCATAAGCGGCGCTGTGCGCCTTGTTGAAGGCATAGTCCGAGAAGGGGACCAGGACGTCCCATAGTGCTTTGATGGCGGCAGGGCTGAAGCCATTGGCCACCATCCCCGCCTCGAAGCCGAGGTATTCGGCGTCCAGCACCGAACGCTTCTTCTTACCCATGGCGCGACGCAGCAGGTCGGCCTTGCCCAGCGTGTAGCCCGCCAGCTTCTGGGCAATCTCCATCACCTGCTCCTGATAGACGATCAGGCCGTAGGTGGTGCCCAGCAGCGGCTCCAGCGCGTGGGCGAGCTCAGCGTGCGGATACGAGATCTCCTGCAGATGGTTCTTGCGCAGGGCGTAGTTGGTGTGCGAGTTGGCGCCCATCGGGCCGGGGCGGTACAGCGCACCGACCGCCGAGATGTCCTCGAAGTTGTCGGGTTTCATCAGCCGCAACAACGCACGCATCGGGCCGCCATCGAATTGGAATACCCCCAGTGTGTCGCCCCGGCCGAGCAGCTCATAGGTGACCGGATCGTCCAAGGTCTTGCTCAGCGCGTCGAGGTCGATCTCCTCACCACGGTTGCTTCGCACGTTGATCAACGCGTCATCCAGGATGGTCAGGTTGCGCAGCCCGAGGAAGTCCATCTTGACCAGCCCGAGTGCCTCACAGCTCGGGTAGTCGAACTGGGTGATGATCTGGCCGTCCTGCTCGCGGCGCATGATCGGGATCAGGTCNAGCAGCGGCTCGCTGGACATGATGACGCCCGCTGCATGNACGCCCCANTGGCGCTTCAGGCCCTCAAGACCCAACGCCGTCTTGACGACCTCCTGGGCCTGAGGGTCCTCGTCGTGGACCTGACGGAACGCCGCGGCCTCGACGTAGCGCTTGTGCTTGGGGTCGAAGATCCCCGAGAGCGGCACGTCCTTGCCCATGATGGCCGGCGGCATCGCCTTCGTGAGCTTCTCACCCATCGCGAACGGGAAGCCCATCACCCGCGAGGCGTCCTTGACCGCTTGCTTGGCCTTGATGGTGCCGTAGGTGACGATCTGGGCGACGCGCTCCTCGCCGTACTTCTTGGTGACGTAGTGGATCACCTCACCGCGACGTCGCTCGTCGAAGTCGATGTCGAAGTCGGGCAGCGAGGCGCGCTCGGGGTTGAGGAACCGCTCGAAGATCAGCCCGTGCTTCAACGGGTCGAGGTCGGTGATCTCCATGACATAGGCGCACATCGAACCTGCCCCTGACCCACGCCCGGGACCAACCCGGATGCCGTTCCGCTTGGACCAGCCAATGAAGTCGGCAACAACCAGGAAGTAGCCCGGGTAACCCTTGGAGACGATCACCTCGGTCTCGTAGGCCGCCTGCTTGCGGACTGCGTCCGGAACTCCGGCCGGGTAGCGCACGTGCAGCCCGCGCTCCACCTCCTTGACGAACCAGGAGGTTTCGTCCTCGCCCTCGGGGCACGGGAAGCGAGGCATGTAGGCGCCCTCGCGCTCGGTGAACTTCACGTCACAGCGCTGTGCGATCAGCAGCGTGTTGTCACAAGCCTCGGGCAGCTCGCGCCAGAGGTGACGCATCTGCTCTGGGCTCTTGAGATAGAACTCATCGGCGTCGAACTTGAACCGGTTGGGGTCCATCAGGGTCGATCCGGACTGGACGCAGAGCAGCGCCGCGTGGGCCTTGGCGTCCTCGGCTTTGGTGTAGTGCAGGTCGTTGGTCGCCAGCAGCGGCAGGCCGAGGTCCTTAGACAGGCGCAGCAGGTCCTTCATGGTCCGGCGCTCGATGTCGATGCCGTGGTCCATGACCTCGCAGTAGTAGTTCTCGGCACCGAAGATGTCACGGAGCTCCGCGGCCGCGGTGACCGCCTCGCGGTACTGGCCCTGACGCAGTCGGGTCTGAATCTCGCCGCCGGCACAACCCGTGGTGCCGATAAGACCCTCACCGTAGGTCGCCAGCAGCTCACGGTCGATGCGCGGCTTGAAGTAGTACCCCTCCATCGAGGCCAACGAGCTCATCCGGAAGATGTTGTGCATCCCCCCGGTGGTGCGCGCCAGCAGTGTCATATGGGTGTAGGCACCTGAACCTGAGACGTCGTCGCGCCCACCGTCACCGAACTTGACCCGGGTCTTGTCCGTGCGGTGGGTGCCCGGCGTGAGGTACGCCTCGAGGCCGATGATCGGCTTGATGCCGTGGCGTTTGGCCTTGGACCAGAACTCGTAGGCGCCGAAGATATAGCCGTGGTCCGTCGTGGCCAGGGCAGGCATGCCCATCTGCGAGGCGGTCTCGAACAGCTCGTCGATCCGGGCAGCACCATCGAGCATGGAGTACTCGGTGTGCACGTGCAGGTGCACGAAACTCTTGTCGGGTGAACCCGCTGCGGAGGTGGACATCTGAGACATTGGCTCAGAGTCTATGCCGCAAAGTGGGACTGTCTGGGTATGGCGTGCCGTCGCGGCACAATCACTGGTGACGGCGGTCGCACTACCCCCTTACGCGGTCAAGCGCAGTCTGAAGATCCAGCGGGTAGGGACTGGCGAACTCGACCCTTTCGCCTCCGCTGGGGTGCTGAAACCCGAGCCCGACCGCATGCAGCCACTGGCGCTGCAGGCCCAGCCTCTTGGCCAGCACAGGGTCGGCGCCGTAGGTCAGGTCGCCGACACAGGGATGACGCAACGCGGAGAAGTGCACCCGGATCTGGTGGGTACGCCCGGTCTCCAGGTGGACGGCCACCAGCGAAGCTGACCGGAACGCCTCAATGACCTCATAGTGAGTAATGCTGACCTTGCCACTGGCAATCACTGCGAACTTGTAGTCGTGGTGGGGATGGCGGCCGATCGGAGCATCGATCGTCCCGTTCAGCGGGTCGGGCAGTCCCTGCACCAGCGTGTGGTAGGTCTTGTCGACCGTCCGCTCCTTGAACGCCCGTTTGAGCACGGTGTAGGCGTGCTCACTCTTGGCCACGACCATCAGACCACTGGTTCCCACGTCGAGACGATGCACGACACCGCGGCGTTCCTCCGCGCCCGATGTGGAGACGCGGTAGCCGGCTGCAGCCAGTCCGCCGATCACGGTCGGGCCCGTCCAACCAACACTGGGATGGGCGGCAACGCCGACGGGCTTGTCGACGACCACCAGGTCATCATCGTCGTAAATCACAGCCATCCCTGGGACGGGTTCTGCGATCACCGCCAGCCCGGCCGAGACGGGCGGGTCAGGCAGCGAAACCTCAAGCCAGGCTCCCGCGCACACCCGATCAGACTTACCCACGGTGCGCCGGTCCACGGTGACTGCGCCTGCGGCTGCCAGATCGGCCGCCTTAGTTCGGGACAAACCAAACAGACGGGCCAGAGCTGAGTCGACGCGCTCTCCTTCGAGACCGTCCGGCACCGGCAACGACCGGACGTCAGACATCGTGATCTACTTCTGCCGAATGCTTGGGGGTGCCGCCGGAAGCGTGGGTTCCGTCGATGCTGACGCCGCGGAAGGCCAGCACCGCGATAAGGGCCGCGGCGGTGACGATGGCCGAGTCGGCGAGGTTGAAGATGGGATAGTGCGGAAGCTGCACAAAGTCAACGACCTCCCCACGTCCGGGCCCGGGAGCCCTGAACATCCGGTCGGTCAGGTTCCCCAGGGATCCTGCGAGCAGAAGCCCCAGCGCCAGCGCCCAGCCTCGACTGCCCAGGCGTCGGGCGGTGATCACCACGAACACGACGACGGAGCAGGCGATCGCCGTCAGAACCCAGGTTGCTCCGGTACCGATGGAGAAGGCAGCGCCAGAGTTGCGGGTCAGGTTCAGCTGCAGGAGCGAGCCGATAAGCCTGCGCGGCTGATCTGGCTGAAGGTTGGCTGCGGCCCAAGCCTTGGTCAGCTGGTCGGCGACATAGACCGGCACGGCGACGATCACCACGGCAAGGTAAAGCAGCCGTCGTGGTGTCGTTTGCGCTGTCGTGTTCTCGTTTGTGCCCGGTGAAGTGATTAGCGGCGCTCCTGCTTGGATTTGCATGACATGCATAGCGTCGCACGAGGGAAGGCCAGGAGACGATTCTTGCCTATCGGGTTGCCGCATGACTCGCAGATGCCATAGCTGTCGTCCAGTAGCCGCGCAAGCGCCCGGGTGCTTTGTTCGAACACCTCACGGGCGTTGTTGGCCAGCGAGATCTCCTGCTCGCGCTCGAAGGTCGCGGTGCCCGCGTCGGCCGGGTCGTCTCCGGCCCCATCCCCAACGTCGCGCATGAGGCCGGCAAGATCGAGCTCGGCGACCGAGATCTCCTTCTGCAGGCGGGCGATATCGGACTCCAGCTCAGCGTGCACTGTCGAGAGTTCTTTGACCGTCCACGGTTTCTCGTTCTCAAGAACCCGCAACCGCTGCGGCAGGGTGCTTGCCCTGGTGGGGAGATCGACACCAGAGCGCCGAGCCGCGGCGTTCTTGGTCGCCGCCGTCCCAGCGGTCGTCGTCTTGGTCGGTCTCGTCTTGGCCGCGGTCTTTGCGGCGGTCACCGTGGTGGACCTTGACTTCGCCACCGTCGTCGCACTTGCCTTTGTCATGGCTTTGGCGGCCTTCGCGGTCTTGGCCCGGGTCTTCGTCGTTACCTTCATCTCACTTGCCTTCGTCGTGGTCTTCGCCGTCATCCTGGTCGCCGTTGCCGTCGTCGAAGCGGCCTTGGTCGGCCCAGCCTTCTTCGGCTGCACAGCCTTCTTGGCAGCAGAGGTAGCCTTCTTCACAGCCATGCCGGGCCCTTTCGAAATCGCACTTCGCCATCCCCACGAAACACCTAGACGTGTGCGTGAGGATAAGGCCATCGGCCGCAGTTCTCAATGGGGAAACGCCGCCGCCGCCCCGGTTAGTCCACAGCCGGCCCACGAGTCGGTCGCCGGTCAGGCAGGAAACTGAAGCGAGGCGCCGACCGTGGTGGTCTGTGGCCCGCCCGCTCATCTGCCGGCCGATCAAGCCGGCCTGCCGATGATCAGCCCTGCTTGCCGTCACTGTTGCCAGCGCCGCCGTCAGCGCCCGCCTGCTCCAGCTCGCGCAGCTGACTTTCCAGGTGAGACTTTAGGCGTGCGCGATAGTCACGCTCGAACGTTCTGAGCTCGTCGATCTTCTGCTGCAGCAAGCTGCGCTCGTGACCGAGCGTCTGAAGGACCTCGGCCCTCTTCTGCTGCGCCTCGGCGACCATCCCGGCGGCCCTCTCGCGCGCCTCGGTGATCATCTGCTCGTGTCGCCCTGTGGCCTCGGCAATGAGAGCATCGTGCTTGGCCTGGGAAGCGTACCGAAGCTGTTCCTGCTTCGCGGTGGCCTCACCAATGACCTGGTCATGGCGCAGCTGCCCCTCGCCAATGAGACGTTCACGAGTCTTCTGACCCTCGTCCACGTACTCCGCGTGCAGCTTCTCGGCAAGAGCAAGCACCCCAGCCGCCGAGCCCATGCCCGTCATTGCCGCGCCGCTGACCTCGGCGGGGCTCCGCCCATTGTCCTTGGCGGCCACAGGGGCCGAGGACGCGGACCGTGCGACGTCGTTCGCAGCCTCCTCGGCTTCCTTCTGGCGCTGAGCCGCTAGCCCCTCGGCCCGGTCAGCATCGGCGTTTGCCTTAGCAATACGAAGGCCGGAGTCCTTCTCTGCTCTCAGACGCTCAGCGGCCTGTGATTCTGCCTGCTCAGCGTCAGCGTTCGCCTTAGCGATGCGAGCGGCTGACTCTCTCTCCGCCTGCTCTGCGGAGGCCCTGGCGGCCGCGATCTTGTCCTTGGCACCGGAGGGAATTACGCCCTTGTCTTCCATGCAGTTCTTGAGCTGCTGGGTCAGATCTTCGTTCTCGCTGGTCAGCCGACGCAACTCGACAACGATCTCGTCCAGGAAGTCGTCGACCTCATGTTCATCGTAGCCACGACGGAACTGAGTCGCGGTGAAATTCTTGTTGAGGACATCCTCGGGCATGAACGCCATGTAGTCACCTCGGTCGATTCGTTCGGGGGGCCGCAC
>JGI24140J50213_10000340_pt1 | contig 22042 bp, 26 predicted proteins | sample BarGraIncu00222A_FD_50213 | JGI IMG/M metagenome (IMG submission 50213)
TCCGTACCGGACCAAGCATTCGTTATATCAGAACCTCGTGCAGCGAATCGTAGTTCTCAAGGACCCTGCCTGCACCCTTGGCGACACACAGCAACGGATCCTCTGCGATACTGACAAGAATACCCGTACGCGTGGAGATGAACTTGTCAAAGCCCAAGATAAGCGCGCCACCACCCGAAAGCATGATGCCGCTGTCGATGATGTCCGCCGAGAGTTCGGGCGGGGTCAGCTCGAGTGCCGACTTGATCGTCGCGAGAATCTGTTCCAAAGGTTCCTTGAGTGCGTCGCGAATCTCCTCGCTCGTGACCTCGACCGATTTTGGCAGGCCGTTGATCAGGTCTCTGCCCCGTACTTCATAGGTCTTCTCGCTTTCGAGCGGGTACGCGGAGCCAATGGCGAGTTTGACTTCCTCTGCTGTCACATCCCCGATGAGCAGGTTGTAGCGGCGGCGGATATGCGTTGCTATGGCTTCTGTCATCTCGTCGCCCGCAATACGCAATGACCGCGATGTGACGATACCCTTCATCGAGATGACCGCGACCTCGGCCGTACCGCCGCCAACATCGACGATCATTACTCCGCGAGCTTCAGCGACGGGGAGGTCAGCGCCAATGGCGGCTGCCATGGGTTCCTGGATAAGCTTTGCCTCTCGCGCGCCGGCGTTGAGAGCCGCGTCGATGACGGCCTTCATCTCAACCTGGGTGATGCCGGACGGGATTCCGACAAGTACGCGTGGACGGGCAAAGAGACCTGTTCCAGAGGCTTTTCGGATGAAGTATTCAAGAAGCTTCTCGGTTACCGTGAAGTCTGCTATGACACCGTCCCTCAGGGGGCGTGTCACGGTAATCGACTGGGGCGTACGCCCTGCCATCTTCTTGGCGTCGTTGCCAACGGCAAGCACAGTACCGGTTTTGGCATCGGTCGCCACGATAGTAGGCTCGCGGATGACGACACCCTTGTTCTTGACATATACAACTGTGTTCGCAGTGCCAAGGTCTATTGCCAGGTCTCTTGAGAAAAATGCCACGACTTACCTCCTCATATCAACATGCAACTCAGTACAGAGCGCATAGAAATCACTCATCGTGAAACCGATGATCGTGTCCATCGGCCCGTCAGTTCGTTCGATGAAACTTGCTGCCAGTCCCTGAACGGCATACGCCCCAGCTTTGTCCCGATATTCGAGGTTGCTCAAGTAGGCCTTCCGCTCATGCTCGCTCAGGCGTCTCATGAACACACTTGTCATGGATATTCTGGCGGCTACCGTTTTTTCAGGCATGAGCACAGCTGCCATAGCGGTAATAACGCGGTGTTCCCGCCCTTCGAGCAACGCGAGCATATCACGGGCTTGAGCTTCGTCGATCGGCTTTCCGAGGATTCGACCGTCACAGGCGACGACGGTGTCGACGCCAATGACAAGCCCTGCATCCACATGATTACTTCCCGATTTTGCTTTTGCCAGTGCGTTCTGTGCTGCACAGTTCTCAGGTGCAGCGTCCAGCATGACTTCGTCCACGTCAGTCTTCACGATCGAGAACGGTATACCCCAGTCGGCGAGCATATGAGCTCTGCGTGGCGAGCTCGAGGCCAGGTAAAGCTTCATACGAGCGTGGAGAAGAAAAGAAAAAGCAGAGCGAGTCCAACGGTCCCAATGTTCATATTGAGTGTGAAGCCCAGTCGAAGCTCCATGAATCCAAGTTGAAGCGTAAAGTCAGGGACACCGAAATGGAGGCCTGCTCTCATGAAGGGGTAGTAGGCACCCAGCACTTCACCGAGCACGGATCCGATGATGGCTCCCGCAATCACAAAAGCTATCGATATCGTCCGTTCTTTTCTTCTCACCGCTGCTCCCCAGGTACACTGCCATGAAGGGCTCGGTCGAGTCGAGACAGGACGGCAAGTGAAACACCCCCGATCAGATATCCGGCCGCTCCACCCGCCACCACCAGCACCGGCAGATAATACCATAGTGTAGCCACAGTATTGGTAATCAACAAGAGCAGGTATTGCGACACATTGTTGCAGACGCCCCCCATGGTGCTTATGGTCGGCAATCCGATGTGCTTCCCGAATATCTTCCGCAGGAGGACCATGACGATGACTGCACCGAGACTGCCACCGAAGGAGAGCAGCGACGTGATGGTCATCAGATTCCCCTTTATAGCGCCCATGACCAGGACTCGCAGGACCACGAGTGCGACGGTGGCGAGGGCTCCGTACAGCTCCAGGCACAGCATCGTACTTATCTGAGACAGTCCCAGCTTGGCGCCGGGCAGGAACGGCAGCGGAGGGTCGAAGTAGTTGATGACGATAGCCACGGCGGCTAGCAACGCAAATCGCAGGGTATCCTGCGTTGTACGGTTCCTCCTATTGAGCGAGAGCATCGATGCCGGTCCCTTTTCCTTCGACGGTAATGACCATGCGGTTGGGTACACAGATGACCTGGTCGCCCGGGCTCCGGGCCGGAACGGTATGCACGCAGATTTGGTCCGGGCAGGTCGCCTCTGCGACTCGGATGGAGCCCTTGCCATCAGTGACGATCACGAGCGGTCCCAGTACACCCGTTATGCACAGCGTTTGGACATCGCGCGACGTCAGATCCACACTCGCGACGACCTTGCCGTCCACTTGGACAACCGCCAAGGTCCCAGGTGTACGGTGCATGACGATCCAGAAGACAACGACAAGTGCCACGGCGGTGAGGATGACCACGGCCGTGATTCGGTCACTCCGCTTCATTGAGCAGCCGTGGACACAAAGGTGATCAGCCCCAGTGTGGACTCTGTTCCTGTGGCATCGACGATGACAATACCAACGGTTCCCTGACTCTGGACCTCTTGGAAGAGCGAACGCTGAGTCTCGGCCGTCGAGCAGAAGAAGATCTTGCCGAGAGCGTCGCCGATCGCTCCGTGCATGGGCTGTATGTCCGTGATGACGGTGGCGCTTTGATTGAGGGTCCCCGGGTATCCCGTCGATGGGTCGATAATATGACAGTACCTCCTGCCATCTCGCTCGAAGTACCGCTCATAATCTCCGGACGTGGCNACAAAGGCATCCCCTGATCGAACGTAGCCGATGATCCCCTGACCGCGCGGATCGCGAATNCCGATCTTCCAGTCNNGCTTTCGGCCACCGCTATACAGCAGGAGATTGCCACCAAAATCGANGATCACCTGTCGCGGTTGGGGTTTGATAGTGCGGAGNTACTCCTCCATGACGTCGAGCGAGTAGCCCTTGGCAATACCGCCAAGGTCGATGCGGGCCCGGTCGTCCCGAAGCTGCACGGTGGTGCCGGAGATCACGAGCTGATCTGAGTGGGAATAGGCTAGCGTATCCAATATTTCCTTCGCAGCAGGGACCCTGAACTCCTTGGTCGTAAAGCCCCATAGTGACGACACCGGCGAGATCGCTATGTCGAACGCACTGCCATGGTCGATGGCTTCAACGGCCACGGCGGCTTTCAGGAGTGCAGCATATTTCGGTGAGACAGACACTGTCCCGTTGCCGGCGGCTGTATTCACGCGAACCGTCTCGGACTCGGACTTGTAGTAGCTGGTCATGCTGTCGACATCGGATGCCAGAGCATAGAGATGCTCGTTGATTGCAGCAGCATCGCCTCCGGTGGTCTTGATGGTGAGAACCGTGTCCATGAGAAAGTATGTGGACGTAACCGGCTCAGGTGATGTGCGCAAGGCGAAGAAGATCGCCAGTCCTGCTCCGACGACAATAACCGCCACAATCGGGGCGGTTGCTTTTCTCATGGTAACTCCTTGTCGAGTGTCAATCCAAGGTCCGTTCCACAGTTGCCGCATACTCCGTCTGTGACAAAGGACAGGTCCAGTGGACGAGCCGTCCGGTCGACGATGACCGAATAGCAGTTGGGACACATCGTATTATTGAAGAAATGCCCATGGCAGTTGCTCAGGTAGACAAAGCCCACGTGCTGTCTTCGCCCAGATTCTACAAGGTTTTCGAGAAAAGGCATGAGGGGTCCACGGTGAATTGCGAAACCATGTTCGGGGGCGATGGCCCTGAGGTGGAGAGGAATTCCCCTTCGAAGGTCCTGTGCGATCCACGTGAGCATGGCAGAGAACTCCTGTTCCTGGGCTGGAGTGTCCCGTGCAATATCGAGCATGAGCTCGACGTGAATCCCTGCGTCGATGGCACTTTCTACGAGGGCTCGACTGTTCTCCAGGACACCGGCCGAACTTCCCAGCATCCGGTACGTTTCGTCGGCAAAACCCTTGAACCTGACAAGCAGTGCATCTACCATTCCAACTGAGTCGTGGAGAAGGTCTGCTGTCACCCCGCCGTTCGTTGCTACGATAACCTTCTTGCCTGCCTCGTGAACCTTTCGGGAGCACTCGACGACATTGTCCCAGTGCAGCGAGGGTTCACCGCCGCTCCAGACCACGCCGGCGAACCTGGGCTCGCTCCCGAGGTTCTCCACCGCTGCGGCGAGCCTGACAGGGTCGTAGGGCGACCAGCCCTGTGAACGCGCCAGCAGTGGGCGGTCACAGTACGGACACCGCAGGGGGCATCCAGGCACCTCCAGGACGAGCACCGAATCGCCGAGCAGATAGTGATAGAGAGGCACTTCCTCGATCTCGGAAACATATGGATGCCCGAGAGGGCTGGAAAACATGTTAAACTTCATGATTCCTCGGCAACGTGATGGGATCGCATTTCCGGCTTGTAGCCTGTGTGCGGGCAAAGTCACTGGAACGCCACAAAGGACACCCTCGCGGTGTCCTTTGTGGCGAACATGAGGCACACACAGCAATCACAGAGACCCCAGGCCGACGATGCAGTCCTCAGATGCGTATGCCGGTTCTGGCTTGAGCTTCGACCATTTCCATGCCAAGATCCAGAGCCTTCATGTTGAGGTCGAGGAACTGCTTCTTGACGTGCATCGCGACTGCCTTGCGGAGTGTCTCGACGCCCACGATGGCCGTCAGACCCTCGATGATGCCGAGAAGGACGATGTTGAGTCCAAGCTCGGAGTCCAGCCTGCTGATGAGGGTGCTCCGTATTGGAAGGGCCAGCAGGCCCCGGCAGTTCTCCTCGTCCAGGAAGTCGGGGGCCGACATCACTGATGAATCGATGACGACCCTGGTCTTCCGGCTGATCCCTCCGCCGTACTGCTTGAGCCCCTCGTTGGTCATTGCCGCAAGCAGATCCGGGTCGGTGACTTTAGGATAGGCGATGTGCTTGTTCGAGATGACAAGTTCGGCCTTGGTCGTTCCACCGCGCGCCTCTGCGCCGTAGACCTGACTCTGAGTGACGATCTTGCCTTCCATGATGGCGGCCTCCGCGAGGATGATAGAACCCAGAATGAGTCCTTGTCCTCCGCTGCCAGTCATGCGGAGTTCGAAACGGTTGTCGTTGCCCATATCAGGCCTGCTCCTTGGGCGCAGCCGCGCTCGCCGGCGCATGGCGCTCGATATTGACGAATTCGCCGATGATGACTTTTCCCGCCAGTTCTTCGGGAGTTTTCTTCTCGGCCACGCTCTTGAGGACCAGCCAGTCCTTCTGCGATGTGACCATCTGTCCGGCACTGCCCTTCTTGTTGAATCGCCCAAAGTACGTAGGACATTGGGCGACAGCGTCGACAAGAGAGAAACCGTCATGGGCGATAGCCTTCCTGAGGTGGTCGACAAGATGTTTTGTGAAGTAGATGCCGGAGCGTGCCACATACGTTGCACCGGCTCCGGCTGCCAGCTTCACAAGATCGAATGGTCGGTCCAGATTGCCGTTCGGGGTTGTCGTCGTGATCGAAGAGCTCGGCGTAAGGGGCGACGCCTGTCCGCCGGTCATCCCGTAGTTGTAGTTGTTGAACACCACGACAGTAATATTGACGTCCCGTCGTGCGGCATGGATCAGATGGTTGCCGCCGATTGCCGAGCTGTCCCCGTCACCGGTGACCACGATGACCGTGAGGTCCGGATTGGCCAGCTTGATGCCTGTCGCGACTGGAATGGCCCGGCCATGAAGGGTGTGCACATTATCGAAGGCAGTATATGCCGGTGCGCGTGAAGAGCAGCCGATGCCCGACACGAGGACGACCTTGTCGGGATCCAGTTGTAGCTGGTCGATTGCCTCGAGGAGCGCATGGAGGACAATGCCGTTCCCGCAACCGGGGCACCAGATGTTGGGCAGTCGTTCGCTTCGCAAAAAGTCATGTCTCATAGGTTCTCCTCCCGGACGAAGTTGAGGATCTCCTGCGGACTGATAAGGTCGCCATTGATCTTGTTCATGGGCACGACCTTCCGGGAGTCTCCGAACACTCTCTTGAGGAGAAGGACGAGTTGACCGGAATTGAGCTCAGGGACAACGACTGTCCTGGCATTGCCGGCAGCCTTGCGGACACGGTCATCATCGAATGGGAACAGCGTTATGAACCGAAGCGACCCGGCCTTCCGTCCGTGAGAACGAAGCGATTCGACTGCCTCACTTACTCCGCGGGCGGTGATGCCGAAGCTCATGAACAGGATATCAGCATCCTCGACGCGGTCGGTCTCGAACTGGATGATGTCGTCGAGGTTGTTGAAGAGTTTGTCGCGCAGGCGCTCGACAAGGGCCTCTGCCACATGACCATTGGCGGTCTGGAAGCCGGATTCATTATGGACGAGGCCCGTAAAGCTGGTACGGAAACCGGTGCCGACGTTGGCGATGGTCGGGACGAGTGACTTGTCTGTCTTGTAGGGAAGGTATCCGGCCTTCTCGGTCGGGAGTCTGCGGTCAACAAGGGCTGGTGGAATGCTGGTGTCGATGGGTTCACGCAGGTGAGAGATGGTCTCGTCGGACAGGACAATGACGGGATTCCTGTACTTCTCGGCCAGGTTGACCGCACGTATGGTCAGCTGGTAGGACTCCTCGACACTGGAGGGGGAGAGGACAATCACCCAATGGTCACCGTGTGTTCCCCAGCGTGCCTGCATGAGATCCATCTGTGAGACTTTGGTCGCCATGCCTGTCGAAGGCCCATATCGCATGGAGTCCAGGATCACGATGGGTGCCTCGACCATGCATGCATAACCGAGACCTTCTTGCATCAGCGAAAACCCAGGGCCGGATGTCGCGGTCAGTACTTTCTTACCCGCCATGGATGCTCCGACGATTGCCATGATGCTCGCGATTTCGTCCTCCATTTGCATGAACGTGCCGCCTACCTGTGGCATGCGCTTGGCCATGATCTCGGCGATCTCGGAGGATGGTGTGATAGGGTATCCGGCGTAGAACCGTACGCCTGCGGCAATCGCACCCTCGGCGACAGCTTCGTTGCCTTGCATCAGGACCATCTTCTCACTCATTCTTGACCTCCTCTACCGTGAGCGCAAAGTCAGGGCAATGCTCGACACACATCTGGCAGCCGATGCAGTCCTGCGGGTTGACGATTGCGTGCCGGTCATTACGGTCTATCTCAAAGACCTTCTTCGGGCATACGGCGACGCAGATACCGCAGTTTTTGCACCACTTAGGGTTGTGCTTGATCTTGAATGTTCTTTTCTCCGGCATGTTCCCTCCTCTCGTGCTGGTTGAACAATTCTCGAGCAGTCTGCTCTATGCATTTGCTGAGGTCGAAGACGTCTCTGTCCAGCAGTGAGGCCACTGCGTGGTAGGTGTGAACGACAAACGAAGGCTCGTTCCGCATACCTCTCATTGGTACCGGCGGCATCCAGGGCGAATCGGTTTCGAGCAGCAGGCGCTCAAGTGGGCAAGCCTTTAGAGCCTCACGGGTCACATGTGCCCCCGGGTAGGTGAGGTTGCCGGTGAAGGAGACACACAAACCCATGCCCACGGCTTGCTCGACGTCCGACGGCGTTCCTCCGAAGCAGTGCATCACCCCGCGCAATCCGGCAAAATGCGAGATGGCACTCAAGGATTCTGCCACGGCAAAGCGTGAGTGCACGATGACCGGGAGCCCCAGGTTGGCAGCCAGCTGCAGTTGCTCCTCGAAGAAACGCATCTGTACCATGTGGTCGGGAGTGCCCTCCTTGAAATCCAGTCCAATCTCGCCGATGGCGACTGTCTTCTCCCTGTACCGGGCGAACAAGGCGCTCAGCTCGGTCAGGTAGTCTGACGGTGCATCGGCACAGTCCTCGGGATGGACGCCGATGGCCGCAAGGACGCCGGGTTCCTGTTGCGCGAGCTTCCCCGCGAGGTCCGACGTAGCTATGTCGACGCCCGGACAGACGATCCAGCCGACGCCGCTGTCCCAGCATCGCCGCAGGACATCCTTCCGGTCGTCGTCGAACTCGGCCATCTGGACATGGGCGTGTGTGTCGATGTAGGAGGGTTCGCTCAATGGATTTCCGCTCCGTCCGGCAGGACCGCCATCGGTGTCAGGAGAGCCATCTCGTCGCCAGCCAAAGCCGCGAGGAGCATGCCCTGTGATGTAATGCCTTTGAGTTTGCGTGGCTGAAGGTTTGCGACGATCACGATCTGTTTGCCGACCAGCAGAGCAGGATCATAGTGCTTGCCGATGCCAGCCACGATCGTACGCTCTTCGGTGCCGATCGAGACGCGCAGTTTGACCAGCTTGTCGGTCTCGGGCACCCGTTCGCCCTCGAGGATTGTGGCGATGCGCAGCTGCACCTTGGCGAGGTCGTCGATCGTGATCAGACTGGAATCGGCGACGGCAGCAGGTGGAGGAGTTGCTGCAGCGACGACTGTCGTGCCAGCCTTGCGGGCTGTCTGGGCTACCAGAAACTCTTCCAGCTGGTCAGGCTGAATACGGGGGAACAACACGGTCGAGCTTGCCTCCGGGAGTTGTGAACCCGGTCCCCGCCATGCAAGGTCACTCCAGGTAACCTGTGGCCTCCGGATTGCCTGCAACAGGCGGTCTGAGACGGTGGGCATGCAGGGTTCCACAAGGTTTGCAACGTACCAGAGGCCGGTCAGAAGCGTCGTCAGATGAGTTGCCAGTCCAGCAGCGTCACCGCCTTTAGCCAGCGCCCACGGTTTATCGTCTTCGATCATCTTGTTGAGTACGTTGACCAGCGTCCATGTTTTCTCGAGTCCCGCAGAAAACTGCAGGTTGTCGTAGTCGGCGCTCACGGCGGAAAGGGTCGTCGAAAACAGTTCCGACAGAGCGGCTTTCGGCTCCAGNGGCTGGCCCTCGATCTGGGGTCGGAACTTGGCGAACATGTTCAACGTTCTGTTCAGCAGGTTGCCNAAATCATTCGCGAGGTCCGTGTTGAAGCGAAGCAGGAGGCGCTGGCTGGAGAAGTCGACGTCGAGTCCGTAGCTTCCTTCCCTGCACAGGTAGTACCGCAGGGCGTCGACAGCCATAGGCTCGTCGATCCCGATGAGGTTGCTCAGGTTCTCGATAAGAGCAGCAGGATCGACGACATTGCCGAGTGACTTCGACATCTTCTCACCCTCAAAGTTCCAGAAACCGTGGGCAAAGATGCGCCGGGGCAGTGGAAGGTTGAGGGCCATCAACATGGCGGGCCAGATAATGCCGTGGAACCGTGTGATGTCCTTGCCGATCAGATGGAGGTCGGCCGGCCAGTCGGTCGCAAACCGGTCCGTTCCGTAGCCGGCCACTGTCGCATAGTTGATCAGGGCGTCAAACCAGACATAGACGGTCTGGTCGGTGTCGAAGGGAACAGGGACTCCCCACTTCACGGTCGACCGGGACACAGAAATATCCCGCAGGCCGCCCCTGATGACGTTGACCAGCTCGTTGTAGCGCATCTGGGGTTGCACGAAGGCTGGGTGCTGCTCGTACCAGGCAAGCAAGGCGTCCTGATACTTGGAGAGGCGGAAGAAGTAGTTTACTTCGGAGACGTGCTGCACCTCAAGGCCGCAACGGGGGCACTTGCCTTCCACGAGGTCCGACTCGAGCAGGAACGTCTCATCCCTGATGCAGTACCAGCCATCGTATGATCCCTTGTAAATGTCTCCCTGGTCGTAGAGCTTCTGGAACATGTTCTGCACGACCTTGATGTGGTCTGCATCAGTCGTCCGGATAAACCGGGAATAGCTGATGCCCAGCCTGTCGAAGAGGGCTTTCCAGGACGCAGCAGCCGTGGCNGCGTACTGCTCCACGGGTTGTCCCATGGCCAGTGCTGTTCGCTCGACTTTCTGCGAGTGTTCGTCTGTTCCCGTCGAGAACAGGACCGTGTTGCCCAGTTTCCGCTGATNCCGCGCAATGAAGTCGGCNGCAATGGTCTCCGACACCGAGCCAAGGTGCGGNTTATCGTTGATGTAGTAAATGGCCGTGGTCAGGAAATATCGATCCATGGCAATTCCTCCTGCTATGTCGTGTATGGCGCGTCGCTCAGGCACACTCCGAGAGATCTTTGAATCTGCTGCATGTATCCCGCAAAGGACAGAATCATACCGTGCACGAGCGGGGGAGCGATGTCTATATCTGAGGCCGTGTACAGGATGGCGCCGTCGAGATCGGTCAGAATGATGGCGAGAACACCCGGCGAAGACTTGAGTTTGTCTAGTGCCTCTTGCATCACGATCACCAGCCCTTCTGTCTCTCAAAATGTGGTCTGAAACATACGTCTGAACACTGAATATGATACGTGCAAAAGGGTTTAGTGCAACGAAGTCGCATCGACTCATCTATTATGTACCTGAAATGGTTCCGTGAACTCATGAGAAAAAGTACCTGAACGATGACAGAATACTGCTGGTCCTTGGGACAAGAAAGGAGCAGCAGGCATGGCTCTCTTCATGGAGAACCTGGTCACCCATGGGCATCTCCCTATCGATGAGGAGACCCGAAGACTCCTCCTGCAGATGAGTCCTGCCACCATCGGGAGGCTCCTGGCAACAGAGCGACATATGTACCGTCTGCATGGGATCTCCCACACTCGGAGTACCCCTCTGGGAGGCAGGATCCCCATCCAGACGTGCATGGACCCTCCCCCCGAGCCCTTTTGTCCCTCGCATCCTTTTGTCCAAGATGCGAGGTGTTCTTCAAGGCGAGGGGTGTTGTCCGGTCCCGCCCCTATCACAAGAACGACAATGCCCACGTGGAAGAGAAGAACGACTCGGTTATCCGCAAGTTCGTGGGGTATGACCGGCATGACACCCAGGAGGAGGAGGGTCTCCTGAACCGGCTGTACCGCTCCCTGCATCTCCTGGTGAACTGGTTCCTTCCCAGCCAGAAGTTCCTCTCCAAGGTGAGGACCGGGAGTCATATCACCAAGCTCTATGACCAAGCACAAACCCCCGAGGACTTTCGTCCCATCCGAGGGGTGCTCTCCCGTGTGCCAGGATGCTGGCACGGATGGATGTTCCCGAAGAAACAAAGAAACGCCTCCATGCCACTCGTGCAGAACTGGACCTGGCCAGCCTAGAAGCACCCCTCGGATTGGACCAACATCCTCGGGGGCGCCACGAGATCCTGCATTGCCAGGAACAACTGGACGAGATGGCCAAGAGAAGACAACCCCTGGTCATCAAGAAACGTGGGAACTATGCGTACTTATTAGATGAGTCTACGATCTGATGCTTTGGGTACATTTTCTCATGAGTTGACACGAGACCAGCCCACCACCCCTGTCTGTCGCTACGATCCTGAGGAACTTGCGCTCACCCGAACGCGTCCAACGCTATCCATGATAACATACCAGCTGCGCGTCCCCGTCTGGTCCACCAGCTTTACGCTGCCGTATGCCGATGGCTGCCCCCGGAAATGACCAGCGGTGCCACAGCAGAAAGTCACCTTGTAGTACTCCCGCGACCCAATGTACCCGACAGAGGTGAAGGGCTTCGGTAAGGCCAACTTCACTGCATACGGAAAGTCGCGCCGAAGAAAACGTCCGGGGTCGGGCCACGCATCCCCGGCATTGGGAGGACTGTAGTGAAGCGTAGTCCGGGGCAAGCCCGTCGTACTGTCAAGCCGCGGCAGGAGTTCAAAGCAGTAGAACGTTCGATCCGTGGTGGGGTTGGTGCAGAAGTACATGGTGAGGTCCGCCTGGTATAGGACGGCGTTCTCCCGCATCAGCTTCAGGTCACCCGCAAGCTGGTACGCTGCTGCCTGCATCCGGCTGGTCGCCACCACGCGTCCAAATGCCGGCACCGCCATCCCGGTCAGGATGATAACGATGGCCATGACGACCGCAAGCTCGACCAGCGTGAAGCCGGACGGCGCCCGTACGGCTGGTCTGTCAGGGCTGGCGCACAGGTGTCGCAATCTGCTCCCTCGACGAGACACGGTAGTAAGAAAGTGCGTTCTGCTCGGGACTGTACTTCGCGTACACCGTCGTCAACGACCCACTTGTATAGTATCTTGTTCCAGCGACAACCTCGTAGAACGTTGCGGTCTGAGGGTCATAGTCAGAGGCACTCGCGTCCAAGGCGATCGCAGTGACACCATTCAACTGACTGAGAATGGTAGAGTCACCTCGGGTCTTCAGCAGGACCCAGTCCACCTCTCCAGGTATCGCGGTCGTACCCGTCCCGGGGAACATGGGAGGGGCTCCGTAGTCCTTGAGGTTCCAGTCCAGATTAGTGTGCTGAAGCTCATAGCCGCGGACATATCCGTTTCCGAAGTCAACCAGCGGCGTCTTCGAGGCGTTGTACATAGATTGGGAGCCGTTCCAGAATGCCTCATAGTGAGGCGTAGCAGTTGCCTTGTGTGATGACGCTGCAGGGTCGATCTGAAGGCCACCACTCCCGCAGAACATTGCAGCGTCAATCCGCAGGGTACGATGTGTATCGTACGTCGCCTTGGGTATAAAGACCTGCTGCCCAGCGACCAGGCCGAGGGCGTCCGGTACAGGGGGCATCGGCTTGGACCGGTCCACGCGAGGAGCGACCGAGTAGATGATGTTGTCCTGAATGTTGATCGTGCCTCTGCAGCCGAGCGTGCACCTCCCATGGACGGCCCCGCCTACCCAGGCGTTCCCTTCCACAAAGATGATGCCATTCGACGGCATGTCGAGCTTTGCCGCCATACCCCCGGCGGGCGTGATGGTCACGTTCCCCACGTCGCCCTCCACAGTGAAGAGGACGGTCGCATCACCGTTGACATAGTATGCCGGAAGACACTGGTCCTGCATGCCGGAATCCGTCGTACTGCGCACGGGGTTTGCGCCGTACAACGCAGTCGAACCCCTGATCCAGTCTCCTGCGGGATAATTCTCGACCGCATACGCTTTCACTTTCGCCCGATTCAGATTCCATCGGTTCGGCCCAAACCACCCTGACCCGGTGACATGATACCGCGCGTAGATGTGGGCCTGCGCCCACCCGTTCATGTCGATGTTGCCGTTGCAGCGTATGGACCCAGTCACCACGTCGTACCGTCCGAATGCCACATCGGTGCCGTAGAAACCCGCATACTGACAGAACGTCGTCTCCCCGACAGGTCCCACCACCCGACGATACCAATTCGGGTTTCCCCCGATGCTGACCTCGCTGCGCCCGGCGTCCGCCTGCACGGTGCGCCGCAGCTCCGGCGCGCTGATGTTGAAGGCGGTCGCCCGCAATCTCCAGATATCGGGCTTGTCGCTCGCGTAGCAGTAGTCACAGTTCGTGTCGATCTGGAACCAACGGTTGTCGGATGCGAACGAGGGGTCCACGCCTGTAATGGTTTCAGGGGAACTGCTGTCGTCCAGCGACACAAGCGTCCCGGACGTCAGGATGCCCTTGCTGAACGATGCGCCGTCCGCGCGGTAGTAGGTCGACGTGCTGGAGTCGTACACGTAGCTGCGCACACCCGCCCGAATCTGCACCAGTGTGTCGCTGTCCGGATTCCCGCCATTCAGCATGGAAAGCAGGCGCGCGACGACCGAATCCGTGCTCTCGGACACGGACAGGCCAGACTTCGTCAGCTCCTGCGCGGCATTGACCTGCGCCAAGAGTTGATCAATGAACCCGTCTGCAAGCGCCACCGACCGGTCAGATATCGCTTCGCCTCCAACGATGCGCCGACCCGAAGCAACGGCCCCCAGGAGTCCCGTCACAGCAACGAATGCCAGCAACCCAATCATGAGGACGAGCAAAAGTGCCACACCTGGCCGGCGTCTCCAGTGTCTTCGTATCCCATCCATCGTTGCCTCCTGGCGCTTTCGCGCCTACCGCCGTAGCGTCACCTGCGCCACCATGCGGATGGGGCTGACGCCCGCACCCGACGCACTCGGCACACTTGCTTCGATGAGTAGCTGGACCGCGCCGCGCGACCCGGCGGGGCGAATCACAATGAAATCGGTTACCACCTGCCCGGTGACAGGCTGAGGCGTCGCACTAGTCCAGGATGAGCCGTGGAAGCTGTCGTTTGCATAGGTCACCTGCAGCGGTTGGTACTCCGGCAGCGGCCAGTACCTCCGTGCGAGCGCAGCGGTGGCCGGGATGCTCAATCCATACCGGATACGGTGCTTGACCAGTGGCAGGCTCGGCGTAGCCGGCGTCGGGTCCAGGGGATCAACGCCGTAGGTGTAGAACTCCAATAGGGGCTTGGAGGCATCAAGGACGTATTCCTGTGTGCCGGTGAGCGGAGGGCGTGGTGAGTATCCACTGAGCACGTCGTTCAGGTGCCGGAGGACGTCCGTGGTACCAGTGGCTGGGGACGGCACGGTGACCCCGTAAGAGGTGGCTCCGCCCACGCCGTCGTTCTGCGTCGTCGTCTCCCGCAGCTCCTTGGTAACATGGTCGATCACGGCGCTCAGGTCTGCCTGGACCTCGGAACGGTTCTGTCCCCGGCGGACGACAGCAATCCCGAAGGTCAGCGTCCCGAAGGCGATGTAGATGATAACGGCTGTGAGCGCCATGGCGACCACCAGCTCGACGAGCGTAAAGCCCTCGCGCTGGACGCTAGTACGTCGCAATCGTACTAGAGAGAGCATACCTGTGCTCCTTAGCACTGACCATCCACAGAACAGTCACGCGAACGTCATACGTCTGCACGTGCTTGTACAAACTGTCTCCAGATCGCGCCAGGATTTGTGTCAGGACCCGGTAGCCCCTGTACGACAGGCACGCTTCTTTGCGCCCAGAGCTCGTAGTGCAATGGTCGTCGACATGGCTGCCTGCCAGGACATACGAGCCCCACACTGTGGGCAGCTGCTTGCCACTGCTCTGTTTTCGGTAGTCGCCCCACGCCGTGAACGCGCGGATGGCGGATGGCCAGGCGAGGCTGCTGTCGAGGGGGAACCTCACGATGTACGGGTCTCCCGTCACCGCATCCTCGTAACGACGCCTGGACCCCGCGATCGTGACATACGCGTTCGGCTCCAAGGGGTCATCTTCACCGGATGGAATCGTCGCCGGGTCTCGCAGCGAGACGTATCCCTGCAACGAGGAGAAGGCGTACGTGAGGCTGCTATAGGAGTCTCCAGGGCACAGAGGATTGCTGTTGATACCCAGGGGTTCGCCCGTGAGGTCGATGATCCCGGGCAGTCCGTCGCTGGTTACTCCGGTCCCCGTGTACCATCCTGAGGCAAACCCATGCGGGTCCTGCCGCGTCACGTTACGCGACCGGATGAACTCGAGCGTGTAGTTTGCGATGTTCTTGGCAGTGTTCAGTCCCTCGGAGGCGGCGCTGGCCGAGCAGGCAAACGACACTGCCGAGAACGTTCCCGCGATGACAATCATGAGCAACACAATGGCAATAACGGTCTCAACAAGCGTGAACCCGGAGCATGCACCGCCGCACGCAAATCCACTCCTCCCTCGTGTCCCTGCCACAATGTCCTCCCCCATTGATTCTCTTGCCTTTTCAATAGTCATTTTTGCACATGGACCGAGAATGTCAAGTCGGCACCCGCAGCCCACAGACTCATCGGGGCGGCGATCGACGTACGCCGAGCCCAGCGCACGTGGGGGAACAGGTTGACCGAACCGTTCAGAAGACGTAGTGGTTGGGCCTGTCTTGAGCGTGGTCGGCCGTGAGCCTTGCTTCACAGGTGGAGCGCTGGAACGGCAAGCGGAAAGCCGGCGCATCTCGACAGCGACCTCTCCGTCCTGAGTGTCCCGGGGGGCGCATAGGACTTGGTGCCTTGTCTGAAGTAGTACCGGTTCTCATTGGTCACAAAGACCATCGTGTAGAAGGAGTCTTCACACACAGCATTGGCCTGCATGTCTCGGAGGTCCTGTACCAGCGTCATCCCAGCAAATCGGAGCCGGACCCGCGCGACATACCTGTCGAGACGCGGCACGGCGATCGTTACCAGGATCATCACAATCACCATCGCAACGACCAGCTCCAACAGCGTGAACCCTTTTCTGCGCACAAGCTCCCCTTGTATCAGACGTTTTCATGCTGAGTCTACCCATAACGACGTGTGTGACAAGCGCGGTGGGCGGCAATCGAAATTCCATTATCAAGAAACGTGGCAGCTACGCGTACAATTCTGGTGAGTTGACGACCTGGCGGGTGCGTACGTTCTTGCCTGGGTTGACGCGAGGGAGAGCATTGACGTTGCTTTCGGAGCGCCAGACCTTACAATGAACGTGTAGGGCCATTTGTTGGTGTGAGGTGCTCATGAACGGCAAACGACTGGCAAACCGAATTGTCAACGAGTGTGAGAAGATGGGGGCCGAGACTGTCAGGTTGATTGACGCCAGGAAACGGGCCCCTTTCTTCGATTTCCTGGTCATTGCCACGGTCGACAACACGGTTCTGGCCGACGCACTGCTTCGCAAGGTGGCAAAGGCTGTCGAGCTTGATGCCGGGGTCGTCACATTCACCGAATCATCACCCGCATCCGACTGGGTCGTGTGTGACTACGGCGATACCGTCTTCCATGTGTTCGTTGGCGCCGACGTCCGGAAGCACTATGACCTCGAGGGCCTCTGGTCGCCGTCGCTCAGAAAGGGAAGGAAGGTTGTTCCTGCTGCGTCCGGAGACAACCTGGGTACAGAGTAGTCGGCGACGGTTGCGCCTCTGCAGGTTGTCCGTATACTGATACGTATACCCTATGGGGTATATGGGGGTGGATGATGGGTGAGCGTATTACGGACATTCTGATCATAGGAGCTGGGCCTGCGGGTCTGGCTGCGGCATTGTATGCCAGTCGATCGCTGGTCAAGCCGGTTGTGCTGGAGCGCTTGAGCGTGGGAGGTCTGGTTCTCTCAACTGAATGGATCGACAATTACCCTGGGTTTCCCGATGGCATTGCTGCGCCTGAACTTATGGACCGCATGCGTCGGCAAGCTGAACGATTTGGTGCTGAATTTGTGTCGGACGAGGCACTCTCGCTCAACAGGACAGACATGGGTTTCAGCGTCACGACTGCCGGGGGAACAGTGTACCAGACTAGTTCCGTCATCGTAGCAACGGGAGCAATACCAAGGGTTCTTCCTGTGAAAGAGGAATCCAGGTACCATGGACGTGGCATCAGCTACTGTGCTACCTGTGATGCTGCATTCTTCAAGGGGAAGCCGGTCGCCGTGGTGGGTGGCGGCGGTTCCGCCGTCGAGGAAGCACTGGTGCTTGCGCGCGGCTGCAGCAAGGTGAGCGTGGTGTTTCCGCTCGACTCGCTCCAGGCCGAAGCGATCCTGGTTGAACAGCTGAAGGGGCTTGCAAATGTCGAATTTGTTCCGGGTGCGGCGCCCGCGGCCGTCGAGGGAGAGGGAAAGGTGGAGCGACTTCGGCTGCGCCTTTCGGCTGGAGGTGAGAAGACGCTTCAGGTTGCAGCTGTGTTCGTGGCCATGGAATTTGTTCCCACGGGCGACCTCCTCAAGGGACTGGTTGAAGTCGACGCCCAGGGCTATGTCGTGACTCCCGAATCCACGGAGACGGGTATTGCGGGTCTCTACATAGCGGGAGACGTACGACGCAAATCGCTGAAGCAGATTGTGACTGCTGTGGCTGACGGAGCGGTTGCTGCACAGAAAGCAGGTACGTACGTACGAAGCAAGAAGGGAAGAAAGAACGGCACTCCTGAGAACTGAGGAGCACTGAACGAGTGCGAAGCCGTTTTGCGGAGAAACTGGTCAGTCCGGTAACGCTCAACTAGTCCGGCGACAGAGAAAACAAGAAGGCCGGGGATACCCCCGGCCTTTCTCAATACTGTGTGATTCGGTAGAGTTGTTAGCCGAGGAGAAGAGCCAGGACCGCCTTCTGGATATGGAGCCTGTTCTCGGCCTGGTCAAACACGACGCTCTGAGCGCCGTCAATGACTTCGTCAGTGATCTCTTCGCCACGGTGAGCCGGCAGACAGTGAAGCACGATGGCGTCTTTCTTGGCGTGCTCCATGAGATCAGCAGTAAGAGAAAAAGGACGCATGACCTTCACGCGTTCCTCATGCTCTGCTTCCTGACCCATGGAAGCCCAGACGTCGGTATAGACGGCATCGACATCCTGAACCGAAACGAGGGGATCGTTGGTCACGAGGACGGTACTGCCGCTCTGCTTGGCGATCTCAGTTGCAGTCTTGACGATGTCTTCCCTGGGCTCGAACCCCTTGGGTGATGCGATGGCGATGTTCATGCCAACGCGCGCGCATCCAAGCAACAGGGAGTTGGCGACATTGTTGCCGTCGCCGACATAGGCGAGTCTGAGGCCCTTGAGGACACCCTTCTTCTCGCGGATTGTCATGAGGTCCCCCAGGATCTGGCACGGATGGCTCAGGTCGGACAAGGCGTTGATGATTGGGGAATCGCTGTTGGCAGCAAGGTCGACAAGATCCTGGTGTGCGAACACGCGCGCAACGATACCAGCAACGTAGCGCGAGAGGACATGTGCCGTATCCGAGATGGTCTCACCGCGGTGCAGCTGCATGTCGTTCGCGTTGAGATACAATGCGTGGGCTCCGAGTTCGAACGCGGCGACCTCGAACGACACCCTGGTACGGGTGGAAGCTTTCTGGAAGATCATGGCAACAGACTTGCCTTCCAGGTAGTGCTCCTGTTTTCCCGCCATGGAATCCATCTTCAGTTTGTCGCCAAACGAGATGATCTCGAGGATCTCTTCTTTCGAGAAATCCTTGAGGCAGAGCAGGTCCCTTCCTTTGAGTTTTGTGGCCATAATCCCCCCGACTAGATGAGACCGAATTTCTTCAGGACGTCGGCAATGGTTGGTGTGCCAATCTCCTGTAGTTCGTAGGTGACGCGGACCGACGGCTTGGAGAGTTTCAGGACGCGCAGCAGGTCGATGGGCGTGCCCATGACGACGACGTCGCACGGGGTTGCCTCGATGGTCTGACGCAAATCTTCGATCTGCTCATCGCTGTAGCCCATGGCCGGCAGGATGCTCATCTTCTGCGTGTACTTCTCGAACGTGGCCTTGATGGAGCCGACTGCATAGGGATGAGGGTCGACGATCTCGGCTGCGCCATATTTCTTGGCAGCGACATATCCAGCACCGTAGGTCATTTCACCGTGCGTCAGCGTGGGGCCGTCCTCGATTACCAAGACCCGCTTGCCACGGATCATATCCGGGTCTTGGACGAACACGGGAGAAGCCGCCTCGATCATAATGGCCTTGGGGTTCACCTTGTACATGTTGTCGCGGACTTCGGACAGCTGTGCGGGAGTAGCTGAGTCGACCTTGTTGATCACGATGACGTCCGCCTGCCGGAAGTTGGTCTCGCCGGGATAGTACGTGAGTTCATTGCCTGCGCGCAGGGGATCGGCGACCGTGATCTTGAGGTCCGGAACGTAGAACGAGAAGTCGTTGTTGCCGCCGTCCCAGATGATGACGTCTGCTTCCTTCTCTGCTTCGCGAACGATCATCTCATAGTCGACGCCGGCGTAAATAACGGCGCCCATGTCGATGTGTGGCTCGTACTCCTCGCGCTCTTCGATCGTGCAGTTGTACTTGTCGAGGTCGGCATACGTTGCAAAACGCTCACAAGCCTGGGCTGCAAGGTCCCCGTAAGGCATCGGATGGCGGATGGACACGACCTTCTTGCCGGCGGCGCGCAGAGCGCGGACGACGGCGCGGCTGGTCTGGCTCTTGCCGGATCCTGTGCGAACGGCGCAGATGGAGATGACCGGCTTGGTGGACTTGACCTGGGTGCTCTTTGGGCCGAGCAGGATGAAGTCGGCGCCATCGGCAAGGACCTGTGAGCCCTTGTTCATGACCTTCACGTGTGGCTGGTCGGAATACGCGAATACTACTTCATCGACATTGAGCTCAGCGATGAGCTTGTCGAGATCGGACTCTGGGTAGATTGGAATACCAGTCGGATAGAGCTTGCCGGCCAAGGCGGCAGGATACTTCTTGTCGTCGATGCCGGGGATCTGCGTAGCCGTGAATGCTACCACTTCGTAGTCCGGGTTGTCCCGATAGACCACGTTGAAATTGTGGAAATCCCGGCCTGCAGCTCCCATGATCAAGACTCTTTTCTTCATAAAGCCTCCTCTACAGAGAATAAGGTCCAATGCCCGCTTTGGGGCGCCGTCATTTTACCGCCGCAGGCCTTGTTGTCAAATAACTTCCGCTCATTTGTGGTTGACTATTGGCGGCCGGCCATATAATGGTTCAGAAGAGTGTTTGTGGACAGGCTACATGCGAAGTATTGGTTCGGGTCTCAGCGGCCCGGCGGGATGTGGCAGATGGTTTGACTCCATCCGCCTACAGGTGGACTGACATTGATGAAACGAAACCCATATAGATATCTGACGGTGGTCGCGCTCATTGCTGTCCTGGCAGCAGTTGCCGGCTGTTCGTCCGGTACTGCTGTTCAGGGCATGATCCAGGCTCCGGTCTTCGTGGGAGTGAGTCTTCGCGAAGCCGAGACGATGGCCGCAAAAGCGGGAGTGCAGATTGAAGTGCAGTCTTCAGAGAGCTCGAGCACGATGCCCGTCGATTTTGTCCTCAGACAGGACCCCGAACCTCAGACCGGGGTGCAGAAGGGGCGTGTCATCACTGTGGTGACCAGTTCGGGACCCGTTTCTGTGACACTTCCAGACTTTGTTGGTGGAAAATTCGAGGTGGCGCAGGCCTTCATTGTCGCAAATCGGCTGGTCCTGGGCGACCTCATCGAGAAGGCCGACGCAAGTCCGGTTGGGACTGTCCTTACCCAGAAACCTGCGGGCAATGTCGATGTCAACCAAGGGTCCATCGTGACTCTGACGATCAGCAGAGGGACCATGGCCGCCATGCCCGATCTGGTTGGGCTGTCGCTGACTGAGTCGAAGAAGCGTCTCGGTGCCCTCGGGTTCTCGGTGAGCAAGGTTATCGTATCCCCTGAGACGACTCAACCCGCGCAGCTGGTACTGAGACAGGAGCCGGCTGCCGGCGACGCCATCGAGAAGGGCGCCTGGATCGAGTTGACCGTGTCGAAAGTCCCATGATCGAACAGCCGCGCGTCAGAGTGTCCATATCTGTCTTGAGCGCGGACTTCACAGAACTCGGGCATGCCCTTGAGCGGATTCGGCTGTCGGGAGCCGACAGCATCCACCTGGATATCATGGACGGCCGATTTGTCCCAAACATTTCGTTCGGCTCGTCAATCGCCTCCGACATCGTCAGGGGATCGGGTCTTCCATGTTGTGCGCACCTGATGATCAAGCACCCCGAGGACGCGCTCGACGCGTTCGTCGGAGCGGGTGTGGCCGAGTTGCTCTTTCATGTGGAGGCGACGCGGTTCCCATTCCGGGCGCTTCAGCTCCTGAAAGGGTCCGGCATCCGCAGGGGCGTCGCTGTCAACCCCGCGACGCAGGTGGAGTCGGTTGTGCCTCTCCTGGACAATGTCGACACAGTGCTCTTGATGTCGGTGGAGCCCGGTTTTGGGGGCCAGTCGTTTCTCCCGGGGACGCTGGCAAAGGTGCGGGCGCTCCGTGCCGCCGCGGACCGGTCTGGAACGCTACTTCGCATCGCTGTTGACGGGGGAGTGGACGCATCGAATGCGGCGGCTCTTCGTGACGCGGGTGCCGACGAACTTGTGGCAGGGACAGCATTTTTCCGGGCCGTAGACCCTGCTGCATTCGTACAGCTCCTTAAGGGTGCCTGAGGAAGGCAACCATGCCTGCCATGCCCACGATCGTCTTCGCCGGGGGAGACCCTGGCTCGTTCTCGTACCTGCGCACGGTTGACTATGCAGGCGCGTTTCTGATCGCTGTAGATCGTGGCCTGGCCGTGATGGCCGAGCTTGGGTTGACCCCCGACTTATTTGTCGGCGAC
>JGI24140J50213_10000341_pt1 | contig 22024 bp, 18 predicted proteins | sample BarGraIncu00222A_FD_50213 | JGI IMG/M metagenome (IMG submission 50213)
CTCCCTTTNNTNAGTCCGGAGGGACGTCATGATTGTAACAATCGTCCTCTCCCTTTTTTTAGTCCCGGAGGGACGCCATGATTGTAACAAACGTCCTCTCTCTTTTTTTAGTCCCGGAGGGACGTCATGATTGTAACAAACGCCCTCTCCCTTTTTTTAGCCCCGGAGGGGTGTCATAATATTCATTTGAAATTCGCCTATAAAATTTTCTGTCCCTGCCGGTTGATGTGCGACGTAAAAGTATCCACTTCTATATCCATCGACTTAAAGATCTGCTGCATGACATGTTCAACCCTTGAGGCAACTTCAGTAGAATTGCTCAGCGCAAAAATAGATGGTCCCGATCCGGAGATACTACATCCAAGGGCACCAGCCTTCACTACAGCCTTTTTAATGGTATCAAATCCGGGAATGAGCAATGCCCTTACCGGCTCAATGATCACATCCTGCAGCGAACGTCCGATGAGCTCATAGTCATTTGTGTACAACCCACTCACCAATCCTGCAACATTACCCCATTGGATGACGGCATCTTTCAACTGGATCTCTTTCAACAGGATCTTTCGGCTGTCTTCAGTCCTCACAATAATATCGGGATGAGCAATCGTACACAACAGATCTTCAGGACTTGGAAGCTGAATAATATCGAGTGGATGATAGCTCCTGATCAATGTAAAGCCACCCAGCAATGCAGGTGCGACGTTATCGGCGTGTGCTACACCGCTTGCAATTTTCTCTCCCTGCATGGCAAAAGCCACGAGTTGCTTCAGAGTAAAAGGATGTCCCAACAGTTCGTTAACTGCAAAAACACTTCCTGCTGAGCTTGCAGCACTGGAACCAATTCCGCTTCCCGGACTGATTTTCTGATGAAACACCAGATCAAAACCCTGTTCAGATTCCAGTTCACCCAATAATGCAGAAACAGCAACACTGGCAACATTCTTTGCAGGATTCAAAGGCAGGTCAGTATCCGATTTATTGATGATTCTCAAACTCTTTTCATTGTTTGGCAATACTTCAATGATGTCACCCCGGTTACCAAGTGCAAAACCCAATATGTCGAAGCCACTACCAACGTTGGCAACTGTGGCCGGAGAAAATACTTTTATAGATTCATTCATCCCGAAAAATTTAAACATTTACGACTCTGATAATATCAGCAAATACTCCTGCGGCGGTGACATCTGCCCCGGCCCCGTATCCCTTGATCATCATGGGTGCATTGAAATAACGCTCTGTTGTGATCAGGAAAATGTTGTTGCTTCCTTCCAGATCATAAAACGGATGTTTCTGATCCACAGCAACCAGACTAACGGAGGCTTTTCCTTCTTCGATAGCTGCTGCATAACGCCATTTCTTATCAGTTCCACAGGCTTCCTTCCGTTTCTGTTCAAACTCGGCATCGTAATTGACCACCTCTTTCATGAATTCAGCAGGGTTGGCACATTCAAAGTATTGATCCGGTACCAGTTTTTCGACACTCACTTCATTCATTTCAATGGGAATCCCAATCTCTCTGCCCAGGATCAATAGTTTTCTTGCTACATCTGTACCGCTTAAATCAATACGTGGATCCGGTTCAGCGAACCCTTTTTCTACAGCCCACTTGATGGTCAGGCTAAGTGGAGTTTCAGGATTTACCGTATTCAAAATGAAGTTTAACGTTCCCGAAAGCACCCCTTCGAGTTTTACAATGCGGTCGCCACTCTTGATGAGGTCGGCAAGGGTATTGAGCACCGGCAAACCTGCTCCAACATTTGTTTCATAGAGAAACTTGACTCCTTTGTTGCGTGCCGTCTTTTTGATCTTAGAGTAGTTACTGAACTCGGAAGAACAGGCGCTTTTGTTGGCGGAGACAACAGAAGTAATTGAATTAAACAGGCTGATATATTTTGTGGTCACTTCCAGACTTGCAGTACAGTCTACGAAAACACTGTTCAGGAGGTTAAATGATGCAATTTGATCAATAAAGACATTCAGGTCAGCCTTAATTCCGGTCTCTTTAAGTTGACCGGAATAATCATTCAGATCCAATCCGTTGGGATTGATCAACATCAGACGTGAATTCATGATACCACAGACATTGAGCTTGAGTCTGTGTTGTTTCAATAATTTACTTTGCTGAACCTGAATCTGATTAATTAGTTTGCTTCCAACTGCTCCGGTCCCTACAATAAATACATTGCATTGCTGATATTCTGACAGGAAGAATGATTCATGAATCGTATTCAACGACTTCTTCAAGTCTTTTAATTCGATGACACAAGAGATGTTCAACTCAGATGCGCCCTGTGCAATAGCTCTGACATTGATACCGTTTCGGCCAAGTGTGTTAAAGAATTTACCGGCTATACCCGGAACCTTTTTCATGTTCTCACCCACGATGGCAACGATGGCCATTTCCTTTTCAATCGAGACCTGATGGATGTTTCCGGAACTGATTTCATGAACAAATTCCTTCTCTATAGCTAGTTTGGCCCGTTCACTGTCCCGGTCAATGACTGCAAAAGTGATCGAATATTCAGAAGAGGCTTGTGAAATGAGGACCACGTTGACTTTGCTTTTTGCCAATGCTCCGAATAACCTGTTGGATATTCCGGTGACCCCTACCATTCCTGAACCCAAAATGGTTACAAGGTTGATATTCTCAATAGATGAAATTCCTTTAATCGACTTGGTAACATCTATATTGGCACTCGTTGTGATTAAAGTTCCTTTGTTTTCAACGTTGAAGGTGTTCCTGAGCTGAATGGGGATATTCTTTTTATATACCGGCACCAATGCAGGTGGATAAATGACCCTGGCGCCAAAATAGGAGAGTTCCATTGCTTCAGAATAACTCAGACTTTCAAGGCAATAGGCCTTCTCAACTTTCAACGGATCAGCAGTAAGTATACCATCAACATCTGTCCATATTTCCAGTTTCGATGCATCTAAAGCTGCAGCAATAATGGCTCCGGTATAATCAGAACCCCTACGTCCGAGAGTAGTCGTTTCGTTTTGAGCAGTACTTGCAATAAAACCGGTTACAATAGGGATACCGCTAAGTGTAGCAAGTTTTTCAATAATCAGTAGATTAGTAGTTTCAAAGTCAACTGTAGCCTTGCCATGTTTATTATCGGTCCTGATAATTTCCCTGGCATCGACATACACCGAATCGGGCATTGCACTGCTCAGGATCATAGCTGACAAGCGCTCACCAAAACTCAGAAGGTAATCTGTTGTTCTGGGTGTCAACTCATGAAGAATATATACTCCATGCAATGCAGCAGTCAATTCATTGAAAAGAAATTTTATTTTAGCAATCACACTGCCGCGTTCTCTTGGGGCAATGAGTTGTTCAATGACTTTAAGATGAAGCTTTTCAACTGCGGCTAATCCTTCTTTGTAGCTTTCATCTCCGGTTGCAGCTTTAATGCTCAGTTCTTCAAGTTGGTCAGTCGTATCGCCCATGGCTGCAATAACAACAACTTTCTCTTCCCGGCAGGCGGCCACGATATCTATGACCTTTAAAATACTTTCGGCTGAGGCAACAGAGGTACCACCAAACTTCATTACCTTCATAATATATGCGATTTAAATTGATAAAAAACTAAATAAGGAAAACGAGACGGAACAGAAAATACAAGCTATACCCCCCAAGGGGTACATGTGGATGTTGTGAAGTAACTGACAGTCGTCAGACTAACTATAAGTTTAGAAAATATCATAATGTTCAATATTCCTACAATATTACTCAAAAAATGCCTTTAAGGGAGACTTTGTAAACGAAATCATTCAAAATTTAACAGATCTGTTATAAAGTATTGATTATTCCATGAGTAAAAAGTTGCTGAATGATAAAATGTTTACTTGTGCTAAAACAATCTATTTGACTCCATTATTACATGATTCGGTCGCAACTTGGTCGTAATTCAGTGAATATTCCCATCGCCTTTATATTGACTATATCTTGTCTAGGTAGAGCCTTTATCCTTCCTTCGTATATAGATGAGCGAAACAACTACGAAGGAGGTACTGACCAGTCATAAAGTACCTAGTGAGGGCCTACAGAGTAGATGGGAGTATTCACCCAGTTACGACCCGGATATCACCCGATTATGTAAAGTTGTAAAATCCTCAGATTTATAGTTGATTTCCCGTTGATATTTAACCTTCCGGGAATACTCATTCCACCATCCAAAATTAAGATCATAAGCAAATTTAGGTTGTTTTTGATCCGGCATTGAGTAAACAATTTGTTGATAATAATTTATGGTGTCAAGGATAACGGGCTTGTCCCAGTAATTCGAACGACATTGAATAGACAAAAGTTTGGCAAAAGCATGACCATTCTTCGGTATTTATTCAAGCAAAGGTAACATATTGGTGACTGATAAGTCATTGTTAGGTGTTTGATTGGTATGCAGCGAACCAATCAGACACCTAACAAATACCTGGCAACTACTTGTCCGTTATTAGTCCTTGAATAGATACCGAATAGATGTCGAAGAATGGTCAAAAAATTAGCGGAAAATGAGTGAAAATTATCCGGAAAATCGTGGTCACTGTAAGAAATGGGGACTGACCCCATTAATTGACCCCATTAATCCCATTAATCTCCCACAATAATTACTTGCAATAATGAATTATTCTTCCAATCTTTACACTGCAATTAAGGTTGTAATGAAAAGATATCTAATCATTATTTTCTCAAGCCTAACTTCTGTCTGGAAATTAATGGTGCCTGACCCATTAATTCCTATTGTCCAACTAATTCTTTAAAATCATTTAATAGATGAAAACATTCATAATTCTTTTATTATCACTATTCTGTATCAATGTTGTTTTCGCTCAAAAAGCAATTCAGGCAAATATAAAATCGCTTCTGAATGTTCGAATCGTAACCACCATTTCCAATAATCAACTTTCATTTTGGACGGATGCCCTCGACGGTGGAACCAGTGGAATGGCAACTCAGTCTGCAGTAATTGCAAATGGAGATAAAACTGCAATCGCATTGCCCGATGATGGTGTTTTCCCGGCTGATGAATTTCATCCAAAAGTAATACTGAATTATTCCAATGCTCAGCCTGCCGGCTTTCAGGCCCGCCGTTCAAAAAGTGTCGATACTTTTAATATTTCGACCCCCAAAAATAAGTATGAAAAAGTATTTCTTTTTTGCATGAGTGGAAACGGCGTTTCCAATCTTAAAATTCAATTTAATTATTCGGATAAAACCTCCGAAACTTGTGAAAGAATAGTTCCTGACTGGTACAATGTATTAAAAACCACGGATGTAGATTTCTGTTATCTTGCTAAAAATATGGGCAAGTGGGATAAGACCAACAAACTCATGGAAGCCGACCATCATTATTTGATAGGTGTCATCCTGCGCCCGAATGAAACCAAAAAACTTTCCAGTATGGAGGTAATGAAAGGCAAAAAAGGAGTCCTGACACTTTGGGGCGTGACCTTGCAAACTGCTGGTAAGAAAAATTAGTAATTTATAGATTTTGTTAAGTTCTGAAAAGTTTTACATATTCCAAGATATGTATTGTAGAAAATTATCTTTCAAATAATCTCAGATAGTCTTCAAATAAAAATATCCTATTACGTTTATATCCTGTTTGTTCCTTAAGTATGCCAAGATTATGGAAATCTTTAATTAAAGCATTTGCTGTCTGTTTGGTAACATCAATGTTTGTCATAACATCGGTAACAGTTACAACAGGTTTGCTGTATAAATAAGTGAGTAATGCTTTAGCATTTGGTAACCTTTTACCTAATGATATTATGGTGTCTTTTTCAAGTTTATCTCTTAATGCAATGATTTGAGTGAAAGTATCAATTGCATTTTTAGCTGTTTCGATAATGCCTACTAAAAAAAACTTTAACCATTGCTCTAATTTGTTGTTGAGTGAAACAGACATTAAGTTATCATAATAAGTTGCCCTGTTTTTTTCAATAAAATCTGATAGATATAGTGTTGGCTTGTTAAGTACTTTCTGATTAATCAAATAAAGTGTTATTAATAATCTGCCAATCCTTCCATTTCCATCTAGAAAGGGGTGAATAGCCTCAAATTGGTAATGTGCTATTCCTATCCTGATAATATGCGGCACATTTATTTCATCGTTGTTTAAAAATTTCTCCAGATCACTGATACATTCACCTACAAGCGTGTGATGGGGTGGAACAAATATAGCATCATTTAATGTAGCGCCTCCTATCCAATTCTGGCTTGTACGAAATTCGCCCGGCATCTTATTTTTACCTCTTACTCCCCATAGTAAAATTTTATGTGTTTCCTTTATCAGTCTTGAAGACAAGGGTAATTTTTCTAATTTTTTGATAGAATAATTCATTGCTTCAATATAATTCTGTACCTCCTGCCAGTCATCTTTTAATTCCGGATTGATATCTTTTGCTTCGAGAACGGCTTCATCCATTCGGGTACGTGTTCCTTCAATACGGCTTGATTGAGTCGCTTCTTTCACAATATGCATTCTTATAAATACATCAACATCAGGCACAAAAGTCGAGAACGCATTGAGTTCGCCAAGTCTTAAATTTGCTTCTTCTAATAGGGTATTAATTTCAGGATTATTTAAGCCCCATTCCACATTAATCGGATTAGGGCTAAAACTTTTGTACCCATACTGTTTAGTGAAAACACCTGCTTTAAATTCATTTATATTCATGACTGATTGCAAATTTAAAACGAAATTCAAATTTACTAAAAAAACACATAGTCAACGGAAAATGATTTGTTTTGACTAAGATTAGTTATAGTCAAAGTTGTTGGGAATAATGGGGTCACTGTACGAAATGGGGACTGACCCCATTAATTCCATTAATTGTCAGAATTTATCATGTCACCCCTATGGGGCTAAATTTACTTTTATACTTTTTGCTACAATCATGACATCCCTTCGGGACTAAAGAAAGAAGTGTTTGTTTCAGTCCCGAAGGGACGTCATGATTGTAGCAAATGCATTTTCCACTGTTTTAGCCCCGGAGGGGTGACATGATAAAAATCGAATCAAACTCATAATAAACATAAAAAAGGCCATGCAATCAATACTGCAAGGCCTTTTTTAATGTAAATCTTTAAATATTATGCCAGCCAGTTTTTCACTTCATCGAGTGATGGCATCGGCAGGTCAAGTTTTAGTTTTTTGCGTATACCTCCAAGGTCGTTGTAAAACTTATTCAGGTTGGCCTCTTTGAGCGCCTCCAGTGTCTTGAAAGGTGCTTTCCTTATTGCAGGGATCCATCCTTCAGGAATACCCTGAGCAAGAAGGTCGGCATCTGTAAGTTCAACGGCTTTCTTTTCGGGACGCATCTGTGGAAAGAAGAGCACATCCTGAATAGATGTCTGGTTGGTCATGATCATGGCCAGACGGTCAATTCCGATACCAAGTCCTGCCGTTGGTGGCATACCATATTCCAAAGCCCTGAGGAAATCTTCATCCAGAACCATTGATTCTGTATCTCCGCGTTTACCCAGATCAAGCTGTGACTCAAAACGCTGACGCTGATCAATTGGGTCGTTGAGTTCAGAGAATGAGTTGCAGAGTTCCTTGCCATTGCAAACAGCTTCGAAACGTTCTACCAATCCCGGTTTACTGCGGTGTTTCTTGGCAAGTGGCGACATCTCGATAGGATAATCCGTAATAAAGGTTGGCTGGATGATAAAAGGCTCGGCAACTGTACCAAAGATCTCATCAATCAATTTTCCTTTTCCCATGGTCTCATCAATTTCGGCGCCAACTTTACCGGCAACTTCACGAATTTGTGCTTCATCCATTTCAGAGATGTCGATCCCTGTATAATGTTGAATGCCTTCATACATCGTAAACCGTTTCCAGGGACGTTTAAAGTCGATCACATTAGCGCCGACCTGAACCTTGGTTGTTCCATGCAGATCCACAGCAATGCGTTCAACCATCTCTTCGACGGTATCCATCATCCAGTTGTAATCTTTATAGGCAACATAGAGCTCCATCTGTGTGAACTCGGGATTATGGAAGCGATCCATTCCCTCGTTGCGGAAGTCTTTAGAAAATTCATAAACCCCATCAAAGCCACCAACAATGAGTCTTTTCAGATAAAGCTCATTGGCAATGCGCATATAGAGCGTCATATCCAGCGAGTTGTGATGTGTTGTAAACGGACGTGCAGCAGCACCTCCATAAAGCGGTTGCAGGATTGGAGTTTCTACTTCGAGATATCCCTTGTCGTTTAGATAGTTGCGCATGGTATTGACCAGACGGGTACGTTTTATGAAAACATCCTTGATCTGGTTGTTGACGATTAGGTCAACATAACGCATGCGGTAACGTTGCTCTGCATCAGAGAATGCATCAAACAGTTCACCATCTTTCTCTTTCACTACCGGTAGCGGTTTCAATGCCTTGCTGAGCAGTTTAAGTTCCTTTACATGGATTGTCGTTTCACCCATCTGGGTAATAAACACATATCCAGTAATGCCAATGATATCACCGATATCAAAAAGGCGTTTAAAAACAATATTATATAATGATTTATCCTCGGTAGGACAGATATCATCGCGTTTAATATAGATCTGGATCCGTCCGGTGGAGTCCTGTAATTCAACGAAAGAAACGGCACCCATGATACGACGTGTCATGATGCGACCTGCAATACTGACTTCCTGAAACAGGGTTGTGTCCGACGGATATTTATCAAGAATCTCGTTAACAGTTACATTTACATCAAATGCCTCGGCAGGGTAAGGGTTAATACCCATGTTCTGCAATTCGTTCATCGAATTGCGTCTAAAGATTTCCTGTTCGCTCAGTTCCAAACTCATAATTGATTCAATTTTTTTGCAAAGATACACGTTTTGTGTAAAGTAAAGAGGGATGGTTGTTAAATGTGTATTGTTGAAAATGTTATTGCCATTGAGAGAGCAAATTCTAACTAAAGACCTCACGTAACACTTCCAACGAATTGATATCTTTCATTCCCTGGATATGGAAACGATAGAAATCAACCAACCGGGGAAGCAGGGCATGTCTGATCTGTGCTGTAAGATGAAGTGAAGAAAGATCTGCCAACTTTGAAGTTGATAATTGATAAAGGGTACTGCTCAATGGTTCTAAGAGGTAATCAGCATGTTCGGGCAGGGTCGATTGAAACAGCCCTTCACGGAGATTGAAGATCCCTTTGCTGTTGCTGTAATTGTCAGAAGGGGTGAAGCCCAGGTAACTGCAAAAATGCAACATAAACCAGAGATGAAAATCAGAATAATGATTGGGTACCAAATCAAACCACCTGATGCTGCTTTCCAGAAACGAGTATAAGGGACGGTTGGGCTCCTCTTCCCTGACCGAACGAAATATGACTTCGTTGATAAACATAGCAATACTGCTCTTGATCACATCGAAAGGCAAAGTAGAGAAAGGATAGATCATGCGCATCTCACGGATATGGTGCAGTTGAGCAGTCTCTTTTCTGTACACTTCCATCTCCAGAATAGTCAATGGAGCCAGCAGACTCATTTTGTTACCACCCTTTCGATTTCTGGCACCCTTCACCAAATAGGACTGCAACCCGAAAAGTTCTGTATATACCCTTGCAATAACACTGGTTTCGCCATATTTTATAGTGTGAAGAACAATGCCGTTGGTTTTGTTTAGCATAACTATGGTTATCGAACAATGAGTATTTTGGTGACTACAGTACTGCTTCCATCTGCATTGCTTACAAAAACAAGGTATACCCCCGAGACAACGCGTTTCCCTTTCAGGTCGTTTCCATCCCAGACAGCTTGTCCGCCATCTGCTTTTGTTTGCGATACCAGTCTTCCGGTCACGTCTGTAATCCTGACATCAGCATTCATCGTGAGCCCTTTTATTGCAATGGGACCATAATAATTTGGTCTCACAGGATTGGGAAACGCAAAAGCTCCTTTATTACTAACGGTTGCTTCAGCAGCTGTCCCCCGATAAGATACCAACCCTTTGTCTGTTCCGATAAATACCTCTCCATCTTTGTTGATACCGATGCACGAGATGGTATTCGAGAGCAGGGGAGAGTTATCAGCTGTAAAGTGAAGGATCTGTTTACTCCCGTCTGCAGCGATCAGAAAGACCCCGGAACTTGCAGTTCCAAACCACTTCCTGTTAGCGCCATCGACACAAATAGCAGTAATGGTTTCGTTTTCAAGTAGGGGAATCAGTTTTCCATCACTCTCAACCCTTACCGTTTGTGCATCGAAATCCGATCCCTTAAAAACATTCCATGGACTGTAAATCACGCTTACTCCCTTATCTGAACCAATCCATATAAAACCATCCTGATCTATTGCAAGACAAGTTACCTTATCTCCCGGCAGGTTTCCGTTTCCTGCCACATTAGTCAGGTTAGTGACCTTATCGTCAGCCGGGTTATCAATGGTCTCGTTATCATTAAACACGAGCAATCCATTGTTGCGCAATACCATCCATTTCTGATCATTCTGATCAATCAATAATTGCCCAACATCAATGGTATTATAAGGAGATAGATTGAAAGATCGCCAGTTGCCATCTGTTTTCTTCACAGAAAGTATGTTGGAAGTAATCGAATTGGTAGCCCACAGATTTGCCTTGCTGTCGAAAGCCAGTCCTCCGATGCCGATCCAGATAGTCCATGCTGTAGCCCCTCTGAGTGATGAATTGAGATCTGTAAACTGGGTCTTGAGTTCTCCGTTGAGGTATTCTGATATCCCATAACCCCATGAACCTACGAAGAGATGTTTTGGATTCAAAGGATCTACAGCCAGTGACACATAATCACGGGCATCCCCAAGCAAAGGGAATTTCTTATTGTTAAATGAGGTCCATGCCCCGTCAGTGAAACGGAAAGCATTGGCCATGCTCCAGTTATTGCCAAAAGCATCATTTCTTCCACCGGCTACACCCCACATCTCTGATCCCGATGGCGACAAGGCAAAGGTCGTGGCAACCGGGGGGCTATTGGGCTCAATCCGAACAGTAGTGCCATCCGGATTAATCCTGATCAGTGCAGATTCGGCATCTGCAACCCATTTGGTACCGTCGCCATCCATGATGACATCAGTTGCATTCATAGTTCCCGGGTTGTAACTGGTGATCTGCGAATTAATAGACTTGTCGGAGTTCAGGATAGTAACAAAAAATCCCATGTTTATGATGAGTTTTCCTCCGGAACTGTTCATACTAACTCTCGGGAAATAGGTTCCGGGCAAAAAGTTAGACCACTTTCCGTTTTCAAGAATGTATAGCGAGTCCTGATTATATTGAACTGCCTTGAGGTTTGTGACGATCTTATCATCAAACGCCTCAACCAGGTTGAAGGAGGAAAGGTCATTTGAAAATGTGCCTGCCTGAGTCCAGGAGGAAAACAAGGAAAGATTGGCCGCTGTTGAAGCTTTACGTAGTCCCTTTTCTGTAGCGGCGTAAACATACTGACCGGCTTTGTCAAAGGTCAGATTGAAAACGCGCAGTTCAGCTCCCTGGTTGCCAATATACCAGGTGTCTGCAATTTCCACTTTCTGCAGATCGACCACGACGACGCCAAAGCCACAGGAGAGGTAGGCAAACTGGTTTTTAAAATAGATATTGTAAATGGATTTGTCACCCTGGATTTGTTTGTTTTTGATATCGGGCAGATTGATGATGGAATTCCCTTTGATGATATCGAGATTTGCGTTGTTATAGGCCACCAGTAAGATCCCCTGGGGTTCATTCCATGCAATCCGGCTGATACCGATGTCGGAGAGTCCGTTTACTTTGGTGAGTTTACTGATGCTGTTATCTTCGGTGTCGAGCCAGAATATGCCATAGGGAGAGGCCGCCCAGACCCGACCTGTGCTTCTTGCCAGAGATATTAAATTGCTGAATGGCAGATGATCTCTCCATTGCCCCACAGGGATGCTTTGTCCATTGGTTTCAACAATCGACAATCCCGAAATGAAAGCTGTCAGCAGAAAGATCAATATTCCTCTCATATGCCTAATTTGATATGAAGATAATCAAAAATAGTGTTCAATGTGTAAGAATAGGGAATTATGAAGAAAATAATTATGTCACCCCTCCGGGGCTTAATTGAGTTTTGTATGTTTTGTTACAATCATGACGTCCCTCCGGGACTAAAAAAGGAGGAATGCATTTTGCTACTATCATGACGTCCCTGCCGGGACTTTTCTTAAGTCTCCCAAAGAAGGCATTATTTTTACAGAACTTCATGTAACAGAACTACGTGTAACAGAACTACGTGTTTTTTTTAGTCCCGTAGGGACGTCATGATTGTAACAGGCATAAATCACACATTCCAAGCCCCGTAGGGGTGACATGATAACTATTTCTTCCTGTAGAAAATGTATTGGCTGAGAATAATAAATAAAACTGTAAACAATGTATTTAAAATGCTATGTCCTAATGTGCTGAAGAAATTACTAAATCTAAACACCTCCAACAGGAACAACATCAAATGATGCAAACTCACCAATATCAGTGAATACATAAAAAACCACTGAAACCCTAAATCCGCAATGGATGGTTCAACTCCCGGTTCATATTCTTTGCGTGAAGTAATCAAACTCATTACCCATGGCCTGAAAAAGGCAGTAAACACACAAGCCGCAGCATGTATTCCCAGTGAGTTGGAAAAGAAATCCACACTGAGACCCAATGCAAATGCCAGTAATAGCAATACCCCCCGTTTTGTTTCAAACGGAAGCAATAGGATGAACATGATATATACATATGGATTGATATAGCCAAGGAAATGAATATTGTTCAGCAAAAGGACCTGAACCAGGATCAGAATCACAAACCGAAATGATATCCTTATGAATTGATTGCTCATTTTACAGGCTCCTCCAGTTTCTTTTGTTCATCACGCAGCAGATTCCTTATGACATAAACATGGGCAAGATTATTGAAATCGACCCCAAGTCTTACATTGATATCATAAAAATGCTCTCCCTGCTTGATATTAAAATCATTGATCACTCCAATGATTTCACCTTGGGGAAATTCATGTGAATAACCACTGGTAATTATGGTGTCGCCCCTTGAAATCCTTACATGGATAGGTATGTCTTTCAGTGAAGCAAAACGGTAACTCCCCCCTTCCCATGCAATCGTCCCTATCTGTCCATTCTTTTTGATCATGGCGCTGATTTTTGTTTCCTTATTGATCAACGACATGACCCAAGAGAAATTCCGGGAGACATTCACGACAATGCCTACTACACCTGTTGGACTGATTACAGCCATGTCTTTACCGATTCCTTCCAGCGATCCTTTGTTCAATTGCATATAATTGGTAGAACTGTTTGTCGTATTGCTGATCACCTCGGCAGACAGCATTTCATATTGCTGACGGTAAAGCGTATCATTTTTATGGTGTACCAGGGTGTCTGCAATCAGAAAAGCAGAAGGCAACATCGAACGGTAGCGTGCATTTTCAGCAGCCAGATCTTTGTTGGTTTGTTTAAGGTTCAGATATTCCCAAAAATTATTATAGCCTGTTTGAATCTTCCCTGTTTCTTCACTCACCCATGCATAAGCAACAGATTTCTGGTAGCCATTATTGTTGACAACAAGAAAGATAGAAAAAAATTCAAGCGATATAAATAGTATAATATTAGAGTGTCGCCAAAAGAAATTTATTAGGTTCCGCATACCGACGTCTTTGGTGGCACTTCAGAAAACAGACCGGGATACTAAAATCTATTCCGGTCTGTTCCCCAACGCACTATTATTTAATAAGGAAAGTAAATCTATCAAAGTTTTTCAAAGCGATTCCCGTACCACGGGCTACCGCACGCAAAGGATCATCAGCAACATGTACAGGAAGTTTAGTCTTATTGTGAAGACGTTTGTCCAGACCACGTAGCAAAGCACCACCACCGGCGAGATAAATACCTGTGCGGTAAATGTCGGCTGCCAGTTCAGGAGGTGTCATTTCAAGTGCGTTCAGAACGGCGGCTTCGATCTTCGAAATGGTCTTATCCAGACAATGTGCGATTTCAGCATAGTTCACATAGATCTCTTTCGGGATACCGGTGAGCATATCGCGTCCGTGTACAGCATAATCTGCAGGAGGATTGTCAATATCTACCATAGCAGCTCCGACTTCAATCTTGATGCGTTCTGAAGTACGTTCCCCGATGTTGATATTGTGTTGTTTCCGCATGTATTCTTCGATATCATAATTCATATCGTCACCTGCAATACGGATTGACTTGTTGTTTACAATACCACCAAGCGCGATTACAGCAATTTCGCTTGTACCACCACCTATATCGATGATCATGTTTCCGGTTGGTTCCATCACGTCGATACCGATACCGATAGCAGCTGCCATGGGTTCGTGGATCAGTCTCACCTCTTTGGCTCCGGCCTGTTCGGCTGAGTCCTTAACAGCTCTTTCTTCCACTTCGGTAATACCGGATGGGATACAGATAACCATTTTCAAAGCAGGAGGGAAGAGTGTCTTTCGGGGAGTAACCATTTTGATGAATTCCTTCAGCATGTGTTCAGCACTCTGGAAATCAGCAATAACACCATCGCGTAAGGGGCGAATGGTTTTAATATTTTCATGTGTTTTGCCATGCATCATCATGGCTTTTTTACCTACGGCGATAACCCTGCCGGTATTTCGCTCAATAGCAACGATTGAAGGCTCATCCACCACAACTTTGTCGTTGTAAATGATGATGGTATTAGCAGTCCCGAGGTCTATCGCAATTTCTTTGGTTAAAAAAGAAAAGAGTCCCATCTTAGTTTATTTGTAATATTTTGCACAAAAGTACTATTCAATTAGTAAACAATGACTAACATTTATATAAAAAAATATAAATGAGCCAAATATTTTAATGTTTAAAATGTCTGACACCGGTAAATATCATTGCCAGATTATTTTTATCGCAGTAATCGATCGAATCCTGATCACGAACCGAACCTCCCGGTTGGATGAAAGCATTGATCCCTGCCTTATGTGAAATTTCCACACAGTCAGCAAAAGGGAAGAACGCATCCGAAGCCAGAACAGATCCTTTGAGATCGAATCCGAATTCATGTGCCTTGTCAATTGCCTGACGTGTAGAGTCTACCCGTGAAGTCTGTCCCACACCGCTTCCAATCAACTGTCTGTTCTTCACAATAACAATAGCATTTGATTTGGTGTGCTTGACAACAATATTTGCAAACAAAAGATCATCTATGATCGCATTATCAGGATTGGTTGCAGTCACTACTTTCAGATCTTCCCTTGTTTCTGTTTTCAAATCCTTATCCTGAACAAGAACCCCGTTTAAAACTGAACGGAACTGTACAGGGCTGAATTCGGTCACTTTTCTCTTGAGAATAATCCTGTTTTTCTTCGATTTGAGTACTTCCAGCGCATCATCATGATAAGCAGGGGCACAAATAATCTCGAAAAAAAGCTTATTGATTTCCAAAGCTGTTTCCAGATCGATGGTACAGTTTGTAACAATTACACCCCCGTATGCCGAAACCGGATCACCCGCGAGGGCGTCTTTCCAGGCATCGAGTGTCTTTGTACGACTGGCAATACCGCAGGCATTGGTATGTTTGATAATTGCAAAAGTATGTTCACTGAATTCCCTGACCAGGTTATCGGCTGACTCGAAGTCAATCAGGTTGTTATATGAAATAGCCTTTCCATGTAACTGATCGAAAACCTGATCAATGTCACCATAGAAAGCACCCTTTTGATGCGGATTCTCGCCATAACGCATCTCCTGTTTTTGTTCGATACTGCATTTGAAAGCATCCACACCGGTTTGTTTTTGAAAGAAACCAAAGATGGCACTATCATAATGCGAGGAGACATTGAAAGCCTGTGCTGCAAGATACTTGCGGTCTTCGATAGTCGTGAAGCCCTTTTTCTCTTTGAGCAAATCGATAAGATAATTATATTGAGCCTTTGAAGGAACAATTGCAACATCAATAAAATTCTTTGCGGCGGCCCGGATCAGTGAAATCCCTCCGATATCAATCTTCTCGATGATCTCCGACTCATTGGTTGTCTGCGCCATGGTCTCTTCAAAAGGATAGAGGTCAACGATAACAAGATCGATTTCAGGGATGTCGTATTCGGCCATCTGTTGAAGATCTTTTTCGTTATCACGTCTTGCCAGGATCCCACCAAAGACTTTTGGATGCAACGTTTTCACCCTTCCTCCAAGTATTGAGGGATAAAGTGTAAGTGCTTCCACCGTTTTTGTTTCAATCCCCATACCCTTAATAAAGTTATAAGTACCCCCGGTAGAATAGATGGTGATGCCGTTTTCAACGAGTAATTTCACGATTTCATCCAGACGGTCTTTGTGATATACCGAGATCAGTGCACTGTTAATTTTTTTCATACTCTGCATGTTTATCCCCTGAAAAATTGTAATTTAGTCCACCCGGACACCAAAACCGGTGTGCTGCATTCGGGTGATTTTCAATTCTAAAGCAAGCGATGGGATTGATTATTAAAAGTTTGCAAATTTACTTAAAATCACATCAATTAACAAGTACTTTGAAGGATTTGTTGTATTTTTACATGGTCACAACTACCCGAATTTAACTGACGGAAACTCAATTAATGGATATATAGCTATGCGAAGATTAATATTGATACGCGTAATACGTGAAAGTATTATGTTTGCTGTTGATGCCCTGCGGGTGAATATGGTAAGGACTATTCTGTCACTACTTGGAATTACTATCGGAATCTTCTGCGTGATCTCTGTATTTACTGTTTTTGATTCTATCGAACGAAATTTCAAGAAGAGTCTTTCTGAAATCGGCAGCAATGTGTTATTCATCCAGAAATGGCCCTGGCAGATGGGCGGAGATTATGCATGGTGGAAATACATGAAGCGCCCTCAACCAAAAGTGGATGAACTGACCGAAATTCAGGCCAGGTCGAATGCATCTGAGCTTGCGGCTTACTATATTGCAGTGAACAAGAAAGTGCAGTATTTAGGCAATTCTATGTCGGGAACAACCATTCTGGCCGTTTCCCAGGATTATAATCAACTGACTGTTTTCGATATCGACCAGGGGCGTTACTTCTCCCAGCAGGAATCCACCCTGGGAAGGAATGTTGCCATCATTGGATACAATATCGCTGACAATCTCTTTGGACAGATAGATCCGATCGGTCACGATGTAAAGATCGCCGGATTAAAAGTGGAAGTCATCGGTGTCTTTAAGAAAGTTGGAGACAACATGTTTGGCAACTCCACTGACGATCAGGTATTGATACCAGTGCTCTTTGGCCGTAACTTCATCAACTTTGATGGTGACGTCGAGTCCTGTCTGATGGTTAAGGCAAAGCCCGGTGTTTCGAATGAAGAGCTTACAGATGAATTAAGAGGTATAATGCGATCGGTCCGTAAATTAAAACCTACAGCCGAAGATAACTTTGCCATCAATGAAACCAGTATAATTTCCAAAGGATTTGATTCAATCTTTGGCGTCATCTCGATGGTTGGATGGGTCATTGGAGGCTTTTCACTGCTTGTAGGGGGATTTGGAATCGCAAATATCATGTTTGTATCCGTCAAGGAGAGGACCACTATTATAGGTATCAAAAAGTCAATGGGAGCCAAGCGATCTTTTATCCTGCTCGAATTCCTGATCGAATCCATCTTCCTGTCTGTGATGGGAGGGGTGATCGGTTTGTTGATTATATACATCGGAACATTGATAGCTTCAAATGCTTTCTCTATGCCATTGGTATTGACCCAAAAGAATATCATCCTCGGTATTTCGATTTCAAGTATCATTGGTTTGGTCTCCGGATTCATCCCTGCCTGGATCGCTTCCCGCCTCGACCCCGTCGAAGCTATGAGGTCAACATTCTAATATTTAGGCCATCAAAAACAATTTAGGCCATCAAAAACTCCGTAGGAGTTGCCTGTGAATAACCCCCAGTGAAACTGGGGGCTATTCATGTATCTCATCCATAACTCCGTAGGAGTTACCCACTGTATCATGTTATTGTTTATTTTGGGAAACCCCGATGGGGTTGAAAAGTCGGAGTTTGCTGGCCCCCAGTTTCACTGGGGGTTATTCACAGGCAACTCCTACAGAGTTCAAGCCAACATGATTTCACTATATCTCCAAATATTCCTTGTTCTTTATTTCTCTCTTAATTCAATCTTCGTATCTTTACAATTCTAAAAAATGAAAATGGAGAAACGCTGGGTATTGAAAGAAAAGGGTGATCCCGAGATTGTTGCTCGGCTGTGCCAGGAACTCTCGATCGACGAGAACCTTGTACAGTTACTGGTACAACGAGATATCACCACTTTTGATGAAGCCAAAGATTTCTTCCGTCCCTCGCTCGATAAACTCCACGATCCATTCCTGATGAAGGATATGGACAAGGCCATTTTCCGTATCGAAGAGGCATTCAAAAACAAAGAACACATACTTATTTACGGCGACTACGATGTTGATGGTACAACAGCTGTCGCCTTGGTCTACACCTTTTTAAAGGAGCATTATGACGAACTCGATTTCTATATCCCTGACCGTGATAAGGAAGGATATGGTATCTCGACAACCGGAATAGACTATGCAGCCGACAACGGATTCACCCTAATCATTGCCCTTGATTGCGGCATCAAGGCTGTCGAGAAAATCCAGTATGCCAAAGATAAAGGCGTCGACTTCATCATCTGCGATCATCACAGGCCAGGCGATACCGTCCCGAACGCGATTGCCGTTCTCGATCCAAAACAGGTCGATTGCGACTATCCCTTTAAAGAACTTTCAGGTTGCGGCGTTGGATTTAAACTCGTCCAGGCCTTTGCCTTGCAAAATAACATCCCCTTCGAATCCTTATACCCCTTGCTCGATCTGGTTGCAGTGAGTATTGCCTCAGATATTGTCCCTATCACAGGAGAAAACAGAATCCTTGCCCATTTTGGATTGAAGCTGTTGAATTCTAATCCCCGTCCGGGGCTCGAAGCCATCCTGGCTTACTGCAGGATCCTGCGCAAACCGGGTAATTCCAAAACCTACGGTGACGAATTTGCTTTCACCCGCGAGATGAATATCAACGACATCGTCTTCCTGATTGGACCCAGGATCAATGCTGCCGGTCGCATAGAAAGCGGTAGGAATTCGGTCTTGCTGTTGGTCGCCAAATCGCTGGAGGAAGCCAAAGAATCTGCGGCCACTGTTGATGCCAACAATACCGAACGCAGAACGATGGACATCAACACTACCCTTGAAGCCCTGACCTCTCTCGATGCAGATCCCCTCAGCCTTTCCAAGAAATCCACCGTCATCTATAATCCCGAATGGCACAAAGGGGTCATCGGAATCGTCGCTTCACGCCTAACCGAGTCTTATTACCGGCCAACCATCGTCCTTACAATTTCAAATGGAATGATTACAGGCTCGGCAAGGTCGGTCAAAGACTTTGATGTCTATGATGCGATCGATGCCTGTAGCGACCTTCTGGAGCATTTTGGAGGACATAAATATGCTGCCGGACTGTCGATGAAACCTGAAAACCTGACTGAATTCGTTCGCCGCTTCGAGGAAATCGTGAGTGCAACCATTCTGGATGAACAACTCGTTCCCGAAATTGAAATAGACCTTGATATCAAACTGAATGTCATTAATACTAAATTTCTGCGCATCCTCAATCAATTTGCACCCTTTGGACCCGGAAATATCTCTCCTGTCTTTCGTACCGGCAAGGTTGTAGATACCGGAAATGCAAAGATAGTCGGCAAGAATCATCTAAAGCTCCATGTGATCCATTCAGATATCACTTGTTTCCCCTATTCTGCCATCGCGTTTCACCAGGGCGAGTTTGTGGATGACATCATGAAAGGCAAATCGTTCAGCATCTGTTACAACATAGAGGAAAATGACTTCAACGGTTCCAAAACCATCCAGCTCAACATCAAAGACATCAAGCTGGAGAACTAAAACCACCTTTTTTATTCCACCCGAATCACCGATTTCCTCACCATCATCTCCGGCATAATCTCTATCATACGTGGCTCATAATTCTTATCTCCGAACTCATCAAAGAAAAGCTGTGCCGCAGACTCCCCCATATTATATGGAAACTGTTCAATTGATGCCAGTGGAGGGTCTAAAAGCTTTGTAAACGGTTCATTCGAAAACCCAAATACCGCAATATCCCCCGGAACATTAAACCCATTCTCCTTCAGATACATGATAGCACCCAAGGCACAATAATCACTTGCACAGAAAACAGCATCCGGCCTATTAACCATCTTACTTAATACCCCCGCAGCTTCATAACCCTTCTCCTGTGTCAGACTGTTTTCAATGATAATTGACTCATCTACCTCCATCCCGTAATCTCTCAACGCCTTGAGGTAACCCCTTCTGCGTTCTGTATACATCTGAAGATGCAAAGGTCCCTGGAGATGAGCAATCCGTTTATATCCATTCAAGATCAGGTATTCGGTAGCCATATACGCACCCATGTAATCATTCAGTGTGACTTTACTGGCATTGATTTTCCCAATCGGGATCCGGTCGAACAAGATCAGCGGCACCTTTTTATCCAGAATCATCTGAAGGTGAGCCAACTCACGGGTCTCCCAGCTGATCGAAATGATAATCCCATCCACCCTGGCATTCAGCAAGGAATCGATGCACTCCTGTTCTTTTTTCTGGCTCTCGTTGCTTTGGACAATGATCAGATGATACCCGGCCTTGTTCAGCACTGCCTCGATACCTTCGATGGCACTGGCAAAGAAATTTCGGTTTACCCTTGGAATGATCAACCCCACCGTTTTGGCCGAGCCTTTTCTTAACGAAGAAGCAAGGGCATTGGGCCGGTAATTCATTTCTTTGGCAAGCTTGCTAACAATAATTTTTGTTTCTGCACTAATTTTAGGATGATCGCTTAAAGCCCTGGAAACGGTCGATGCATTGAGATGTAAAACTTTTGCTAGATCATGTATGGTGATATGGCCTTTACCCATCAGAAGGAATACTTATTAAGATATAAATAGTAAATCAGTCTTCAAAGGTATAATATTCTTCATCACTCTTTATAGGTAATGCAGAAAATGTAGTGGCTGCCTTAGTGGCCGCCCATGGGTAATGTAGACTTTCGATGTTACTGCCCTGGAGACCCACAAGGGACTCCCTATATCACATTCGTTCGCTTTAAATTATTGGAATCAGAAATATTTATTAATCAAGTCCATCAATTGCACACTGTTCAATGGCTTAATAATGTAATCATTACATCCGGCATTTATCGCCTTTTCTTTGTCATCTTCAAAAACATAAGCAGATTGGGCAATGATGATAACATCTTTATTAAACTGCCTGATTTTTTGCGCGGCAATATAACCATTCATGACCGGCATATTCATATCCATAAAGATGATATCAATATCCGAACATTTACTGAATTGTTCTACTGCTTCCGCCCCGTTTATTGCATACAATATTTCTCTGGTATGACATTCCATCATATGCTGTAAAAGCATTGCTGAATTTTCATCATCTTCAACTATCAGGGTTTTGAGTTTCTTTGGAAGAATTTTATTTTCAATGGAGGTTTTACAGACAATATCCTTATTCTTTTCAACTGATTCGTGATTATAAGGAAGGGTGAAATAAAATGTAGATCCTTTTCCAGGCTCGCTTTGCACACTTAATTTACCACCAAGCATTTCCACATAAGCTTTACTTATCGCTAACCCCAAACCCACGCCTTCATAAGCCATGTTGTTTCCCTTTTCAATTTGGTCAAAACGATTAAAAATATGTTCCTGGTCTTCCTTTGCGATACCGATCCCGGAATCCCCTACAAAGATCATCAACTCCGGATGTGTGTTCTCTTTCTCTAGGACATAACCTATTTCTATAACACCCTCTTTGCTGTATTTTATCGCATTTTTGACCAGATTGGTGAGGATTCCATATATTTTTTCACGATCCGAGTGTATGATTGCTTCATGATCTGGCAACCCGTTTTTAAAGAAAATCAACATCCCTTTCTTTTCCACTTC
>JGI24140J50213_10000342_pt1 | contig 21994 bp, 26 predicted proteins | sample BarGraIncu00222A_FD_50213 | JGI IMG/M metagenome (IMG submission 50213)
GTAATTGATAATACCTGTTTGATAGGCCATTTTTTTAAAATTTAGATTTATTGTTAATACTTCAGCCTAAGAAAGAGTTCTTGAATTGCTCTTTCCCATGCCGGTTAATTGATTACTGATTAAAACATTCCACGATTTTCACAGAACCGATGTGAGGCAGGGCAAACGGTTGTCCGTTACTTGACGAGAGTGAGAATTCTACTCCCAACGCCACGACAACAGCAGTACCCGGCATAGAAAACGCGGGATCATCGAGCGAAACCGAGAGGCTGACATCCTGCGACAGGCTGTTATTGTACATCCAGTCGCTGACTGTCTTTCTTGAAAGCAGCTCCAGTCCATCAACAACCGGTTCCCACTTCTGATTTTCCGCGTTATAGGCCATGTCTGAGATCTGCGTGATGACCAGATACAACCTGACTGCAAAGAATTTTGATATCCACCAGACATCATTGGCAGTCACGAATCCGGGAATACTTAATGTTACAGTTTTCTTGTCGGGCAAGAAGCTGATTACATAGGAGTCACGGATGACACTTCGAAGCGGATGAGGCTCGTTGAATTCGATCTGAGCGATTGCCTGCAGATCTTTGCCGACCTCGATCTTGTGCAAACCCTTTTTCCCGGTTGTGTCCTGCCGCTGGATGATTTTACCTCCAGCCATGATCTTTGCCCAACAACGGATATCCATCAATTGCTGTACAGACGTCAGGCTTTGATAAAGCAGGGAGCCCCATTTACTTCGGCCGCCAAAATCACTTGTGTTTTCCCTTTGCGGTTCCAGGGATTCCAGCGATTGTAATTGTTTTTTGGTATAACCGCCTTTTTTCCCAAAAACCCATTTTTTGGTTCCGGGATCATAGTAGTAGCGCATGTTTCCAAAGCTGCCTTTAACGTCGAATGGTCCATCGATTGTAGCCATTTCTTTATGATTTTAATGGTTCGTAAAAACATAAAATTACAACTTTAAATACAGAAAGTCAAGGATTATGATGAGGCCATTGGGAGCCATTGGAGGCCATTGGAAGCCAATTTCAAATTATTTTGTTGATTTTTTAACAAGACACTGAAATGACCTTGAAATGATCAAAAAAAGATCATCAAAGGATGACTCCCATATGAGGAGAAAACACTTCTCCAACAGTCGGGGGATATTCAAGTGGTGTACCGTACCTGTTCCGTACCCCTTCCGTACATTTTCCGTACCTGTACCGTCTAAGGGGTACGGAACAGGTACGGAAAATGTAGGGTAATTGTACGCTACAGGAGACGAGTATCTACCAGTTATCTCTAAATGGCTTTTAAGTGATATGGGAGTGTTCCCGGGAGTATCAAAAAATGGCCTTGTTATTATCCGAAAATCAGGTGAAATTAAAATTTTCGTTCTTTGGACACTAACTTTTATAGGCCTGGATTTTTGGCGGCTTTGTTGGGATTCATAAATGATATTCAAAACTATTGCACCCTTACAGGGCTTGATTATTTTGATGTTCTTGTTCACATGGCTTCACCCTGTGCTGATATATTTTACTCTTGAAGGGCTTGAATATATTCAACTAAGTAATATGCATTAAACAATGTCGTATTTCATTATTTGTTTACGCTGTGTTCGAGTCTGAAGAATAAGGGTTTCGGGAATGAAGTAAATGCCGAAGGCATGAAATGATTATAGCAAAGAACATCAATCAACCTTCTGAACCCCGAAGGGGTGATATGCTTAACACCTTCAATGTGAAATTCCTGGAGTGTTGGCTTTTCGGTTGTTATCATTCTTGAAAATCTTAAATTTAACACAAAAGCAGTAATGAAACACTGCTCTCAATTTGATAGAATTGATGAATTATTGAATGCCTTTAGAATTGAGCACTTTTATCAATTCTTCCTCGGGGAAATACCCTTCATGACGGTAAAATTCTTTCCCTTTGTCATCAAGAAATATCTGAACAGGGATGACCTGAATTTTGTATTTCTCGCCAAATGGTTTTCCTTCAGCTGTCCAGACATCGTGAAAGACAACGTTTACTTGTTTGCCGTATTTCTTTTCTATAGATTTCATTACGACTTGCATTTGCCGACATGGTATACAGCGTACAGAACCCAATTCAATAAAGGTTACTTTGTAGTTTGCCGGTTTCTTTTGAAGTACCGTTGTTGGTTTATTTTTTTGAACATGTGATGATTTTTGGGCAAAACCGGTCAGGGTTGTTGTAATTAGGATAAGGGACAAGAAGAGTGTTGAAATTTTCATTTTGGTTTCAAATAGTATGTGTATCTGTACAGTTTTCGTCTTCGGTTTCGAACTCAAGGGTTGCATGCTGAATGTGAACGTGTTCAAGTTTGTGTTTAATATTTTTTTTCAAAAGATCGAGTTGTTCAATCCCTACTTTGGGATGAACGATGATATGGGCTGTCAAAGCATTTTGAGAGGTACTGATGGCCCATACATGCAGATGATGAACATCGAGAACGTCTTCAACTTTTTTGATTTCATCAATCACCTCATTGATGTTGATGCCTTTTGGAACACCATCGAGGGTGAGTGATAGGCTGTCTTTGAACAGGTTCCATGTGGAGTAGAAAATCACTACAACTATGAACAGACTCATGGCCACATCCAGCCAATAGATCTGATATAACATGATCAGGATCCCGGAGATAACTACTCCCATCGAGACTGCAGCATCTGCCATCATGTGAAGATATGCCCCCTTCACATTCAGATCTTTGTCTTTATTCCGAAAGAAAAGCAATGCTGAAATGGTATTTATCACAATTCCAATACCGGCAACTATGGCGACTGCTTTCCCCTGAACAATGACAGGATGGTTCAATCGTGAAAAAGTCTCCCAGATAATGCCGCCAATGGCTACAAACAATACAACCGAATTGATGAGTGATACAAGGATGGTTGATTTGCGGTAACCATAGGTAAACTTATCGGTTGCCCCTACTTTGGCAAGGCGGAAAGCCAGTAAAGCCAATGAAAGTGCTGCCACGTCGCTCAGGTTGTGACCTGCATCCGAAATCAGAGAGAGCGAATTATAATAGAGCCCTGCAATCAGTTCGACGACGACATACAAGGTGTTTATCGAGATCCCGATCACAAAGGCCCGATTAAGATTCGTCACTTCAGGCGTATGATGATGATGTTCCATGCTTGCTTAAACAACCGTATGAATAAAAAGATCAGAAAGCGCTTTAAACAGTTTCTGCAACAGGTTTGATTTTGTTGTAAATCGCATTCAGGTATTGGTCGTAATATCCCTTGATAGTCTCTTCAACTTCGCCTAAAGGCTTAACAGGGACAAGATCAGCTACTTCTTCGTATGATAAACCCGAGTAAAAAATTGTCAAACCGGAGGCATATAACATTTCAGTGATTGCTGATTGTGTTTCCTCTTCTCCAAGACCAAAACTGAGTGCCAATTCCCTTAGCTTTTGAATTTGAAAGAAGAAATAGGTATGCCCCATTGCTGTTATTACAGCATAAGCTTCAATTTTAGATTCTTTGACTTCAGGGGTATTACCCAGATGGCTCATCAAATTAGAAAGTTTTACTTTGTTCTCATTCGACATTCCAGGTGAAAAACAAATTGGGTTTACTCCCCTGTTGACTATTGTTGAAGCACTTGGATTCATCCGGGCTATATTTGAGAAGCCATCCAACTGAGCTGACATTTTAGCTATGGTCAGTTTTGGAGCAAGTGAAACAATAATTGACGCCGGGTTGAGAAAGTCTTTTATTCTGGTCAGCGTTTCCATAATTACCGGGGGATGAAGCGCAATCATAATAATATCACTTTTAGCTACATCCTTTAAATCGTCTGTAGTTACATGAATTGAAGGATATTTCGCCTTCAGTTTTGATAATACTTCACTGTTTGTGTCGAAAACAGATACCTTTTCAAATGTAATGTTAACATTTTCAAAAGCTTGTAGGAAGATTTTGGCAATCCTGCCTCCACCAATAAATCCAATTGTTTTCATTTTCTTAAGTTTTAATGGTTTAATAAAGATAGGTGTAATATTTGAGTTCTACGATTTAGAATATAAAATTAAACAGATAGCCAACGATTAAAATCCCGGTAGATACAATACCAACAAAAATGAGTATCAGCGGGAGTTTTAATACTTTCTTCAGGATAATCATCTCGGGCAAAGAGAGGCCAATCACAGACATCATAAAGGCCAGGGCCGTTCCAAGGGGAACACCTTTTTCGATGAGGACGCTAACGATGGGAATAATTCCGGCTGCATTTGAATAAAGTGGTACTCCAATCAAAATGGATAATGGCACTGAATACCAGGTGGATTGTCCCATCAATTGAGCCATGAATTTCTCGGGGACATAGCCATGTACTGCTGCCCCAACAGCAATACCCACTACAATATAAAGCCATACTTTTCCTACGATCTCTTTTACGGCATCGGATCCGGATTGAATACGATCATTCCATGAAATTTTGTTCTCAGGATTGTCATTGATGCCGGCTTTTATATCGTAGACCCAACTCTCAACATACTTCTCAAGCTTCAGTTTACCTATTATCCAACCTGAGATAATCGCTATGATCAGCCCCGTCACGATATAAATGATGGCCACTTTCCATCCGAAAAGACCAAAAAGAAGTATCACCGCTACTTCGTTGATCATGGGTGCGGCAACCAGGAAAGAAAAGGTTACGCCAAGTGGCACTCCGGCCTCAATAAAACCAAGAAAAAGAGGTATTGCAGAACAGGAGCAGAAAGGAGTGACAATGCCTAACATGGCAGCCATTACATTGCCTGTAAACAATGATTTTCCCTCTAAAGCTTTTCGGGTTTTTTCTGGTGTAAAATAGGTGCGGATAATACCCACGAAAAAGATGATCAGAATCAATAACATCAATACTTTGGGGACTTCGAAAATAAAGAACCGCAATGTTTCGGTAAGATGAGTTCCCAACTGCATCTTCAATAGGTTAACTATCAGCAAATCGGTTAATGGATGCAGGTAATGGTAGAGTGCAAACCACATCACTAATCCCAATACTATTTTATAAAGATTCTTCATTTTTTTCCTTTTAGTGTTTCGTAAAAACACGAAACTATAATTCAAATTTTTTTAGCCGCAGCAGGAACACTTAGGGGATTGGCCTTTGTTCTTCTCATTTAGCATCAAATTGATCTCTGTGGAGCAACATCTCCCCTTTGGGTTCACTTCTTTGCATTGATTGCCCAGGCATGCTCCTGTGGCTTCCTGGACATCTTTAAGGGTTCTGGCTCCTTTGAAAATAGCGGCTTCAATATCACTTTTAGTGACATTCCCGCAATAGCAAATGATCTCTTCCATGATTTAAAAATAAACTTTTATGATATAATAGATGCCGACTACAATAAACATTACCGACAAGATACGGCGAAACCATTTATCAAAGTCGCTGATTTTGTTGTACAGACTTCCCACGTTACCAACAGCATAGGCCAATAGCCAGGCAAAAATGATGACCGGAAGGCCAGTCCCGATTGCAAATACTACCGGCAGAAAGAGTCCGCTGACACTGGTAATTGTTATTGGGATCAACATGGCGAAATAGAGGACACCAACATAAGGGCAAAATACCATCGCAAAGACCATCCCCAGCAAAAATGTACTCCAGTGACTTTTTCTGCTTTTCTCTCCTACCCTATCTGTTATTCCTGAAAAGCCGGGTAGCTTTAGTTTGATCACTTCGAGCATAAAGAGTCCGATCAGAATTAAAATCGGACCTATTAGTTTTTCGCCCCATCCCTGGAAGATCATAGAGATCTTTAACTGACTGGCTCCAAAATATAAAATGACACCAAGTGCTGTGTAACTGAAAGCCCTGCCCAATGTATAGATCAGCCCACTGATAAATACGCGTTTTTTGTTTTCAATGTCACGACTGATAAAACCGATGGCTGTGATATTGGTAGCAAGGGTACATGGACCAAGAGAAGACATCAGCCCTAAAATAAAGGCGGTGATGATTGAATACTGTGAATTTTCAAGAATGGTGCGTAAGTACTCCATTTGGTTATCTAATCTTAGTGTAAGACTTTTTCAACGGCCTTTTTGATTTCTGCTTTTATTTTGGCCTGATCCTGTGCATATAGAAAGACTTTAGTAGTCAGGTCAAGCTGTTTGTCTTCACAAACGACCAGGAGACTTTGTCCGCCAACTTTAAGTTTCTTTGCAAGTGACTTTGAAGTTGCTTCGTCAAGGTTAACGCTTTTGAAAGTGTACTCCCCTGTCTTTACCTTTTCGGGATAGAGTGCCAATAATGAATTCTTACTGTTGCTTTCAATGGCAATGCAGGTTGCACATCTAATGGCATAATGAAAGTAATAGACTTCAACTTTGGGTTTAACTGTTGGTTTGAGGGGTTGCTTATTTATTTGTGCAAAAGATGATAATGAGCACATTATAAGGACTATTGAGAATATATAAATCTTTTTCATAACTAATTGACTTACGTTGTTAATAGTTGCTTGACTTCCTCTTTCGAAGGCACGTGACCTTTCATCACGACTACGCCATCCACAACAAGTGCGGGGGTTGTCATGACACCAAATTTCATGATATCCATGATGTCTTCAACTTTAGTCACATTGGCAATGATACCATTTTCGGCAACTACATCACGGGTTACTTTTTCGAGTGCTTTGCATTTTGGACATCCTGTCCCTAAGATTTTGATTTCCATTGTATAGTTATTTATATGTTTTGATTCATTCTTATAATCTGTTAGTAAAAAACTCCCCGAAGATCTTTTCGGCCTCGGCCCAGTTCTCTCTGTTGACACAATACTTGATATATGGTGCATTGATCTCGCCCTGGATCAGTCCGGCATCTTTGAGTTCGCTCAGGTGTTGAGAAAGGGTTGAACGCGCTATCGGAAGTTCTTCAGCCATGTCGCCACTATAGCAGCATTTATTGGAGTTCTTCAGAAGATAACCCATAATGAAAACACGTACCGGATGGCCCAAAGCCTTGGCATATCTTGCCATGCGTTCTTGTGATTCTGTATAATATTTCTTTGGTGTGTTAGTCATGTTTAGTATTTCGGCTAATTACGAAACAAAGGTAAACTAAAAAAAGTGTGTAATGAAAAAATAATTAAATAATTTTTTCATTACACACTTTTAAGGGTGACTTTAAAGGATTAGTTCATTTCTTTGGCAATGGCGATAGCGGCAATTGTACCATCAGCTACTGCTGTTGTGATTTGTCGGTATTTCTTACTGATGACATCGCCAACGGCATAGACACCGGGAATATTGGTCTGCATGTCTTCATTGGTCTTGATGTAACCCCATTTGTCGAGGGTTAGTTTGTTATTGAACAGTTCGACATTCGGCTTCATTCCGATAAAGATAAAGACGCCATCGCTAATGAGTTTTTTGCGTTCTTTGGTCTTAAGGTCTTCAACTTCGGTGATCATCTTATCTCCTTCACGTGTAAATGAACGGGGTTCATGTTCGAAGAGTGTGCTGATTTTCGGGTTATTGAAGATCTTGTCCTGAGCTGTTTTATTGGAGGTGAACTTGTCAAACTGGTGAACCATGGTGATCTTGCTTGCAAACTTGCTGATGAAGTCGGATTCTTCAACGGCTGAGTTACCTCCACCGATGACCACTACTTCCTTATCGCCAAAGTATTTGGCATCACAGGTTGCACAATAGGAAACCCCTTTACCTTTCAGTTCCCGCTCTCCGGGAGCACCTGTAAGATTAGGCATTGTTCCGGTAGCTATGATGATTTTCTTCGCTCTTACAGTTTCATATTCATCAATTAGGACCTCTTTTTTATCGAGATCGACTTTTGTGATATCGACTGCAACCTTGTAGGCAGTTCCACAGAGTTTGGTCTGCTCGCTCATATTGTGAGATAGCATATAACCGGCCTGAGGCTCAATAAAACCGGGGTAATTCGATACTTCATGTGTTGTTGACACTTGTCCTCCCGGAAGGGCAATATCGATCAGTACGGTATTTATTTTGGCCTGGCAGAGATATAGGCCTGCAGTCAATCCACCGGGACCTGCGCCAAGGATGATGACATCGTAATCGGATACAAATGGCTTAAGGTGTGACTTTATGGTCTTAACTTTCTCGGCGGGTAACATGCTATCAAGACTGTGAATGATATCGCTGCGTTTGATGGCACCGCTGTATCTTGTAGCGACTTCTTTACCGTCATCATAAAACAGGAGTGTCGGGGAAGATTTAACGCCTAACCGATCGGCGAGTTCACGGTTCTGTTGACGGTAAATCTTGAGGAATTTGATATCATTACCGTAGAGTTTGGCTAAGCCTTCAAACTTGGGGGCCACGGCTTCGCAGGGGGGACATTCAGTGGAGTAGAAATCGAGAACTACTTTTCCTCCTTTTAGTACTTCCTGCTCGAATTCATTTGCATTGATCTCTTTCATAGTGGGATATATTTAAAAAATTATGTCACCCCTCCGGGGCTAAAATGTTTTTTTATACATTGTGCTACAATCATTTCACCCCTTCGGGGTTCTGTTTAAATGATGGTTATTTTGCTACAATCATTTCATGCCTTCGGCATTTTTCTTCAATCCCGAAGGGATGAAATGATTATAGGAATAATTTTATTATTATTTGAATCCCGAAGGGATGACATGATTGTAGCGCCGTAGGGATGACATGATTAATCATTTTAAATAACTTCATCTTTAAAGTAGGCGGCAAAACCTAGTTCAAGCAATGATTTGATGGGCCGGCAATCTGTTGAACAGATGGTGCCGTTATTGTTTTTAGCAACGGAACCGCAACCACCTCCACAGGCAAGCTGGACACTGCAATCCTTGCAATCGTGAATGGTTGTCACATCGCGCATCTCCCATTCCGAGATCAGGTCAACCTTTCGTGTTATTTCCGGATAGAATGTTCCCAGGGACTCATCGGCTTTACCGACTGTAGCAGTGCAGGGAAAAATATGTCCGGTATAATCAAACGCCCACTCGGTCTTACAGGCAGGACAAGCATCAAACAGGGGCTCAGGCAGCTCTCCGTTCTCAGAAAGGAACTTAGCAACAGAATATGCCGGTTTATAGAATTCAAGGATTTGTGGATGTTGTCGAACTAATTCGAAGATAGATTCATACAACGAGATCCTGTCGAATAACTTATCGGGAGCGGACTGGCAATGGTGTAGTTCATAGTTGCGACCAATCTGACTCTTGAAAAACGGGCTTTTAGTCCATCCTTTATTGATGACAAATGTTGCGAAATCGGGAAGATCATTGATATTTTCTTTGTCAATCACCATGCGTAAATTGACAGTAATATTGTTTTCAATGCAAAGATCAATGCCTTTCACTATCTTTTCAAAGCTTCCGGCACCCCCTTTAAGGAAACGTCGTTTATTGTGGATCTCCTTTGTACCATCCAATGTAACCTGGATCTCTTTGATCCGACCTGCTTTTAGGATTTCAATATAATCAACAAGTGTGTAACCATTTGTAACAAAACAGACGTCAAGTTTTGCTGCATCGGCTTTGTTTAGCAGGTAAACGATTAATTCTTTTTGTTTTGGACTGCCCAGTAATGGTTCACCCCCAAAGACTGTGATGTATTTATTTCGCCCTGCAAACTCTGATTGGATATAGGCAAAAAAAGCATCCACCATCTTGAAATCTAGTTCCTGATTGGGGTTGCTGTATTGATCCTGATAGCAATAGGTACAAGAAAAATTGCAACTATAGTTTGGAACAAAGAAGAGTTGGATTTCATCGGTATCGCGGGAGTCAATAAAATCGAGATACTTACTGCGGTAAAGTGCTGCTTCATCTTTCTCGTCTATGAAATAGCCTTTTTCAGCCATTTCATTTAAGAAGTCTTGATCCGGGATGATATGGGGAGATAGAAGAGATCTTATTTTAATGGCTTCTTCAGGAGAGAGGATATCAACATTGCCTGAGAGCTGATTGACAATAAAATACTTTTCCGAATCGCGGACCTTGGATAATATGTTATATTTTGAATATTTCATTTATTTCTTTTAAAATCAATTGGATTTTAAAGCTGTTTTCATGGTCACTGAGCTGGTCATTGGGCCTAACCAAAGACAAAGACCCTTCGACTTAGCCCAGAGACCTGAAAATACTTTTAATTAGTCGTGACAGCCAACAATAGTTTTAGACGTCTTGGCACAACATTGCGCTACCTTTTTGGTTTCGCTCTTTTTCTTCCTGATTAAACTTGTCATAATTTATATATTAGATTTGATTGAAAATTTTAATTGAATTAACATCCACAACTACAGCTGGAAGCTGGTTTAAAGCCTTCTAGGGTCCAGCTGGCAATCATGGTTTTTCCTTTTTCATAGGGTGTTGATTCTTCAATGATACGTAATGAAGTAAACCCTGCCGATGCAAGTTGTTCGAGATACTCTTCGCGTGTTACTGAACCGGCCCAGCATTCTGCAATGGCTACAGGATCATTTCTGTATTCATCCGGAATGGCTGTGGGGGCATAGATATCACTGACAATGAATCTCCCTCCCTTTTTAAGGATTCGATATACTTCGTTCCATACAGCTTGTTTATCGGAGGCGTGATTGATTGTACAATTTGAAATAACTAAATCGACAATATTGTCGTCAACGGCTATCTTTTCAAGTGGTGACTGCAGGAAACGGACATTCTTTATGCCAAGGTTATCAGCCGTTCTTGTGGCTTTATTAATCATGCCATCTGAAATATCGATACCATAGACAAAACCTGCTTCGCCAACTATTTCGGCTAGTCTTATTGCGTCGGTTCCTCTCCCACTGCCCAAGTCTACACATACCTCACCGGGTTGTGGTTGGGAGTGATCGATGGCACCTCCACAGGAAAGGCAACATGTTGATTCTGCAAGTTCTGTATAACGATTGTTTATTGCTGTTAAATCCATTTTATCTGTTTTTTTATTTTAACATTTTGAGCGTGCACAAGGGCTACTGGTCAAGATTAAGCCAAATACGCCTCCAGTAATTGCTGTACTATATATATTACTGATAAGTGGACAAGTACCTGATGAACAACCGACTAAGAAATAGTACGCAACTCCGGCAACTCCGCCGATAGTTATTCCCAGAAATGGTCTCCAGAAAGACCAGGATTTGAGAAAAGGTTGTACTTTGATCGGTTCTTCTGGTGTTGATGTGTTATTTATATTTTCCATTGTTTGTTTTTTTTGTAATCTGTTAATCATGTCACCCCTACGGGGCTAAAGAAAGGATCTTCCATATGTTACAATCATGACGTCCCTTCGGGACTAAAGAAAAAATAACCTGTTTGCTACAATCATGTCACCCCTACGGGGCTAAAGAAAGAATCTTCCATATGTTACAATCATGACTTCCCTTCGGACTAATAAAAAAATAACCTGTTTGCTACAATCATGTCACCCCTCTGGGGCTAAAGAAAGGATCTTCCATATGTTACAATCATGACGTCCCTTCGGGACTAAAAAAAAAATAACCTGTTTGCTACAATCATGTCGTCCCTCTGGGACTAAAAATAAATGACCTGTTTGCTAAAATCATGTCACCACTAAGGGGCTAAAAAAGGATCTTCCATATGTTACAATCACGACGTCCCTTCGGGACTGATGAAAAGTCCCGAAGGGACGTCATGATTGTAGATCAATATACAATAAACAACTTAGCCCCGTAGGGGTGACATGATTGAAAAGGGTATCCAGTCTTAAAGGACATTATGATTTTATTACTTTGATTTCAAAGGTGATTGCCATTGCTTTCTTATACATGAAAGAGACCCCACAATATTGATCCTGGGATAGTTTTACTGCTTTTTCGAGCTTGTCAAGTGGCAAGTCGGTTCCAGTGAACTCATAAATAATATGCATGGAGGTGTAATGTTTTGGATGCTCTTCTGTCATATCGGCTTCGATGTTGACATTGAAGTTATCGAGCTCAACTCTCATTTTCTTCAGGATTGAAACGACATCCATTCCGGTACATCCTGCCAGGGCAGATAACATGAGTTCTTTGGGACGGGGCCCCTGGTCTTCACCTCCACCTGCAGTACCTGCATCCATGATGACATGATGACCATTGACTACTGAATCAAACTTCATGTTGCCTTTCCAGTTTGTATTTACATTGTGTTTCATGATTGTCTTTATTTAATTGTACAAAGATACTGGTGTATCAGAGTTGGTTTATGAGATAATGTGCCAGATATCACAACTTTTGAGTTGATATAAAACAAGTTTTTGTTTGATTTTGCTTTAATTCCTGATTGCAGTCAACAGAAATACCGGGTAATCTTTAAACTCCCCGTTTTCATTTTCACGATGGATAACAAAACAGGGTTTGATGACAATATTATTGAAACCTCCAGTTTCCAATTGACGATTTAACCGATCAACATCAAAGCCATTGTGACCTGTAAAGTCATCTCCATGGAAAGACCCATCTTCAGTATATAAATCAGCAATTGCTAGATAACCTCCAGGTTTAATTAAAGCTTTAAATTTATTGAAGATCAGATCAATATTATTTACATGATGAAGTACCATCTGAGAGTAAACAAGATCAAACTGTCCGGTGAAATCTTCCTTTTCAAGGTCGATCCAAAGGGCTTTCATGTTTTGATTTCCAGATTCAGCGATCTTAATTTCAGTTACCCTTATCATCTCTTTTGAACTGTCCATCATGACAATCTCTGAGAACTTATCTTTAAGAATAAAGCTCAGTAAGCCCGTTCCGGCACCAAATTCAAGAGCAGTCATCTTAGATGAAATCGTTACGCGACACATCAGTGCTATTGCAATGGCTTCTGAACGTCTTAAATGCATCAGATTCTTATCCCAATCCCCTGCCCTGTTGTCAAATTCACTCATCGTAGTTTAATTAGTCACTGTTTTAACAATTTCTGCAGATTCATTTGCAGCTGACTTTAAAACCGAAGCAATACTATCCGGCATTCCGGAAGTCATATCACCTGCGTTGATAAGTGCAATGTAAGTTTTACCATCTTCTTTTTCATAGACAGAGATCCGGCAAGGCATCATTACAGAAATAATCCTTTCGTCGTTGAGTTCAAGCATCTTTCCTGAATACTCCGGTTTGCAGATCTCAATCACTTTAACAGGGTTGACAGTTTTTCCCGATTTGGCAAGTGATTGTTGTAAATCATGAATAAACGGTACTTTCCATTCTCTGCGTTCGGCTTCAGCTACAAGCTTTTCAACAGTATTATTAAAATCATACAAACTGGTTTCTTCGATAATAAATTGATTCGGTTTCATAATGTGTAATATTTATAAACAAAATTACACTTTAAAACAGGAAATATTACATGTAAGATGAACAACATGACAACGATCAAATTGAAGTACCTCAACTTTTTCGTTGATTTAGTACTAACTTTGTAGCGGTATTATTCACATACACTCTCAATAATGAAAACCATCTCAGAAACAGACCAGGAATTTGTCTGCGATATTCAGGCTCCATGTTTTCAACTCCTCACTCCGGAAGAAATAGAATTGATACAAGCCAGTAAGACTCAAGTAATGTTCAGGAAAGGTGAAAACCTGACCAAACAGGGTGCCTTTGCTTCCTATGTATTGTTTGTATTGGAAGGCTTGTCAAAACAACACCTTGAAGGAGACGCATCTAAGCAAATGAACCTGAGGATCATTCGTCCGGGAGAATTTGTTGGACTCTCTGCTGTTTTTGGTAAGAGCACATTTAACTACTCTGTTGTAGCATTGACCGATACCAAGGTTTTTATTATTGAGAAATCAGCATTGGCAAAACTGGTACAACAAAACGGGATGTTTGCCTATTCAATTATCCGTCGATACTGTGACCATAATACCTTGTTATATGATACCATCCGCAACCTTACCTACAAACAGATGAATGGTCGTCTGGCGGATGCCTTACTTTACATCGATAGCGTCAATGACGGAATCGGAGATGTATTCACGCTGCTTTCACGTCGTGATATTGCTGATTTTGCAGGAATATCAACTGAGAGCACTGTTAAATTACTAAAGACATTCGAAAAGGATGGAATCATAAAACTGGATGAAAAGAGTATTTCTATCGAGAACAGAGATGTTTTAACAGAGATCAGCAAAAAAGGATAATTTGAAATAGAGATGAAAGAAATAGAAAATATTGAGTTAACCTATTTAAGTATAAATGATTATCAGGAATTAAAAGAGGCGATGATTGAGTCCTATCCCAGTATGCCAAACTCATATTGGGAAGAACACCAGATCAGGAAACTGATCAGTCGTTTCCAGGAGGGACAGGTAGTCATCAAAGTCAACAATCAGATCGCTGGATGCGCCCTGTCACTTATCGTGGATTATTTCAAATTTGGTGATGATCATACATACAAAGAGATAACAGGTGACAGTTCGTTTAATACCCATACTCCAAGCGGGGATACGCTATACGGAATAGAAATATTTATCAAACCTGAATTCAGAGGGTTACGATTAGGACGTAGATTGTATGACTACCGGAAAGAGTTGTGTGAAAAATTAAATCTCAAAGGCATTATCTGTGGAGGAAGAATTCCCAATTACCACGTGTACGCAGATAAAATATCTCCCAAGGAGTATATTGAGATGGTCAAAAGGAAAGAAATTGAAGATCCTGTCTTCAATTTTCAGATCTCCAATGACTTCTATCCTTCTAAGGTGCTTACAAATTATCTTGAAGGTGACAGTGCCTCCAATGATTTTGCCGTATTGTTGAAATGGGACAACATTTACTATGAGAAGAAGACCAAAAAGGCTATTACTACTAAAAAGATTGTCAGATTGGGATTGATTCAATGGCAAATGAGGTCATATGAAAACCTGGATGACTTGATGCAACAGGCAGAATATTTCATTGAGTCTGTTTCCCGGTACAGATCAGATTTTGCATTGTTCCCGGAGTTCTTCAATGCTCCACTGATGTCAAAATACAACAATTTATCTGAACCTGATGCCATTCGGGAACTTGCTCAACACACAGAAACTATCGTTCAGAAATTTTCAGAACTGGCTATTGCCTACAACATCAATATTATTTCGGGTAGTATGCCGGAGATAAAAAACGAGCGGTTATACAATGCAGGGTATTTGTGCAAAAGGGATGGTACAGTTGATAGATATGAGAAACTGCATATGACCCCTGATGAGGTGAAAGTATGGGGAATGCAGGGAGGTAGTCTGTTGAAGGTTTACGATACCGATTGTGGTAAAATAGGGATCCTGATATGTTATGATGTGGAATTCCCTGAATTGAGTAGGCTGTTGGCTGAAGATGGAATGGATATTTTGTTTGTTCCCTTCCTGGCTGATACACAGAATGGCTATTCCAGGATCAGGCATTGTGCACAGGCCAGAGCCATTGAAAATGAATGTTATGTCGCCATTGCAGGTAGTGTCGGAAATCTGCCCAAGGTGAGCAATATGGATATTCAGTACGCCCAGTCAATGGTGATTACACCGTGTGATTTTTCTTTTCCTGCAAACGGGATCAAAGCAGAAACCACACCAAATACAGAAATGATATTGATTGCCGATGTGGATATTGATCTGTTGAGAGAACTCAATCAGTTTGGAAGTGTCCGAAATTTAAAAGACAGACGGACAGATTTGTATGATTTAAAGAAACGGAAAAACATTAAGCCGTTGCTGTAGGATTTAGTTATTAGCATTTGATATTGTCGTTGATATTGTCCGTAGGACATAAATATCAATAGAATGGTCTTTATAATCAATCTTTTCCCCGTAGGGGATTAACGTTGATTTGTTAATCCCCTACGGGGAAAAAGTTGGTAGATTCTTAATTTCTATTGATATTTATCCCCTACGGGGAAATTCAGAAAAGTTCATGACTATTTAATAAGCCATTGGTACTTCCATCAATAGAAACTCTGCATCACTATCGGCCTGTATGGAAATCTTGTCTGTATCCCAGATCCCAAAACCATCACGGGTATTTAACTTCTGTCCGTTTATAGTAACATCGCCACTCAGGATAAATGCATATACGCCATTTCCTTTTGCCTTGATTGTGTAATCTGCACTCACGCCCTTGTCGAATTGCCCCAAATGAAACCATGCGTTTTGGTAAATCCATACTCCTTCATCATCAGGATTGGGTGAGAGTATCTGTTGTAGTTTATTATGACGATCGGCAATATTCAAAGTGATCTGGTCATAACGGGGAGTCACATTCGTTTTGTTGGGAATTACCCAGATCTGAAGGAACTTCCCTTTCATGTTCTTATTCTTGTTGTATTCGCTGTGGAAAATCCCTGTCCCGGCACTCATTACCTGTATGTCGCCATATTCGATAACCGAAACATTGTCCATGCTGTCTTTGTGTTCGAGTGCACCTTCAAGCGGAATGGAAATGATTTCCATGTTGTCGTGTGGATGCTTTCCAAAGCCCATGCCTCCTTCGATTGTATCATCATTCAGTACCCGAAGAGCACCAAAATGAACGCGTTCAGGATCATAGTAGTTTGCAAAACTGAAAGTATGTTTGCTGTCAAGCCACCCGTGGTTTGCATGGCCACGGGATTCTGCTTTATGAAGAACTGTGTGAGCCATTTGTAAAAAAGGTTAAAGGTTAAAGTAATTATGATTGTTTGAGCAATTCAACTTCACAACTGATTTTGATTTCCTCGCCTACAAGCACTCCGCCTGCTTCGAGTGCTGCATTCCAGTTAAGGCCAAAATCCTTACGGTTGATCTTGCCATTGATCGTGAAGCCTGCCTTTTCGTTACCCCAGGGATCTTTCATCACGCCACCAAATTCTACATCAAGTTTGATCTGTTTGGTAATGCCTTTGATGGTAAGGTCGCCCCATAAAGTGTAACTGCCATCATTATCTACTGCCTCATAAGTATTGCCTATGAAAGTGATCTGTTTGTGATTTTCAACATCAAAGAAGTCTGCGCTCTTTAGGTGAGCATCACGATCAGCAGCACCAGTTTCTATTGAAGCTGGATTCAGCCAAAAGTCTATTTCAGAAGTCATGAAGTCTTCGCCTGTAGTGTATATGCTGGCATCAAATTCTTTGAAGGTGCCTTTTACATTGCTGATCATTAAATGTTTTACTTTGAAAGCGATTTCACTATGCGCTACATCAATACCCCATTTTGTTTTTACTAAAGTTTCCATTGTTTTATGTTTTTAAGTTGTTGGTTTAAATTGGATGATTAATTTGATGGGACAAAGGTAAAGCAGCCCACAGGAGTAGAAAATGGATAAATCAAGGTATCGATGGTACAAATCAAGGCAATTGATCTATTTTGCCATTAAATCAGTAAAGGATTTCCAAAAAGTACGGTCACTGAGCGAAGTCGAAGTGACATTTACCTAATCCTCAATGTCGTTTCGACTTCGCTCAACGACCAGATTAGACTTTTAAAACACAGTCTACATGGATATATTTTGCTTGAAATCCTGAAGGGATTGACCGGTATTGCTTTTAAAAAACTTACTAAAATGAGATGGGTCATCGAAGCCCAGATCGAATCCGATCTCCTTACCGCTTTTCGCTGTAAAAACAATCATTCTTTTGGCTTCCAGTATGAGCCTGTTCTGAATAAAATCCTTGGCAGAAACATTGATAGAAGATTTAATCACCTCATTCAGATAATTTGGGGTTACATTCAGCGTGTCTGCATAAAACTTGACCTGATGAGAACGGTTATAGTTTTGCTCAACAATGGTCTTAAAGTTTTTCACAATTGTCTTTCCAACCTCAATAGTCTGGGTATTGGTCCCTGGAAATAATGAACAATGACCATTACATTCGATCAAAAATAATTTGAGATAGGCGCCAATGGATTCCATGTACATATCACCTCTGGCTTGAAATGCATTCAGCATATGTTCTGCAAATGGCTTTAGTGTTGAGATCATATTTGCAGAAGGGTGAAGAGGTGGTGTTTCATCACTCTTCTTAAATAGCTTCAGGTTGGCAATGAAATCATGTCGGATGCTGTTCTTCTCAAGAAATTCCGGAGTAAAGATCATTACATATCCGGTTGGCTTAGGATCTGTAATGATCTGATGAACCTGATCCGGGCTTACAAAAAAGATATTATTGGGCTCAATGGGATATTCTTTGAAATCGATGATGTGTTTTCCGGTGGCTTTAGTAGACCATATGATGGTATAATAATTATGCCGGTGGGGGTTATCAGCAATGCCTCCTGCCTCCTCGTCAATCTCCTCCATGGTTTTGATCACAAATGGCATGGGGTAACCCTTGTATACCAAGTCGTAACTGTATATCTTTTCCTGAGTCTGCATGCTATAACTTTAACGTGTAACAAAATTACCCTTCATTTTGTTTGAATTAGATTTAACTTCAAATATAGCAGGTTTTAACCGAACAAAATTACACATCATAAAAAATGAGTACTTTTGACAATAATCTTAAGATTCACCCTGCATTTACTTTAACTTTAAGTCAACACTTCATATTCCATATATTTCCATGCTTAAAAAGAAGAAAGAACACCCAAAAGAAAAGACAAGATTACATCCCCGAAACAAACATCGCGAGCGGTATGATTTTAAAGTACTGATTGAAAGTTCTCCTGAACTGGCACAATATGTCAAGCTGAATGTTTATGACGATGAATCCATTGATTTTGCCAACCCTGAGGCTGTTAAGGCACTTAACAGCGCCCTTCTAAATTATTATTACGACATCTCAACATGGGAAATTCCTCAGGGATACCTGTGTCCTCCCATTCCCGGCAGAGCTGACTACATCCACCATATCGCAGATTTATTGGGTGAAAGCAATTATGGCAAAATCCCTACAGGTCAAAAGATCAGGTGTCTGGATATTGGTGTTGGGGCCAATTGCGTATACCCCATTATCGGAGTTAAAGAATACGACTGGTCATTTGTGGGTGCCGAGATAGATCCTGTTGCTGTTGCAGCTGCAAATAAAACCATTGACGAAAATCCTGTCTTAACCGGAAAAGTTGAGGTGAGGTTGCAAAATCAACCCAATGATATTTTCTTTGGGATCATTCAAAAGGAAGAACGGTTTGATGTGACTGTATGTAACCCTCCTTTTCATAGCTCACCAAAAGAAGCTCAGGAAGGAACACTCCGGAAACTGAATAATCTGAATAGCGAGAAAGTCACCGAGCTGGTATTGAACTTTGGTGGCCAGGGCAGTGAGCTTTGGTGCAAGGGAGGAGAAGAGAAGTTTGTAGAAAACATGATCCGGCAAAGTAAGCTTTTCCAGTCAAACTGTCTTTGGTTTTCCACCTCTATATCCAAACAATCGCATCTAAAAAGTATTTACGATGCGCTCGAAAGAGCAGAAGCCATTGAGGTAAAGACCATCCCAATGGGTCAGGGAAATAAATCAGGACGCATTGTTGCCTGGACTTTCTTCGAAGCTGAAGACAAAAGAGAATGGGTGAACAGCAGATGGAATGAAATAATACCAGACTAAGAAACTGTTTAAGATGATGCTATTGTAAGAAAATGTAGGGGCCGCCCTTGTGGCCGCCCATGGAAAACATAAAAAATCTTAATTACTCGTGGGCGGCCACAAGGGCGGCCCCTACATTTTTTATGATATTGCCCTGAAAAGAACATACTGTTACTAAATATACCTATTCATTTACAGCTGCTACAAATTTAGCAATGTGTTCCGGGGTAGTTCCACAACAACCTCCGATGATATTGGCTCCTCCAAGGATTAGTTCATGAACAAGACCGGCCATATATTCAGGCGTCTCTGGAAATGATGTCACACCATCTTTATAGATTGGAGCGCCTGCATTGGCATGAATCAGAATCGGGATCTCAGCATTAACAGAGCGGATTTCTTTTGTAATGGCAATCATTCCTTCCATCCCGTTACCACAATTAGCACCAATGATATCTGCTCCGGCTTCAGTCAATTCAGCAGTCATAACTGCAGGGCTTATACCCATCATCGAATGGTATGTACCATCTACCCCTTTATCAAATGTCATCGTACAGATTACTTCAAGAGATGTATTTTCCTTTGCCGCCCTGATCGCACATCTTGCTTCATCAAGATCAGTAAAGGTTTCGATGATGATGGCATTGGCTCCTCCGGCTTCCAGTGCCATTGCCTGTTCCCTGAATCCTTCAGTCAACTCTTCAGCGGTAACCTCTTCCATCATTAAAAACTTTCCGGTAGGCCCTATAGAACCCAGCACATAAACGGCTGCACCCGCTGCCTCTCTTGAGATTTCGGCAGCAGCTTTATTGAGGTCATAGACCTTGTCAGCAAGTCCAAAATGTTCGAGTTTGAATCTGCTTCCACCAAAGCTATTTGTTTCAATCATATCAGAACCCGCGTTCACATAACTTTGGGCTATAGATAAAACATCGTCACGATGGGTAAGATTCCATAATTCCGGACACTCTCCGGGTTGCAGCCCTTTTTGTTGTAAAAAGGTACCCCATGCGCCATCAGATATCAGTATTTCTTTTGCCTTGATTCTTTCAGTGAGTTTTTTCATTGTATGTCTTTTTATAAATACATTGTTTCTGCGTACAGAACTTACATTTGTAATGATTGTAGGTGATGTTTTTACCGACGCCGATAAACCCACTGATAGATTTTATGGGTTGCATGAGTGCTGAGTCTGACAATGAGACACCACAAAATTCTTCGGGCAGGAGTTTAAATAATTTATGTTGCTCAGCGACATCCCATGAACAATAACCCGGACTAAAACGGTTTGAAACCAATAGACTCTGGGTTTCATAAGAAGCCCTCATCATATCCTGGATCTTGTCCATAGCAGTCTCTACAACCACATTGGCCAATGACTCGATTAAAAATCCTTTCAAAACATCGGTCTTGTATTCTTCCTTGATTTGGTCACACAATTGTTTTCCAGCTGTACAGGTAAAGACAATTATTTTTTCAGCCTGTTTTAATTCTTTAAAGATGATATTACCGACATTAAATTCAAGGGATTGAACTTTTACAGTTTTATTTTTAACATCAAATAGGATCTCATCTGATTCAATATATCCACCATAAATCCCATCATAGTCTTTTAGCTTCAGGAACTCCTCTTCCAGTATATCCAGAAAGAACTGATGCGATTCATCCATAGCTCCACCATGCATTGCTCTGATTACATTTTCTTTAGAAATGTCTAACTCACTGAAAGCGAAATTGAATATTTTAGATTTCATTATTATCAACATTATCGCACAACATAAACTTTTACTTTAAGTGAATGACACAGAAGCCTGACAATTATTAAGCTACAAGTTGGTTTAATAGATTAACGGCTCCCTGTGGTGATGAGGAATAACCCGAGGCGCCTATTTTATCAGAAAACTCCTGTGAAAGCGGTGCTCCTCCAATGATGATTGCCTTTGCAGGATATTTTGTTTTAATCTCTTTTACAATATTTTCCATATTCCCCATCGTAGTTGTCAACAGCGCGGAGAGACCTACAACACAATCCGGATGCTTTTCGATGGTTTCAATAAATTTCTGAGCTTTTACATCAACGCCCAAATCAACAACTTCCCAGCCTGCACCTTCAACAGTCATGGCAACCAGATTCTTGCCGATATCGTGCAGATCACCCATTACTGTTCCAACCACAAATGTTCCTTTTCTTTTTACTTCTCCCGAACTGAAATAGGGTTTTAAATGAGCCATACTAGCACTCATGGCTTTTGCAGCCATCAGCATGTTGGGAACATAGACTTTACCGGCACTAAATTTATCTCCGATAATCGTCATGCCGACTATTAATGCCGCTAATACGCTTTCTGCTGAAACCCCACTATCAAGTGCAGTCCTGGTTATTTCATCGGAGCCATCCTCCCCTTTCATTTGCGGAGGATAAGGTGATGCCTTGTTGATTTTACCAAGTTCAACACATTCAGATAGTTTTTGCAATAATTCCTGTTCCATTATTCTCGTTAGATTATTTGCTTACAAAAGTA
>JGI24140J50213_10000344_pt1 | contig 21876 bp, 19 predicted proteins | sample BarGraIncu00222A_FD_50213 | JGI IMG/M metagenome (IMG submission 50213)
CCAGACCGGCGCCCTTCACCCCCAGCGCGTAACCCGTCCCCCAACCCGCGATNAGCACCGGGGCAAGAATGATATTTATCNTCACCGTGAGGGCCTGGACGTACATCGTGGGCTTTACGATGCCGATGCCACGCAGCGCAGACGACATCGCCAGCATCGCGAACTGCAACGCGAGCGCCGGCATAAACCAGACGAGGTATGTCGCCCCCGCCTCGACGGTCGCAGCGTCCGCCGCAACCGAGCGCATGTAAGGGCGTGCAACGGCAAACCCCACGGCCAGAGTGCAGACCCCGCACCCGGCCGACAGCCCCAGCGACTGATTGAATATCAAGTTCGCATCAGCCCGATCCTTGCGGCCAACCGCCTGTGCGACCGCCGCCAGGGTGCCGACGCTCATAATCTGCGTCAGGGCACTGATCAGAAAACCGGCATTGCCCGCCGCACCCACGCCGGCGATGGCCGCCTCGCCCAAGCCAGCAACGAAGTAAAGGTCGATCAATCCGCAGAGCAGCACCAGCACAAGTCCCGCAAAAATGGGGACGGCCATGGTCAAGGCATGGCTCAAAACCGAGCCCTGAGTAAGGTCTTTCATGATGAGGAAGTCCGGTGAAAAGGTGGAAGGAATCAGGGATGCAGACAGGCGACCGCAAACTGTGGGAGTTCACGAAAGTTCGCGTGGCCAGGTCCTGCGCTTCTCAGCTTCCTTGATTCACCGGTGCCGTTCCTTCGTCGGTTCAATAAATCGCCCTAGCGATTTCGAATCCAGGCTAGCCGATATCGTCAAGGACCGCCACGGGCAAGCCGACAACCGGGCTGGTCCGCCGACGCCATGGAAAAATGTTCCGCCGCCTAGGCGTCTCCTTGCTAAATTTTATATTAGTTGCAGCCGTGCAGCGGCAGCGCGACGCTCGCAGCGTTCCGCCAAGCGGCTCTGTTCATCGGTCGAGATGAAGATGCGAATGTTGCTGATTTGCTCGGTGCGGTGCCGGACCCGATCAGCGTCGGCGGTTAATGACAGGCCCCAAACAGTCATTCGTCGACGTTGAACCAGTGCCGGAAAATGCAAAACGTGACGTTTTCCGCTGCGCTTAAAGCCCACTTTTGACCTCCGGTGAGCCCCGCCGGAGGTCATTTTTCGGATCGATTCGGAAGCTCTTGCGAGCGTGGCTCCGCCGATGGGACCGGGAAAGGCCGGACGTCGCGAAACTGCCGTGCCGCTAAAAATTATATTAGTTGCCGCGAGCAGAGGTCGCCGCCATGTTCCAGACGTTGCGCTGGCCTCGCGGCGATCGAAGTCGTTGCGGGGACGGTATTTTGCTTGTCCCATCCGACGAGCGCCGTCGCCTCACCCCTGCTCGGAAAGCGTCCGAAGGTACACCCATGCCAGTATCCGACCCGAGCGCGTTCACGGGGGGCGAGCTCCTCGCCGCGGTCGATGAACTCTGCCAGGATTTCATATGGTCTTCGCCGAACCGGTTGTACCCTGTCCAGGCGCCCGACGGCCTGCTCAACCGAACCGGACCAGCCGTATCATGCAAGCTGGTCAGCTTCGCCGGCGAAGGTCGGGCTAGCGGTCCGAACACCGCCGCCGCTACCCTTCGTTCCGGCGAGTCTTCACCGCAATCTTGCCGGACGGATGAACTGAAGATGGATCATTTCATGAAGCCTCTTGCCGTGCATCGAACCGAGCGGTCGGGAGTTATCGAGCAGGGTTGCGTCGCCAACAGGATGGCGACATGCTTGCGGCCTAGCAGCTACACCATACCGGCAGCCGGGCGTCTTTAGGAGGTTATCGACGTGTGGTTGGTCCAAATCGCGCTCCGGCGTCCTTATACTTTCGTCGTTCTCTCGCTGCTGATCGCGCTTTTCGGCATACGCGCGGCGCTGTTAACTCCGACGGATATCTTTCCGAACATCGATATTCCGGTCGTCAGCGTGGTCTGGACCTACAATGGGTTGCAGCCGAGCGACATGTCGAGCCGCGTTATTTACTATTATGAACGGACCCTGACCTCGCAGGTGAGCGACATCGAGCATATCGAATCGCAGTCGCTCAACGGCTATGGCGTGGTCAAGATCTTCTTCCAGAAGGGAGTCAATATTGCATCCGTCATGGCGCAGGTGACGGCGGCGTCGCAGACCGTGCTGAAGCTATTGCCGCCCGGTATCACGCCGCCCTACGTCCTGAGCTACAATGCGTCGAGCGTGCCGATCCTGCAGCTTGCCCTGTCGAGCCAGGCGCTGCCCCAGATGAAGCTGTTCGATCTTGGTCAGAATTTCATCCGGCCACAACTCGCCACGGTCCGAGGGGCGGCGGTGCCTTCGCCCTATGGCGGCAAGGTCCTGCAGGTGCAGGTCGATCTCGACCAGCAGGCGATGCAGTCGCACAACGTTTCGGCCGAGGATATCGTCAACGCCGTTTCGGTGCAGAACCTGGTCTTGCCGGCCGGTGACCAGAAGATCGGCAAGTTCGACTGGAACGTGGCTCTCAACGCCAGCCCTACCTTGCTCGACGAGATCAACGATCTCCCGGTCAAGAAAATCAACGGCACCATCATCTACGTGCATGACGTCGCCTTTGTGCACCAGGGCTCTCCGCCGCAGACCAACGTGGTCCGGGTCAATGGCGCGCGCGCGGTGCTGATGACCATCCTGAAGGCGGGATCGGCGTCGACCCTCGACATCATCGACGGGGTCAAATCGCTGCTGCCGCGCGTCCAGCAGAGCCTGCCCTCGAGCCTCAATCTCCGTGCCGTGGGCGATCAATCCGTCTTCGTCAAAGCCGCGGTGTTCGGCGTCATTCGCGAGGCGGTGCTGGCCGCAGCACTGGTCGGCGTCATGATCCTGCTGTTTCTGGGCAGCTGGCGCTCGACGATCATCATCCTCACGGAAATCCCGCTTGCTGTCCTGTTCGCGCTGATAGCACTAGCCACCCTCGGCGAGACCATCAACGTCATGACGCTGGGCGGTCTGGCACTTGCCGTCGGCATCCTGGTCGACGACGGAACGGTAACGATCGAAAACGTCAACTACCACCTGGAGCAGGGCAAGCACATCGAACCGGCGATCCTGGACGGGGCGCAGCAGATCGTCGTGCCTGCCTTTGTGACCCTGCTCTGCCTCTGCATCGTGTTCGTGCCGATGTTCCAGCTTGGCGGCGTCGCAGGATATCTGTTCAGGCCGCTGGCCGAAGCCGTCGTTTTCGCGCTGATCGGCTCGTTCATTCTGTCGCGGACTCTGGTGCCGACCATGGCCAACTATCTCATGCACGGCCATCACAGCGTAGAAAGCCATGTCGGGCAGATGCCGCCGCCGCCGACCCGCAATCCGCTGTTGCGCTTTCAACAGGGCTTCGAGGCGCGGTTCGAGCGGTTCCGCGGCCGCTACCGCTCGCTCCTGACCGATGCATTGCGCCACCCGAAGACCTTCATGGCAGCGTTTCTGGCCTGCGTCGTGCTGTCCTTCGGGCTAGTGCCGTTCCTGGGCGAAAATTTCTTCCCGTCGGTTGATTCCGGCCAGATCCTGATGCATGTGCGCGCCCAGCCGGGCACGCGGATCGAAGAGACCGCCCGCCTGCTGGAACAGATCGAGCAGACGGTCCGCGCGACCATTCCGCCCGACCAGCTCGACAACATCGTCGACAATATCGGCTTGCCCTTCAGCGGCATCAACATGGCCTATCAGAACACCGGGACGATCGGACCCGGAGACGGCGACGCCCTGATCAGCCTGAAGGAAGATCACGGTCCGACCGCCGGTTTCGTCAAGGCGCTGCGCACCATCCTGCCGCAGAAATTCCCGGGAACGACCTTTTCCTTCCTGCCTGCCGACATCGTCTCGCAGATCCTGAATTTCGGCCTGCCGGCACCGATCGACGTGCAGGTCATCGGCAACAACCAGAAGGCCAACTACGCCTATGCCACCGATCTGCTGAAGCGCATCCGCAAGGTACCTGGGATCGCCGATCTGCGCATCCAGCAAGTGTTCAACTATCCGCAGATCAATGTCGACGTCGACCGCACCCTTGCCGCCGAGGTCGGGCTGACCCAGCGCGACGTGGCCAACAGCCTGCTCGTCACCCTCTCCGGCAGCAGCCAGGTGAAACCCAATTTCTGGCTGAACACCGAAAACGGCGTTTCCTATCCGATCGTCGCCCAGATGCCGCAATACCGGGCCAACAGCATGTCCGACTTGTCCAATATCCCGGTTACGGCCCAGGATGCCACGTCGCCGCGATATCTGGGCGGGCTCGCGCACATCACCCAGGGACCAAGCCCAGGCGTCGTCTCGCACTACAACGTGCAGCCGGTGATCGACATCTACGGCGACACCCAGGGGCGCGATCTCGGCGCCATCTCCGGCGATATTTCGAAGATCCTGAGCGACACCAAGAAGGATCTGCCGCGCGGCTCCTATGTCGCCGTGCGCGGCCAGGTCCAGACCATGGACAACGCCTACAGCCAGCTCTATTTCGGTCTGGCCGGCGCCATCGTGCTGATCTACCTCGTGATCGTCGTCAACTTCCAGTCCTGGACCGACCCGTTCATCATCATCACGGGGCTGCCCGCAGCGCTCGCCGGCATCGTATGGATTCTGTTCGCGACCGGCACGACCCTGTCGGTCCCCGCCCTCACCGGCGCCATCATGTGCATGGGCATCGCCACGGCAAACAGCATCCTTTTGGTCAGCTTCGCCCGCGAGGGCCTGCAGAACGGTCTCGACGCCACGGCCGCCGCCCTGGAAGCCGGCTTCACCCGCTTCCGTCCCGTCCTCATGACAGCGCTTGCGATGATCATCGGCATGATTCCGATGGCGCTGGCCATGGGCGAAGGCGGCGAGCAGAATGCGCCGCTCGGTCGTGCCGTGATCGGCGGTCTTGCCGTCGCTACCATCGCTACGCTCTTTTTCGTTCCAACCGTGTTCAGCGTCCTGCACCGCAACCGGCACAGCCAGACACCGGAGACTGCTGGCGCACCGTTGGTCGGGGAAAGCCTGTGATCCCGGAGAAATACCTTGCTTGACACCCATCCGCACGACGCCGGGCACGAAATGGAAACGCCCGGCAGGCAACCCGAACCGCCGCCGCCGGCCAGCAGAACCCGTTGGGTNGCCGCTATCGCCTTGCTGGTCGCGGTCGGCATTGCCCTTGCCGGAATCCTGCAGCGCCGGCATCAGGAAAACGAGGTGACCAAATGGACCGTGGAGCAGGCCGTACCGGCCGTGGCCACGATTACACCGAAGCAAGGCGTTTCAGGTCAGCAACTCGTCCTGCCCGGCGATATCGAGGCCTGGTATGAGGCGCCGATCTACGCGCGCGTCAACGGCTATCTCAAGGATTGGTATGTCGACTTTGGAGCCCACGTCCAGAAAGGGCAACTGCTGGCGGATATCGATGCACCCGATCTCGACGCCCAGCTTGCCGCCGCCCAGGCGAAGCTCGTGTCCGCCCAGGCGCAAGTCAAGGTCCGGGAAGCGGAACGCGATTTTGCCGATACCACCTTTGCGCGTTGGCGCGATTCACCGAAGGGCGTCGTGTCCGTGCAGGAGACAGAGTCCAAGAAGGCGGAATTCGGCAGCGCCGTCGCCCGCTACAATGCGGCATTGGCCGATGCCAATGTCAACCAGAGCCAGGTCGATCAGCTGACCGCGCTCGAAGCCTTCAAGCATATAGTCGCGCCGTTCGATGGCATCGTGACCGCGCGCAATACCGATGTCGGAGCGCTGATCAACGCCGGCAGCGGCGTCGGCGGCGGCACCGGACCGCAGCTTTTTCGCGTTGCCGACGTGCACGAGATGCGGGTCTTCGTCCAGGTGCCTCAGGAGATGTCGGCCAAGGTGCATAACGGGCTGACGGCCGATCTGGCCTTGCCGCAGTATCCCGACAAGACGTTCAAGGCGGTGGTGGCCACCAACTCCGAAGCGATCAACAAGACCTCACGGACCCTTCTGGTCGAACTCCATGCTGACAATACCGAAAAGCTTCTGCAGCCGGGCACTTTTGCCGAAGTGCATTTCAACCTGGCGAGCAATCCCAGCACCATCCGCATCCCGACGAGCGCACTGGTGTTTCGCGAGGATGGCGTGCAGGTGGCGGTGCTGGGCGCCGGCAACAAGGTTGAACTGAAGCCGGTGAAGCTCGGCCGAAATCTCGGAACCGAGTTCGAGGTCTTGAAGGGACTGACGGTGTCTGACACCGTGATCAACAGTCCGCCGGATTCGCTGTCGTCAGGAGACGTCGTCAAGGTCGCGAAGGATGCGCAAACTTCCCAAGAGCAGGAGCGCGACGCGAAATAGCGTAGGTGTTGGCTTCGAAAAATCGGCGTCGGAACTGCGACCTGCATGCAGGCCCGGCGCGGCGGCGCTTTCTCGTAGATGCCACGCTCATCGTCCGCGGGAGCGCAAACTCCCCGGAACCCGCTGATTGGCCGCTAAAATTTTTATTAGTTGCCGCCCCTCGGAGGTATCAGCATCATCTCACACCAGAATGGCCTGCCCCATGTCGGTGGAGGTCCCGGGGCGGTGTTTTCGGTACCTGTTCGCCGCGCGAATGTGCGCGCCGGACCACCGGAAACAATCAAGAGACATCTGCGGACATGAACATATCTGGCGTCTTGTTACCGGCGCTGCAGGCGAACGGCGCGCCCCTCTATCGGAGGGTCGCGCCGTGACACGGCCTCCAGCCGATGGGCGATGCCCGACAAAATCCAGCGGCGACGCATTGTTTTTCTCCGCGTCGCGGGCGCCCGCGCTCGCCGGCCTGCGCTGCGGGAAAACCATTGCATCGCAGCCGGAAATCCCTCTCCACCAACAACGAAATCTGCTAGTGCTTTGGGCGCTTGCTGGATGGGTGTGGCGTGTATGAGAGTACGAAACCCTGGGTGCGCGGTTGTACTTGCCGGTCTCCTCACGGGATGTGCCGTCGGTCCGGACTATCAAACGCCAGATACCGCACTGCCCGTTGCCTTTCTGACACAGCCCGCGATCAAGGAACCGGCGTCCGGCGGCGCCAGCCCCGATCGGTGGCAATGGTGGCGGACGTTGCGCGACCCGCAACTGAACAGCCTCATCGAGCGCGCGCTGCAGAACAATCTCGATCTCAAGATTGCACTGGACCGTTTGCAGCAGGCGAGATTGCAGCTCGTCGTCATCGGCAGTCAGGCGCTGCCGGAGCTGAATGGTTCAGCGGGAGGCGGCGTCGGCACGGGAACGGACGAAACCAAGGGCCGGGCGTCGCAACCATTGAGGGCCGGAGACAACAGCACAGGTCTCAGGAGCATCAACCAGATCGGCGGTCTCGACGCCGAATGGGAGATCGATGTGTTCGGCAAGATCGCGCGCCGCGTCGAAGCGCAGACCTATACCGCTGAAGCACTCAAGGAGGCGCGCGACTGGGTCTATGTTGTGATCGCCGCCGACGTCTCCCGATTGTACTTTGATCTGCGGGCCCGGCAGGATCGCCTTCGGATCCTTAATCGCGATATCGAGGCCGCGCGCAACGTTCTCAATCTGGCCCAGACCCGCCTCGATCGCGGGCTGACCAACGAACTGGACGTGACGCTGGCCAAGCGTCAGGTCGCGACGCTGGAGGCCGACGTTGCGCCGCTCAAGGCCCTGATCGCGTCGAACGGCTACGCGATCGCCGTGCTGGTGGGAGAGTACCCGGAGGCGCTGGCTCACGACCTGCAGCGGACTGCTGCGGTTCCACGGCTGCCGGACCGCGCGCCGGTCGGGCTTCCGGTCGATCTCCTGCGCCGGCGTCCCGATATCCGCGAAGCCGAGCGATTCCTGGCCGCTGCGGTCGCCGATGTCGGAGCCAGGACCGCGGACCTGTTTCCGAGTCTGGTGCTCACCGCCGCCGGCGGTGCGCAAGGCGGTCGGCGATCGGGCTCCGGCATTCCGATCACCTGGATCGGGTCGGTGGGACCATCGATCGATGCGCCGATCCTTGATTTCGGTGCTCTCGATGCCCTGATCGAGATTGCCGATTATAGGGCGCATGAGCTTGCCACGGCGTACAAGCAGACCATTCTTGTGGCCGTGCAGCAGGTCGACGAAGCCAACGTCACCTATCGTGGCTACCGACAGAGCCTGCGCAGCCTCGACACCGCCATCGATGCGGCGCGCCAGGCGACGAAGGTGGCGACCGAGCGCTACGACCGCGGCCTGACCGATTTCCTCAACGTTCTCGACGCCGAACGGCAGCAATTCGCTCTGGAGCAACAGCGTGCCGAGGTCATCCGGCTTGCAGGCGACAGCTTCGTGACTCTCTACAAGGCGCTCGGCGGCGGCTGGCCGCCGGACGAAATCATTCCACCGATCAGGCATCCGGACCCTGCGGTGATTGCCGCTGTCAAACGTCTCAATCAGGATCCGCTGCATCAGCGGCCCCCTCCGCCACCGCCCGGGCTTACGCCCTGACGCGATGAAGGAAGCACGTCGTTGACGAAAGCGACCCCGCCCCACCCCCAGACCATCCTCCTCGTCGAAGACGAGAAGGAACTGGCGGACGAGATCAAAACCGAGCTCGAACGGCTCGGCTACCATGTGCAGATGGCGTCCATCGCCGAAGCCGCGGATGCGGCCCGGGTCGGAGATGCGGCGATCCTTGTCATGGATCGCATGGTATTTGGCGAGGATAGCCTGAACATGCTGGAAATCCTGCGCAAGGAAGCCGTCAAGGTGCCGGTTCTGGTCATCTCGGCGCTGTCGTCGATCGACGAGCGGGTTCGCGGGCTGAAAGCGGGCGGAGACGATTATCTCACCAAGCCGTTCGCGATGATCGAGCTTACCGCGCGGGTCGAGGCCTTGCTGCGCCGGCTCGACGATGTGCGCACCACGAAGCTGCACGTCGGCGACCTGGAAATGGACCTGATCGAGCACACGGTGTATCGCGGCGACGGCAAGATCGACCTGCTGCCGCGCGAATTCAAGCTGCTGGAATATTTCCTGCGTCACCCCGGCCAGGTCATCACGCGCGCCATGCTGCTGCGGGATGTCTGGCAATATCACTTTTCGCTGGAGACCAATGTGGTCGATGTTCACATCAGCAACCTGCGAAAAAAGATCGANGCCCGCGGCGCGGCCTCGCTGATCGTCAATATCCGCGGCGCCGGCTTCATGCTGAGCGCCGATGCTTGAGCTCCTGCGATCGTCGGCGCTGCGGGTCGCCCTCACCTTCGCATTCGCGACGATCGTGGCGACCACGGCGATCTTCGGGCTGGTCTATCTGCAGATCAGGGCNGCCGACGAGAAGAGCAACCGCCTGATCCTGGAGGACGAAGCCGCCAAGAGCATCGATCATTCGGTCGAGGAGCTCAGGCGCGCCTTTGAGTTGCGCTTGACGCATGATCTGCGGCGGCTGGACTTCGCCGCGCTGTTTGCGTCCGACCGCAAGGCGATGTTCGGCAATATCGAGGAATTGCCGGCGATCCCGCTGGACGGCAAGTCTCACTACGCCGCCTCCCGTGCGCCGGGCACCGCTCGCACCGAGCCTGCGATCTTCGTCGCCCGCGTGCGCCCCGACGGCAGTATTCTGGTGCTGGGCCGAAGCCTGCTCGAAACCTATGCGTTTCGCCGGATCGTGCTGACGGCACTGGCGACGGGGCTTGCCCCCATGCTGCTGCTCGCGCTGGCGATCGGCGCCTTCATGGCGCGGCGCGCGTCCCGCCGCCTGACCGGCATTCACGAGACCATCGCCGGGATCATGAAAGGCGACATGCAGCTCCGGCTGCCGGTGCGATCCCGGCGCGACGCGATCGACATGCTGTCCCGCGACGTGAACCTGATGCTCGACGAGATCAACCGGTTGCTGGCGCAGATCAAGGGGGTGAGCGACAACATCGCCCATGATCTGCGCAGCCCGCTCGCGGTCGTGCATGCCCAACTCGAACGCGGCGTAGAGAGCTCGGACGATGTGGTGTTGCGGCGTGTGGCGCATCAGGCCTTGGCGCATATCGACAAGGCGATGCTCACGGTCGCAGCGCTGCTGCGTCTTGCGGACGTCGAATACGGGCCGAAATCGAGCAAGTTCCAGCCGATCGACCTGTCCGCGATTTGCGCCGACCTGTTCGAGTTCTTCGAACCGCTGGCAACGTCGAAATCGATCAACATGGNCTTGGAGATCCAGTCGCCGGTGCAAATCCTCGGCGACGGCGACCTGATGCGCGAGGCGGTTTCCAACCTGATCGGCAACGCGATCAAATTCACGCCCGAGCATGGCACGGTGCGCGTGTCGGTGACGCTGGAGGACGGCCGTCCGGTCATTCGGGTGCGCGACAACGGCATCGGCGTCGAGCCGGCCGAACGCGACAAGATCTTCCAGCGGTTCTACCGAACCGCCAGCGGCCACCGGGTGCCCGGCAGCGGTCTGGGGCTGAGCATTGCCGCGGCCATCGCCAATCTTCACGATCTCGAGCTGCGCTTCGAGGATAATCATCCGGGCGCGCTGTTCGAAATGGCCGGACGCAGGGACTATCCGCAGGGCACGAGGACCTGAGGCCCGGTGTNGGGTGCCCAAAACGAGCAGGGTCTGATTCAACTCCCCCGTTGAATCAGACCCTGCTCGCACGACATCAGGTGCCCCCCTCCGCCGTGGAAGTACAATCCACCACGACGTCGTGCGAGGCAACGACAGATCGTCGCACTCAATACAAATCGCGACATATTTCAAGTGGATGTTGCAGGAATGCAACGACACGCCTCGCCAATCTCAAACCGGTCAAATGGACCGATGCGCTCGCGGCGAGCGTAGGAACGAGAGCGTCCGGGGAACGAGGGCGTTCCGGGAACGAGGGCGTCGGCGAACACGTCAGGACCAGATTTCACGGAAGGCCTTGCGGCCGGTGAAACTGCGGACCATGAGATCCGCACCGAACGAAGAAAACCTGTTTCTTCTGCCGGANGAGANTTTCTCGGAGCGAACTCCTCGAAACTACGATCCAGCCGTTTGACCTGATGTCTCGCCGACACCCTCTTTCGTCGANCCGAGCCTTCCGATTAAAATCTGCATCGAGAAGCAGATCGTCCTGAAGGCTCTTGTGACGTTGCCGGCATCAAGCTGCCGGCAATTTTCTCAAAGCGAGATTACTTCTTCTTCTTGGCGACCTTGCGGGTCTTCTTCGCAGTCTTCTTCACTGCGCTCTTCGCCTTCTTTGCCTTCTTAGCTTTCTTGGCCATGTTGCCCTCCTAATGTAGTGAGATGGCTTAATCGCTGCGTGCACTCGGGAATCGAGATGCACTACATCCCGAATACACCAACACATCGAAAAAAACAGCGTCCCGCTTAAGGAAGTGTTGACGCTCCGAGGCGCCAACGCGCGACGCGCGCGGCTCGACAACACGACAACGCATCGCTGCGACGATGCGAGTAGTGCGCGAAAATGCGACGTCGGCGATTGTCAATGTCGCAAGAAACACCTGCGCCGCAGGCATTTCTTTAATTCGAACATCGCGTGTCCGCGGCGCAATCGATGTCGTTGCGACTCATCGGCGCCGGCAAAAAGCCGCCGCTGCGGACTCTGAGTCGCGGTTTTTGGCAATAAAAAAATTTTCGTGCACAACTGCTTGGCGTCTCATAGTCGCTCGCCAAACCCGGTTTTTTGCCGAAATCGCCGCCGCTGATTCGCGATGCGATTTTCCTCCGCGCCACGCCTCGCGGCGCGTAGCGCATGGTTAATGCACGATGGAGTGCGTCTGACGCGACGCCGTGCCGATCCTGCCGGCATCACACCGCTCAGCGTTCAGATGCCGAGTTTGGACTTGAGCAGATCGTTCACGGCTTGCGGATTGGCCTTGCCGCCGGATGACTTCATCACCTGGCCGACGAACCAGCCGATCAGTTGCGGCTTGGCACGGGCCTGCGCCACCTTGTCGGGATTGGCTGACATGATGTCGTCGACCACCTTCTCGATCGTCGAGAGGTCGGTAACCTGCTTCAGGCCACGCGCCTCAACGATTTGCTCAACATCATCAAAGGTATAGATTTTCTTCGACGCGGAGACGTCAGTGTTGGCGTTCCAAGCAATTTCGTAGATCTCTTTGGCAATCTTGCCCGAGATAACCTGTCTAAATATCAAAGTCGCGATTGCGCCATTCACAGCCGGCGGGATCGGCCTATCCCCAATCGGACAATTCTCTTTATTAAGCCTTCCCAAGTGTTCGTTGATTAGCCAGTTCGCTGCGACTTTGGGATCACCACTTTCGGCAATCATATCTTCAAAGTATCTGGCAAGAGCGGGCTCGCTGACCAACACGCCGGCCACGTAGGGTGGGATACCAAAACTATTGATGAATCTGGCCTTCTTCTGGTCCGGCAATTCCGGCAGGTTAGCTTTCAGTTCAGCGACGAAAGCTTCGCTGAACTCCAGCGGCAGCAGATCGGGATCGGGAAAATAGCGGTAGTCATGCGCTTCTTCCTTGGAGCGCATCGAACGGGTCTCACCCTTGTTGGGGTCGTAGAGCCGGGTTTCCTGGTCGATCGCGCCGCCATCCTCGAGGATCTCGATCTGGCGCCGCGCCTCATATTCGATGGCGTCGCCAATAAAGCTGATCGAGTTCATGTTCTTGATCTCGCAGCGGGTGCCGAGCGGGCCGCCCGGCTTGCGCACGGACACATTGACGTCGGCGCGAAGGCTGCCCTTCTCCATGTCGCCGTCGCAGGTGCCGAGATAGCGCAGGATCGAGCGCAGCTTCGTCACATAGGCTTTCGCCTGCTCGGAGGAGCGGATATCCGGCTTGGAAACGATCTCCATCAAGGCAACGCCGGCCCGGTTGAGGTCGACGAACGACATCGTCGGGCTCTGGTCGTGCAGCAACTTGGCGGCATCCTGCTCCAGATGCAGCCGTTCGATGCCGATGGTGACGCTCTCGCCATCGGCGAGCTCCACCACCACCACGCCTTCGCCGACGATCGGCGACTTGTACTGGCTGATCTGGTAGCCCTGCGGTGAATCCGGATAGAAATAGTTCTTGCGATCGAAGGTCGACCGCCGGTTGATCTGCGCCTTCAGCCCAAGGCCGGTGCGCACCGCCTGGCGTACGCAATCTTCATTGATGACCGGCAGCATGCCCGGCATCGCGGCATCGACCAGCGAGACATGGCTGTTCGGCTCGCCGCCGAATTCGGTCGAGGCCCCCGAAAACAGCTTGGACTTCGAGATGACCTGGGCGTGGACTTCCAGGCCGATCACCATTTCCCAGTCGCCGGTTGTGCCCTTGATCAGCTTGCTGACTGCCGCACTCATGCTTTTGCTCTCCCGAGCAGCGCAGACGCCATCCGCTCCCATTCAATTTCGAGCGAACCGGTCGCGACGGGTTTGCCGGCTCGCCGATACCAATAGCCGGCATTGCCGAGATCGCCTTCGACCCGGTGCAAATAGGCATGGACCCAGGCGGAATTCGCGTCGTCTTCATCCTGAACGATCTTGTGTGCCTCGTCCCACTGGCCCTTGGCGGCCCACCACAAGGCGGCCAGCGGCGCGTCAAGTTCCGGCGAGGGTGCGGCATCAGACAGACTGGCTTTAAAGTCCGCCATGCTCACCACCATTTCGACGGCGTGAAGCGCCCAGCCGCCTGCTCGATCACCTCGCCCAGCGAGAACAACGTCTCTTCGTCAAACGGGCGCCCGATCAATTGCAGGCCAAGCGGCAACACTTGCGCATCGGTACCGGCGGGAACCGCGATTCCCGGCAGCCCCGCCATGTTCACCGTCACCGTGAAGATGTCGTTCAGGTACATCTCCACGGGGTCGGCGCCCTTTTCGCCGATGCCGAAGGCCGCGGACGGTGTTGCCGGCGTCAAAATCGCGTGCACGCCCTTGGCGAAACAGTCCTCAAAATCCTTCTTGATCAGGGTACGGACCTTTTGTGCGCGAAGATAATACGCATCGTAGTAGCCGGCCGAGAGCACGTAGGTGCCGATCATGATACGGCGGCGGACTTCGGCGCCAAAGCCTTCGGCGCGGGTGTTCTCGTACATCTCGCCGATGCTGCGGCCGGGCACGCGCAGGCCGTAACGCACGCCATCGTAGCGCGCCAAATTCGACGAGGCCTCCGCCGGCGCGACAATGTAATAGGCAGGCAGTGCGTATTTGGTGTGCGGCAGCGACACCTCGACCAATTCCGCGCCCGCCGCCTTCAGCCAGGCCGCGCCCTCGATCCAGAGCTTGTCGATTTCGGCAGGGCTCCCGTCGAGACGGTACTCGCGGGGAATTCCGATCTTCATGCCCTTGACGGACTTTCCGATCGCCGCCTCGTAGTCCGGCACCTCGCGATCGACCGATGTGGTGTCTTTGGGATCGTGACCGGCCATCGAGCGCATCAGGATCGCGGCGTCACGCACATTGCGCGCGATCGGGCCGGCCTGATCGAGTGAGGATGCGAACGCGACGATGCCCCAGCGCGAACAGCGGCCATAGGTTGGCTTCATGCCGACGGTCGCGGTGAACGCCGCCGGCTGGCGGATCGAACCGCCGGTATCGGTTGCGGTCGCGCCCATGCATAACAGCGCCGCCACCGCCGACGCCGAGCCGCCCGATGAGCCGCCTGGCACCAGATGCGCGCCTTCGATCTGGCCGCCCGCTGCCGCGCCGACGTTGGAGCCTGCCCGCCGCCACGGATTGACCACCGGGCCGAAGCAGGAGGTCTCGTTCGACGAGCCCATCGCAAACTCGTCATTGTTGAGTTTGCCGAGCATCACAGCACCGTCGCGCCAAAGCTGCGAGGTCACGGTGGATTCGTAAGGCGGCACGAAATTGCCGAGGATTTTCGAACAGGCGGTGGTGCGCACGCCCTTGGTCGCGAACAGATCCTTGATGCCGAGCGGAATGCCGCCGAGCGGACCGCCCTCGCGCTTTGCGATCCTGGCATCGGCCGCGCGCGCCATGGCGCGGGCCTGATCCGGCGTTTCCAGCACAAAGGCATTGAGCGCGCGCGCCGCTTCGATCGCGCTGAGGTGCGCGTCGGTCAATTCAAGTGACGTAAAGGATTTGTTCGCGAGGCTGGTTCTGGCCTCGGCGATCGTTAGCGATGTCAAATCGGTCATTTATCAACCGGGCTGCAGAAGAACGGCGACAGCGTCTTGTCGTTGGCCGGGTCGTCGCGCAACATTGGGTGGTTGGCCTTGTTGGCCGCTTCGAGCTGATCGAGCACGGCGTCCATCGCCTTGTCGGGATCGGCGGCCTTGCCCTGACGCTCCATGGCGTCGAGATAATTCATGTAGGCCGCATAGGCCTTTTCATCGTCGCAGAGCAGACACATCGGATTTCCCGTCTCGAGGGCTCTTCATATTTGACGCGTTTTCTTCCCGCGAACCGGTACCCGCTTCGCTTGAAAACGCTTTCCATACCTATTCGACGACTTTCGGCACCAGAAAGAAATGGTCCTGGGTCTCCGGCGCGTTGGCGACCACCTCGTCCGCGATCTCGCCATCATCGACCACGTCGGGGCGCTTCTTCATTTCCATCGGCATCACCGAGGTCATCGGTTCGACCCCATCGACATTCACTTCCCTCAACTGCTCGACAAAGGCCAGCATCGCATTCAGTTCGCCCTGCAGATGCTCAACTTCCGACTCAGCGACCGCAATTCGCGCCAGATGCGCAATGCGGCGAACGGTGGCAGCGTCAACGGACATTATATAAGGCCTCAACCCGGGAATTAAGCCCGCCGTATAGCAGAGTGGCCTTTTGCGCCGCAACCCGGGGGAGCCGCCGCCCCGAATAGGGCCGCCGCCCTCCAGACCGGTTCGGAATACGGGATTTCGAGTGCGAAACCCTCCTGAAGAAACCATTTTGGACCCCCGGCGCAGTCGTCCTGAAACAGTCGAAGGGTCTATTCGCCCTGCACCAAGGAATTTGGAGGCTGTGTCATGTGGACCATCGAGAATGACAGTTCCCAATCAGACGGCTGGGACCCCGCCCTCTGGTCAATGGGTGCAGCGTTCGCCGTCGCAGTTGTCTACCTCGCCTGCCTGAGCTGACGAAAGCACCGCCAAATCATGTCCCAGGCGAAAGTCCTTCAGGAAAGAGCGGAAATGTTGGAACGGCGCGCCGAAAATGCCACCGATCCCATCTCGAAACATCATTACAAAGAGATGGCCGCGCATTATCGATCGCTTGCCGCGGAGCATTTGGACGTCAAGCGCGACGAGCCGGCGCACTAGAGCCTTTTCCGTTCCGATAGAATCGGAACGGAGGCTCTAATTCTTAATTTGACGCGTTTTCTTCACGCGAACCGGTATCCACTTCGCTCGAAAACGCTCTAATCACGTCAATCACATCGTGGGCGGACTCAGATCGACGCTGCAGAGTGCCTACGCACCGAGCGCGCTGAGTCGCGCCAGTGCGGCACCGGCCAACGCACGGGTCAGGTCCGTCGCCGGCATTTCGCGGCCGAGCCGAACCGCTTGGCCTGCCCACAGATTGGTGAAATCGACCTTGCCGAGCTTCTCCGAGGCCGCCTTCAGCGGTCCATGTGCGGTCGCGGCATGGGGGAACGCCGGTGCGTCCGGCGAAATCGGACCCACCTCGCGCATCACCCGGTTGGCAACGCCACGGGCCGGACGGCCGGTCATGACATTGGTGATGACGGTGCTGTCATCCCGCGCCTGGGCCAGGGCGGTACGCGCCGGTGCCGTCACTTTGGATTCCGGGCAACGCAGATAGGCGGTGCCGATCTGCACCCCAGCCGCCCCCAGCGCGAACGCCGCCGCGATGCCGCGCCCATCGGCGATGCCACCGGCCGCGATCACGGGAACCCTCACTGCGTCAACGACCTGGGGCACCAGCGCGAAGGTACCGGGCTGCTCATGGATGTTTTCGGTCAGGAACATGCCGCGATGGCCGCCGGCTTCGGCGCCTTGCGCGATGATGGCGTCGGCGCCGTTTTCCTCGAGCCAGATCGCTTCCCTCACAATGGTCGCGCTCGCGATCACCGTGCAGCCGGCGGCCTTGACGCGCTTCAACAGCGCCTGATCCGGCAGGCCGAAATGAAAGCTCACGACTTCCGGCTTCAGCTCCTCGACCAGCGCGCACATCGCGGCATCGAACGGCGCGCGGTTGGCGGCGTTGACGGGCGCCGCCGGGTCAACCCGCAGCTCCTGATAATAGGGCGCGAGGCGCTTTTTCCATCCGGCCTCGCGCTGCGGATCAGCATCGACAGCCTTGTGGCAGAAGAAGTTCATGTTGACCGGCGCCGACACGCGCTGGCGGATGATGTTGACCTGCTCGCGCGCTTTCTCGACCGACAGCATCGCGCAAGGCAGCGAGCCCAGCGCCCCGCCCTGTGCGGCCGCGATCACCAGCTCCGCGTCCATGATTCCGGCCATTGGTGCCAGAACAATGGGAAATTCGGTCTTGAAGAGGGCAAGAAGTCGGCGGTCCGGCCACATGGTCAGCTCATTTCGGGTTGATGGGGGATCGGCAATGGGCTTCTATGCCCAGGGCCTCCACGAGATTAGCACCCGCGGCGCTGAGGAGCTATGCCAAGTGTCGCTGCCTGACGCCCCAGCGCCGCAGCGCGACGACGGTCCAGACGGCTTCGACCAGGCCGAACGGCCAGGCGCCCTGCAGGAATCCGTAGATCGAACCGAGCGCGCAGGCGACGGCAAAAGCGAGGATGAACCAATGGCTGCGGTGCTCCAGCGCGTAGCACACGAGCATCGCGGTGACGGCGAACAAACCAAATAATGTCAGCCAATCCATTGTCATGAGTTCTTCCCGCTTTGCACGCTGTGCAGCCGGCATGGTATGCGAACGCCATGCCTGCGCTCATCTTACCGCTGATCGACGCCGTCGCGCACTGGCCACCGCGCGGCGCGCTGGTCGGGCTGGATCTGGGCACCAAGACCATCGGGGTTGCGGTATCCGATCCCGATCGCAGGCTCGCAACCGGCGTCGAGACCATCCAGCGCAAGGCCTTCAAGGCCGATGCGGCGCGCCTGCTCGCCATCGCGGGTGAACGCAACGCCGTGGGCTTCGTGCTGGGTCTTCCCATCAACATGAACGCCAGCGAAGGCCCCCGCGCGCAATCGACCCGCGCCTTCGCCCGCAATTTTTCGAAACTCACCACGCTCGCGATCGCACTCTGGGACGAGCGGCTCTCCACCGTCGCGGTGGAGCGCGAGTTGATCGGCATGGATATGAGCCGCGCCCGGCGCGCCGAGGTGATCGACGAACACGCCGCGATCTTCATCCTGCAGGGCGCGCTGGATCGGCTGGCGAAGCTGCACGACATGCGCTGATGCGTCAGCTCCGCGCAAGCAACATGGTCTGCACCACCGCGGCCAGATTGTTGAGACCGTGCAAGACCGCCGTCGGCCAGATCGAGTTGCTGCGATAGCGGAGATAGCCGAGCAACAGGCCGATGGAGAACACTTCACCGAGGAAGAACCAGTCGTATTGCAGATGCAGCGCGGTCCACACCAGTGACGACAGCAGGATGGCGCCGCCGGGCCGCAGCGCCGTTTCCGACCAGCCGCGGTAGAGAAAACCGCGCGCGAAAAACTCCTCCGTGATCGGGGCCGCGACGCAGAATGCGATGACCAGAAGCCACAGCGCGCTGTCCGCGCGCGCCGATTCCAATACTTCGCCCATGAACCCGGGGGTCACCTCGCGCCCTGTCAGGCGCGACACCAGATCCCACCCCATGACCACCACCGACAAGGCGACGGCGCCAACCAGAAAATTGGTCCACGAGGTCCAGCGCAGCGCCAGATAATCGGCGAATGGTGTGCGCGACAGACGGATCGCGACCCATAAAGCGGCGAGAACGGCGGGCAGACCCGTGATCACGGAGATTGAAATCGTGAGACCATCGCCGAGCACATGGATCGCAGCGGCAACATCGATCGGTCCCTGCTGCCGCAAGACAAAATACGCGACCACCGCGATTTGCCCGACAAACATCGCGGCGAACACGAACAGGCCCCAGAGGAGGGTGCCCCAGAATTTCCAGATACGCGGCGGGCGTTGGCTTGGAATCGCCAGCACAGGCGTAACCGGGTCGTCGGATATTTCGAGGGAATCCATCAACTGGCTTTCAAGTTTTAGCTGAGGTCACGGCAGCGCCCGCTGCATCAGGCCCCGGATATCGTCGTTGCCGAGTTCGACGGCGCCGTACATGCTGGCGTGATTTTCGGCCAGCCGGGTGCTTGCGAACAGTTCCGCATGATGCGGAGAGACCTTGTTGAGTGCCGCCGCCGCGGCCAGCAGCGCCAGCTTCTCGACCGCCAGCCGTGCCACCCGTTCGCTGTCCGGCCTGCGGAACGCCTTGCCGATCAACGCCACCGCATCTGCAGCACCAGGCAATCCCCTGGCTCCCTCTGCGAGCCCCTGCAATACCGCAGAGGCCGCTTCCGCCTCACGCGACAACGCCCGCAGCACGTCGAGGCACATCACATTGCCGGAGCCTTCCCAGATCGCATTGACCGGTGACTCCCGGTAATGCCGTGCCAGGATGCCCTCCTCGACATAGCCGTTGCCGCCGAGGCACTCCATCGCCTCGTAGAGGAATCCCGGCGCGCTTTTGCACACCCAGTATTTGATCGCGGGCGTCAATAGCCGCATGAACGCCGCTTCATTCAGATCATGAGGCGCGCGGTCGAAAGAGCGGCACAGCCGCATCACCAGCGCGATCGAGGCCTCGACATGCAGTGCCATGTCGGCAAGCACGGCCTGCATCAGCGGCTGATCGGCAAGATGCTTCTGGAACACGCTGCGATAACGGGCGTGATGCAGCGCATGCGCGAGGCCGGATCGCATCAGCCCGGCGGAAGCAATCGCGCAGTCCTGCCGCGTCAATTGCACCATCTGGATGATGGTGCGAATGCCCTTGCCCTCGTCGCCGACGCGCATCGCATAGGCGCCCGCGAATTCGACTTCCGAGGAGGCATTGGAGCGGTTGCCGAGCTTGTCCTTCAGCCGCTGAAACTGAATGGCGTTGACCGAACCATCCGGCACAAATCGCGGCATGAAGAAGCAGGTCAGCCCCTCATCCGCCTGCGCCAGCACCAGAAACGCGTCGCACATCGGCGCCGACATGAACCATTTATGCCCGCTGATGCGATAGGCATCGCCGTCGCGCTCCGCGCGCGTCATGTTGCTGCGCACGTCGGTGCCGCCCTGCTTCTCGGTCATGCCCATGCCCAGCGTCATGCCGCGTTTTGTCGGCCACGGCGCAAAGGTCGGGTCGTAGGAGCGCGTGCCTATGACAGGCATCGTCTTCGCCAGCAGATCCGGCTGCGCCGCCAGCGCCGCGACCGACGCGCGGGTCATCGTGATCGGACACAAATGCCCCGTCTCGACCTGGGCCGCCATGTAGAATTTCGCGGCACGCACGACTTCCGCAGCACCTCCGGCCGGCTTGCCTTCCGCGCTCCAGGTCGAGTTGTGAACGCCGGCATGGGCGCTGCGCGCCATCAGCTCGTGATAGGCCGGATGAAACTCGACTTCGTCGCGCCGGTTGCCGCGCGCGTCGAATGTCCTTAGTTTCGGCGTGTTCTCGTTGGCGAAGCGACCGCGCGCCGCCATGTCAGCCGAACCCCAATGCTGCCCGAACTCGGACAATTCCTTTTCGGCCGCCGCACCGCCATTGGCCGCGACCGCTTCCGCCAGCGACTTGTCGAGCCCAAACAGATCGACGTCCTCGAACGGCGGCGACTGGTTGAGCACTTCGTGGGTCGCGGATGATGATGGGGTCATGGGCCGTTTCCTGGGATATCGGGAACGAGCTTACGCCGGAAAGCGCGCCGTTTCACGCCGACTCAATCAACGCCGTCGCGCTGTGATCGGGAAATCATAGGCCGCCCCGCCCGCGCCCGGCAGTGAAAAGTGCCACCACTCCTTCGAATAGTTCACAAAGCCTTGCCGGCCCATGGCGGACGCCAAGAGGTTGCGCCAGCGCCGCTGCGCCGCCGTGATGGATACCGCCGCGGTGTGCGCTCTGGGATCGGAACAATCATAGCCGGCCCCCATATCGTCCTGACCAACTTGTTCCGACCGTCCCCGTCCTGTTCCCATAGTTAACAGAAGCAAGACGTGAATCTCCGGGCTTGACGAGAATGGGACATCTCGGGGGATAACTCGCGAGCCGCCTCTTCGCCCTTGCCCCGCAGGTCATCTCTGCCTATAGCTCTGGTTTTAATGACCACTGCATCGAAATCGACCTTCGTCCTCGGTCACCGGCACCTGCTGGGAATCGAGGGCCTTTCAGCTGCCGATATTACCGGCCTGCTCGACCTCTCCGAAGAGTATGTCGAGCTCAACCGCCAGGTCGACAAGAAGCGCACTTCGTTGCGCGGCCGCACCCAGGTCAACCTGTTCTTCGAGGCCTCGACCCGTACCCAGTCCTCGTTCGAAATCGCCGGCAAGCGGCTCGGCGCCGACGTCATGAACATGTCGGTATCCTCGTCGTCGATGCGCAAGGGCGAAACCCTGATCGATACCGCGGTGACGCTGAACGCCATGCATCCGGACATTCTGGTGGTGAGGCATCACGCCTCCGGCGCGGTCGAATTGCTGGCGCGCAAGGTCGACGGCTCGGTGATCAACGCCGGCGACGGCGCCCACGAACATCCGACCCAGGCGCTGCTCGATGCGCTCACCATCCGCCGCAACAAGGGCCGGCTCGAAGGGCTGGTGATTGCGATCTGCGGCGACGTGATGCATTCGCGGGTGGCGCGCTCCAATATCCTGCTGCTCAATACCATGGGCGCCCGCGTCCGCGTGGTGGCGCCCTCCACGCTGCTGCCGCGCGGCATCGAGCGGATGGGTGTCGAGGTGGCCCGCGATATGCGCGAGGGCCTTGAAGGCGCCGACATTGTCATGACGCTGAGGCTGCAGCGCGAGCGCATGAACGGCTCGTTCGTGCCGTCGAGCCAGGA
>JGI24140J50213_10000346_pt1 | contig 21860 bp, 17 predicted proteins | sample BarGraIncu00222A_FD_50213 | JGI IMG/M metagenome (IMG submission 50213)
ACTGGTAAACCATTGGTAAATGACTCCTATCTGTCTCGCACGTGTCTCGCTGGTATTTCGCAGGTGTCTCGCACCTGTCTCGCACATATTAGAGCGAGACATGTGCGAGACACCTGCGAGACATGAGCGAGACACGTGCGAGACGCCTACAAGTGATTTACCCTTTAATTACTCCTATTTTACAAGTGATCCCTAAGTGTTCCGAGAATTATCAAAAAATGATCTTTCGTTATTCGTTGGAATTTCACAAAATCATTATGGATCAGTTGTTTAGGTGTTATGATATAGTTAAACAGACCTGAATTTAGTGTGATTGAATGTGATAAAAAGCAAAAAACCTCTGTAAAGTTTGAAATTACAGAGGTTTTTCTATTTAAAGTTGCCGTTATTTTGAACGGGTAAGCTTTTTGGAATTATTTCTTAGTCGCGGGTACTTTCGACATCAGCAGTTTTGTGAGGTTCTCTGCGGCTTTGTGGTTATCGAAACTGGCGGGGAGTTTATCGTGATCCATGTATTCGTTGTAGATCCAGGGATCGCCGACTGCAAAGACATAGCCTTTTCCAAAATTGGCTTCGGCCATAAAGTTAACGCCATTCTCGGCAAGGACCGGTTTGGCAGGACCCCATAGTTTCAGTGTGGAGACTTCTTTCAGATAGACCTTTTTCACGTCAGTAAACAGGGGATGGGCAGGAAGATTGATGAAGGCGCCCATATCATACTGATTTCCGGTGACGGGATGCAGGGTGACGTGGTTGAAGGTCATGCCGAAGTTGGCAGCTAGTTGGTTGGTATGCATAAATTCGCAGTTGGGGGCGTCGTTGGTGAGGAAGATGAGCACGCCGCCATTTTTGACCCATTTGACGATGGCATCAATATCGTCTTTCCCGATATAGTTGGGGGTTGGGTTTTCGGTAGTGGTATCGGGATCTACAATGATGTAGATGTTGATCTTTGCCAGTTCGGCAGCGGTGGGTTTCTTCAGGGTGCTGAGGACGGCGCCATCTTTTTCGAAGATCTTGCCCCAACGGGAATAGCCACTGAAGGCAGTGTCGGTCCAGAGATAATGAAAGGGTTTTCCGGTTTTGGCATTGGTTTCGTTGTTGAACCAGTTGTCGAGGCCAACTTTAATTTGCGCTTTTGTTCCCATGGAGGTAAACAGGCAAAGGGCCAGTGCAAACAGGGTGATTAGTTTAATTTTCATATTGTTGGTGTTTTTAAAGAGAAACAAATATTGAACGTTATAAATTAATTTTTAATCATGTCAACCCTACGGGGCTTTTTTTTATTGTGTGATTTGTTACAATCATGACACCCCTACGGGGCTAATTTCTGATAATGCATTGTGTTACAATCATGACGTCCCTACGGGGCTAATTTCTGATAATGCATTGTGTTACAATCATGACGCCCCTACGGGGCTAAAATTTGATAATGTTGTTTGTTACAATCATGACACCCCTAGGGGGCTAATTTCTGATAATGCATTGTGTTACAATCATGACGTCCCTACGGGACTATAAAACTTTCACCCATTTGGGATTATAGTGAGCAATCGTTTGCAAAAATAAACTATCTGTTGTGATATTTACAATTGCAGGAAATAAAATCTGATTATTTCATATTCACACGCTCAATTCAGTTTTCCTTTCCCACTATTCGTTTAAACACACAATTCTTTCTCTTCACTCATTTTCAAATTTCTTACTTCTTTTTATGAATAATAATCATGCCAATTGTGAGGAGGAAGGAGAGGAGGGAAGCCCAGACAGCAATGTGGGCGAGATAGTCGCCATGACTGACGTAGAAGGTGAGGGCGTCGTTGGCATTGAGGGTCTGGCGGATGGCGGTAGGGACCCAGTATGCGGTGGCCTGGCTGACATCGCCGCGCTGGTTAATGAATGCCGAAGTGCCGGTATTGGCCGAACGGGCTACACTGCGCCGGGTCTCGATGGCCCTCAGCCTTGAAAAAAGAAAGTGCTGCCGGTAGCCGGGGGAGTGGCCCCACCAGCCGTCGTTGGTGATGACAAAGATGAGGTTTGCCCCGTTACGGACATAGTGGCTTACAAATTCGCCATAAGCCGATTCGTAACAAATGACGGGCGCTATCTTCAGGTGATCGTTGACACGGAATGGGATCTGGTCAGGGTCGATACCCAGGGTTCCGATTGTCCCACCCAGGTCGATAGCAAAATTATCAAGAAACTTCAATGCCTCGTGAAATGGCATGATCTCCACGCCGGGGGTGAGTTTCGACTTGTGGTGTTTCTGAAACACCTGGCTAGTATCGAGCATGAGCGCGGTGTTGTAAGCATCGAACCAGCCCCATTCGGCCTTGCGGGCAGAGGGTGTCAAAGTTTCGCCCTTCTCGAATTCCTTGAGTGTCGACATGCCGCACACGAGTCTGGCTTGCGGATATTTCCGGAGGTAATTGCGTAACAAAACGATGCTCTCCTTGCGGTTGATCTCGGGCTCGTAGGCGTATTCCTGTATGGCGCTCTCGGGGGTGACGATAAACTGTGTATGTTTGTCGACCTTGCCTGCACAAAGTCCCAGTATTTTATTCACGATGACTGTCGGGGGAAGGCTGTATTGTTCGGCATAGGGATCGACATTGGGCTGGATGACGGTGATGTCGACGGGGTTGCTCTTCTCCTTGTAATTGGTGTAGATGATCAGCGAGATGAAGATGGGGACGATGAGGATAAAGATCCCTGAGAGTGTCTTGATGATACTTTCGCGTGTGAAGGTTTTGGTTTTCATCCATTGTTTGAGCCCCAGGAAGAGCAGGATATTGACGGCTAGCACCCAGATGGAGCCGCCCAACATGCCGGTATATTCATACCACTGGACCCAGGTGGTGTAGTTTCCAAAGCCGTTGCCCAGGTTGAGCCACGGCCAGTTGAGGTCCCAATGGTGGTGAAGGTGTTCGAACGAGATCCAGTAAACGATCAGAAACAGGTAGCCCCACTCTTTCCGGATAGCTTTCTTGTGTGAGATATGAAACAGGGTAAAGACCATGGCCATGAAGATGGAGTTCAGGATGATGGCCAGCGCTGCTCCGATATAGGTTGAGTTCTTGATCCAGTAGGTGGTCAGTATGTTCCAGATGAAAAATGTCAACAGGGCATAGGGGAAGATCTTGATCTTTGAATTTTGTGGTTTTTCGAAGAAGTGGTTTTCGACAACCAGCAAGGGGATGAAGGCAAAGAACAGCAGCAGGGGGAAACCACCGGCGGGCCAACCCAGCGATAACAAAATGGCCGTAAGGGCTGATAATAAGAGTAAGTGGAGCCTGTTCATCGGTGTTTCTTTTTGTCTTGATTTGTTCCCGCTTATCCGCGTCAGATAAGTAAGCAAATTTAAGAATTAATATTGATGCTCTTTTATCATTTGTTTAACTTTGTCTCTTCAAGTCACCGAAACATTTATCTATTCCCGAACAACCAACTATTCAAAATAAACACCGACATCTATGAACACAAAAATTCTACGCTTTGTGCTGATTATGGGATTCTTCTTTTTGGGTCTCTCTTCTCAGGGACAGAATACTCCGAACGACTGGGAAAACCCCAGGGTCTTTCAGATCAATAAAGAATACCCGGTAGCGACTTTTCTGCCTTATGCAGATGAAGCCTCCGCTATTGTTGATAATTATGCCAAATCGCCCTACTACCAATTGTTGAGTGGTAAGTGGAAATTTCATTGGGTGCCAAAACCTGCTGATCGTCCTATGGATTTCTTCAAGGAAAACTACGATGTCAGTAAATGGAAAGATATCAAGGTTCCTTCGAACTGGGAACTTGAGGGTTACGGGATTCCAATTTATACCAACATGGTCTATCCTTATCCACTCAATGCACCTTTCATTCCTCACAACGATAACCCGGTTGGTTCATATCGCCGCGATTTTACTATTCCCGCTCTCTGGGAAGGCCGCAGAACGTATCTCCACTTTGCTTCGGGGGCTTCTGCAATGTATGTTTGGGTGAACGGACAAAAGGTTGGATACAGCGAGGTGACCAAGAGTCCGGCTGAATTCGATATCACCAAATATGTACACAAAGGGAAAAACTCGGTCTCCGTTGAAGTCTATCGCTGGAGCGATGGTTCGTACCTTGAAGACCAGGATTTCTGGCGTTTATCGGGGATCGACAACGACGTTTATCTCTACAATACACCGCATTTAAAGATAGCTGATTTCTTTGCGCATCCCGATCTGGATGCCGCATACAAAAATGGGATGCTTTCAGTAGATGTGAAGCTGAAAAACTATCAGGTAGAGGCTTTGAAAAACCAGGTACTGGAGATTTCGGTACTGGATGAAAACAACAAGAAAATTGCCACACAGACTGCAAAGCTTGATGTTCCTGCCAATGAAGTTGTCAATACTGTGCTTACTAAAAATATTACAGCCCCGAAATTATGGACTGCAGAAACGCCCAACCTATACACGTTATTGATTACACTGAAGAATGCACAGGGGAATCTTTTGGAAGCTACATCGTGCAAGATCGGTTTCAGAAAGATCGAGATCAAAGATGGTCAGTTGCTGGTAAATGGTGTTCATATTCTGATCAAGGGAGTAAATATCCATGAACTGGATGAGTTCGAAGGCCAGCATGTCGGCACTGAGCTGATGATGAAGGATATCAGGACCATGAAGCAGAATAACCTGAACGCTGTCCGCATGAGTCATTATCCACATAACGTGGATTGGTATAAGTTGTGTGATAAATATGGTTTGTATCTGGTTGATGAAGCCAATCTGGAATCACATGGCTTTGGTTATGGCAAAGAAAATCCTGCTTTTCACGAAGAGTGGTTCGAGGCACACAAAGACCGTGAATACCGATTGGTAGAACGCGATAAGAATCATCCTTCGGTGATCATCTGGAGCATGGGGAATGAATGCAGCAACGGTACTGTCTTCCAGGATGTCTATAAATGGATCAAGCAACGCGATACTTCGCGTCCTGTTCAGTTCGAGCAGGCTGGTCAGGGAAACAACACAGATATCGTTTGCCCGATGTATCCCGGGATTGATTATATGAAGAGCTATGCTTCGAAACCGCAGACCAGACCGTTTATCATGTGTGAATACGCGCATGCAATGGGTAATGGGACCGGAAATTTCCAGGAATACTGGGACATCATCGAGAGCAGCAAAAACATGCAGGGTGGTTTCATCTGGGACTGGGTTGACCAGGGGTTGAACAAGAAAGATGCCAATGGCAAGATGTATTATGCTTATGGCGGCGATCTTGGCGCTGAAGGATATCATCACGACGAGAACTTCAACTGCAATGGTCTTGTTGCTCCCGATCGAACTCCTCATCCTGGTTTGTTTGAAGTGAAGAAATCGTATCAGTATATCCAGTTCAGAGTGAAGAACCTGAAAGAGGGGATGATAACGGTGAAGAATATGTTTGACTTTACAGATTTGAATGGGTATAACTTCAAATGGGAACTGGTGAAGAACGGCAAGAAGGAAGCCAATGGCAAGTTTACACTTGACCTGGCTCCCAAAGCTGACAAAGATGTGAAACTTGCTTTGCCTGCCATGCAGTTTGCCCCGGGAACTGAATACTTTATCAATGTTTATGCCTATTCGAATGTTGGCAATGAGATCATTCCTGCAGGGTTTGAAGTGGCCCGAGAGCAGTTTGCATTTACTGAAAACAACTGGTTCTCGCCTGTTGTCAAGGGAAGCGACAAGCCAACTGTTGTAAACAATGACAGGGAGATTACGATTACAGCCGGGAAAGCTGTTGTCAGTTTTAACAAACGAAATGGCTCTCTCGATAGTTATACTGTTAACGGCAAAAGAATGCTTGATCAGGGTCCGGAAATCAATTTCTGGAGGGGACCAACCGATAATGACTTTGGTAACAATATGGTACACAAGAGCAGCATCTGGAGAACTGCAGGTGAAAACAAACGTGTTACTACTGCGCCTGTGGTTAAGGAAGATGGTTCGACTGTTTCTGTTACTGTTCAGTATCAGTTAACCGATATTGCTTCGGAATATTTAATGACTTATACTGTAAATGCTGATGGGTCTCTAAAGATCGAAGCTTCTTATACAGCAGGTGTCAATGAGTTGCCTGAAATGCCGCGTTTTGGTATGTTGTTTACTTTGCCAAAAGAAATGGATAACTTCAGTTATTATGGCCGTGGTCCATGGGAAAACTACAGCGACCGAAAGTTTTCGAGCTTCGTGGGTGAGTATAATCTGAAGGTTTCTGAACAAGAGATGCCTTTTGTTCGTCCTCAGGAATTTGGAAACAGGACGGATGTTAGATGGCTGACATTGACCAATGCGACTGGACAGGGAATCCATGTAGAAGGTATGCAGCCTTTGAGTGTGAGCGCTTTGAATAATCGTCCGGAGGATTTCGATCCGGGTTTGACCAAGAAGCAACAACACCCTAAGGATGTGTTTAAACGCTTCAATGTGACATTGGCCGTTGACCTAGTGCAAAGAGGTGTTGGCGGGGATAACAGCTGGGGCGCTTTGCCGCATCAACCGTTCAGACTGCTGGATAAAACGTATAAGTATGGTTTTGTAATCAGTCCTGTGGAGTTATAGAAATAAGACAATGAGATTGGTTTGTCACAAGAACTATATATGAAAGATTTTCTTTTTTGTCCGTAGGACATTAATATCAATAGCATTGTCGAATAATAAAACATTTTCCCCGTATGGGATTAACATTAAATCGTTAATCCCATACGGGGAAAATGTTTTTTTGGATTGTTTTCTATTGATATTCATGCCCTACGGGCAAATGAAAACTAATATTAAACAATTATACGACGTCAGGCAATAGATAAGGAGCCCTGTAATCACGGCTGAGCATATTGTTGGCTTCGTTTTCACCTTCACCGATAAAGCGTTCTGCTACAGGATCAAACTCAAGCTGACGGCCTAATCGATAAGAGATATTCCCCAAATGAGCCAAAGCCGAAGAGAGGTGTCCGGTCTGTACTGGCGCATGCTGAATGGTCATATCCCGTGCTCGGATGGCTTCCAACCAGTTCTGGAAATGCAGGGTCAACTCACCCTTTTCTGATCGGGCAGGGCCTTTTTCTTTCTTCTGTCCAATAAAGGTTTCGTAAGTGTCATAACCTTTGATGACCATGTATCCCTTTTCGCCATAGAAAATATTACCTACTCCGGCGCCATCTTCTTCATTGGTACACCAATTACGGACTTCGAACTGAATGATCTTTCTTTCCTTGGGGTAATGATAAATAGAGGTCTGAATTTCGGGAACTTCTTTGCAATCGTTCCACAGGAACTTGCCACCCATTGAGGTGATGCGTTCAGGCAAAGTTTTTACGCCCAATCCCCACATGCAGAGGTCGGTTTCGTGGATGCCCTGGTTGCCTACATCACCGTTGCCATAATTCCAATGCCAGTGCCAGTTGTAATGGACCAGGTTCTTGGTGAACGGACGCATGGGAGCAGGACCGCACCACAGATCGTAATCCAATCCGGGAGGTGTTTGAGAGATGCCCTGGTCACCAATATCGGGACGCCAGCGGTAAACCAGTCCTCTCGACATATAGACACGACCAATCACTCCATCCTCCAGATTCTTGACGGCTTCACGAATGGCAACAGAACTGCGCAATTGAACGCCATGCTGAACGATCCGGTTGTATTTATAGGCAGCCTCAATCATCTTCTTGCCTTCATGGATGTTGTGGGTTGCCGGTTTCTCTACATAAACATCTTTGCCTGCCTGACAAGCCCAGATGGTTAACAGTGCATGCCAATGGTTGGGGGTTGCCAACGTGACGGCATCGATGGTTTTGTCATCAAAGACCTTTCTGAAATTCTGTTCAATCCGGACCTTCTTGCCATATTTAGTTTCAAAGTCTGCGGCTGCTTTCTGGAGAATTACCATGTCGGGGTCGCACAGCACGGCTACCTCTACATTTGACTTCTCTGAAATGCCCATGAGTTCTTCGATATGGGTCTTGCCACGGCCATTGATACCTAATACGGCAACACGAATATGCCCGGGGTTGCTTCTGTCGTCTTTAACGGTGACAACAGGTTTTTTCTGTTGTCCCGGTTCGCCTGCCAGGGCAACAGGGGTTACTGCTGCGGCAACGGCAAAGGTGGCAGCATTTTTAAGGAATGATCTTCTTGAATTGTTTTCGTTTTCTTGCATGAATGATGTTTTTAAAATAGGGTTGACATGTTTTAAAATATCGGGAAACTGTTTTTTTTTGGAAGTATTGTAGAAAATGTAGGGGCCGCCCTTGTGGCCGCCCATGGACAATGTATAATTTTATCCTCAATTCTCGTGGGCGGCCACAAGGGCGGCCCCTACATTTTCTGTAGTACGTATTTCATCAATACTTATTTAAAATCTTTGGCAATTGCATTGATTTCTGCATCTGTAAGATCTCCGCCAAAGAGGATCTCGTGTTTGAAGACAACGGTTTCGCCGGGTTTCAAAACAAGTTTTGTCTCAGGAGCATTTTTATCTATTGCGCGACCACCCATGTTGTTTGTAGCAAAGAGACCATAACCGCGGGCATGTGACCATGCGGGATAATTTGGATTCTTTGGGTTATCCAGAATAACAATGGTGATCACTTCACCATCTTTATTGGCTCTCAAGGCAACCCATGGGGTTCTTTTAGCCCATACATCGCCACCCTTGATGCCTTCTGCATTGCGGTATACACCGTTGACACCCTCATTATTCAGTACGGCTACTTCTGTCATGTTTCCCTTTGCATCCAGAAACTTCTCAGGTTTAGTTACCGGTTCTTCAAAGGCACGGTCAACACGCAGACCCAACATCCCTTCTTTATTTTCATTGAAAGAGACCTGCTGAACTGCAGTAAGTTTGGTTGTTCTGATGATGGTGCGAAGATTTCCGACTCCCGTGAATGCAAATGTTGACACCTCATTCAACAGGACATTGTTTTTGATATCCACCCATTGTGAGTTCGTGACCAGTTCCCCTGTTGCAGGATTTTCAGAAGCTATTTTCTTAAAAATGATCGTCCCGTATTTGGGTTTGTCTTCAGCCTTGATGGCATAGGAGTTGTTCCAGAAATCCAGTCCGTTTACGTCTCCAAAGTTGAACCACAACCCGACATGATGCGGATGGTCAGTACGTTCAAAAGATCTTGGATTCAAAGGATATCCGCGGGTGATGGTTTTTCCGGAAGCGCTGACAATGGGATATAGCGACTGTTTTTCCATGTTATCGGGATAGATGTAGGCGGTGAAAAACTTGCCCCCGATAAAAACCTCTACCTTTTTGTCTTTGTCGTTGTTTTTAAATTCAACTTTCTCCTTTGGAGGAGCGCCGATGCTGCATAAAGTTACAAACAAAGCCATAATAGTAATGTAAAGTTTTCTCATTTTGATAGCGATTGATTATTAATTATATAGTTAAGTTTGAATTGTCAATACGCAACATGGAATAGCCTACACAACTCTTGTAGAATCTACACCTAAAAGCTTTCTGAAAGTAGACACAATTATAAGCAATATTAATGTTATTTCCTTTTGAAAAGCAACATTTCTATCCTTACTTTTATCATATAATTAAGAAATATAAGCAGTTCCTTTATAGTGTGTGTATTTATCTAAAAAACAACCTGATATGGCAATATTGAATTTTGAATTTAAAGCAAGAACCAACGATTTAGAGGGGTTAGAAAAGAAGCTGCTAACGTTGAAACCTTTGTTTATTGGGGAGGATCATCAAACAGATACTTATTTTAATGTGCCGACGGGTCGTTTGAAACTGAGGGAGGGCAATATTGAGAACTCGCTGATTTACTATGAAAGGCAAAATACGGCTGACGCGAAACAGTCTGATGTGTTGTTGTATAAACATGCTCCTGATAAAATGCTAAAGGATATTCTGATCAGGACAATTGGGGTAAAAGTTGTGGTTGAGAAGAAAAGGAAGATCTATTTCATCGATACCGTCAAGTTTCATTTTGACTTTGTGGAGGGGCTGGGGACTTTCGTTGAAGTGGAGGCGATTGATAAAACAGGAGATATCGGGATTGAGCGGTTAAAGGAGCAGTGCTTTAAATATGCTGCTTTTTTTGAAATAAAGGATGAGGACTATATTGCTGTTTCGTATAGCGATTTGATATTGGCGACAAAGTAGGGACAGGTCGCGACCTGTCCACAATGTCCGGTCCCTGAGCGAAGTCGAAGGGACACTTCTAAACGATCTTAATGATTTCTGCCCTATTAATCCATAAAGTATTAAAGTTTAATTGTTTATGTCCTGTTTTTCTTTTAACTAAACACTTACATTTAAAAGTTCAGCGCCTAACCGATGTAATCCTTCCTCTATCCGTTTACGTTGTTGGGGCCGGGGTTTGCGCATGCCGGAAGCATAGTGCCACAGTTGACGTTCGTTGATGCCTGTGATACGTGATAAAGCAGCCTTTGTGAAAATATCGCTGTAGGCATTTAGTAAGGCTTCAGTTGATAATTTAAATTCCAGTACATAAGACCCTTTAAAGACTTCAGGAATAGGGTCGTTAAATTCAAGACTGGATTCAACATGAAACGAAATGGCTTCCTTTATATTCTTTTTCATCTCATCTAAAGTGCCGGCCGTACTAACGCAACCCAACAGAATTGGAGCATGAGCACAAAAATTATTGCCGGTATATTCGATTAATACAGTTACTTTTTCCATTTTGGTTATTTTATTGTTTGTCATTAAGCCAGTCCTGCCTGTTTCAAAATTGAGTTTACCAATTGGTGACTTAATTCATCGTTTTTACCATGATCAGGTATTGTTACCGTTCCTTTTTTTGTCGGATGCTTAAATTGTTTATGACTTCCTTTTTGGCGAACAAGGTACCAACCATCAGCCTCAATAATATCAATGATCTCTTTCACCCTTTTTCGCATAACTTTCTTTTGAACTGGCATAACAAAGATAGTAATAAAACGAACTATTTAGAATGTTTATTAATTTTTTTGATTTGGAATTAAATGAAATAACAGAGTGTTAAATTGATCATGTCACCCCTACGGGGCTTTGAAAGGGTGGATCGGTTTGTTACAATCATGACGTCCCTCCGGGACTTTTCATCTAACTACTTCTGAAAGAAAGGTTAAATTACACTATTATACGTTATGGGTCCTGACCATATTAAATTAATGGTTAATCCCCTACGGGGAAAAGATTGATGATGTGTGTGTTTCTATTAATATTTATTCCCTACGGGAAAAAGTAAACAGTTTCTGAAAACAAAAAAGGATGGCCAAAAAAGCCATCCTTATATTAAATGAAATTATTAATATTATTTTGCCGGCGCAGCAGGGACTAAAAGTTTATCCCCGGTTTCTTTAGCAACGATACGATAAAAGTCCTGGCCATAGCCGGGTTGTTTTACATCGGGATCGCGCTGGCCAGGGACTACTTTCTTGATGTTGCCATCCATGTATTTCACAAAGAGATCGGCATAAAGGGTTTTCCACGATGTGAAAGTCTGTTTGGCCTGTGCCAGTGAGAAAGTTGTCAATGCCTGGCTGGCTGCGACAGGATTGCTTTTGCCAAGTGCCAGATATTTCTTGTCGTTCTCGGCTACCATGGCAATATACTTGTTTTCAAGATCGGCTTGTTTGGCTCTGATCTCGGGGATCATGTCGCTGTAACGGGTATAGGCGAAATTGGCAACCTGGTTGAAGATCCAGAACATAGAGTTATCAGAGAACTTCATCATGGAGCCATTGCCAACCTTCAGGTTCTCGGGAACACTGTTGATACAGGTGTATATCGGTGTATAGACTGTGCTGTATGTATCATCGACACCAAACCAGATAATGCTGCCCAATACGTTTGGAAGCCATCCACGGCTCTGTGCTACGAAGCAGAACCCGGTCTGTTGTGTTGAGGTTGCTCTTTCATTGAAATATTCTTTACCATCGACTTTCCAGGTGAGGGGTCTCCAGCGGTAAGGACAGGCATATGCACCTGCACCTGCATCTTTGGTCATATCGAGGGGAGTACCTTCGAAATGGTCGCGCATAATCTCCATGACCTGGTGAACATCGATCTTGTGATCAGGTTTGATCCAGAGTGGCATGCGGTTGGTCAGGTTCTTTCCTTCGGCATAGTCAAGATATTTTGCCATCAATGAAGGATTGACATGATTGAACATGGCCCAAACACGGGCATCGCAGAAACGAACTGAACTGAAATCAACCGGGTTATATGTATCAGAGAAACTGAAATCGGCATCTTTACCATTGAACCATCCTTTGGCACGTGCAAAGGTGATGACGTCTGATGAATAAAGACAGTTTTCAGGATCATTCAATGGGAAGGTTGTGATGCGGGCCTGATTGGCATGTCCACAGACATATCCGTCAGGGATGCGACGTGCAACCCATTCGGCTCCCTTGACATCTTTGCCTTTGCCAATCATTTCCATGATCCAGACTTCGTTGGGATCGGAGATAGAGAATGATTCTCCTTCGCTGATATAGCCATATTCGGCTACGAGAGAGGTCATTACCTTGATGGCTTCTCGGGCTGTCTTGGAACGTTGCAAAGCAATATACATCAGGCTGCCATAATCCATTTGTGAAGCCGGCTGAGCCTGTAGTTCCTCGCGGCCTCCATAGGTAGTTTCGCCTATGGCAACCTGGTTTTCGTTCATGTTGCCAACTACCTTGTAGGTAAACGGGGCTTGTTTGATCTTGCCAAGGAATTTCCCTGTATCCCATTCATATACATCTAGCATGGCTCCTTTGGGGTATTTGGCAGCAGGCCAGTAGTAAAGTTCTCCATAAAGTGTATGCGAGTCTGCATTGTAGGAGATGAAAGATGAGCCATCGGTAGAGGCTCCTTTTGTAACCAGAAAGTTTGAGCAGGCCAGAGTGGTTTTTGCCGTAAAGACAAAGACTAACAGAGCGAGCGTATAAACAAGTTTGCGATTCATATGATAGAGTCTGTTAAAGGGTTTTTGAGTGATGAAGCAAAGATAACTTATTCCACCATACCTACTCCCACTGTTTCGTTGGTGCCTTCGTCGATGAGGATCAAGGCTCCTGTGATACGGTTGGTGCGGTAAGGATCGGTGAATAATGGTTTTGTAGTACGGATGGTGACGCGGGCAATATCGTTAAGTTGGACACTCTTATCATCAGGGATATGTTCCAGGTTGTTGACGTTGACTTTATATTGAATCTCTTTGATGACACAACGCACTTCACGGGTGGTGTGCTTGACGATGTATTTACCGTTGAGTTGAAGCGGGCGTTGGTTCATCCAGCACATCATGATCTCGATATCCTGCGAAACGGTTGGCATCTCTTCGGGCTTGACGATCATATCGCCACGGCTGATATCGATGTCGTCTTCAAGCTGGATAGTGACCGAGAGGGGCGGAAAGGCCTCTTCGAGTTCTCCGGTTGCAGTGTCGATAGATTTGATCGTTGTAGTCAGTCTGGAAGGCAGTATGCAAACCTTGTCGCCTTTGTGGAATACCCCGCCTGCCACTCTGCCTGCATAGCCACGGTAGTCGTGATATTCTGTTGACTCAGGCCTGATGACATATTGAACAGGGAAACGGGGTTTGACAAAGTCGTTGTCCTGATCGATCTCTATGGTCTCGAGAACCTCCATAAGGGTGCCTCCTGTGTACCAGGGCATGTTGGCTGAAGGTTTTACTACATTGTCGCCTTTCAAAGCGCTGACAGGCACAAAACGAATATCGCGCAGGTCGAGAAGTTTTGCAAATACAGTGAACTCTTTGCAAATGTTGTCGTAGACCTCCTGACTATAGTCAACCAAATCCATTTTGTTGATACAAAAGACGAGATGTGGAATCTTGAGCAGTGAGGCAATATATGAATGGCGACAGGTCTGTTCGGTCACGCCATTGCGGGCATCGATCAGCACCAGTGATGCATTGGCAGTAGAAGATCCGGTAACCATGTTGCGGGTATACTGGATATGACCGGGAGTATCGGCAATAATGAATTTGCGTTTTGGAGTGGCAAAATATCTGTAGGCCACATCTATGGTGATGCCTTGTTCACGTTCGGCCCTAAGTCCATCGGTGATCAAAGCAAGGTTCAGATGCTCGGTTCCTTTCTGGATGCTTGCTCGCTTGACAGCCTCGAGCTGATCTTCAAAGATAGACTTGCTGTCGTAAAGCAGCCGGCCAATCAATGTGCTCTTCCCATCGTCAACGCTGCCTGCAGTTGAAAAGCGCAGCAGCTTCATATCCAGATATGTATTGGTAGTATGCGTCATGATAAATGTTGTTGTGTTAAAAATAGCCTTCGCGCTTACGGTCTTCCATAGCGGCTTCTGACCGTTTATCGTCTTCACGGCCACCGCGTTCTGTGACGCGTGTTGCTGCAATCTCTTCGATGATCTCTTCCAGAGATTCAGCAGTTGAAAGAGTCAGACCGGTGCAGGAGATATCGCCGATTGTACGGCAACGGATTCTTTTTACCTCTACCTTTTCACTGGGCTTAAGCTTCATGAAGGGTGCATTGGCAAGCAAGATGCCATCACGGTTAAAGACTTCGCGTTCGTGGGTGAAGTAGAGGCTTGGCATGTCGATCTGTTCCATCAGGATATATTGCCATACGTCCATTTCGGTCCAATTGCTGATGGGAAATACCCTGAAATGCTCACCAACATGTTTGCGACCATTGAAGATATTCCACAGCTCGGGACGTTGATTCTTGGGATCCCATTGACCAAACTCATCACGGTGAGAGAAGAAGCGCTCTTTGGCACGTGCCTTCTCTTCGTCACGACGGCCACCACCCATGGCAGCATCAAACTTATATTTCTCTAAAGTATCCAGTAATGTTGTGGTCTGTAACAGGTTGCGACTGGCACTGAATCCTTTCTCCTCAACAGAACGTCCATCATCAATGGCCTCCTGAACCAATCCCACGATGAGACGGGCTCCAAGCTTTTCGACGAGCTGATCGCGATAAGTGATGGTTTCTTCGAAGTTATGACCCGTGTCGATGTGAACAAGGGGAAAGGGCATGCGTGCAGGCCAGAATGCCTTCATGGCAAGATGAGCCAAAACGATTGAATCTTTTCCACCCGAGAAGAGTAAAGAAGGACGCTCGAACTGAGCAGCCACTTCCCGGATTACGAAGATAGCTTCAGATTCCAGCTCCCTGAGGTGATTAAGTTGGTATTTCTTCATTGAATTAAAAATCGTTTAAAACGTAATCGTTGACCTGATAATCAGTATGATGCCAAAGACAACAAGGAGAATCCCCACGGCGTAATTGACAAAGTTTAAGATCTTTATGGTCAGATATTTTTTTATGCTTGATGCAATAAAAACTTTCAATACATCGGTAGAAAAAATGGTCAGTAAAACACCACTAAACAAGGCTCCCACTGCTGAGAATTCAGAACCATAGGTGCCTGAAATCCCCATCATGACGGTAAACCAGAAGAACCAGACAAAGGGGTTTGCGAAATTCAGAAAGAACCCTTTGATCAGATATGTCCACGGACCCGGTTCGCGTCTTTGTTCAAGCAGGTTGTTGGAATCACTTATTTGTACCTTCTTTGTAAAGGTGACGATGCCGTAAATGATTAAGATTGTCCCACCGATCAGTCCCACTACAAGGCTTTTCTTTCCTTGATTCAACAATTGAGCAGCCCCCAGGTAACTGCATACCACGATAAAGAAATCACTCAGGAATATTCCAAATGCAAGTATCACGCCGGCTTTGGTTCCGCGGTGTATGCTTGTCTGCAGTAATGCAAACATTGCAGGACCCAGCATCACAGCCATCGTCAAACCAATAATAATTCCTTCGAATAGGGGGTGAATCATTTAATCATTTATTTACCGATCGATTTAAGATACTCAGTCCAGTGGGTTAATTTTGCATTCTTCAATACACGGGTAAATTTATTCTGGCCACCTTCTTTGCCGCACTTGCGCATGTAATTATAAAATACCTCAACAGGTAAAACTTTTACAAATACGTCTCTTACAGCATGCAGGCGTTCTACACGGTAATCATCGTTGAGCAGTTTGAGGTTGTCGTCGATGAGTTTGCGTGCCTGTTCTATGTCGATGGGATCATTTGAGCCGATATACCATTGATGTGCAAACATGCTTTGATATTCGATACCTGCAACACAGAATTCAGGGATGGAGACATTAAGTTGTTGACTCATCATCTCGACTGCACGGTTCATGTTTTCCTGTGAGAGATGTTCACCACAAATACTCAGAAAATGTTTCGTCCGTCCTGTGATGATGATTTCTGAAAGCTCCTTGGATGTAAAGCGGATGGTGTCGCCAATCAGGTAGCGGTATGCTCCGGCAACAGAGGTGATCAGTAATGCATAATCAATGCCTTCTTCAACATCTTCGATGGTAATGGCATTGGCATTGGGCTTTAAGTTGTTATCGGCATCGAAGTTCTCTTCTGTGAAAGTAACAAATTCGAAGAAGAGTCCATTGTCGAGCACGAGTTGCATAGAGTTGGTATTCGGTCTGGTCTGATAAGCAAGGAACCCTTCTGATGCAAGATATGTTTCGATGTAGGTGATCGGATGAGCCAGCAGCTTTTCAAAACTCTTCATGTATGGAGTGAAAGAGACTCCCCCATGAACATAGATGGAGAGGTTTGGCCAGATGTCGTGAATGGTATTCAGATTGTATTCCTTGATGATGCGTTCCATGAGGATTTGCAGCCAGGCAGGAACACCCACGATGACGCCTATGTCCCAATTGCCGGCATTGGCAACAATTTCATCAAGCTTAGTCGTCCAGTTGCGCTCTCTTGAGATGCGGTTTCCGGGTTTATAAAAATGCTGAAACCAGAAAGGAATATTGCCTGCAGTGATGCCGGAGAGGTCGCCTTCATAGTAAGTGCCGTTGAACTCAAGATGGGTAGAACCACCCAACATTAGGATTCCTTTTTGATAAAATTCTTTAGGGAAGTTATAACGGGCAAGTGAAAAGATCTGGCGGGTACTGGTTTTCTTGATTGCTTTCAGCATTTCTGCTGTGACTGGGAGATATTTACTGGAGGCTTCAGAAGTGCCTGAACTCAGTGCAAAGTATTTAACTTTACCCGGCCAACAGACATAACCTTCACCATTTAACGTACGATACCACCATTTTTTATGTATAGAGTTGTAGTCGAAAAGCGGAACCTTTTTCTTGAAAGCGCTGATGGGATCCTTTTCCCTGATGAGTTCATCAAAATCATATTGTTCACCAAAAGCAGTATTTTGTGCTTTCATAAGCATCTGCAACAACGTTTTTTCCTGCAGTTTTATCGGACTTCGTTTTCTGTAGTTCTCAACAGGCAACTTACTTCCCAACTCAATAGCACTCTTGATGATTGATCCTAAAATAGGCATGTACTTCAAATTTTTAATTTTTCAGGTGATAAAATTAACTAAAAATAATTAAATGCAGGCCCAAAAACAATATAATTGGGATTTGCTAAAAGACTACAAAGTTGAACATTTCTTTTTATCTTTAACTCGGAAAATTTAATAAAAATGAAATTATGAAGTTTCTTTTAAAGTTCGTCGCCGGCATTGTTACCGCTATGCTGCTTGTAATGATAGTGTTCATGACATATTCGACTTTGGCGAAGTATAAACCTGAGAAAATCGTTGCTCTGAAAATTCATCAGCCTGAATTAATTAAAAGTGTTGCTTCTAAAGATGAATTTAATATTCTAACGTGGAATATCGGTTATGCCGGGTTGGGAAAGGAGATGGATTTCTTTTATGAGGGCGGAAAGATGGTCAGACCTACTGCTGAACTATGTCAAAAATATTTTAACAATATTTTGAATGAATTAAAGGGTGCAGACAGTGCGGATTTTATTTTTCTGCAAGAGGCGGATCAACATTCGAAGCGGACCTATTTTACCGATGAGGTCATGGGGATTCAGGATAATCTTAAGAGTTATTATAGTGTGTTTGGGGTTAATTATGACGTTCCTTTTGTGCCGATCCCCATCATGGAACCTATGGGAAGGGTCAAAGCCGGACAGATGACCTTGAGCAAGATGGCTCCCGACAGCGCATTCAGATATGCAACGGAAGGCAGTTATACCTGGCCTAAACGGTTGTTTTTACTCGATAGATGTTTTGTCCTGACGCAGTTTAAGCTTCCTTCAGGTCGCAAACTTTCATTGGTCAACGTTCACAATTCTGCTTTTAGCGATGCTGCAGAAGCTAGGCAGAAGGAGCTGAACCTATTGAAGAACCTGATGGAAGGGCTTTATCGCAAGGGTGATTATGTGATCGTTGGGGGAGACTGGAATCAGAATCCACCGGGATTTGATCCTAAGCTGTTTGTAGATGGAAACAAGGGATATGCATTTGAACATGTACCCGAAGCATTTCGTCCCGAGGGTTGGAACTGGGTCATGGATAAATCACAGTCTACAAACCGCAATGTCAATGAGGCTTTTGTAAAAGGGAAGACATTAACTACGATGATTGATTTCTTTCTTGTTTCACCAAATGTAGAGGTAGTATCTGTCAAAACCAATCCAAATAGTTTTGTGAATTCAGATCATCAACCGGTGGTGATGAAAGTGAGATTGAAATAAAACCCGGGAAGTGTCTAAAAGCATAGTCCTTTCGGTTCCGGTCCCTGAGCGGAGTCGAAGGGACATAATATTGCGCAGTCCCTTCGACTCCGCTCAGGGACCAGACCATCAATCACTTTTTATTCATCCACAATAAAAAGATCTGATGCCAAACCATCTGCAAATAACATCCCTTCAGGTGTCAGGATCAGATGATGGTTTATCAATATATATTTTCTTAAAGACAAATTCTTCTTTAAAGCCTTTTCAATAGAGTCCCTATAATCTATACCAAATCGTTTTTCGATAACATCCAAATCACACCCCTCCATGGTACGCAACGAAGTCAACACATATTCATTGAACTTCTGTTTCTCTGTCAGGATCTCCTCTTCATAACAGAGACGCCCTGCCATGATCGTAGTAATATATTTCATGCTATTGGCAATATTCCATCTGCGTGCGTTGCCATTAAAGGAATGTGCTGCAGGTCCGACTCCCAGATACTTTTCACCCGACCAGTATGCCGAATTGTGTTTTGAATTCATGCCGGGAAGAGAGAAGTTGGAGATCTCGTATTGCTCATATTCATGCGCAGCCACAAAGCGTTGCAACATCTTAAAGTGGTTGATGCTTTGTTCTTCGTTGACAGGTTGACTTCTTCCTTTACTGATCAGCCAGTCAAGAGTTGTGTGTTTTTCCACAGTCAGTGAATAAGCCGAAAGATGGGGCAGGCCGAGCCCCAGGAAAGTGTCAAGATTCTGTTGCCATTTTTCATCTGTCAGACCGGGAATGCCATAGATAAGGTCTATGCTGATATTTGTGATGTCGGCATTCTGCATAGTATGGATCACATCCAGGGCCTGTTGGGAAGTATGAATTCGGTTTAGGGCAAGTAGGTCGTCATCATGGAAGCTCTGTACACCAATGCTTAAACGGTTTATAGGTGAACTTTGAATGATGGATGACTTTTCATGATTAAGGTCGTCGGGATTGGCTTCGAGGGTGATCTCAGCATCCTTTTCAATATGGAAATGTTTATAGATGGAATCAAAGAGTTTGTTCAGTTCGTTTTCATTCAGAAGCGATGGAGTACCTCCACCAAAGTAGATGGTTTTGAGTGTTTCGCCTTCAAGATAGCCTGAGGCAAGCTCTAACTCCTTGGTGATGGCATCAATCATTTCTGATTTATTGCGCAGAGAGGCAATGGAGTAAAAGTTACAATAATGACACTTCTGCCTGCAAAAAGGAATATGTATATAGAGTCCGGCCACGTAGTTGTTATTTCTTCAATATGATCCTGAACGTTGTACCCTTATCAATGGTAGATGATTTTACGAAGATCTTACCTGAATGATAATTGGTGATGATGCGTTCGGATAGCGATAGCCCCAAACCCCATCCTCTTTGTTTACTGGTATACCCCGGATTAAAGATCGTCTTGAATTTAGATTTCGGGATTCCTTTACCCGTGTCGGTAATATCAATACTCACCGTCTTCTCTTCATCAATAATATTGATCGTAATTGATCCCTTCCCTGCCATGGCATCAACCGCGTTCCTGCACAAGTTCTCAATGACCCATTCAAACAGTTGCTGATTGATAGGCGCATAGATCTGAACCTCCAAAGGAGTAAGGATATAATAATGAACGTTTTGAGAAGTACGTGTTTTTAAATAATCAATGGCATTATAAATCAGGTCAGTGAGATTGGTCTTAGTCAATGCAGCCGTTGAGCCAATCTTTGAAAAGCGCTCAGCAACTGTTTGCAACCGGTCAACATCCTTCTCCATCTCAACAATTGTCTCTTCCGGAACATTCTCTTGCATCTTTAGCAATTCTACCCATGCCATGATCGAAGACAATGGTGTCCCCAACTGGTGAGCAGTCTCCTTGGCAAGTCCCACCCAGACCTGGTTTTGTTCAGCCTTGCGGGCAACACTGAATAGCAGATAGGCAACTAATAAAAAGAGACCGATGACAAAGAAAATGATTATCGGATAATAACGCAACTGGGTTAGCAACCAGGAGTCCTTGTAAAAAACATATTGAATCCTGCCACTGATATCAATGAGGATCGGCTCATTTTCAGCACTCATCTCCTTAATCAGCTCTTGCTGATAGTTGGGATCGCCGGGGCGTGCATTAGGCATATTCCCGGTCTCGATAACCCTTTTCTTGGTGTAGTCTGTAATGAGTACCGGTACCGAGGCTGAATTATTGGCAACCTCAGAAAAGAAACCAATCACAAGATTGTTCAGCTCGGTCTTCAAATCGGTAAACAACAATGATTCCTTATAATAGAGGTAGTTTTTACCAACCAGATAATTAATGACTATCGGAGGATAGACACTGAACTCTTTCAGCAATTTCCCTTCCAGTTTCGTCCCATCCTTCAAATTTTTTATATTGCGCGAAGAGGCGATAATCATGTGATCGTCAGTTAGTATAACAGGGATATAGTTATTCTGGGTGATGATTTCAACTTCGTAGTCGTTACTCTGGTCAAGGGGAGAGTCATTGATACGTCGATATGCTACGGCCATAGCTTTAACCTTTTCACGCTCTTCAAGTTGCATTTTTTTGAAAAGTGCCTCATTGATACTGATCAGTTGTGCCCTTTGTTGAACAGCACCAGCCCAGGTTTTTATTTTTTGCCTCTCATCACTTGCTATCTTTCTAACCAGTATATTCGTAAAAAAAATAGATGCAGCAACAATAGCTACTGCCATTATAAACAGTACCCATTTCCAATGTCTTTTTTTGGTGTATATATTCAATGCAATAAAATTAAATTACTCAAGTTATAATAGCCAAGCATCAAAATTAATGCATTTTCTCATGAAACTGTAACTTTTCGATAAACATGCAGTCAAAGATAATTATTAGGAGCATTTAATATTAAAATGTAAGTCATGATCAGATTAAACAATTTGCATAAATCATACGGTATTGGAACTACAAGCCTGCATGTTTTGAAAGGATTGGATCTCACTATTGAAAAAGGAGAGCTTGTATCCATCATGGGAGCTTCCGGATCCGGTAAATCCACATTACTAAATATACTGGGGATTCTCGATTCGTATGACAAGGGTGAATATTATCTGGATGGTAAATTGATCAGGCACTTGAATGAGACCAAGTCAGCTCAGTTACGTAACCAATATATAGGATTTGTATTTCAGTCTTTTAACCTGATCTCCTTCAAGAATGCTGTCGAGAATGTAGCCCTGCCACTCTATTATCAGAAGGTAAGCAGGCGCAAACGCAACATATTA
>JGI24140J50213_10000347_pt1 | contig 21843 bp, 19 predicted proteins | sample BarGraIncu00222A_FD_50213 | JGI IMG/M metagenome (IMG submission 50213)
CCTAGCAAGTCTTCGGAGGCCACAACGCTCGAGCGAAGCCGGCACCGGGCCGACACCGAGAGAGAGCGCGGGCGGCTCGGTCGAGTTCCGGGAGTTTGCCTGTAGCGGCGGTCCTGGTGTTCGCGGGTGGCCTGGGAGAGCAGCACGTCGGTGACCTGGTCGAGCAGGATCAGCGCGTCGTCGGTCGCGTCGAGCTCCAGCTGCCACAACGCCGCCAGCAACGTCGCGGTCCTCCGTTGCGGGCTCAAACGACGCAGCGTCTGCGCTTTCGCGCTCAAGCCGTATCGCGCGAGCGCGCGCAACCGGCCGGGGGGAACATCGACGGTCAGGTCGCCGACGCCGACCGCGCGGATCGCCGCCAGCCGCTCGAACGACTCGGCGACCTCATTCGCGGTACGCGGCGGCGGCTTCGGAGAGCGATCGGTGCAGCCGGGCGGCGGCACGATCGCGCGCCGCGGTGACCGCCCGCGCCAGCACGCTCGCTCCGGGCAACAACACCTTCCCCTCGATCAGGCGAGCGGTCGCGAGATCGAACAGCACACTCGGGCGCTCCGCGGTCGCCCACGCCCGCGCGCCCAGCCACCCAAGCAGCTCAGCCTGCGCGGAGGCATCCGAGAAGTCGCGGTACCCGTACTCGCGCTGAATCTCCCCAGCGTGCTCGCGGTGCGTCGGATCCCGCCGGCCATACTCCGCCAGGCGGCCCGGATCCTCGACACCCCTCGGCGACCCTGCCGGCGACGATCTCCGGCACCTCGGTGGGTCGCGCGAGGAACGCGCCGAGGACCCAGCTGGACGGCGAACCCGAGTCGGTTGTCGGACAGCAGGGCGGCGCAGACGGAGGCCAGGTCGATGCGAGTCGGCGCCGGCGACGCGGGCTGAGGCTGCCTGGGTGACCGGATCGGCCTGAGCGCCGGATTTCGTTCCGTTGTTCCTCACGGGCCCACCCCGAGAAGCGACGCACCAACCCCAGTGACCTTCCCAATCGACAACAACGTGGTGCATCGAATGAACCATGACTGGAGCCCCGCGCCCGCGTCGGTGGAGGATCTAGTCAGCCTGTTGACGATTGGTGTCGATGTGAGCCGGAAACTCGCTCCGAGCGGCAATCGGCCGCTCCCACAACCGCGTGGTTTCGATTGCCGCCAACGCGCGTCAGGTATTCTGCGTTGAGCAGGGACCCTCCCTCCCACAGTCGCAGTGTCGTCAGGCCATCGCGCTGCTGCGCCGCCTTGTAGCGAACCAGCTTCCCCCGCCGCGGCAGGAGAGCGCCGATCAGCGGGAAAGGTTCGCCGGCCTCATACCTCGCCGGCGGACGTAGGGACTCTCCTCCCTCAACCGCCGGGGCGTCACGTAAGTGGCGTCCCGTCGGCCTTAATCCAGATCTCGCGCCAGCCGTGATTCCGCCCGGGTGGAGCGTAACGTCAGAGCGGCTGGGCCGCCCACCACCGACCATATTCCCCGACAGTGTCTGCGACGCGACCGTCGCTCCCGGGCCTGACACCGCCCGGCCACGCCAGCTCGCTCGTCTACGCAAAGGACGGCGACCGCTACAGCGTCGCCGCTTCCAAGGGCGGTGACCCCAAGGCCCCGGCCTGGCTGCTCAACCTCCGCGCCAAGCCGGAGGTGGAGGTCCAGATCGCGCGCCAACGCTGCCCGGCGACCGCGACTGAGATCAGGCGCGCGGACCCCGACTACGCCCGCCTGTGGAAGCTCGTCAACGACAACAACGCCAACCGCTAGGACGCCTACCAGAAGAAGACCACACGGCCGATCTCGAGCTCGTCGACCTGTACCGCCCCGCCCGTCGCCCTCCGCCAGCGCACAGAGTTCGCCTCGCAGACCGGTCAGGTCGACCTCGCCCCGGGGATCCGGGAACCAAGCGCCGGCTCAGTCAGACGCCGGGGCTGACCCAGGTCACAGACCCTGAAGCGGTCCGCCGACACCTCGGCGTGCTCGCGATCAGCAACCGCGAATCGTCGAGGAGCGCGCCAGTCGCCGGAAGGAGGGTCAGCAACCCGATGGGTCTACGGCCTGACTCTAGCCGCCGTGCGAGACCACCCAACGCGCGATGAGATGACGCGCAATCGATACGCTCGGCGGGACCGAGAGCTCGGCGTCGGACCGGTCGCTCAGCGCGTCGCGCACATCGCCGAGGGTCGCCCACCGCACCTCCTCGAGCTCGCCGTCGCGGACCCGGGGCTCCCCTCCGTCCGAGACCGCGTGAAAGCCGATCATCAGCGAAGTCGGGAACGGCCACGGCTGCGAGGTGACGAACACCGGGTCGCGGCAGACGATGCCCGATTCCTCCTCCACCTCGCGGACGACCGACTCCTCCAGCGACTCGCCCGGCGACACGAAGCCCGCGAGCACCGAGAAGCGCCCCGCCGGCCACTCAGTTCGCCGGCCGAGCAGCAGCGAGTCGCCGTGCGCGACGGTCATGATCACGCATGGGTCGGTCCGCGGGAAGTGGTCGGCCTTGCAGCCGGCGCAGTGGCGCGAGTGCCCGCCCTCGGTGACGGCGGTGGCGTGACCGCAGTTGGCGCAGAAGCGATGGCGATGGTGCCAGTTGAGCAGCGCCGCCGCATACGCCGCCAGCCCGCCTTCGTCGTGGGGCAGCGTCACTCCCGCCTCGCGCAGCGAGACGCGCCGGCCGCTGGTGTGCACCGGCACGCCCTCACCGGGACCGTCCTCGGGGACCGCCGAGCCGACGTCGTCGAGGTCGACGGCAAAGAGCGCCCGCCCGTGCTCGAGCCCGAGCAGGATCGGCTCGGCCCGCATGTCGGGACCGATGTGTGCGCGCACGAGCGCGGGGTCGTCGCCGTCGGTCACCAGCACGCCGCCGGCGCCGGCTACGACGGCACGGGCATCCGGATGCTCTAGGAGCGCGTGGACCCATTCCGGATCCTTGCGCTCCGTGCCCGCGCGATCGAGCGTGACGCCGGTGAACGGTCTGGCCGCGGTGGTGTGATCGGGGATCAGAGCGTGCGACGTGATCATCCGGCTGCGACGGTGCCCGCGTGGATGGCGATGATGCCGCCCGCTGTGATCACGTACCGGACGTCGACGAGGCCGACGTTGGCCAGTTCCTGCGCCGCGGACGCGGGACGGGGGAACCGCTGGACCGAGGTCGGCAGGTAGCGCGGATGCGGGTGGCCTCCGAGCCACCCCAACCCAGGCATCAGCCAGTCGAACCAGACGCGAAGGAGCGAGGACAGCGGCGGCTTGGTGGGAATCGCGATCTCGAGCATCACCACGCGCCCGCCCGGCCGCACCACCCGGGCCATCTCGCGCAGGCCCGCGCCGAGGTCGGCGAAGTTGCGGGCGCCGAAGCCCACCGTCGCCGCCGCGAAGCTGTCGGAGGTGTAGGGAAGCTGCAGCGCGTCGGCCTGTTCGAAATGGAGACTGTCGGGCATCGTGTTCTTGGACCGCGCGCGCAAGAGCATCCCATCCGAGATGTCACACCCGCGGACCTCACCGGTCGGGCCGACACGCCGGGCGAGCGCGAGAGCGAGGTCGCCGGTTCCGGTCGCGACGTCGAGCACACGATCGCCGGGCTGCACGTTGGCGATGTCGGCTGCACGCTCACGCCATTGGTGGTGCAGCCCCAGCGTCATCGTGGCGTTGAACGCGTCGTACCACGCGGCGATGCGATCGAACATCGCCCGCACCTCGTCGGCCTCGAGGCGCCCGTAGCTGGGCGATACCGAAGTCATCGGTAGAGGGCGGCCGTGTCCGCCGCCGGGCTCTCCTGGACGCCTGCTGCCTCGCTCCCGAGCGCGAGGAACCGCACGAAGCGCTTGCGCGGACGGTCGAACTCGAGCAAGAACAACCGCTGCCACCGTCCCAGCACGAGCGCTCGGTCGGCGATGATCAGCATCATCGACGGCGAGCCGAACATCGCCTGCTGCAGGTGGGAGTGGCCGTTCGGTGCTTCGTAGTCCTCGGGACAGAGGTTCTCGCACCGGACATCGAAATCGTCGTGGGTATAGTTCCCGTCCTTGGGTATCAGCCGGTCCGCGATGTTGGCGAAGTCGACCTTGAGCCCGGTCTCGTCTTCGTTGAGCAGCAGCCCGGCGGTCGTGTGGAGGCTCTGGGCGACGAGAATCCCCGCTTGGACGCCGCTGGTCTCCACGAAGGTCTGCGCCGCGCCGGTGATGTCGTGAAACCCGGTCGGGTTTCGCGTCACCAGCTCGAGTGTCATATTGCAGGCTTCGAGCGCTAGGCCGCCCGTAAGCGGTGAGCCGATGTCGTGCATGTTGTGAATCAGATATTCTCGTGTCTAGGCCGCCGCCGCGATCCGAGGCAGTTCCTCCGACGGGGGCCGGGGCGCGGGTTGATGACCAGCCAGATGGATGTAGGGGAGTCGGGCAAGGGTGGCGAGGCGGGCCGCGACCAAGGGTTCGGTCGATGTCAGCGCCCCGATGGCCCGCTCCACGGTCGCACTCAGGATGTCCAGGACGTGGCCCACGCCGTCGGCGGCGGTCACTCGCTCGATCACCTCGGCGAGGTCGCCGGCGCGGACCGTCTGGCTCAGCAGGCGACGGAGGTCGGCATCGTGGGCTTGCGCGTAGAGCACGGGAAGCGGGTAGACGCCCCACGTCACGCTCGCCGCCGCGGGCCGCCGGATCACCGGATCGAGGCCGAGGAAGTCGAGCAAATCCTCGGCGATCTGGTAGGCCAGCCCGACCTCGCGTCCAAAACGTCCGAGCGACTCCTCCGCATCGGAGCTCGACGAGCCGGCCCGCGCTCCGACGCGAGCCGCCGCGGCGAAGAGCGCCGAGCTCTTGGCCGCGGCCGACCTCAGGTCGTCCGCCGACGAGCGATCCGGGTCGTACAGCCGGCGGCCGTCGGACAGCCGGGCCGCGCAGATTTGCTGCAGAGCGGCGGCCAGCTCGGTCACCAGCGGCGCGCTGCACCGGACCGCTTCGCCGAACGCACGGCTGAGCGCAAAATCCGTGATCAGGACGCACAGGACGTTGTTGAGCTTCGCCTGCTCGTCTTGGGGGCGATCGACCATCTGCGCGCTGCAGCGGCTGCCGACCCTGATCAGCTCGCAGGCGACGGCGCCGCGTACCACGGCGTTCCGGTCGCCCTCGCCGTTGCCGGCGACGATCGCGGTGGCGGCGGCCGCAGGACCGAGTCGCGACCGAAGCTCGCGATGCAGGAGCTCGGCGGCAAACGGGAACCGCGTCGCCAGCCGGTCCAGCGCGCTCGCGCTCACGTCCTCCAGTAGCTCGAGCGCCGATCCATCGCCGGCGAGAAGGACGCCGACGGGTGTCTCGGCCACACTCGGCTCGTGTTCCTCGGCCATAATCATTCGCTCGACTTCGCTGACGAACGGATGCGGCGATCGGTCAGGCACGTGCTGTGACGGACGGTTGAGGCGGCGCTCGACCAGCCGCGCCGGGAGCGACACGTCCTGCCCGAGCCGCGGGAACCGCCGCGCCAGCGCGATGCCGACGTCGACGGACGCGCGCTTTCCGGTCCGGCGGTCGTGAATCCACCGGGCGACCGTCTCGGCGCCGTTGAGCGCATAGGCGATGCCCTCACCGCTCAATGGGTCGGTCGTACGCGCCGCGTCGCCCACGAACACGACACCGTCGACCCGGCAGCGCTTGGCGGAGAACTCGACCGCCAGCGGCGCGCCGAACGGCTCGCTCATCGCGGCCAGGTCCCCGAACCGCGAGCGCTCCGAGACGCCGAGTCGATCCGTGAACTCACACAGCACCTCACGCAGTCGCCGCGGGGCGTGCAGACCTGCTCCGCGCCAGACGGCAACGCCGATGTTCGCCGTCAGGGGGCCGACGGGGAACACCCAGCCGTATCCGGCGAGGCCGCGCCCGTGCGACTCCAGTGGGACGTAGACGTCGAACACGGGATCGAGCTGGCGCTCGGTGCAGTAGTACGCGCGCACCGCGAACGCGGAGAGGTCGTCGTCGAGACGGGCATACCCGCACTGACGTCGCAGTCGTGACGTCGCGCCATCGGCGGCGATGACCACGGGGGCGGTGAGCACCTGGGATGTGCCGGCGGCCACTGCCTCGACGCCGTGCACCCCGGTCCGCGTCGCCAGCCCGACGATCCGCGCCTGCACGAAGCGAGCGCCCCGCTCGATGGCGGCGTCGAGCAGCCCCTTGTCGAGGGTCGTGCGCCGGATGCACCGCGGCGTGTGGGAGCCGTCGTCCGGCGACGGATAACCCACGTGCCGGTGGCGGCGGTGATCGAGCACGACGCGCGCGCCGCTGATCGGCTGGCCGCCCGCCACCAAGTCGTCGAGGCCCAGTCGCGCAAGGGCGGCGACCGCTGACCGCGTGAGTCCATCGCCGCAGGGCTTGTCGCGCGGGAAACTGTCCTGGTCCACCACGAGAACGTCGTGACCCCACTCGGCCAACAATGCGGCGCACGTCGCACCCGCCGGTCCCGCCCCCACGACGATGACCTCGGCCTCGTCGGCGATCGGCTGCGGGCCGTCGGTCACGACGGCCTAGCCGCGTCGAGGGGACGCAACGCGCGGTCCGCAAACGACTCGAGCCACGGTGCGTCGAGCCCACGGGCGATCGACGCCGCGGCGGCCGCGTACTTGTCGACCAGCGCAAGCGCACGGTCCACCGCGGTGGTGCGCTCGATCTGACCCACGATCTCAGGCAGGTCGGCGTCATCGATGTCTGAGTCGATGACCTCGTGGATCTGATCGTCGGCCTCCAGCGCGAACATGACGGGCAGGGTGTACACGCCGTGGCGCAGATCAATGCCGGGGGGCTTGCCGATCGTCGCCTTCCCACCCCGGAGGTCGAGGATGTCGTCGGCCAGCTGAAAGGCCATGCCGAGCGCGGTGCCGTAGCGCCCCAGGTCCTCGACGACGGCGGCCGGGGCGCCGCCGGCGATGCCGCCGAGGCGAGCGCAGGCCGAGAACAGGGCCGCGGTCTTCGCCTCGATCGCCAACAGGTACTGTCGGGCCGAGCGCTGCACGTTGTAGAGATCCTGAGTCTCCGACAACTCGCCGTCGCACAGCGCGCACAGCGTTTCCACGAAGAGCTCGAGGGCCGGCGCGCCGCAGCGCGCCGCGCACTCGACGGCATACGCGAACAGCCACCCGCCCGCGAACGCGGCCGAGAACCCACCGTGCTGCGCCGCGAGCGACGGCTTCCCGCGCCGGAGCGCGCTGTCGTCGACGATGTCGTCGTGCGCCAGGCTGGCGACATGGAGCAGCTCGACCGCGCGCGCCGCCTCGATCACCGCCGGGTCGTCAGGGCAGCCCAGCCGAGCTGATTCGAACACCAGCTGCGTGCGAAGCTGCTTGCCCGGTGTCGAGAGGGCATAGGCACACGCCTCGGCCAGCGGACCCCCGGCGAGCGACAGCCTGCCCGCGTCGACCAGCTGGTCGGCGCGCAGGACGGGTGCATCCGCGAGTGTCACGTCCGGTCTCCGTGACGGCCCGCGCGGGACCTCGTTGTCCGTGTGTGACGTCGCATCGCTGTAACCGGACGCGACCGTAGCCACGTCCAGCAGGCGTGGCTACGGCTGAGCGATTGATTGCTCCTGGCCGCAATCTCAGGTCCGGAACATGACTGGTGGTGGGTGCGGGCGCTACTCATCCGGGGCGTGATCGATCCTCTGACGACGCAGGCCATGACCGTGATGGATGGCGCGTTGACCCGCTACGGGGGGACTGTGCATGCCACCGCGCTGGTCGACGAGCTCGTCCGCTCTGGCGTCACCCACGCCTGCGTCGCGCCTGGATCCACGTCGGCGCCGCTCTCTGTGGCGCTGCTGCGTGACGGAAGAGTCCACGTGAGCGTCGCTATCGACGAGCGGTCGGCGGGCTTCCTGGCGCTCGGGGTGGCCAAGCAGAGCTGTCGCCCGGCGGTTGCGGTCTCCACCTCCGGCACGGCCGCGGCCAACTTCCTGCCGGCGGTCGTCGAAGCCTTCCACTCGCGGACCCCGCTCATCGTGATCACCGCCGACCGACCGGCGGAACTGCGCGACGCGGGCGCCAGCGCGACAATCGACCAGGTGAAGATGTTCGGAGCGAACGTCGTGTTCTTCGTCGATCTCGGAACGCCCAGGTCATCATCGGACTCGCTCGCGTTCTGGCGCTCGGTCGCCTGCCGCGCGGTCGGCGAGGCCACCGGCGCCGTGCCCGGGCCCGTGCACCTCAACGTCGCCTTCCGCGAGGCGGCGATCCCCCCGCGCGGGCATCCGGCCACGCGAGTGCGGTCGGGTCGCGCCGACGACCGCCCGTGGACAGCGGTGAGCCACGTCCGCGCTCGGCCGGCCTCGGTTGACGTCGCGCAACTCGCCGAGATCGTCGCGTCCAATCCCCGCGGCCTGATCGTCGCGGGCGGCGAGCACGAAGTCGATCGCGTCCCGGTGCTCGCGCTGGCGCGAGCGGCCGGGTGGCCCGTGCTCGCCGAGCCGTGCTCGGGCCTGCGCGCCGGGCGTGAGTCGATCTCGACCTATGAGGCGTTGCTGCGCTCGCGGTTTGCCGCGTCGCACCGCCCGACGGTCGTGCTGCGGCTGTGCGGGACGGCGATGAGCGCGGCGCTGCTCAGCCACATTGCGGACGCGCAGCAGATCGCGATCGACCCGTACGGGAGATGGCCGGATCCCGGCCGGGTCCTGTCCTGGATGATCCGTGCCGACCCTGAGTCGCTGTGTGAGGACGTCGCGCGGGCGGTCGGCAGCGCCGGCACGTCGTCGTGGCTGCACTCGTGGCTGACCGCGGAGGCCACTGCCCGCCGGGCGGTGGACGACGTCCTCGACGCAGCGCCGGAGCTGTCCGAGCCCCGGCTCGCCCGCGATGCCGCGGCGCTCGTCCCTGCGCGCAGCACGATCGTCGTCGGGCCGAGCATGCCGCTGCGCGACCTCGAATGGTTCATGCGCCCTCGCTCCGACATCCGGGTGCTCGCCAACCGCGGGACCAACGGCATCGACGGCTTCGTATCCACCGCGGTCGGTGTCGCCGTGGCCAGCCGGGCGCCGGTATGCGCGCTGGCCGGCGACCTGACCATGCTCCACGACCAGAACGGGCTACTGCTCGCCCGCAGAGAGAACGTCTGCTTGACCTACATCGTGGTCAACAACAACGGCGGGGGCGTCTTCTCGTTGGCGGCGCCCGAGGACTGCGACGACGTGTTCGAGCGGGTGTTCGCGGCGGGCCAGGACATCGACTTCGAGGCGGTGGCACGGCTCTATTGCCTGCCCTACGCTCGTGTCGAGACGGCTGCCGGACTGAGCGGCGCGCTGGCGACGGCCGGCTCGCCCGGCGTGCGCCTCATCGAGGTGCGCTCCGACCGTCGGGCGATTGTCGACCTTCACGACCGCGTGTGGGCTGCCGCCGACGACGCTCTTCGGGCTCGCGCGGCCGGCGAGCACCCCGTCGAGGATGCCGCGCTTGCCCACGCGGGGATGGAGCGGCCGGTGGCGGGATGGCGCCGGCGGCGTCTGCCGGAGCCGGCGACGGTACACGACAGCAGCGCGAGGTGAAATGAATGAGCGTGCAGTCACAGGTGGCCGAGTGGACGAGGGTCGGTCGCTTCCAGGACATCGTCTACGAAACCCTCGACGAGGGCGTCGCGCGTATCACCATCAACAGACCCCAGGTGCGTAACGCCTTCCGCCCGGAGACGCTGGCGGAGATGAGCCATGCGTTCCAGATGGCTCGGGACGACCCGAGAATCGGTGTCATCATCCTCACGGGCGCCGGCGACGAGGCGTTCTGCTCCGGGGGAGACATCCGCATCCGCAGCAACGAGGGCTATGTCGGGCCCGATGGCATTGCGCGGCTCAATGTCCTCGATCTGCACGTGCAGATCCGCCGCCTTCCGAAGCCCGTGATCGCCCAGGTCGCCGGCTACGCGATCGGCGGCGGCCACGTGCTGCACCTCGTCTGCGATCTCACCATTGCCGCCGACAACGCGCGCTTCGGTCAGACCGGCCCGAAGGTGGGCAGCTTCGACGGCGGTTACGGGAGCGCGTTTCTCGCGCGGATCATCGGGCAGAAGCGGGCGCGCGAGGTGTGGTATCTCTGCGAGCAGTACGACGCCGAAACCGCCCTGCAATGGGGTCTGGTCAACCGGGTCGTCCCGGTCTCCGAGCTGGAGGCGTCGACGCTGGCGGTCTGCCGGCGCATCCTGGAGATGAGCCCGCTGGCGCTGCGCTGCCTCAAGGCGGTGTTCAACGCGGAGAGCGACGGAATCGCCGGGCTCCAGCAGCTCGGCGGTGACGCAACCCTGTTGTATTACATGACAGAAGAGGCACAGGAGGGTCGCGATGCGTTTCTCCAGAAGCGCCCACCTCAGTTCGATCGGTTCCCTCGCCGCACCTGACTCGCGAGCCCTGCTGTGGGTCGAAGCCGCACGGCCCCGCACGCTCGTGACCGCGATCGTCGCGGTCACCGTCGGCACGGCTGCGGCGACGGCGACGGCGAGGTCGCTCGTCGGCTGGCGAGTCGCGGCGGCGTTTGTCGCCGCCCTGGCGATCCAGGTGGCCTCCAACTTCGCCAATGACTACTTCGACGCCGCGCGCGGCGTCGATTCGGACGCGCGCATCGGCCCGCGACGGCTGACCGCATCGGGCCTGTTGTCGTCGCACCAGATGAAGGTCGCGGTGGTGGTGGCGGTGATCGTCGCGACGCTGCCGATGCTCGCACTCAGCGCCGCGCTCGGCCCGGTCCCGATCACATGCTGGGTGGCGGCCGTCGCCGCCGCGATCCTCTACAGCGGCGGCCCCCGGCCGGTCTCGTCGCTGCCGCTCGGCGAGCTGCTCGACTTCATCTTCTTCGGATTATTCGCCACCGCCGGCGCCGCGTACGTGCACGATGGCCGGGTTCATCTCCTCGCCGTCGCTGCCGCCGTGCCGGTCGGCCTGCTCGCCTCGTCGATGCTCCTGCTCAACAACCTTCGCGACGTCGACAGCGACCGCGCCGCCGGCCGCCGCACCCTGTCCGTGCTGCTCGGCCGGGCCGCGTCGCGAACGCTGCTGATCGTCTTCCTGGCCGGCGCGTTCTGCTGGCTGGCCGTCATCTCGCTGGCCGCGGGCCAGGCTGGCCCTCTCATCGCGCTCGTCGCGCTCCCGTTGGCGATCCGGACGGTCAGGCTCGTCGACGAGGGAATGCGCAGCGGCAGCATGGCACGCGCCTTTGGCTCGATCGCCGTCCTCGATCTCGTCTTCGGCCTGGCGCTCGCGCTCGGTCTCTGGCATCCGTAGCTGAGCAAACGCAGCGTGGAGCGCACCCCATCACTCCAAGAGCGCGTAGGAATCAGCAAGACGGCGGTGATCGTCGTCGACATGCAGAACGACTTCGTCGACCCCGACGGCGCGAACAGCCGGTGGTGGCGACGGCGCGCGTCTGCCGAGCCGACCGACCTCAGTGGCATGACACGGCTCCAGGGCCAGGTGGTCACGGCCATCGACCGGCTGGTGGCGTCGGCCCGCGTGGCCGGCGTGCCGGTGATTTGGGCGCGTACCGTCAACTCTGCGCAGACCAACGCCCGCTTCTGGCTGTCCGAGAACCAGGTCCTCTGCCAGGCCGGGAGCTGGGGGTGCGAGATCATCGGACAGTTGACGCCGGCCGAGCGCGAGCTCGTCGTGACCAAGACGCGGCACAGCGCGTTCTTCGCCACCCCACTGGACAGCATCCTCCGACGGGGACAGATCGAGACGGTCGTCGTGGCGGGGACGGCCACCCACGGCTGCGTGGAGGCGACGGTGCGCGATGCGATGACCCTCGACTACTGGGCGGTCGTGCTCGGCGACTGCTGCGGCCAGGCCGATCATCCCGCCCACGAGCAGGCCCTCGTCCGGATGGATCGGCTGTTCGGGATCGCGACCGACTCACCGCGTGTCATCGCGGCATGGCAGGGCACCCTCCGGACCGCCCACGGTCGCCCCGCCGGTGGCCGGCGTCGCCCCGGCGCGGATACGATGACGAGCGGCGCCGGGCGCCCCAAGGTCGTGTATCTCGTCGTCTGCGGGGCGCCGCGGGCAGCGAGGGCAGGCGAGCTCGTGGAGCGGCTCAGCGCAGCGGGCTGGACGACCTGTGTGATCGCGTCGCCGCAGGCGGTCAAGTTCATCGATGTCGCGCGCCTGGAGCGCCTCACCGGGTACCCGGTGCGCAGTGCCTACAAGGACCCTGGCACACCCGACCTGCTTCCCCCTCCCGACGCGCTGGTGGTGTGCCCCGCCACCTTCAACTCCGTCAACAAGGCGGCCCTGGGAGTGTCTGACACGCTCGCTCTGGGATTGATCACCGGGGCGCTCGGCGCCGGCCTGCCCCTCGTGATCGCGCCCGCCCTCAGCGCTCATCAGGCTGCGCATCCCGCGTTCACCCGCAGTGTTGAGACGCTGCGTTCGGCAGGCGCGACGGTGATCTACGGCGACGGCGCCTACACCCCGGTGATGCCCGGCGAGTCCGAGACGGGCTATCGCTGGGAGACGGTGCTGGAGGCGCTGGCATCGGCTTCGACGTCGGGCGCCCAGGCTTCGCGAAGGACCTTGCCGTCCTCGGATCTCGCAATGGCGTCAACGGTGACGAACCGCCGCGGAACCTTGTAGTGCACCAGCCGGACCCGACACCACTCCCGCAGGGTGGATTGCTCGACCTCGGCGACGACATAGGCCACCACGATCGAGCCGTACCGGCTGTCCGGGATGCCCCGGACGAACGCGTCGCTCACCCCTGGATGCTCGCAGAGTGTGCTCTCCACCTCCTCGGGTTGCACCTTCTCGCCGCCGGTGTTGATCGTGTACCCGATGCGACCGGTGATCGTGAGTGCCCCGCGCTCGTCGATGGTGCCCACGTCGCCGGTGCGAAACCACCGCATGCCGTCGCGCACGAAGAAGCGCGACTCGCCCGGCCCAGAGGCGACGTACCCGGGTGAGAGGACGTCGCCGCCGACGCACACCTCGCCCACCCGGTCCGATGGCGATGTCCCCTCGTCGAGGATCACCACCTTGGCCCGGGAGTGGACCAGCCCGGACGTCCCGAGGTACTCGAGCGCCTGGCCGGGTGGAACCGTCGCCACCTGCGAGCACGACTCGCTGAGGCCGTACGTGGGACAGATATTCAACCCGGCGCGGGCCCACTCGTGCGCACGCGCCGCTGAGACCGGCGCTCCGCCCAGCATGATGGCGCGCAGGCCGGCCAGCCGAGTCACGAGTCCCGAGGCGAGCAAGCGATCGAGCATTGCCGGAACGAAGGACGCCAGGGTCACGTTGTCTTGCAGCGCGGCGGCCACCGCATTCTCCTCGAAGCGTGGCTGGATGTTCAAGGCGAAGCCGGCCAGGACGCTTCGCATCAGGATCGCCAGGCCGCCGATCCGATACAGCCCTAAGGCGACGAGCCACGTGTCGTCGGCTCGCAGTCCGCCGAGTGACTCGCCACACCCGGCGGCCGACGCGAGATGGTTTGCCAGTGTCAACTGCACGCCCTTGGGGGTACCGCTCGTCCCCGAGGTGTAGATCACGCAGAGCTCCTGAGCCGTGGCCAGGCGGCCTCCGGGCTGTGCCTGGCCGTTGACCCGGCCGAGCCGGCGGACGCTGGCGTCGAAGCTCCAGGTCTCACACAGGTCCTTGAGCTGGCAGGCGACCTCGGCCCCAGGCGCGGACGTGAGGAGGAGGCGCGGTCGGCAGTCGGCGAGATGCCGCCCGATCTCGGTCGCCGGCGCTCGGATCGACAGTGGCACAACCGAAGCGCCGATGCGCAGACACGCATGAAGGGCTGTCACGAACGCCGGCCCGGCCGGCTCCAGCAACGCGATCCGGTCGCCGGCTGTGACGCCCACCGCCGCCAGCCGGCCGGCCAGGGCGGCCGCTTGCTCGTCAAGCTCCGCCCAGCTGACGTGACGCTCGCCCACGACGATCGCCGTCGCGGACGGCGAGCTGTCGGCACGCTGTGAGAGAGGATCCACCACAGCTGCGGCGATCTGCGGTGACTGCGAGAACGCCGCTGACCGCGGCCACGCGCCGTGATACATACCGTCGCACAGCTTATCGTGACCCGAGATGCAGGCAGGCACACGCGGCCGCGTCGTACAGCGTGTGTCACATGCCGCTCTTGACGAATCGAACCCTACGGGCTACCCTCCGCCGACTACGGTGTGATTGGCGAAGTTCGTCAGCTTGGTCTGATGTCGTGGCCTGGGGGCGGGCAGATCAGGGGAACACATCATGCTTTCGCTGCGCGGGATCTCCGGTCCCAGCGGCGCCCCGCGGGTGCGGGCGCTTCCGGGTGTCGAGTGCTGCTTTGCCCTCTGGCTTCTGTCTGCGCCTGAGCCCGAGCCTTTGAAGCCGATTGCGGCCGCGCTGCACGAGCGGATGCCGGATCGACTGCAGCGAACCGCGCGAGAGCTCGACCGCCGTCTCCCCGGCTGGCCTCTGCGGGCCGCAAACTGGTTCTTCCGCATTCCTGCCGACTCGTACGCCGACGCGATGCAGCTGCTCGACCAGGAGACCGCGTCGCGGCTCGGTTTCGATCTGCTCGTGTGGTCCCTCCTTGGCCACGAGGGTCGGTCTCCGCGCGACACGCGCGGTCGTTTGGCGGCGACGGTTGCCAGCCAGTTGCGACGGCCCGACGATATCGTGCATGACGTCCTCGACGTGATCGATGGATACTGGCAAGCCGGATTTGCCTCGATGTGGGAGCGCCAGCGGGCCGAGATCGAATCTGCCTGTATGCTCCTGCGCGCGAGCGTCGAGCGTGACTATGTCGCCGCCGTCACCGCGCTGTCGCCACGAGCGGTGTATTCATCAGAGAGCGACGTGCTCAGCTTCGTCGGCGGTCAAGGCGACTCGGAGGTGGACTGTGCACACCTCGAGGGGGTGGATCTGGTCCCGAGCTTGTGGCTGCAACGGCGGGTCGTTCTCCTGCTGGCACCGGATCGCGTCGGCGTGAGCATGGCCATCCTCTCGCGCCGGAGCTCCGATCTCACTCAGGAACGCATCCTCGCCATGCTCGCCGCCTTGGCGGATCCGCGGCGCTTCGACATCGTGCGGCTGTGCACGAGTGAGGCGTTGTGCACCCAGGCGATCGCCAATCGGCTGAAGGTCACCGAAGCCCCGATCTCTCGCCACCTCAAGGAGCTCGAGCGACACGGAATCGTGGTCGGGCAGCGGTTCGGGCGCCAGGTGACATATACGGTGGTGCCCGAGACCCTGGCGGCGCTTGGCCCCGCCCTCCTGAATCTGCTGCGTCAGCGCAAGCGAACCGCCGACGCCGATCGGGCGCTCGACGAGGAGGTCGTCGCTCTTGGCGCCCAGTGAGTTGATGATGGCGAACGGGGCCGACGCGGCAGCGAAGACACCCGCTCTCGAGGTCGCCGAGGCGCGGGAGCTCGCCTTGCCGTTCGCGGCGCTGAGCGAGGTCCTCAACGACCCTCATCGCCACCCCGAATGGGTGCCGGCGCTGCGCGCGATCGAGGCGTTGCCCGACGGAACCTGGAGGGCCCACCTCGGCTATCTCAGCTTCCGCCGGGCGATCGTGTTTGAGCAGCTCGCCGGCGATCCGGATTCGGTCGCGTGGCGCGGGACCGACGCCGAGGTCACGGTCGAGCTGGGCCTCACCGTGACTCTCAGATCGTCGAGCCGCGTTCTCGTCCGCTTCCACGGGCGCCTGCAGAGCGCCGACGGCTTCCTCGGCCTTCAGATCGATCATCCCCTCGTTCGCGTCAGCCTGTCACTCGCCGTACAGGACTCACTGTCGCGCCTGGAGAAGCTGGTCCAATCACGCGGTCTCGAGCTCCGGCGCGACTCCTGCGACGTGGAGACCGCGCCGAGGGTGCGGGCCGCGTAGACGTGACATGCTTGTAGATACAACCCCGAGACGTGTCAGAGTGAGCGCTCTTTCCCTGAGGGCGGTTGGTCGCGATTACAGCGCGGGACCCACGAAGGTCCGAGCGGTCGTCGACGTGACGCTGTCGGTCGACCGGGGCGAGACCCTCGCTATCACCGGCCCGAGCGGGTCGGGGAAGACAACGCTCCTGTTGCTGTGCGGTGGGCTGGAGCGGCCGACGAGTGGGGAGATCTGGCACGGGGAGCACAACCTCGCCGGCCTGTCGCGTAAGGAGCTGACCACCCACCGGCGTCGTCACGTCGGATTCGTCTTTCAGGACTATCAGCTCATGCCGGCGTTGACCGCCCTGCAAAACGTCGCCCTGCCGCTGCTGCTCGACGGCAGAGGTCGCCGGCTCGCCCGTCAGCGCGCGCTCGAGCTGCTCGAGCTCGTCGACATCGCCGACCGCGCCGACCATCTTCCCGCCCGCCTGTCAGGAGGCGAGCAGCAGCGCGTCGGGGTCGCTCGCGCGGTGGCGAACCGGCCCTCGCTCATCCTCGCCGACGAGCCGACGGGCAACCTGGATCGGGCGAGCGGCGACCGGGCCATGGCCATGCTGCTCGCTGCGACACGCGATCAGCACGCGGCGCTCGTGATCGTCACTCATAACATTCGCGTCGCCAGTGGCGCCGAGCGGCGGATCGATCTGGTTGACGGCCGCTGTCGCGAGGTCAGCCGCGCGGCCGTGCCTTTCCATCAGGGCTAGAGCGGATGATCCCGATCTCGGAGCTCGTGAAGCTGTCGGCGCGGCGCCTTCGCCTGGCGCCGGCGCGAGTGGCTCTGACGGTCGTCGGCATCGCCGCGGGCGTCGCCTTGATCGCCGCCGTCGGGGCGCTCAACGCGTCGCTGACCTCCGGGTACCGCGATTTCGACATCGCACTCTTCGGCGACGCTAACCTGCAGGCGCTGGCCCGAAGCCCGGTCGGCGTCAACGAGGCGGTTGCGCGACGCGTCCAGCGCGAGCCGTTCGTGCGCTGGAGCGCCGCGCTGACGAGCTCTAGCGTGACGTTGGCCCAGGCCGATCGCCACGTCGACGTCCAGCTCACCGGCGTCGACGGTGAGATCGCGGCCCGGCTCGGCATCGCAACCCCGAGTTCGACCACCGTTGGCGGTCAGCGTCAGCCCGGGGTGGTGTTGCCCGCCGCGGTCGCCGCGCAGCTCTCGGCCCGTGTCGGCACTCGGCTCTGGGTGATGGCGGGCGGGCTCCAGCGGACCACCACCGTCGCGCGGGTCCTGAGCGCCGGCGTCCCCGCCGTGCTGACCCGCGCGCCGGTCGCCCTAGCTGCGCTGCCGCTCGCCCAGCAACTCACCGCCAGGACCGGGGTGGTCGATGAGCTCGTGATCCGGGCGAACGGGCAACCAGGGGCCGCGGCCGCACTGCAGCGCATACTCTCGCCGGGGATGCTCGTTCGCCGGCCGGGCGACGAGACCGCGCTGGTCAGCCAGGCAACCCAGCTGGATCGCCTCGGAGTGAGGCTGTTCGGAGCGATCTGCCTGATCGTCGGCGGCCTGCTGGCGATGTGCGCCACGGCGCTCAGCACCGGGAGCCGACGCCGGGAGGCCGCGATGCTGTTCGCGATCGGCGGCTCGCGATCGGCGGTCGTGGCCGAGTTCGTGGCCGAAGGGGTGCTGCTCGGCGCAGCCGGCGCGCTGCTTGGCCTGATCGGAGGCGTCCTCGTCTTCGACCACGTTCTCGCCAGCGACGGCGAATACCTCTCGTCGGCGTTCATCATCGTCCGGGGCGCCGGGTTGCCGGCCCGGATCGCCGCGGCGAGCGCCGCCATCGGCGTGCTGACCGGGATTGTCGCCTGCCTGCTTCCCGCACGTTCGGTGCTGAGCGCGTCTCCGGCCCTCGCGCTGCGCATGAGCGGCACGTCCGCCGTCCTGCCCTGGCGACCGAGCCGGCGTCTCGTCCTGGCCTGGCTTCTGGTCCCGTCCGCGGTCGGCGTGGCGGCCTTGACCACGGTGATCCCGGGCATCCTCGCCGTCGTCGGCGTGCTACTGAGCGGTCTCGTGCTGCTGCCCCTCGCCGTGCCGGTCAGCGTTGCGCTGTTTCGCCGCTGCGCCGATCGGGTGCCGCCGTCGCTCCACCTCGGAATCAGCGAGCTCGTCGACAACGTGCCCCGGGCGACCGCGATGGCGGCCGTGGCCGGGATCACGATCTGCGGGATCGTCCTCGCCGGCGGCATGGTGCGCGATATCGAGAACGGGGCGACGAAGCTCGCCTCGGCCGACTTCGGAGAGGCGGACCTGTGGATCTCCGACGCCAGCCCGAGCAACGCGTTCCTGACCCGGCCAATCGACGCCGGCTTCGAGCGCACGGTCGCTCATACTGCCGGAGTGGCGGGGGTCATCCCATTTGACGCCACGTTCTTCGACTGGGCCGAGCGGCGTCTACTGGTCATCGGCTTCCGCGGTGGCTTCAGCCCCAGCGAGCTCGTCACCGGCTCGGCCGCGACAGCCTCCGCAGAGGTGGCGAGCGGAGGCGCGGTGGCCCTCAGCCAGAGTCTCGCCGACCGCTTCGGCGTCGGCGTCGGGCAGCGGCTCACGCTGGCGACGCCGACCGGCTCGCGACGCGTCACGGTCGCCGCGACGACGACCAACTACGGATGGACTCCGGGAGTCATCTCGCTCAACCTGGGGCGGTTCCAGCGCTGGTGGGGACTGCGGCAGCCAACCGCACTCGGTGTCGTGAGCGTGAACGGGACGTTGGTCGGCGCCCTCGCCGCCGGGCTCCGGCACGTGCTGCGGGCGCCCGGCGTCGCGGTGTCCACCCCGGCCCAGGTGCGCAACCGGATTGCCGAGTCGGCACGTCAGGGCCTCCAGAACCTGCGGCGGCTGAGCCTGCTCGTCGCCCTGGCGGGCCTCGTCACGATCTGCGCCGTGGCGCTCGCCGCGATGCTCCAGCGTCTGCAGCGGATCGCGGTCCTGCGGGCGATCGGCGCCGGCGCGGACGTGCTCGGCACAGCCGCCGCCTTCGAGATCGTGTGGTGCGTGACCATCGGTGCCGTTCTCGGCGCCGCCACCGGTCTGGTCGGCGAGCGTGTCGCCGTGCGCTACCTCGCGAACGCAACCGGGTTGCCGATGCAGTTCGCCGCCCATCCTCAGGCCGTTGCCGCCGCGGCTGCGGTCGCGCTGGCGATCGCCGCGGCCGCGGCGCTTCTGGCGCTCCGGGTGGTGGTAAGGGCTCCGCCGGCCGCCAGCCTTCGACGTGCGTAGCCGCCACGTCCCCAAGGTCGTCGTGGTCGGCGCCGGCGCGGCCGGTCTGTTCACCGCGCTGTCCGCCGCGAGCCGCGGAGCGCAGGTGACGCTCGTCTCGGCGACGACGTGTGCCAACACGTCGAGCTACCGGGCACAGGGTGGGCTCGCCGCCGCGCTGGCCGACGACGATTCACCCGCGCTCCATCTCCGCGACACCGAGCGCGTCGGCCGCGGGCTCGTGCGCTCCAGCGCGGCGGCCACGCTGTGCGAGCAGGCTCCCAGCCTGGTGGCCAAGCTGGAGGAGATCGGGGTCGGCTTCGACGCCGATCCCGTCGGGGGGCTGTCGCTGGGACTGGAGGGCGGCCATTCCCGCCGGCGCGTCGTCCACGCCGGCGGAAGCGCGACAGGCCGCTGAGTCATCGATCAGCTCTCCTCGCTGGCACGGGCTGATCCCGCGATCACGCTGGTCGAGGGCACACGCGCCAGCGCGCTGCTGCTCGCAGATGGCGAGTGCGCCGGCATCGGCTGCGAGAACGGACGGACCCTTGGCGCCGACGCTGTCGTGATCTGCACCGGCGGCGCGGCGGCGTTGTGGGCCCCAGTGCTCGGGTCCGTGTCAGGAGCCGCAAAGTAGCGTCTACTAATCATTGTTAGACGCCGCCGGGCCTCCGGCTCGGCACCGCCGCACTCTCGCTCGCGCAAGAAGCGGCGAGCTGGCGACCGCGGGAGTCCAGAAATGGCTTGGCGACATCGGCGCCGAGCCCAGCGGTGAGCCAGTCGGCATCCGATGACGATCTCGACTTGAGCGACGGCGCCTTTCCGTACCGGGGTCGCGCCATCATCCGCGCGGCCATAGCCCCCTTCCGGTCGCGACCACGTCGCTGCAACCCCTACGTCGTCGATGAACCTGCTTTGCGGGTTGAGCAGCCCCAGATCGGCTACCCCGGGCAGGTACGGTCAGAGCGATGTACGGTGTCGGGATTGACGAGCGCCCGCGTCTGCTCGTTGAGTGTCAGTGAAAGGGGTGCCGGGATGAACCTCGGCCACGCGAGCCACGTCCCGGATCGTCACCGACGTGCGTATCAGCGGTCCCAATTATCCGCCGGCCGCCGGCGCGCGGTCGGTGATGACCGCGCGGCGGGGTGTACCGCGGCCCGGGCGCCTACTTGGGCGCCCCGATCTCGGTGATGACCACGCTGGCGGTCACCCCGCTGCCGTCGGCGGCGGTCGCGGTGACGGTTACGTTGCCGTATGAGTACTGGCTGCCGGGGGCGATCAGCGTCGCGGTGAAGACGTCGTCGGACGACTGCGCCCCGCCGCCGACCGCCCCATCCATGCTCAGCGTCACCGACCCGTTCGGGAACCCCTCGCCGCGGACGGTGAACGCGGTCCCGCCCATCACCTGCGCATCGCTGTCGACCTGACCGCCGGATGTCCTGGTCGGCACTCTCGGCGCCGAGCGGCTCAGGCGCCGGCAGCGGGCTGTTGCCAAGCTTTGAGCTTTCAGAACGCCGGCGCGACGGCGCGCATGCGGGCGGCGTAGGTGGCCAGCGCTGAGCTGCCGTCTGCGATGGGCGTTGGCCGACACAGGTCGCGGAAACTGGCTGCGCGCCGGTCGGCGGCGGCAGCGGGGGATGTGGAGCGGCGTGGGGCGATGGCGTCTCCGGCCGTTGCCGTCCTGCGGTCAGTGGCGGGTGGGAGATGTAGTGTGTTCATGGTTACTGGCTGTATCGGTTTGACCGCACTCGCACCTGAGCGGCCCACCGCGATTCCCGTCGACGTTGACAGCACGGAAACATCCAGCGACGCGCTCGTCCTCTTCCTTACGCCGTCGGGCGCGGCCATCGCCGGGGCCACCGCGGCCGCAGGCGGAATGGCATGATGATTGAGGCTCGCGGGGCTCCCGGGGCTCAGGCGCCGCGGCAGCACGCCCTGGCTGAGCTTGACGCGCCGGCCGGCCGGCCGGGCCGGCTGTGCGGTCGCAGCGGGCCGCTCGGCGCCCCGGCGCCCCGGCGCCCGCAGCCCGCGAGCTCATAGCGGCTCTGGTGAGCTGGCGGGCCTCTCGGGCCGTGGGCCGGCGCTGCGCCACGCCCTGTTTCGCGCCTCCGCAGCCCGAAACTGGGTGTCCGATAGAAGAACGCTGACTGCGAACGCGATCGAGATACGCCCATCTGGCGAGTCTTGGGACCGCGGTCGTCGCATCGGATTGGTCCTGTTCGCGTGACCCCGGCGTTTATGACGGCGAGTATCACCCGGTCCTGACGCAAACGGGGTAGCCAGCGCGCCATAGACGATGTCTCGAGGAAGGGCATAGGCGCGAACGACAACGATGGCGCGGTGGTCCTCGGAGGGTTGAACGATGGTGGCCGTTAGTTCCGTCTCCGGGGAGCGGCTTGGAGCAACAGTCGTCGCGACCGATCAGGCCCTTGTCAGGACGGACCGGACACGTCAACCCTCACGTCGCTGGCCAGAGGGACCATCGGCGCGCGGGTGTGGTGAGCGGCGCGAACCGATCGGTCTGGAGCACGGGCGGCGTCTGCAGGGTCTGAGCCGACTCCGGCTGTTTTGGGGACTCGGCGATCCACCACCATGGGGTGCTGTGATCCTGGCCGCTGTGGGGCCACATCTCGGTGTCGTGGTTACGTCCAGTTGGCGCACGGATCGGTCAAGACGACTCATGGTGGGCCGATGACCTGGGCCAAGAAGCCATGGATCGCCAGCCCGAACCTCATCCCATCCGTCGCGTCGTCCTCCCCAGCGGACGGTCGATCGAAGTCGTCCGCTTCTACCTCACCGACGCCGACGTCCAGGGC
>JGI24140J50213_10000348_pt1 | contig 21768 bp, 19 predicted proteins | sample BarGraIncu00222A_FD_50213 | JGI IMG/M metagenome (IMG submission 50213)
TTCTTCACCTCTCCCCGCAACAGCGGGGCGAGGGAGCATGCACCGGATCAATTTGTGCCCCGCAGCTTCGACACCCCCCTGCCAATCGACGCGGTGCTGGACCAGCTGGCGGTCGCGCTTGCGGGCGGCAACGCCGCCGTGCTGGTGGCGCCGCCCGGCGCCGGCAAGACCACGCGGGTGCCGCTGGCGCTGCTCGACGCGCCATGGGCTGCAAACAGGAAAATCATCATGCTGGAGCCGCGGCGGATCGCGGCCCGCGCCAGCGCCGAGCGAATGGCAAAGACGCTGGGCGAGCGCGTCGGCGAGACCGTCGGCTACCGGGTCCGGTTCGGCTCGAAAGTGTCGCGCGCGACGCGGATCGAAGTCGTCACCGAAGGCATCTTCTCCCGGCAGATTCTCGACGATCCGGAATTGTCCGGGGTCGCCGCCGTGCTGTTCGACGAGTTCCACGAGCGTTCGCTCGATGCCGATTTGGGTCTGGCGCTGGCGCGCGACGCCCAGGTCGGCCTGCGCGAGGATCTGCGCATCCTCGTGATGTCGGCGACGCTGGATGGCGCACGGGTTGCCAAAATGCTCGGCGATGCGCCGGTGATATCAAGCGAAGGCCGCGCCTTTCCGGTCGAGACCCGCTATCTCGGCCGCAAGACCGATGCGCCGCTGGAGCGGCAGATGGCGGATGCGATTGCGATGGCGCTGCGCGCCGATCCGGGCTCGGTGCTGGCGTTTCTGCCGGGGGCGGCCGAGATCCGCCGCACCCAGAATTTTCTCGGCGAACGGGTCAACGATGCCGGCATCGAAATCGTGCCGCTGTTCGGTGCGCTGGACGCGGCCGTGCAGGATCGCGCCATTGCGCCTCCGCCGAAGGGCCAGCGCAAGGTGGTGCTGGCGACCTCTATCGCGGAAACCTCGTTGACCATCGAGGGCGTTCGCATTGTCGTCGATTCCGGCGTGGCGCGGGTGCCGCGGTATGAGCCTGACATCGGCCTGACGCGGCTGGAAACCGTGCGCGCGTCGCGCGCCGCGGTCGATCAGCGCCGAGGCCGCGCCGGCCGCACCGAGCCCGGCGTGTGTTACCGGCTGTGGGACGAGCCGCAGACCGCGTCGCTGGCGGCCTATACCCAGCCTGAAATTCTCAGCGCCGACCTGTCGTCGCTGGTGCTCGACCTCGCGCAATGGGGCGTCAGCGATCCCTCGAGCCTGGCGTTTCTGGATGCGCCGCCGGCCCCGGCGCTGAAGGAGGCGCGAAGCCTGCTGCGTGAACTCGGTGCGCTCGACGGCGATGGCCGGATCACGGCGGAAGGCAACAGCCTGCGCGCGCTGGCGCTGCCGCCGCGGCTGGCGCGCATGATCGTGGATTCGCATCGTTGGGGCGCGGGCGAGCCGGCCGCGGAAATCGCCGCTATCCTCACCGAGCGCGGGCTCGGCGGCGACAGCGTCGATCTTGATATCAGGCGCGATCAATTCCGCCGCGACCGCTCGCCACGCGCCAGCAGTGCGCGCAGTCTGGCGCAGCGCTGGGCGTCGCAGGTGGCGGCCGGTGAGAGAACACTTTCTTCTCCCTCCCCGCAAGGGGGAGGGGGGCATCCCTCCACCGGCGTGATGCTGGCTTTCGCATTTCCCGACCGGGTGGCGCGCAATCGCGGCAATGGCAGCTTCGTGCTCGCCAATGGGCGCGGCGCGGCCGTGGACCGAACCGCCGCGCTGGCGCGCGCGCCCTATATTGCCGTCGCCGAATTGACCGGAACCGCAGCCCAGGGCCGCATTCTGCTGGCGGCGCCGATCGCGCAGAGCGACATCGAGCAGCACTTCGCCGATCAGATCGAGATCGCTGACGAGATTTCGTTCGACCGCGACGCGATGGCGTTACGGGCGCGGCGCAAGCGAACCCTGCATGCGATCACGCTGTCGGAAACCCCAATGGCGCTGTCGCCCTCGGCGGAAACCGCGCGGGTGCTGGCCGATGGTCTTGTCAGCTCCGGTTTAGATGGATTGCCGTGGTCGAAACCCCTGAAGCAGTGGCGCGACCGTGTGATGTTTTTGCGCGCGGCCGAGGCAGGCGCGTCACCCAATCCGTGGCCGGACCTGTCCGATGACGCGCTCGCAGCGCAGCGCGAGGCTTGGTTGACGCCAGCGCTCTATGACAAGACTTCGCTGAAGGCGTTTTCGGCGGGCGACCTGTCGGATGCGCTGATGTCACTGCTGCCCTGGGATTTGCGCGCGCGGCTGGAGCGCGAGGCGCCGACGCATTTCGAGGCGCCGACCGGCACCATGCTGGCGATCGATTATGAGGCCGAGCAGGGGCCGACGATCGCGGTCCGGCTGCAGGAGTTGTTCGGGATGAACACCCATCCGTCGGTTGCCAAAGGCGCGGTGCCGCTGGTGCTGGAACTGCTGTCACCGGCGCACCGGCCGGTGCAAGTGACGCGTGATCTGCCGGGCTTCTGGCGCGGCAGCTATGCGGCAGTGCGCTCCGATCTGCGCGGGCGTTATCCGCGGCACCCGTGGCCGGAGGATCCCGCAAGCGCTATGCCGACACGCCGCGTCAAGCCGCGGGGAACGTAAGCGCAAGCCGTCACCCCTTCGCGGCTCAACGGAATGAACGCCTCTGGGATGAAACCACGGCGTTCATCCCGTGTATCCAGCCCCACCCGTTAACACTTCACTCATCCTTTTCGTCAAAATGGCAGCCTTTCCCACCGTCGTTAGTCGCGACTTGGCGGCTAACGTGGTGATATCGGGTGTTCTGATCGAGTGTGGCGTGATGCGTAACATAATGATCTTTGCCGCCTTCATTGCCGGCCTCGGCACCCTGATGGCGCAGATGGCCGACAAGATGACGCCGGCGCTCGCCCATAACGCGTCGCCTAAAGCCGCCGTCGCGGCGACCGTCGCGCAGGCTGGTTCTCGCAGCATCAACATCCCCCGCGACGCCCGCGGTCATTTCGAAACCGAAGGCCGGATCGACGGCCAGCGCATCGGCTTCATGATCGATACCGGCGCCTCGATGATCGCACTGAACGAAACTTCCGCCGCGCGGTTCGGGCTGCGCCCGGCTAGAGGAGACTTCAACGCCACGGTCACGACCGCCAACGGCACCATCAAGGCCGCGCGCACCCGGCTTGCCATGGTCGATGTCGGGGGACTGGTGGTCCGTGATGTCGATGCCATGGTGTTGCCCGACGAAGCCTTGTCGGAGAACCTGCTCGGCCTGTCGTTCCTGTCGAAGCTGAAGCGCTTCGAATACGCCAATGGCCAGATGGTGCTGGAGCAATAGAGCCCGTTGGTTGCCGATCCACCTACATGCTCTGACGGCCTTAAACGTTTTTCGTAGAAAATTCTCAGTTATGTAGACAGAAAAAACCCCACACACCGAACCGGTTTGCGGGGTTTTTCTTACTTAGGCAGCGTCGCGATCAGCTTCGTCCTGCCATTCCTTATCGTCCTCCCCGCAATCATCACATTCCGACGGGCAGTCGCGTCGGATCACTTGAAAAGAGGAACATTCCGGTTCCATAGCCGCAAATTCAAGGCGGACATACAAGGAGCATCGAGGGAATTCAGGACGCTGCTTGTTCACATTTTGGGAATGAGGGGGTGATCGAGTCGATCTTCGTAATCACGACTCGGCATTCGCGCCAGACGTTCCCCAGCAACGTCAGACCTGAGGCGTTTTCTCAGAGTGTCGAGCCGGATGCCCTTCTCTTCCAAGGCTTTCATCAGATCTGCCGGCGCGATACTTAGTCGCGAGCACATGTCCGCGAAGGCTTTGTCGATCAGAGCATCCGATAGCAAACCGGCTCCCTCGGCCTTTGCAATATTGTCCATGTCTATACCCAACTCACGGATCACGTCTTCCCTGCCGACCTGTTTTTGCGCAAGCAGCAAATCGAGCCTGGTGCGCTGGTCAACATCATCCTCGGTGATGAACTGGAGGTAGGTTGTGATGGCCACTGCGTGGTCCAGTGCAGATAGATTCTGGCTATGTGCAGGAAAGACAACCAGTGCAGCCAGACCCGCAACCTTAAAGAGACGGTTAGCCATGAAGATCATCTCCTCGGCGAAGCCGGTCCAGGCAGCTCTCAATTCCAAAGTCCGCGCCGATAGACTATTGCAGTAAGACTAAATGTAGGCGAATTTCCGTGTCCCTTCGCGACATAGCCCGCTGCCGCATAGCCTCGGTCGGTAATGGAGCAGGCGGACGTGGCCTCGTAGAGTTGCACCGCCGGGCTTATGAATACACGGCTTAGTAGCCTTTATACTCTCTGATCCTCAGGAGGTTTGGATTACCTTCAACCGGGGTCGCTACTAGCAAACCAGTCGGGTCGGCAGCGGTGACTGTTCCCAAATCATTGCTACCGGCTTCTGAGGCCGTTAGCGTGTGTCCGTAAACCCCACCGAAATTCGTGTGATTGGCGCCGTCTGTGGCAGTGATCGTGAGATTACGGTTGGCAGTAGCAACCTTGGGGCCTGCTGGTGGGGTGCCAGTCGAGTTTTTTGCATAAACATAACTGTCAACCACACCATTTTCACGCAAGGGAATTGGGCCAATGTTTGATGGAAGAGAGCCTGTTGGCGTCGGATTAGCATAGCCGCCAAAGGGAGCAGCTTTGGCTGCGCCTTGATCCAAAGTCGGGTTGGGGGCACCTCCAGTGGGGCCGATACCACCGCCGTCCGATCCCTGTCGCTGCCAATCCGCCGCAATTAATCGCCACAAAAACGGCTGTCCCGCCTTCCGCCCAGCCAGCGCATTCGCTATGGCTGCGGTGCATTCCCTTTTTAGCTTTCCCCACGAGGCATCCAGATGTTTCCGAAGCCGAAATCCGTTCTGGTTCCGAATACCTATGCCTATGAATCCGAGCCGATGGTGAAGGCGACCGGGTTTCGCGAATACGACGCCCGCTGGCTGTTCGGCAAGGAAATCAACCTGATGGGCATTCAGGCGCTGGGTATGGGGCTGGGCGCGTTGATCGCGGAACTCGGCGCCAGGCAGGAGGTCGTCACCGGGCACGATTTCCGCGGTTACTCGGCCTCGATCAAATACGCGCTGATTTCAGGGCTGCTGGCGTCGGGCTGCAAGGTTCACGACATCGGCCTGTGCATGACGCCGATGGCCTATTTTGCGCAATTCGATCTCGACGTGCCATGCGTCGCGATGGTGACGGCGTCGCATAACGACAACGGCTGGACCGGCGTCAAGATGGGCGCCAACCGGCCGCTCACCTTCGGCCCCGACGAGATGAACCGCCTGAAAGAGATCGTGCTCAACGCCGACTTCAAGAACAAGGTGGGCGGCTCGTATCAATTTCACGAGAACTTTCCGACCCGCTATATTGCCGATTTGACCAGGCGCCCGAAGCTGAAACGCAAGCTGAAGGTCGTGGTCGCCTGCGGCAACGGTACTGCGGGCGCCTTCGCGCCGCAGGTGATGGAGGCGATCGGCTGCGAGGTGGTGCCGCTCGACACCGAACTCGACTACACGTTCCCGAAATACAATCCCAATCCCGAAGACATGGAAATGCTGCACGCCATCCGCGATGCGGTGCTGGCAAGCAAGGCCGATGTCGGGCTCGGTTTCGACGGCGACGGCGACCGCTGCGGCGTGGTCGACAATACCGGCGAGGAAATTTTCGCCGACAAGGTCGGCGTGATGCTGGCGCGCGACATGTCGGCGATCCACAACAATGCGCAGTTCGTGGTCGACGTGAAATCGACCGGGCTGTTCGTGACCGATCCGGTGTTGCAAAAGCAGGGTGCGAAAGTTACGTATTGGAAGACCGGTCATTCCTACATGAAGCGCCGCACCAACGAATTGGGTGCGCTGGCGGGTTTCGAGAAGTCCGGCCACTTCTTCTTCAACGCGCCGTTCGGCCGCGGTTATGACGACGGCCTGATCTCGGCGATCGCGGTTTGCGATATGCTCGATCGCGCGCCCGGCAAGTCGATGGCGGACCTGAAGAACGCGCTGCCGAAAACCTGGTCCTCGCCGACCATGTCGCCGCATTGCTCGGACGAGGCCAAATACGGCATCGTCGATGATGTGGTGAAGCATTTCGAGGCGATCCAGAGCAAGGGCGGGAAGGTTGCGGGACAGCCGATTCGCGATCTCGTCACCGTCAACGGCGTGCGCGTTACCGTCGAGGATGGCAGCTGGGGCCTGGTGCGGGCGTCATCCAACAAGCCGGAACTGGTGGTGGTGGTCGAGAGCCCGGTGTCCGAGCAGCGCATGCGCGACATGTTCGAGGCGATGGATTCGGTACTGCGCACCCATCCCGAGGTCGGCGAATACAATCAGAAGATCTGAAATCCCGAATAGGCTCCGTGCCTGGCGCGGCGCTACCGGCGATCCGCCCTACGCCGCCGGCACCGGCAGCGCGGTGACCGACTTGATCTTCTCCATCGCAAAACGCGATGTGACATTCTTCAGCGGCACGGCACTGATCAGCTTCTTGTAGAAGATATCGTAGCTCTGCATGTCCGCGACCACGACGCGCAGCATGTAGTCGACGTCGCCCGCCATGCGGTAGAATTCCATCACCTCGGGCATCGCACTGACGGCGTCCGCGAAGGTCCGCAGCCAGCTCTCGGAATGATCGGCGCTCTCGACCGACACAAACACCGAAATGCCGAGCCCGATCTTGTTCTGATCGACCAACGCCACCCGGCGCAGGATCACGCCGTCGGCCTCCAGCCGCTGAATCCGCTTCCAGCATGGCGTCGACGACAACCCGACCCGGTCGCCGATCTCGGCGACCGACAACGAGGCGTCGTCCTGCAGCACGGTGAGGATTTTGCGGTCGATGGCGTCGAGGCGGCGGTTGGGCTCAAGAACGTGAACAGCGAGGTCGGTCATGAGAAGAACTTTGTTCCATTTACGAGGTCAATATCCCTAATATATAGAAAATTCTTCTATTACAAGTCCATTTTTATCGCATCGAGGCCGAGCCGGCCGCCTGGTTCTGACTTAAAAGCGCTTCAACTTCAGCAAGTTGAGGAGCGGCAAAAGCGCCCCCAAACCGGGTGCATTTCAGCGCCGCGGCGGCCGATGCGAACCGCAGGGCTTGAACCAGATCCTGCTTTTCGGTGATGGCGAGGGCGAATGCGCCGTGGAACACGTCGCCCGCGCCAAGGGTATCCACGGTATGCACCGGGAAGGCCGGCGTCTGCTGCAGCGACTGGTGCTCGTCGAGCCAGAGCGTGCCCTGCGCGCCCTGCGTTCCCGCCAGAAACGATGAGGTCAGTTTGGCGATTTTCAGCAGCGCGTCGGCATCGTTGGCGACGCCGGCGGTGGATTGCAGCGCTTCACTGGAGAACACCAGATGGGAGGACGCGGTGAGCAACCCTTCCCGCATCGACATCGTACGGTCGACGTCGACGATGACAGGAATGCCGCGCCGGCGGGCCTCGGCGCACAGATCGGTGCAGAACTCCGCGCAGCGGTTCTCGGTCAGGATGGCGGCGCAGTCCTCGAGCAGCTTGTCGGCATCGGGCAGGCGGACTTTCCACAATTCCGGATCGCGGAATGTCACGATGGTGCGCTCGCCGCTCGGGTCGATCATGATGTTCGAGATCGGCGTCACCAGGCCGGGCATGTGCACGATATGTTTGGTGTCGATGCCTTCATGCGCGAGCTTGTCGAAAATATATCTGGCTGAGGTTTCGCGGGCGTCGCCCATCGGCCCGCAGATCGAGGCACGGCCGCCCAGGCGTACGATTCCGATCGCCGCATTGAGCGCGTTGCCGCCGCAGATTTCATCGAAATGGCTGGCGTTCACCTTGAAGCCGCGCTTGGGCAATTCCTGGATGCGAAACGTCAGGTCGCGCACCGGCATGCCGATGCAGAGGATGCGCGGTGGGATTTTCGGCGCATGAGCGTGAAAGTTCATCGGCTCGTCCATTATGTTCGCCCCCGCACATCCGCTGATAATCGACGAGCCATGATCGGGTTCCTGCTATGCGTGGGGGGCGGGATCGCCCTGCAGCCAGCGTCCGAGCAAATGATGAGCGATCGCGAACGGGTGCGGCCCCGCAAGGCCGTCGGGATGCTGCCGCTTGATCATCAAGGTCGCCTCGGCGCGATCGAACCAGCGCGCATCCTCGAGTTCCATACGATCGACGACGATGTCCTGGTTGGTCGCGCGCGCGCTGCATCCGATCATCAGGGAAGACGGATAGGGCCAAGGCTGCGTCATGTAATATCTCACATCGGTGCAGCGAATCCCGGATTCCTCGAAGATTTCGCGCCGCACCGCATCCTCGATGGTTTCGGCGGCTTCGACGAATCCGGCCAGGCACGACCACATCCCGGCAGGGAACTGCTTCTGCCGCCCCATCAGGCATTTGTCGCCGGAGGTCACCAGCATGATCACGACCGGGTCGGTGCGCGGAAAATGTTCGGCCTTGCAGTTGGGGCAGTCGCGCTTCCAGCCGCCTTCCTTCATGGCGGTGCGGGTACCGCAATTGGCGCAGTAGCCGTGGCGCTGATGCCAGGTCACCATCGACTTCGCCATCGCGATCGCCGAGAGCTGGTCGGACGGCACCACGCCCTGCATCGCCATGCCGCGCAATTCAGTCACGGCGACGTCATCGCGGGTCAGGAGTTTTTCCACCGCCGCGGCAGGGATCCCCATGCCGAACAGCGCGGCACCCTCGCGCAAACCTAGGAAAATCGTACCGGGATTGGCGCCGAATTTCAGCGCTTCATCGATGGTCAGCAGCGCGCGCGGGCCTTCCGCAGTTTGCTTCACCACCAGCGAATCGCGATGCACCACATAGGCGCGGGCATCGCGGTGGCCCTCCAGCGCGAACAATTTGGCGTCGTCGTTGCGCAGATGCGCGGCGCGATCGAGAATATGAGTGACGAAGGCCGGCTGGCCCAGCGGAAACGAATCGAAAGCTGTCATGAGTTCAACCCAGTCAGGATCCTAGCCAGATTTTACGACGAAGCGCGCTGATGAAGTTCTGGACTTCCTCGGCATCATGCGCGAGCGGTGGCATCACCCCCCAGACCGGACGCGGCCAGGCGACGTCGCTGCTGCGGCGCGCGATAACATGGACGTGCAGTTGCGGTACTACATTGCCGAGCGCTGCGATGTTGAGCTTGTCGCATTTGGTGATCTCTTTCAGGGCGCGTCCGACGCGGGCGATTTCGGTCATCAACTGCGCCTGCTCGACCTCGTCGAGATCGATGATCTCCACGGCGTCGTGCCGGCGCGGTACCAGCAACAGCCATGGGTAATGCGCATCCTTGATCACCAGCACACGGCACAGCGGCAGGTCGCCGATGTCGATGGTGTCTTTCTTGAGCTGAGGATGCAGCGACCAGGCGGGATCGTCAGAGGGCATAAGGGTTCCGGGTGCGTCCACCGCTTTGTCGATGGCTTCGGTCTGAAGTGCCTGAATGGACACCGCCCGCAGTGTCATATCAAGGCGTCATCATCCGCGAAAGCGATGATCCGGTATTCCGCCGTGCGCCTGTTTATCGCGGGCGCACGGGTCTACCGGATACCCGGCTTTGGCGGGGATGACGGCAGACGCCCCGCTTGCTTTCCGGGGCTTTTAGCCCCAAATAAGGGCCGGGAGATTGGCGGTGGACGAGCCACTCGCCAACCGGGTCAGGTCCGGAAGGAAGCAGCCCTAACGAGGTCTGGATCGGGTCGCTCGTCAGTCTCCTACCCGTTTTTTCGAGCGAATCGCGCAAAAGTCGATACCCGTCCTTGCGTGCGATTTGTTCCTTATTCCGCAAGCCGGCTTCGAGAGACAATCAATTGCGGATCGATCGATGACCGACGCTGGCATTCCCGTAGTACCTCCAACCGATCCGGAAAGCGCCCATCAGGGCGGCTTTGACCTCGGAGGCCCGCCGCAGGCCGGCCAGCACTATCGCGTGCTGGCGCGGAAATACCGTCCCTCCAGCTTCGACGATCTGATCGGCCAGGAAGCGGTGGTCCGCACCGTTTCGAACGCCTTCGAAACCGGCCGGATACCGCAGGCTTGGATCCTGACCGGGGTGCGCGGCGTCGGAAAAACCACGACCGCGAGGATCCTCGCCCGCGCACTGAATTACGAATTGCCGGATGGATCAGTCAAGGGACCGACCATTCACATGCCGGTGCCGGGCGTGCATTGCCAGGCGATCATGGAAAGCCGGCACATGGACGTGCTGGAAATGGACGCCGCTTCCCATACCGGCGTCGACGATGTGCGCCAGATCAACGACAGCGTGCGCTATGCGCCGGCGAGCGCCCGCTACAAGGTCTACATCATCGACGAAGTCCACATGCTCTCCACCGCGGCCTTCAACGCGTTCCTCAAGACGCTGGAAGAGCCGCCGGAGCACGCCAAATTCGTGTTCGCTACCACCGAGATTCGAAAAGTGCCGGTCACGGTGCTCTCGCGCTGCCAGCGTTTCGATCTGCGCCGGGTCGATGCCGATGTGCTGATGGCGCATCTTGCCAATATCGCGGCACGCGAGAATGTCGAGGCGGAGCCGGAGGCGCTCGGCATCATCGCCCGGGCCGCGGAGGGCTCGGTGCGCGATTCGCTGTCGCTGTTCGATCAGGCGATTGCGCACGCGGCAGGCTTGGTGCGCGCCGATGCCGTGCGGCAGATGCTGGGTCTTGCCGATCGCACCAGGGTGATCGACCTGTTCGATTCGCTGGTGCGCGGCGACATCGCCGGTGCCTTCAAGGAATTTCGCGAGCAGTATGACACCGGCGCCGATCCGATCGTGGTGCTCAGCGATCTCGCCGAATTCGTCAATTTCGTCACCCGGGTAAAGATTGTGCCGGCGACCGCGGACAATCTCGCCTTTGGCGAAACCGAGCGGCGGCGGGCGCGCGATTTTGCGACAAAAATCTCGATGCGGGTGCTGTCGCGGATGTGGCAGATGCTGCTCAAGGGCATTACCGAAGCGCAAGGAGCGACGCGGCCGGCGGCGGCAGCCGAAATGGTGCTGGTGCGCATCGCCTATGTCGCCGACATGCCGACGCCGGATGAAGCCATCAGGATGCTTGAGCAGAATGGCGGTGCCGCGCCCGTGATCGCGGGAAGCGCCATGCCGCGCGGCGCGCAAGGGTCGGGGAGTTCTACGCCGGGGAGTTCTACGCCGAGCGTTTCCTCGATGCAGTCCTCGCCTGCGCGAGCGACCTCGGTGCCGCGAGCCAGCGCAGAGGCATCCGCACGTCCGCAGATGATCGCGCCGGCGTCCGGTGCGCAGCCAGCCGCGGCGGCGCTGCGGATTGCCAGCTTTCCGGAACTGGTGGCGCTTGCCGGCGAAAAGCGCGACCTCCTGACCAAGTCGGCGCTCGAGGCCGATGTCCGCCTGGTCCGCATCGAGGACGGCCGGCTCGAAGTAACGCTGGAGCGCAGCGCCGCGCGGACGCTGATCAACGATCTGTCGCGTAAACTTGAACAATGGACCGGGCGGCGCTGGACCGTGATCGTGTCCAACGAAGCCGGACAGCCGACGCTGCGTTCCCAAAACGAAATGCAGAAGAACGAGCGCGAACGCGCCGCGGAATCCGATCCGCGGGTGAAGGAGGTGCTGGCGCGCTTCCCCGGCGCCAAGGTCGTCGAGGTGCGCAAGCTTGCCCCCGAGCCGCCGGAATCCGATGCTAGCGATGAATATCCTGCCGAGAGTTCCGACAGCGACGAATAGCAATATGTGAGGAATGTTTGATGGCTGATTTTCTCGGCATGATGAAGCAGGCGGCGCAGCTGCAATCGAAGATGCAGGCGATGCAGGAAGAACTCGGCCGCGTCGAGGTCGAGGGTATTTCGGGCGGCGGCCTCGTCACCGTGCGCATGACCGCCAAGATGGAAGTGAAGGCGGTGAAGATCGACCCCTCGCTGATCAAGGCGGACGANCGCGAAATCCTCGAAGATTTGCTGGTCACGGCGCATAATGACGCGCGGCGTAAGGCGGAAGCCGCGATGCAGGAAAAGATGCAGTCGTTGACCGGCGGTTTGGGTCTGCCACCGGGGCTGGGCCTCACCTGACATGGCTGCTGCAGTTGCCGGTCCCGAAATCGAACGCCTGATCCAGCTCCTGGCGCGGCTGCCGGGGTTCGGCCCGCGCTCGGCGCGGCGTGCGGCGCTGCATCTGATCAAGAAGCGCGAGGCGCTGATGACGCCGCTCTCCGCAGCTTTGCAGGTGGCGATCGAGAAGATCCAGGTCTGCAAGACCTGCGGCAATATCGACACCCAGAATCCCTGCACGGTATGCACCGATCCGCGGCGTGATCCGGCGATCATTGTGGTGGTCGCCGATGTCGCCGACCTCTGGGCGCTGGAGCGGGCCAATGCGATCAACGGATACTACCACGTGCTCGGCGCGACGCTTTCGCCGCTCGACGGTGTAGGCCCGCAAGATCTGACCATCGACGCGCTGGTCGCGCGCGCGCATGATTCGCGCGTGACGGAAATCATTCTTGCCCTGAATGCAACCGTGGACGGCCAGACCACGGCGCATTATATCACCGACCTGCTGCAGGAAGCGGGCGTCAAGGTGACACGGCTCGCCCACGGCGTGCCGGTCGGCGGCGAGCTGGATTACCTCGATGAAGGCACGTTGTCCGCGGCGATGAGGCAGCGAACCCTGTTCTAACCACCACTAACGGAAATGATCGACATGACGAGACGACGATTCGGCAAACGCTTGGCTTGGGTGATGGTCGTTGCGACGACGGTCGGAGCATCAAGCGCGGTCGCGCAAACTGACGAACCCGCGCCGAAAGCCGCCAGGTTGATCAATGCCGGCGACGTGCTTTCGGGAGAGCTGAACGCCTTGCGCACGCGCGGCGGCAAAAAAGGCAAGCATGTCGCTACCTATCAGCTCACCAGCGAACCCCGCCGGCTGCCGGGCCCGACCGGACTTTGCGGTCTTGAAACCGGACCGGAAACCTTTCAGATCGTCACCGACAATGAGGCCCAGGCGGCGCAGCTGAAGGGCTTCGTCGGCAAGGAAGTCTCGGTAAAGGTCAATGAGGTCGCCTGTTCCCAGGAAGCCGGGCAGATGAGCGATGCCGTGGTCACCAAATGGAGCGTGGTGACGAAGCATTGAGCTGACGTTGCCGCGACGGGGCCTCTCCGCGCATCCGCCGACACGCTAAACCTTCACCGGCTCCAGCGTCTCAAAATGCCCGCGCCGCTGCAGCCACGCCAGCAGGATCAGGCTTGGCACCGCGACCACGACGCAGATCGCGAAAAATAACGGCCATCCGGTCGCCTTGGCCACGTAACCTGCGCCCGATGACAAATAAGTGCGCCCGACCGCGGCAAGTGCTGTGAGCAATGCATATTGGGTCGCGGTGTGCAGCGGATTTTTGCACAGCGCCGAGAGGTAGGCGACGAAGATCACGGTGCCGATGGCGCTGGTGAAATTCTCCGTGGTGATCGCGAACGCNAGCGCCCATTGATTGACGCCGATGATCGCCAGCCAGGAGAACGACAGATTGGCGANCGCCTGCAGCACGCCGCCGATCCATAGGCTGGCGGCCAGCGAATAGCGCCGCGCCACGAAGCCGCCGGCAAATCCGCCGATCAGGGTCGCGGCAAGGCCGACGCCCTTGACGATGGCAGCATAGTCGTTGCGGGTGAAGCCGAGGTCGATCACAAACGGCGCCGTCATGGTGCCGGAAAACGCGTCGGTAAATTTGTAGAGCACCACGAAGGCGAGTGCCGCCAGGGCATCCTTGCGAACGAGAAATTCGGAGAACGCACCGATCGCGGCATGCATCACCCGAGCGAACGTGGTCTCGGTGCTGGTCGCGGCCTCGGCGCGCGCCGATTGTTCGGGCTCGGTGGCGGCAAGCGCGGTGAGGGTGCCGATCAGCACCAGCGCTGCCATCGCCACATAACCCCACATCCACGCTGAAGCGCGTGCGATGCCGGTGCCTTCGAACGCACTTACCAGGAACAGTGCGCCCGCGGTCGAGACCAGCGCGCCGATGCGGTAGGCCGCAACGTAGGACGCCATGCCGGCGGCCTGCTCGCTCTCGGGCAGGCTTTCGACACGAAACGCATCGACCACAATATCCTGTGTCGAGGACATCGTCGCGACCAGCAGCGCGCCGAGCGCCACGTACAGCGGCGAGCGCGCCGGATCGGTCAGCGCCAGCAGCAGGATTGCGACGATCAGCAGCAGTTGCGAGAACACCAGCCAACCGCGGCGGCGGCCAAATCGACGGGTGAAGAATGGCACATGCAGCGCATCGACCAGCGGCGCCCAGAGAAACTTCAGCGTGTAGGGCGTGCCAACCAGCGCGAACAGGCCGATAGTGCCAAGGTCGACGCCGGATTCACGCATCCATACCAACAGCGTCGATCCCGACAGCGCCAGCGGCAGGCCGGATGAAAAGCCGAGCAGCAAGACGATCAACACCCGCCGTTGCAGATATACCGCAAGGCTTTCGCGAAAGCTGGGGCGGGGCGGGGCGCCGGGCTTCGGTGCGATTGATTGTTCGGGCTGGCTGTCAGGCGCGCTGGTCATGCAGCAGTGCTAGCAGATTCGGGCGGTCATGCCTCATCTCACCTCGCCCGGCTTGCGGGGCGAGGTGAAGGAAACCTACTCGCCCGCCTGCAGCTTGCGGGGCACGGGGAACAGCTCGGGCGCGCCTGATTTGACCAGGCGCGGGGGCTCGGCGGGGGCTTCGGTCTTGCTGAAATCCAGCTCCTCGATCCGTCCGGCGCGTTTTTCGATCTTGTCGGCGGAAATCAGGATCTGCCGGACATCCTCGTTGGCGTCGCTGAAATGCTTCTGCAGCTTCACGACGCGGTCGCGCAGCCTTCCCAGATCGTCGCCGAGGTTGAGCACTTCGGTGCGGATCTGGTCGGCGGCGTCGCGCATCCGCGCGTCCTTCAGGATCTGCTGCATCACCTGGATCGCCAGCATCAACAGCGACGGCGACACCAGCACCACGCGGGCGCGATAGGCTTTCTGGATCACGTCGTCGAAGCCGTCGTGAATCTCCGCGTAGACCGATTCGGAAGGCACGAACATCAGCGCGGTGTCCTGGGTCTCGCCGGTGATCAGGTATTTTTCAGCGATATCGCTGACATGCTTCATGACGTCGGTGCGCAACCGTTGCGTGGCTAATTTCTTTTCCTCGTCGCTGCGCGCGTCGTGCAGCGCGGTCATTGCTTCAAGAGGAAATTTGGCGTCGATGCAGAGCGGCCGCTGGTCGGGCAGAAACACCACGCAATCCGGCCGTTTGCCGGTCGAGAGCGTGAACTGGAATTCGTAAGACCCCTTCGGCATGCCGTCCTGGACGATCGCTTCCATCCGGGCCTGGCCGAACGCGCCGCGCGATTGCTTGTTGGCGAGCACGTCGCGCAGCGTCGTCACCTGCGATGTCAGGTCGGTGAGATTCTTGTGGGCATTGTCGATGATGCCGAGCCGCTCGTGCAGCACGCGCAGCGAGTCCATGGTGTGGCGCGTGGTCTGCTCCATCGACTGGCCTACGCGATGGGTCACCGAATCCAGCCGTTCGTTGACGGCGCGGGCCATCTCGGCCTGGCGGCCGGCGAGCGCCTGACCCATCGCATCGACGCGGCCGGTGGCCTGGTTCTGGGCCTGGAGCATTTCGCTCAGGCGNTCTTCCAGTTCGTCGGCGCGAATGGCCTGCGCCATCGCGAGCTCAGCGCCACGNCGCCCCGACCNTGCGATCACGACNGCGATGATCAAAAGCAGCAGCAACGCGACGGCACCGAAGCCGATCAGCGCGACACCGGCTCGAACCGGCAGGTCGCCGATCACAAAAAGGATCTCGTTCATCCCGTCCTTGTAGCCGATTCGCGCTTCAACGCGAACGAAGAGGGAACATTTATGGTNAATCATGAGTTAATTCTTGTGGTTAATATCGGCCTAAGATTCGTGGTTAACGAGACGTTAACAGGCGACGGCTGCGCATTGACCCCGGCAAATCAGCAGCTTAAATCGCCCGCCAACGTACTTAGAGAAATCATGGCCATCAGAGAAATCATCATCCTGCCGGACAAGAAGTTGCGGCTGGTCTCCAAACCCGTTGAGAAGGTCACGACGGAGGTGCGCAAGCTCGCCGACGATATGCTCGAGACCATGTACGACGCGCCCGGAATCGGGCTTGCGGCGATCCAGGTCGCACAGCCGCTGCGGCTGATCACGATGGATCTGGCCAAGAGAGATGAAGACGGCGAGAGCAAGCCGCGGCCCCGTGTCTTCATCAATCCGGAAATTCTCTCGTCGTCGGAAGAGATGTCGGTTTACGAGGAAGGCTGCCTGTCGATCCCGGAATATTACGAGGAAGTGGAGCGGCCGGCGCAGGTGCGGGTGCGGTTCATCGATCTCGACGGCAAGGTGCATGAGGAAGACGCCGACGGCCTGTTCGCGACCTGCATCCAGCACGAGATCGATCATCTCAACGGTGTGCTGTTCGTGGATTATCTGTCGAAGCTGAAGCGCGACCGTGTACTGAAGAAGTTTGCAAAAGCCGCCAAGCGCGCGGAGTAGAAGTCGATTCCCGAAGTCGAGATGCCGTCACCCTGAGGTGCGAAGGCGCCTCTTGGCGCCGAGCCTCGAAGGGCGAGGGCAGACAAGGCCGGCATTCTTTCCTGTGCCATCCTTCGAGGCTCGCCAAAGTCCGAGATGCAAGAGCATCGCGGAGCTCGCACCTCAGGATGACGCTTTGTTATATTGACGCTTAGAGGATGCCTCCATTTCATGTCCCTCCGCTTGATTTTCATGGGTACGCCGGACTTCGCGGTGCCGACGCTGCTCGAACTGGTGGCTCACGGCCATGAGATCGTGGCGGTCTATACCCGCGCGGCAAAGCCGGCCGGGCGCGGCATGAAACTGCAACTGAGCCCGGTGGAGCAGGAGGCGCGGCGGCTCGGCATTCCGGTCTTCAATCCTGCCACTCTAAAGACTCAGGAATCGTTGCAGGAATTTGCAGCGCACCAGGCCGAGGCGGCGGTGGTCGTGGCCTATGGCATGATCCTGCCGCAGGCGATTCTCGATGTCCCAAAGCTCGGCTGCTTCAATCTGCATGGGTCGCTGCTGCCGCGCTGGCGCGGTGCTGCGCCGATCAACCGCGCCATCATGGCTGATGATGCCGAGACCGGCGTGATGGTGATGAAGATGGACGCCGGCCTCGATACCGGCGACGTGGCGATGGCCGAGCGCCTGGCGATTACCGATGCCATGACCGCGGCCGATCTGCACGATGCGCTGGCGCTCCTGGGTGCTGATCTGATGGTGCGTGCGATGGGCGCGCTGGAACGCGGCAAGCTGCAGCTTACTAAACAGAGCGAGGAAGGCGTCACCTACGCTGCCAAAATCGACAAGGCCGAGGCGCGGATCGATTGGGAAAGACCCGCGCGCGCCGTGCTGCGCCACATTCATGGCCTGTCGCCATTTCCCGGCGCGTGGTGTGAGATACCAATCGAAGGCGAGCCGGTGCGGGTCAAGATCCTGCGCTGCGTGTTGGCCAATGGCTCAGGGGCGGCCGGTGATCTGCTCGACGATCGTCTGACGGTGGCCTGTAACCAAGGCGCGATCCGGATTCTCGAATTGCAGCGCGCTGGCAAGGCGTCGATGAAGGCGGCGGATTTTCTGCGCGGAACGCTGCTGAAGCCTCCGATGCGGCTACCCTGATGCCCCGCTACAAACTGACCATCGAATATGACGGTGCGCCGTTCTGCGGCTGGCAGCTCCAGGACAATGGAGCTTCCGTGCAGGGCGCGCTGGAAACCGCGGTCAAGGCGATCTGTGGTGAGCAGGTTCGCGTCCATGGCGCGGGTCGCACCGACGCCGGCGTGCACGCACTGGCCCAGGTCGCGCATTGCGATATTGCCAAGCATTTCGTGCCCGGACGATTTCGCGACGGCTTGAATGCGCACCTGCGGCCGCATCCGATCGGCGTGCTGTCGGCGGAAATTGTGCCCGATACATTCGAGGCGCGGTTCTCCGCGAAGAAGCGGCATTATCTCTATCGCATCGCCAATCGCCGCGCCAATCTGGCGCTCGAAATCGGCCACGTCTGGCGGCTGCCGAGACCGCTCGATACCGACGCCATGCATGCCGCTGCGCAGCGGTTGGTGGGCAAGCACGATTTCACCACGTTTCGCGACACCGAATGCCAGGCGAAGTCGCCGGAGAAAACCCTCGACCAGCTCGACGTCATCCGGGACAGCGACGCCGTCCATATCGTGACCTCGGCGCGCTCGTTCCTGCACAGCCAGGTGCGCTCGATGGTCGGCTCGCTGGTCTGGGTCGGCGAGGGCCGCTGGAGCGCTGACGACCTCGCGGCGGCACTGGCCGCGCGCAACCGCGCCGCCTGTGGTCCGGTCGCGCCGCCGGATGGACTCTATCTGGTGCGGGTGGATTATTAGGCTTATTGCCACTCAGCCAAAATAGCGATCGAGCACACCGCGATAGATCTTGGTCAGCTTTTCCAGATCGGAAACCGGCGTGCGTTCATCGATCGCGTGCATGGTCTGGCCGACCAGCCCGAATTCGATCACCGGACAATAGCTGGCGATAAAGCGCGCATCCGATGTGCCGCCCGAGGTACTCAACTCCGGTTTGCGGCCGGTGACCTGTTCGATCGCCCCGACCGCCAAATCAGTGAAGGCGCCTGGCTTGGTGACAAACACATTGGCGTTGGAGGGCTCCCATGCGATCCGCGCGCGAATCCGGTTGCCGGCGGCTTTCGTCACGCGCTGCTCGACCAATNCGCGCAGCGTTTCCTGGGTGTGATGATCGTTGAAACGAATGTTGAATTTCGCGCGTGCCTGCNCCGGGATCACNTTGCCGGCCNTATTGCCGACATCGACCGANGTGAATTCGAGGTTCGAAGCCTGNAATTGCGCGCTGCCGTGATCGAGCGGCTCGTTGCTGAGCGCCACGATCAGGCTGGCGATATCCGGCACCGGATTGGCCGCGCGATGCGGATAGGCGACGTGGCCCTGAATGCCATCGACGTAAAGCGTGCCCGACAGCGAGCCACGGCGGCCGATCTTGATGCAATCGCCGAGTTCCTCGACATTGCTGGGCTCGCCCAGCACGCAATGGTCGAATTTCTCTCCACGCGCCGCCACCCATTGCAGCAGTTTGATGGTGCCGTTGACGGCGATGTCTTCCTCGTCGCCGGTGATCAGGAATGAGATCGAGCCTTTTGGCTTGCCGCCATTGTCGGCGAGATATTCCAGCACTGCCGCGACGCTGCAGGCGATGCCACCCTTCATGTCCACCGCACCGCGCCCGTACAAAAAGCCGTCCTTGACGTCGCCCGAGAACGCGCCATGGGTCCAGGCGGCCTCATCGCCGGCCGGCACCACGTCGGTATGTCCGGCAAAGGTGATGTGCGGGGCACTGGTGCCGATGCGGGCATAGAGATTATCGATATCGGCAGCATCAGGTTCGCTGAAGGTGACGCGATGCACCTCGAAGCCGGCACCTCTCAGGAGATTCTCCAGCACGGCGAGCGCGCCGGCATCCGCCGGGGTTACCGATGGGCAGCGCAGCAGGTCACGGGCAATGGAAAGGGCGTCGGTCATTCGCTTTGCCAGGCCTCAATCCCGCAGCAGTTCGTTGATGCTGGTCTTGGCGCGGGTTCGCTCATCGACGCGCTTCATGATCACCGCGCAGGCGGTGNAGGGACCCGGCTGACCGTTCTTCAGCGGCCGGCCCGGCAGCGCGCCCGGCACCACCACGGAATATTCCGGGACCTCGCCGATGAACGTTTCACCGGTGTGGCGGTCGATGATCTTGGTGGAGGCACCGAGGAACACGCCCATCGCCAGCACGGCACCCTTGCGTACGATCACGCCTTCGGCGACCTCCGAGCGGGCGCCGATGAAGCAGTCATCCTCGACAATGACGGGCTCGGCCTGCAGCGGCTCCAGCACGCCGCCGATGCCGACGCCGCCGGAAATGTGCACGCGCTTGCCGATCTGGGCGCAGGAGCCGACCGTCGACCAGGTATCGATCATGGTGCTTTCATCGACATAGGCGCCGAGATTGACGAAGGATGGCATCAAGACGACGTTCTTGGCGATGAAGGCCGAGCGGCGAACGATGGCGCCCGGCACCGCACGGAAGCCGGCATCGCGAAACCGGTTCTCGCTCCAGCCGTCGAATTTCGAGGGCACCTTGTCCCACCACGACGCTTTTCCGGGGCCGCCGGAAATCGCGCTCATGTCGTTAAGGCGAAACGACAGCAATACCGCCTTCTTCAGCCACTGATTGACCTTCCATTTGCCGCCGGCCTCGCGCTCGGCAACGCGCGCCTCGCCCTTGTCGAGCAGCTCCAGCGCGTGATCCACCGCCTCCCGGACTTCGCCTTTAGTCGCCGTGGAGATGCTGTCGCGGGCATCGAACGCGGTATTGACTGACGATTCGAGGGAAGCCAGAGACATCGAGATTTCCTTGGGCGGTGTTGTTGAGGGCAGTGCTTGGGGCTTTTGTCGGGATTTGGGGAGGGAGAGTCAAGACGCGCCCGGCCTGCGCCGGAACGACAAAATTGATTTACCCTGCTAAGTCAGCCCCTGCAGAAACCCCGTCAGATCGTCGGTGACGTGATCGACATGGGCGGCGTCGCGGCCTTCCAGCTCCCAATCCTCGCGCACGACTTCCTCGGTGCCGTCGGGCACCACCAGCACCGTCGTCATGCCGAGCTCGTACGGCACCACGAGGTTGCGCGCCAGATCCTCGAACATCGCCGATGTCAGCGGATCGACGCCGTGAAGCCTGAGGAATTTCTGATAGGTCTGCGGCGCCGGCTTCGGTTCAAGCTCGGCGGCGATGATGTCGAACACCGCCTCGAAATGCGGACCGATGCCGAGCCGCTGCAAGACCTTGTCGGCATGGTCAGTCGAGCCGTTGGTCAGGATCAGCTTGCGCCCCGGCAACTTCGCGATGGCATCGCCCATCGCCGGATTTGGCTGCAGCGGCGAATGATCGATCTGGTGTACATAAGCGAGATAGTCATCGGCACGCACGCCATGCTCGGTCATCATGCCGCGCATGGTGGTGCCATAGCGAAGATAATAGTCCTTCTGGATCCGCCTCGCTTCGTCCGAGGGGACCTTGAGGTAGGCGCTGACGAACTCGCCGATCCGCGCATCGACCTGCTGCCACAGATTGACGTGATGCGGATACAGCGTGTTGTCGAGATCGAACACCCAGGTGTTGATGTGGGTGAAGGGACGGGAGGTTTTTCTCATTTGCTTCATCTCGTCGTCCCGGCGAACGCCGGGACCCATACTCCGTGCCGGTCATGGTAAGCACGGCGCCAGTTACGTCGGATTGTTGTTCGCATCAGCGATTTGCATTCAGGCGAGGGGTTATGGGTCCCCGCCTTCGCTGAGACGACGGTCGCAAGGGATGTCGCACAACTCATCACGGCATCGCAAAGCGCAGCGTCTTGCCGCCGCTCGACATGTCGACGGCGGCAAAGCCGGTGGCGGCGAGGCCGCGGGTGCCGCAATCGCCCTGCTCATTGATCTCGAACGTGCTTTCGCGGGTGCACAGCTGGGTGGCGCCGCCCCAGTTCAGCGGCTTGTCCTTGAACTTGATGGCGCGGTTGTCGGCGTCGACCGCCTCGGCGAAACTGAAAATCTGCCTGGGCTGGCCGACAATATCGGGATGCAGGCATTTGCCAGGCTCGATCCGGTACCAGCCGCGGCTGATCACGGTCTTGCCGTCGTCGGTGCCGACGGCTGCCATGATCTTGTGCGGCGTGTCGTTGCACCAGGTCAGCCCAATGGAGGACGGCGTTTGAACCGCGTCGA